>Ga0208624_1000477_pt1 | contig 20948 bp, 23 predicted proteins | sample Knorr_S23_td_DCM_FD_185607 | JGI IMG/M metagenome (GOLD analysis project Ga0208624, IMG submission 185607) | Marine microbial communities from Southern Atlantic Ocean transect - Knorr_S23_td_DCM_ad_71m_LV_A (SPAdes) (version 2) | ecosystem: Environmental > Aquatic > Marine > Oceanic | place...
CGGAATTCCCCGTATCGGAGATATCCATCGCCGAAGCCTTGAAGCCGGCCGGCTATGCCAGTGCCTATTTCGGCAAGTGGCACCTGGGCCAAGGCAATCCGGGCCAGCATGGCTTCGACGTCCATGATGGATCGACGTCTAACTTCACCCCGAAAACTCGGGACCCGACAACCCAAAGGACATCTTTGGCATCAATGAACGAGCCATCGCATTCATGAGAGAGAATGTAAACGAAGGGCGACCCTTTTATGCCCAGCTTTTTCACTACGCCGTTCATGCATCAACGATAGTTTCCAAGTTCGAATCTAAAGCGAAATTTGAAGCCGCTGAGAGAGGAAAACTCCACAAAGACGCCACCTTCGCCGGAATGACCTGGGACTTGGATCAAAGCATCGGCGAAGTTTTGGATGAAATTGAGAACCTCGGAATCGCCGATAATACCTATATAGTCTTCATGTCCGACAATGGTGGCCCCAGCAATCCACGCTTCGGTCCTCGAAATAATGCGCCTCTCAGCAAAGGAAAAACAACTCTGTACGAAGGCGGTATTCGCGTTCCCTTCATAATTTCCGGACCCGGAATTCCCGCGAACAGCCATAGCGCCGTATCGGTGACAGGCTGTGACCTTTTCCCTACCTTTTGTGAATGGGCCGGGGTTGAAATAAACCACAGCATCGACGGATCCAGCCTAACGGCTCTACTAAGTGGGAAAGCGAAAGATCTAGATCGCCACGTAGACTCGCTCTTGTTTCATACACCTCACTACGGTCGGAGCCAAGATGCTAAGCCAACGACCGCTATCATCACAGGCGATTTGAAACTCGTAAAGCATTGGGAAACCAATTCCTACAGTCTATTTGATCTCAGCGAAGACATTGGAGAGAGGAAAAACCTTGCCAGCTCACAGCCAGAGACGCTCAAAAAGCTTATCGCAGTAATGGACAAGAGACTACAGTCCCTAAATGCTCAGCTTCCGACTATGAATCCCGACTACGACCCAAACGCTCCTTTGCCTGCCCCGCGTCGACTCGTAGAACGTGTACAAGGTAGACCTGGCGGACCTCGCGGACAAGGCGGCGGCCCAAACCGCCCAGCGAGAGCTGCCAACTAAAGAACCTAACGCTTAACGCAGGTAGACAGTCACTCCGGTCACTTCACCAATGCCACTCCATTTAGTCCTGCCTGCATAGCTACTAGCGAAGTATATATCAGCATTGCTTCGCCATCCCTGCTTCGCTGCGTCGCGTTGGTTTACTCGTCTCTCAAATCATAGCAAATCAAACGCGAGCCCATAGCATTTTGATTCACGTACAGCAGGCCTTTGCTCACCGTGGGAACGCCCCAGGTTTCTGGAACCCGAAACAACTGAGTCTGCGAAAGGATATTCGCTCCTTTGGGCGACAGATCGAGCCAAATCAGTGTACCCTGGGCTCCGATACATAGAAACGCTCCATCGACATGCAGCAGACTAGCTCGACCCAAACGGGCGTTCTCAAGCGCGATACTGTCACGCCATATTTCTTTCCCGGATTCGATTTCGTAGCAGACGACTTCCGTACCACCAGTCCCATGGACGCCATATAAATAGCTTTCATGAGCAATCGGCGTGGTGAACTGGCTACCGAAGCGCTCCGCTTTCCAGCGGATCGATCCCGAACCATCCTCAGCAAACTCAATTAAGGCCCCGCCTTCAGTATATGCCTCTGTAATGAATACACCATTTTCAACTACGACCGGCGATGCCGCATTAACCGAGGCGAACATCTGGGCCCGCCAGGGGATTGACGCCTCAACTCTCCCGTTTCTAGGATCAATGCAAAGCAATCCGCCAGACGGAGGACGAACCATACCACCAGCAAACACCATGACCTGCTTCTGCTCATTGATTTCCGCAGGCACGGGCGAAGCATAACTAGCGTGCCACTCGTGCTCCGTTTTCCATAGCAGTTCGCCTGTCCGTTTGTTGAAGCTGGCTACGCACATGTCGCCACCTACATTCACGATCAGTTGGTCTTCGTAAACTAAAGGACAACTTCCCCTGCCGAAGAAGAGTGGAGCGTGCCCATAGGCATCATCCAGGTTCTTCTTCCAAACGACTTCGCCTGAATCGAGTTCTAGGCAGTGCAAATCGCCCCGCACCCCAACCGTAAATACAAGGTCGCCATCGATAACAGGCCCAGCTCTAGGAGCATCCCTGATCCCGTAATTGGACCCTAAATGGACGGGATAATCATATTTCCAATACCGCTTCCCGGTCTCCGGTTGCAGACACTCGATTATTTCAAGTCCATCCAACTCATGAATGGCAACTAAGTAGTCGTCCACAACAACCACTGGCGCATGACCAGAGCCCCGCTCTATTTCCCATACTTTATTCGGGCCCGTTTCCGGAAAAACCTTCAACAATTTCGTTTCTCTTGAATGCAGATCATGTCGTGGACCAAGAAAACGTGGCCAATCTTCCATAACTGCTTCTGGTGAAAGCTCCTTCGGCGGAGCATGATAGGTTAGTCGATCGAAAACTTCGGGTGAGGCCAAAAGCTTCGTCATACCCAAGACAACTACAATTATCGCAAACTGGATACGCACAGAACGAGCTTTTGAATTAAGTTTCTCCGTGGCAAGCTCAGAACCGCCAAAGGTAGCGGCGGATCCCCGAGCGGCAACCGAAACATCCAAATCTTCGGGACAAGAAGCCCTACCTAAGACGACGACCCAATGCTGATGCCAAAATACATAACCGATTTAGTTCGATTCGCGATAGATCCCCGAAGCGTTGATAATAAGATTATCCGACGTAGATGAAGGATCCACAACTCCTGCAACCACGATCTGATCGAGTTCTGTCAGTCCACCCGCTCCTTGCAGCGACTCCGCTATGGGGAGGCCATCAGCGAGAAGCTGAACGCTTGCTCGATTGGCAGTGATCTTCTGGCGATCTTCGCAGCAGGCATCCCAGGGCGTTTCACAGGCATCGCCCGGAATCTCGTTGCAGTACTGCAAGCTCTCATCTCCCAGAACCAGTGTGGCGAAGCCTTCGCCAAACGGTTTGTGGGCCGCCCCGACTCGTCCGGAAACAACTATGGTATCGCCTGGCTTGGCCGACTCCCTCGCTTGGGAAACGGTAATCGCTTCACCTGGGCTTTCCGCCAAGATGTAGGCATTCAGTTCCTCGGAAGTTTCAGCAGTCGATCCAACATCTATGCCACTTTGAGAACAGCCAGCTATGAGAATTCCTAAGGCGGCTATGCCCAGCCCAAGGATGGTTTGTTTTACGCGTTTTGTATTCATTATTTGTATTCGCTAGTTCTATAATTATTTTTTCCTTAAAAAGATCAGATCAGCTAGCCGGAACGCAAAGCCACTGGCAAAGAAGCCTTAAGGCACCGGAACGCCGGCGGGATTGCTCCGATAGCTCCCAGCGCCAAACCAGTTGCTAGACCCATAGTGATGACCTTGGGCGTGAGCGATAGGCTGAAGGTGCCAATGGAGAAATTGACAGCAACGCCTTCAAGCAAAGCGACCGCCAGAAACGCGGCCAGCAAGGTTCCTATCAGCGTAGCGAGTAGGCTCTCTTGCAGCAGAGAGACGAAAATAGAAATACGCGAATATCCCACCGCTTGAAGCGTCGCAATTTCGCGAATACGCGTGGCAAATGCCGCATACAGCATATTCATGCCTCCAAAAGCGGCTCCAGCGGCTATCAAAATAGCCGTCAGCCAGGTCATTCCTCTGATGGGGGCGTAAAACTGAGCAAGCTTCCCGTAATAATCCGACTCGCGCATAGCGACCAGCTCTAGGTCCAAACGTTGGCGAGCGAATAGATCTGCATAGGTAAAATCTTCACTGGTATTCATCCTTACCACAATACAAGATAAGTTCTCTCGTTGCGAGAGGGTCATTAAATCGCTTCGCCCAAACCAAATCTCGGATTCCATGACCGTTCCCGGGGCGTCAAATATGCCCGATATCGCGAATAATTGCTCCTCGAAGCCTATCTGATTGCCAACTTGCAAAGACTCGGAAGGCGTATCTAGGCTTAGGTAAGCGAGCCTCCCGACAAGCACCTCACCAGGCCCTGGAAACGATCCCGCGATAATTCGGACTTCGCGATGCACCTCGAAAGCCGCTGGAGTGATTCCGCGCAGTAAGGCTTGCGGCTCGCTACCGTCGGCCAGTTGAATCTCTCCCATGTAGTGAACTTCTCCAGACAAGGCTGGCACTCCAGCTCGTTCCTCGATACTGCGAATACCAGCAGCCGCTAGCGTTTCCGCCTGGACCGATATCTCGCTACGCTCCACGCTCTCCTCGGAGCCGGCTCCGAGGAGAATAACGTTACGAGATGATCCCGTAGCGCTGAGCACGCGATTCATCCCATCGTTAAATGCACCCGCAGCGAATATGAGAAACACGACCAAAGCAGCCCCCCCGATCATCTGAAGCATTCGGGCTGGGTCCCTTAACAAGTTTCGCGTCGCGTAAGAAAATGGCAGCATAGTCAGAATCCTCATGCGCTTCTCAACAAGGCCACTATCGGCTTTCGAGCCGAAACCCACGCGGGCCAGACCGAAGCCAGCAAACCCAATACCAAAGCGACCACCAACCCATAGGCCACCACCTCAAAGCTTGGGCTTAAAGCCAGAGTAAGGCCCTCGTTTCCCAACGTAAACCGATTCCAGTGGAAAAATAAAGCCGCTGATAGACAACCGACGACGCCACCGGCAAATCCTAGCAGAGCCCCTTCCAGCACCATGATCATTCCCACGGAAACCTGCGAGAATCCAATTGTTTGATATATGGCACTCTCCTTGGCCCGAAAACGGGCGGCTAGAAGCAAAGCGTTAGCGAGGAGCCCCAGGACCGCGAATACAGCTCCCAATCCCAACCAGCGAGTAAACCCAACCAGCTCGATCATCTCTTTAGCGGTTTGGGCGAAAAAGGCCTTTTCCGGACGCGTATAGGTGGGATCCTGGTCGGAGGCGAAAAGCGCATCGATACGCTTGGCGACTGGCTCGAGGTCCGCTGGTCTCTGAACACGCACATTAAACTGCGTTACCACCCCGAGCCCGACATTAGACGCCTGCTGGAGGAATGGTAGTCCCACGTAGGCAACGTTGTTGTCCTGGGCTTCCGGAGAATCGATAATCCCCGCTACCCAAACTCTAACTCCGACCGCTTCGAACTGGTCGCCCGGCTCCAATCCCCTTCTCTTGGCGAACTGGCTTCCGATCAGGGCCGCGTCGCTTCGAGTCTGCCAGGCAGCATAAGAACCCGATTTAACTTCGAGATTCGGGTTGTAGCTTTGCAAGGAATCGGTGGGCACTCCCCGAAAGGTGATGATATCTAGGCTAGCCCCACAATTGTTGACCGTAATCTGCACCGGAAGCACTTCGACTACCCCTTCGATTCTCCTGATGTCCTCGACATAACGTTCCGGTAATCGCGAGGTCATTGGGCAGAATCGGTGTTTCCGATAGACGACCAGCGTATTATCCTCATCACTCGATTCAGTCATCAAATTAAGCGACCGCTGCATCGTCTCTACCGCCGCATATAGAAACATTCCAATGGATACGCCCGCTACCGTGAGCAGACTCCGGATTCTGTGACGAGAGAGTTGCTTGAAAGCTAAACCCAGCAGGCTCCAAAGATTGGCAATCATGCAAGCTCTCCTTTCAAACGGGCACCGCTTTCCGATAGGCGGCCTTTGTCGAGGTAGAGCGTTCTTCTGGCAGCCTCGGCTGCCAGTACATCGTGGGTGACCATGACAATTGTCTTTCCATAATCCTCAGCCAAGGCTTTGAGCAGCTCTAATATCTGAGCTCCAGAATCGCGGTCCAAATCTCCAGTTGGCTCGTCTGCAACCAGCAAGCCTGGATCCTTAACGATCGCCCTGGCGATGGCTACCCGCTGCTCCTGCCCACCCGAGAGTTCCGATGGCCGGTGATCCGCCCGGTCAGCCAATCCAACCAGATCCAAGGCTGACTCAACTCGCTCACGGCGCTGCTTCCGACCTAGGGACTTGTCTAAAAGCAAGGGCAACTCGACATTCTCATATGCCGTCAAAATGGGAACAAGATGATAAAGCTGGAAAATGTATCCACAACTCAGTGACCTCCATTTCGTCAACTCCGACCGGGAATACGAGGTCAAATCTTCCCCTCCGACAATCAGGGTTCCCGACGTAGGTCGATCGATGCCGGCAATCAAATTTAGCAAGGTCGTTTTTCCAGAACCTGATGGCCCCATCAGGGCCAGAAACTCCCCTTTGGGCACTTCGAGATCCAGTTCTTCCAATGGAGTAATCGTGTTCTGCCCTTTTCTGTAGGATTTACTAGCTTTTTTGCACTCTATGAAAATTTCTGTATTCATTAACAAACTATCCTTTACTTGCCGGATTAGCCGCGAAAGCGACGCGCTCGCCGGCTCGCAAATCCGGTCGCGGATTGGCAACGACTCTATCGCCCGGGCGAAGGCCGTCTCCAACACGGATATAATCTTCTCTACGCTCATCCTCGAGCTTAACCCTTTGGCGTCGTATCCGCTCATTCGATTCGTCCAAAATCCACACCTCGGCGAATGAATCGGCTCGTCCCATTAAGGCGGACTCGGGAACATACAGTCGTATCTTGGTTGACCCCGCATGGGTTGAATTCATCTCTCCCGGATCGCCAACAACTGAAGCAAGGAACTCCGCTCGGCAGAGCATTTCAGGCCGCAACCTGCTGTCTGGAGACTCGATAGCGACTTTCGCTTGGAGAGTATTGCGTTGCAAATCCGCCTCCCCCGTTATCCGGGTCACAACTCCACGAAAAACGCTGTCGGGGAGAAAGTTAGATCGAACCAGAGCTGCCTGACCCGTCTTGAGCTGAGCCGCCTCAGACAGAGGAACATCGATGCGGGCTTGCAGCTTATCAGGGTCGTAAAGGTAGGCGATCGCCGCGGAATCGTGATTGTCCGGTCCCAGCATCCTCTGCTGACCAGGTTTGGCGAAGAGACGCATCACTCGTCCACTTATGGGAGCTCGAATCCGAGTGCGGTCCAATGCGAGTTTCCGCCTCTCCACCTCCGTCTGGGCGAGAGCGATTTCGGCTTGAAGCTCTTCCCTTAGGCTCAGAATACGTCGCAAGTGAGCCTTGGCCTCCGCGACTCCAGATTCAATCGCCTCGATTTCCGATCGCTGAGCCACAGCCTTTTGCCGAGATTCGATAATGGTAGTTTCCGGTATCCCTTCTGGGCCCGCACTAGCGAAGCGATCCGCTTCTTCCAAGAGGAACACCAAGAGGGCCTCGGCAGCATTCAGTCTTTTCGTATGGGCATCGATGCTGGCTCGAATTGCATCTTGTTCGGCTTCGTTGCTGACAAGCCGAGATTCCATCACCCTTAACGAAGCTTCAGCAGTAGCCAAATCCAGCTCGGCATCATCATCCACCAACGTAGCTATAATGTCGCCCTCTCGTACGCTTTCGCCCTCCAAGACAAAAACCTCATCGACTACGCCCGAAATCAGAGCCGTTGCTTTTACAGGCAACGGATCCGGTTCAATCCAGCCCGAAGCCTGAAAAACCACAGAAGCTTCAAACGCTCTCTCAGATCCCTGTTCAACATTGGCAAGAACTGGCGCTGAACCCGGATCTTCCGACAAAGTAACTACACTCACGAGGTCAACCGACCGAACCGGTATTAGTCGCTCTCCGAAGAGGATCGCCAACAAAATGGCAAACCCGAGCCCCAACCCAATAGGCACGCCATAGCTCACCACTTTATGGCGGCGCCGTGGCGGCTTCGACGCCTGATCGCGGTCGTCCTTTCTGGTAAAAGAGCCTAATTTTTCTAAAGACATGAGATTCGTTTGATTTGAAATACCCTGAAGATTGAGCGGCGAATGAGGCCGACGGATCCACAGACAATAACGAGCGCCTGAAACGCTCGGACAACACGCCCAGACACTAGGCGCCAACGAAACTTCAAATCAAATAAGCAGGCTTTGTAGACGAGTCAGCCTCTCCCGAAGGACAGGTATTCCAAAATCGGAATCAATAGACGGCTTCGGAACCGTCTTCGCAAAGATCGATACATTAGGCCGCTGGATATCCAGAACCGCAACCACCACTTCCGAGCTCGCTAGCTGGATTTTGGGGCTAACTAAAGCGGCAAGCAATTCGTTCTCGTGAGCGGCTTCCATCTCGCAGCAAAAGCAGTCTATTGGCGTCGATTGCTCCACAGGGTCCGAACAACACCCTTTAGCATTTTGCTCAAAAGGAAGTTCGCAGCCTTCATTCAATGCGCAATCGCCAAGCGAACAAGAGGCTTGGACAAAGCCTCCCGCGACTAAGCACATGAAAATGACTGCAAATATTCTCACTATCCCTAAATCTTGTTCGAAATTGTCTAATTTGTCAACGCGGCGAATCAGCTCCTGATTTCAATAAGGGCCAGCCTTTCCACATTTCTACGCAAGTAATATCGACAAAGCCCGACCCACTCTTGAGTCCGTCTCTGCGGTCCTGGGTTCCTAACCTCTAGGAAGTCCTCCCAATAACTCCAGCGCGGCGCCGCGCTTCCCGGCATTGCTCGCCACCGGGCTCAAATGTTCGGCAAGCATCCGGCCGAGTATCGTATACGCGGCAAAGCTGATCCTCATTTAGAAAGACGCAGGCCTCCTTTCTGAACAAGGGAAACAGTCGATAGGCTACCTTCCCCTCCTCGCCGAGAAAGTCGTCGCAGCGGACACCGGCTTCTCGAATACACGGTTCCCGCTCTGCATCAGTCTCCACAGCGAAAATCGGGTAGTAACGACAGCAGGCCCCACAATTCTCGCAATCGAAATCCTCTTCTTCCTCACTGCATTTCATCGGAACCCGCTACCCATGGACAAAGATCTCCATCGAGACAAGACAAGTAGTTTGTTTTACAGCTCAGCCAAATTTGCCTAGCCAAAACAAATTATTCAGCAGTGTCGCCCTACCTGAATAGGCCCGATACTCCGACTTAAGACAAGAAATGGCGCCCTCTAACAGCACTTGCCTCAATCCCGCATAGCCATAATACACCTTTCGAGGCATGCACCATTTTTCTCAGCCAACCCGATTCGACGCGCCTTCGATTGTTCTCACGGGAGGAGGGTCCCGGAAACAGCTAGCTAGCCTGGCCAAAGAGATTGGGGCCACACGCGTTTTAATGGTTACGGACAAGGGCGTCGTCGCGCTCGGCATCGCCGACGAGATCACCTAGATCCTCGCTCAGGCCGGTTGCCAGGTTCACCTATTCGATGACGTACAACCAGACCCCACCGACCAAAACGTGGCCGAGGGTTACCGAGCTCTCGAGCAGCACGATGCAGGCTTACTCGTCACCGTCGGGGGCGGTTCTCCGATCGATACCGCTAAAGTGATCGCGGTTAGGCAAGCGAACGTGGGGCAGCTCTCCGAGTACATGGGCCTCCATAAAATCCCAAATCCGGGGGCACCTCTTGTCACCATTCCGACAACGGCCGGCACCGACAGCGAATGCACCAAAGTCGCGGTTATTGCGGACACGGAGCGCGACGTCAAAATGATTATGCTGAGCGCCCCCCTCATTCCGCGGGCCGCCATTGTCGATAACGAACTATCCCTTTCCATGCCCAAGAGGCTCACTGCCGCTGTTGGAGTCGATACACTGACCCATGGAGTCGAAGCCTACGTATCCAAAAAACGGAACGCCATGACCGACCCTCTAGCCCTGTCGTGTATAAAACTTGTGGGAGAGCATTTGCGAACCGCTTGGAGCAATGGCGAGGATAGGAAAGCACGCGCGGGTATGATGCTAGCCGCTTGCCAAGGAGGCTTGGCCTTCTATAACAGTAGCGTATGCCTCGTTCACGGTATGAGTCGCCCGATTGGGGCCGTCTTCCACCTTCCTCACGGAATCTCGAATGCGATTCTTCTCCCAACAGTAACAGCTTTCTCTTGGGAATCCGCCCCCGACAGGTATGCGGGTGTGGCCCGAGCTCTCGGATGCGCTAGCCAAACCGCTTCTGACCGAGACGCCTGCCAAGCCCTTCTCAAATACTTGCAAAAGCTTAATGAGTTTCTCGAACTCACTCAGCTTTCCCAGTGCCAAAATGTTACTCGGGAAACTTTTGATCAGCAAGTAGAGAAGATAGCTAGCGATGCCATTGCTTCCGGCAGCCCTGCGAATAATCCGCGACAGCCCAGCCAGAGCAAAATCGTCGGTCTCTATAAGCAAGCCTGGTGAAAAATTCCGAAGTTTGCAATGTCACCGCTTGCCGCGACTTATAACGGTAGCAAAGGCTTCCAGCCCGTGATACTATCATCAAGGTACAGCCAGGATGACTGTGCTACCCAAATGCAAAAGGCGCAAATAGAACGATCTGGTGGACCGAGCCGGTCCTCCCTACCAAAGACCGCTTCGGGGAGCGCACTCGGTTCCGAATTCAGAATCCGATTGCGTAGAGCGTTTCGCTACGAGTTTCTTCGTTGTAAGACGCGGAACGAATCAGAATAGTACTTCGGCAAATCGCTGGCGTGGCGAAAATCTCTTCGCCCAACTGGTTCTCAGCGACCAGTTCCAACTTGTTTGGATTGGGCTTTATAACGAAAACCTTTCCCTCCTCGTTGGCATGGTATAAGTGCCCGCCCGCGTATATGAGGGATGCGCTTTCAGGCCCCTTTGGTAAACGCTCCCGCCAAAGGATTTCGCCAGTTTTGGTATCCCAGCAATGAACCAGACCTCCTTCGGCTACGCCATAAAGACGGTCGCCGACTACTGCCATCGATTGCTCGTAGCATTTGACCTGTGTGGTCCAAACAGACTTGCCCGCTTTAACGTCGATGGCCCAGGTTTCTCTCCCCGGGTAGCCTCCTGATGCGAAGACGACGCCATCTTTCCAGACCACCGTGTTGGCGATCAATGGATCGCCTCCTTCCACTGACCAAAGTTCAATTCCATTTCCAGGATGATAGCCAACCACTCGGTCGGCGCCATTTAGGAGAATTTGCTTAACGCCATTGATCTCTGCCAACACCGGGGTACCATACGAGGATCGTCCTGCCACCCGTTTCTTCCGCCAAACCTCTTTGCCTGTATCCAAGTCGTAGGCAGCAATATAGCCGTCTCCTTGGCTTTCGGCTGCGACCACTACTTTTCCATCAGCCAGCAAGGGGGAAGCTCCATAGCCGAAGGATTGCTCTGGATAGAACCGACCCACATCGACTTGCCACAACTGATTGCCGTCCAAGTCCATCGAGAACAGCCTCAGTCGGTCGCCTTTAACAAAAAACACGGCGAAAACCCGCTCCCCATCGCTAGCCACGCTTGGCGATGCATGCGTATTCTTGCGGTGGATCTGGGCAGGAAGCATCCCTTCCAAAACAATGTTCTCCCAAAGTAATTCACCAGAATCGAACGAGTAACAAAGAATTGATTGCGTTTCTTCTACCTCGCGAGCAGTTGTCAGAAAAACGCAGTCGCCCACCACGATCGGTGATGAGTGGCCTCTACCCGGAACTGGCGCCTTCCACTTTAGATTATTATTTTCCGAAAATTCGATGGGAGGATTTTGCCCCGATTCCGCTACTCCGTTATGAGTAGGCCCGCGCCAATTAAGCCAGTTGCCGCTGTCAGCAGCGATTGAACTAGCCGAAAGGAATGCGGACAGTGCAATTCCGCCCAACAATGATTTGGCAATTTGATTCTTCATAGGCAACTGATTCGCCTAGAAATTCGATTAGTTCTCTTGCAATGTCACGAAAATACAGGCTGGAGCATTCCAGCTGCTGACTAGCAATAGGCCACTAACGAAAACTGAATTTCTGAATACGCTACAAATCCTGTCTTAGGTCTTCAAACTCGAGATGCGATTCCCAAGCAATTCGCTGCAAGTCCGATCGATCCTCGTCTGAAAATACTTCGGTGATCGGATTCGCGTCCCGATCTTTGTCCCTATTGTTAGGATCGTTCTCAAAGAAACGAATATCGGTATTCTCGTTGCGAGACAGACCTTCCGGACTCTTCTCAAAAATGGCCGCGTAGATCGAGCAGGCCGTTAGAGATGCCATAGTATGATTCAAGTGGGCATCGTTAATAAACCGAAGCGTCAAATCGGGTCGCTGCTCCTGGCACCTCAGGCCTGCTATAAACAATGGAGCCACATCCGCTCCGATTCGATTGGCCAATCGAGCAATTGTCCGGGCTTTTTCCACGATAGGTTCCGAATCGGGTTTGGCGGCTAGTGACTCTGCGTTTTGCGTGTTGGGTGTCGTAACGTAGAGCAGGACCCGGGCACCTTCTTCCTTGGCGATTGAAGCAAATTTCGGGGCGTATTCGATGAATAGCGACGCATCCCCTTCTAGGTCATAACGCCAGGATTGGAGGACGACAAGGTCCCACTCAACTCTCCGATCATCCAAATTCCCCAGCAGCTCTTGGTGTCGCCGCAATGCCGCTTTTCCATGAGTCCAATTCGGCTCTCGGGCCAAACTCTCTTCTATTTGGGCAATCGTAGCTCGTTGATCGGCCTCTGTTAGCGAGTTGATTCGAACTATATTCTGCGTAACCAAAATTCCAATGATTATACAGCTTTCGACCACCGTAGATAAACGCAGTTGGCTCGAAGTCGACTTGCGGATTCCCTTCTTCAGCAAGCGACTCAACAACCTCGGAGAGCTTGTGGCGGCCCGTTTAGCTATTCCCTATGAAAAGGGCATTGAATGTATCCTTCTCGATCTACCCATAAATCTGAGAGTGCGTAATAGCAGCAAAAACAACCTATTGGGTAATGTCTCGAGTTATTCGAATTGTTCTCAATGACGCGAAAATACTACCGTCAATGTGTGGATGATTGTCAAACTCTCGAATCCAACGATTCCACACAATGGCGATCGGATTCTTCTTTTCAGGAGGAGAAGATAGCAGTACCAACATCGTTTTAATGCCCATATGAACAACGATCGAAAAGGAACCGGATTTGTAATTGCCCAACTCCTTTTAATCGGAGTCTATTTGCTGTCGCCCCGCTATCGGCTTTTCGAACTCCCAAATGTAATCAGCTGGGTCGCCATCGCGGGTTTTGCTCCTGGCCTAGTTCTAATGACTCCTGCCGCGTTGCAGCTTAACAGGCATCTATCTCCTTTTCCATCTCCTAAAGCGAAATCGCGGCTAATAACGTCAGGGGCCTACAATTACGTCCGCCATCCAATCTACACTGGAATCTCTCTTTCCGCTTTCACTTGGGCGATCGAGAAAGGAAATCCAATTCAATTGTCTTTAGCTACGCCCCTTGCCGGCCTCCTCCATTTCAAGGCCATACACGATGAGAAACTCTTGATCGAAGTGTTCGAAGACTATCCAGACTACCAATCGAAAACGGGTCGGCTTATGCCACGCCTATTCTAAACGCGTTTCACACGCCAAACAGAGGCCTTTAGCGAATTTTGGATACGATAGATACAAACGAATCCTCTAACTTTGAGATCGGGATCATTGGTGGAGGAGCTGCAGGCATTTTTGCCGCCATCGCTGCTGCGAACTCAAATCTGCACGCCAAGGTTACTGTCTATGAAAAAGGACGCTCGCTGCTTTCAAAAGTACGCATATCAGGCGGCGGCCGTTGCAATGTCACGCATGCTTGCTTCGATCCCAAAACCTTTTGCCAAAGTTATCCTCGGGGAAGTCGGGAACTCCTGGGTCCCTTCCACCAATTCCAAGCGAGTGATACTGTCGAGTGGTTCGAAAGTCGAGGAGTTGTCCTGAAAACGGAAGCGGACGGGAGAATGTTCCCCACCACGGATTCATCTCAAACTGTAATCGATTGTCTTCTTGAAGAATGTCGTAAAGCAGGAGTCGCCTTAGCGACCAATGCAGGAGTTGTCCGCGTCGAACGCTCTCCGGACGAACGTTTCCACCTCGAATTTGGAGATGGGCGGACCGAAGTCGTCGATCGCCTTTTGATCGCTTGCGGCGGCCTAAAGCCAGGCAAACTCCACTGTTCACTGGAAGGGCTCGGTCATACACTCGAACCAGCCGTTCCGTCACTATTTACCTTCCATATCGATGTTCCCTGGCTAAGAGATCTGGCAGGCATATCAATTCCTGAATCTCGGGTCGCAATCGCCCAATTTAAAAAAGGCCAAACTGGACCATTGCTCATTACCCATTGGGGCTTGAGCGGCCCCGCCATTCTTAAGTTATCCGCGTGGGAAGCTCGCTACCTGTATCAACTCGATTATCAGTTCGAATTAATCGTGGATTGGCTTCCTGGATACAGCGAGTACGATCTGAAGTCGCAATGCGCTAGCAACAAAAAGCTTCATCCAGCAAAGCAGATTGGCAATACGCCCATTTCGCCCATTCCGTCGCGCTTGTGGGAAGCCCTCGTCCAAGCCTCTGGCGCCTCTCCGATTAAACGCTGGGCTGAGTTTTCTCGCGACGATGAGAGCCGGATAGGCCAAATTTTCAAATATTGCCGTTTACCGGTCACGGGGAAGAGCATGAACAAAGAAGAGTTCGTCACCTGTGGCGGCGTTCTGTTAAAGGAGGTCAATTTTAAGACGATGCAGAGCCAAATTGTTCCAGGCCTGTTTCTAGCCGGAGAGGTCCTCGACGTAGACGGCATTACCGGCGGATTCAACTTTCAAGCCGCCTGGACTACCGGATGGATCGCCGGAATGAACCTGTCAAGATTGGCTGAGAGAATCGGCAAGCCCTGATCAAATCCTACGACCCGAACTTCGATGTCGGAGTGTTCATTGATGGGACGCTGAACGACAATACGGACGAGGACAGCGAATGGATCATGGAGATGGCCATCCCTCTCAAGCTATTTGACGGCATCAACACCTTTAGCCCGGTGGAGCCCGGCAATCGCTGGGTAATTCAAGCCATTCGCCAAGATCGCAATGACGCCACCGGCAAACGTCGCTCCCGGTCCACCCTATTCGAATTCTACCCAGATAATCCCAATGTTCACGGGCCCGAGGATTTTGGATACTCGGTGTTCGTAGATTGAAAAGGTTTACGGCCAATGTTCAGTCTTTTCGTAAATGTGGAGCGACGAGAGGCTTGCTGCTATTGATCTCATCCAAGGTCAAACCCTTGAGCTCATAAGGGAACACTAGCCAATCGTTGGTCGTATGAATATAGTAGTCGGGAATTGCGCTCGTTCGACCAAGCTTGGGCCGATACCAAAGCGAGGCTGATCTAACTCGACCAGGATAATTCCGCTTCAGCGTCTGTTTCAAGCGCTTCTTAACAGCATCGATACTATGACCTGAGCTAAATGCATCATCTACAATCAGCAAGCTGTCTTCCGCATTCAAATTATCGATTAAATAGCGCGTACCGTGTACACGAATACTATCAGGTGCCTCGATCATATTCTGGTAATCTGGCAAACCCCGGTAGGACGTTCTTAACGAAATATGGTCTGTCTCTACTCCTAATGTTTGCAAACACTCTTGAACATATATGCCCACAGAGCTACCCCCTCGCCACAAGCCCACAATGAAGGTCGGCCTAAGCCCGCTTTCAAACACCTGAGCCCCGAGACGAAAGGAGTCCTCTATAATCGTTGCCTCATCAAGAAAACGCTTTTTCATTTACTAAACTGCCTCGGGGCATATCGCTCTTAACGCATTTTACCACTCGAATTTTTGAATACCTAAAAAATGGGGAAAAAAATCTACCTAACTGCAGATAGTTTGCTGAAAGATTCCTGGGAGCTCGCAGCAAAAGTGCTGGACAGCGGATTTCGCCCCACATTCATGATCGCCGTATGGCGAGGCGGAGCCCCGATAGGTATCGCCGTGCAGGAATACTTGAGTTATCACGGCATCGAGACCGACAATATCGCCATCCGAACGTCCGCCTACGCGAGCGGCATAGACGAAAAGCGCAAGCAAATCAGCGTTCACGGACTCAACTATCTCGTAAAGAACGTTAAGCACGAAGACAGCCTCTTAATCGTCGATGATGTCTACGACACGGGCAACTCGATCAAGGCCATTATCAATGAACTGAACGAGAGAGCTAGGCTTAACACGCCTCACGACATTCGAATCGCGGTCCCCTACTACAAGCCTAGCCGCAATCAGACTTCTCGCGTACCGGACTACTACATCCACGAAACCAGTGCCTGGCTAAAATATCCCCATTCCCTTGAAGGACTATCTCGAGGGGAAATGAAGGAAGAACGCCCCCAACTATACGAAATAATTAAGCCTTACCTGTAGCGGTCGAACGCAATTGATTCATTCGCTTCGCTCCGACAACGGGCCGGAGTTCATCGCCGAGGCCATCGAGCGATGGCTCAAAGAAAACGGGATCAAGACGCTCTACGTCGTTCACGGGTTCCCCTGGCAGAACGGATACGCCGAGAGCTTCAACAGCTGAGTCCGTGAGGAGTGCCTGGACCGCAAACTGATATACACGCGAATCACGAGTGTTCTTCTCGCGCGGGAGGGAATACTACAATAGGAAAAGACCGCTCAAATCCCTGGACTTGCTAACCCCAAGAGAGTTTGCCACCAAACAAATAGAAGGTCCCTCCCGCTACGGTCGCCTTGCAGGCTCCCTCCGTCGGAAGTAGACAAACATCAAAATCAAACAACAAAATTCATTCGAGTATCTATCATAAGATCCGGACTAAATAGCGGGGCCCTAGCACTCAGTATAGGATAGATGAACCATCTTCAGGGCCATTAGCTAGCAATTAGCTATTCCACCTTAAATTGTGGCAAAGCATTGAATCGATAAACCTTGCCAAAAGGTGCGAATTCCCTGGTTTCTGGGACGGTTATCACACCATTTTCTCCAAAGCAATGTTTCGTCCTGCCCCTATTTTAATCGTCCTCGTCCAGACGAGCCTTTTCGCCTCACCCCTTACAATTTTTGATGAAGTGGATTTAAACGGCCCGGGAATAGTCATACCTGAAACTTTCAACATATACAGCGGATCTAACATCCCAAACAACTTCGACGACAAGATCTCCTCACTTCGTGTCGACGCAGGGCATATGGTAGTCGTGTCGACGCAAGCCGACGGGCTAGGTCCCGGTAAAACCTACATCGCCGATCAAGAAGATCTGATTGTGAGGGCTCTTCCTGATGAACTGGACAACGCCGTTTCATTTATCCGAGTCGTGCCTTGGAGATCCACCAATAAGAAAGGTACCGCTGGCGATTTGAGGGACGAACCCAGTGTTAACGCTTCTTGGTATTACCGATGGAGTCGTAATATCAGCGAAGGGCAGGTATCCGGCGAATACGAATACGTTCCCATGAGTTGGGGAGCTGCGGGGACAAGTGCCCCTGCCCTGGCTGACTACCTTGCAATGAATCAGGTAAATCACTTGCTAGGCTTTAACGAATCTGACAACTGCTTCGACCAAAGCGGACAGTACGGCAATCCCAAGCTCTGTAATGTCCCCACCGCCGTCGACCTTTACAAGAACCTGCAGAAAGTCGGGCTACGCCTCGGATCCCCGGCAACGCGAGAGGAGGGCGCCCAAAACACGAACGGCTGGCTCAATCAATTCATCTCGCAATGCGAAGACGCCGACATACGCATCGACTTCGTTGCCCTTCATTGGTACGATTGGGAGAGCAGCCCTTTAAACAACCGCGTGGTACCCGCCAGTCAGATCTTCCGTCGCTTCAAACGCTACCTGAGTAACGCCTACCATAGACACCGAAAACCCCTTTGGATAACAGAGTTCAACGCCAACAGACACCGGAGCACTGAAATACAAAATGAATTCCTAGAGCTAGCCCTTCCCTATTTGGAGTCTATCGGATACGTTGAACGATACTCGTACTTTCAACCAAATGGAGGTGCAGGTGATTTTTTTGAAAATGGACAGCTGACTTCAACCGGAGAGATTTACAGGGATCAGGTTTCCACTCCCGCATATAGCTCCAAGGAGATGCCATCAATTTGGAACAATCAGGATGTGGGAAGCGTTGCCTTGGCCGGCACAACTATTTATTCTGATGGAGTTTTTACAGTTTGCGGCTCAGGATCAGGCATAGGAGGGTCCGCCGATGAGTTCCATTACACTCATACTCAATTACCCGGAGACGGATCCGTTATTGTTCAAGTTGACACTGTTTTACAACGAGGCGAATCGAAAGCAGGCCTAATGATTCGTGAAACGTTAGACGAGGGTTCCAAACACGCATCGATTTTCCTTACTGAATCCGGCCAGGCGAGATTCGAACATCGCTCGTCTACTGATGGCAGTACTGTTGCAACCCTTAAGGGCAACTTGTCCGGCCCCCACTGGCTCAAACTTGAGCGAGAAGAAGACAAAATCACCGGATCCTATTCCAACGACGCATCGACTTGGACTACACTTTCCGAGCAAACTATCGCTTTCAGTGAGGACGTTCGTGTTGGCTTAGCGGTCTCTTCCCAGAATGATACGAATTTTTGCGATACGATCTTTAAAAACCTCAGTGTCCAGAGCGATTCTGTTCCCGATCAAAGTCAGGATTTCTTGGAGCTCGAGTATTTCAAAGCCGATGAAGGCTACCTGAAAATCGAATTCAGCGGCTTGACTGGTAAGACCTACACTCTCGAAATCAGCGAAACGCTGGAACCTGGAAGCTGGCGCTCTGTTAATTCGATAACTGCGATTTCGAATGGGCAACAATCTCTAGACTACAACAGCATTGGTAGCCCAGATGCCCTGTTCGGCCGAATTCGCGTTGAAAATTGATAGTCAAGCGAAGCGGGCTAGCTATTCCCTAGATCTCGCTTTACGAGCAGACCTTTGATAAGGCCAGCCTTCTTTCTGAAATCAATACGAGTGCAAGCCACCAACCTTAAAGCGTTAATTTTTGTAGCGTTCTCGAAACCCGCAAACGGTCAAACAGAGTGCGTACATAAGTAGAGTAAGCCAAAGTTTGGAGTTATTATTGGAGATTTTGCGAAACATTAATGTCAAAGGAATCGATCGAACTTCACCAACTACAAGAAAGGTCTAGCTGGGCTCTCAGATCGCAAATTGTGCACCCTTTAACCGGAGTATTCCGGCCCGGCCAAAAAAATGGCACATTTCTCCTCACACGAGAGGCAGTTAGAAAATGGGCTCTCTAATTCAAAATTATAGCCATGAATAACTGCTGCGAAAGGAATGATTCTGAACCGGAAGCGGAAACGTGCTGCGAAATTTCAAATCGCAATTTAGATTGGCTTCTATGGGGATCGCTGTTGACCGTTCTGGCAGCCTACATTGGTCATCTGTTTTTCTACCATGAGCTAGAGGGAGTGCCATTCGTCGAACCTTTTGTACACGGGTCATTCCAGCTGATGAATAAGATATGGTGGGGACTGATTGCCGGGATCATCGCTGTATCCGTTATCGCTCGGATTCCACGCGGCCTCGTTATCGCCGCCCTTGGAAAATCGGGCGGTTTTGGAGGCATTCTCAGAGCTACGGCAGCCGGTCTGGCTTTTGATCTCTGTAATCATGGCATACTAATGGTGGGGGTGCAGCTCTATCGGTGCGGCGCCAGCCTCGGCCAAACAATGGCCTTTCTCATCGCCAGTCCATGGAACTCGCTCTCTACCACACTCGTGCTCATCGCCCTCATCGGTCTCAAGTGGACGATTACCATCGTACTGCTTTCGGGGCTAGTCGCCATCATATCTGGACTGATCTTCGAACGCATTGTCTCCGCAAAGTGGCTACCCGCGAATCCAAACTCACAGTCCTTGCCCGACGGCTTCCAATTCTGGCGCGAGGCGAAAGCTTCATGGAAAGCTTTTCAGTTCAGTTTCAAGGGTTTGAACGACATGCTACGAAACGGGTTCTCCGAATCGCGAATGATTTTGCGATGGATATTTTTTGGAGTGGTTCTGGCTTCCTTGATAAGAGCCCTAATCCCTAGCGACGAAGCCTTCGCGAGCTGGTTCGGCCCCACGGTGAGCGGCCTTCTCCTAACCCTCGTTGCCGCCACGATCATCGAAGTGTGTTCTGAAGGGTCTAGTCCAATCGCCGCCGATCTTGTAACTCGGGGAGGAGCTCCTGGAAATGGTTTCGCATTTCTGATGAGCGGCGCGGCGACAGACTACACAGAGATCATGGTTCTCCGCGAAACGACGGCCTCTTGGAAGATCGCATTGTCGCTTCCCCTAGTGACGGTTCCTCAAGTTGTCGTAATCGGTTTCCTTTTGAATCTGCTCCGCTGACCACAAACGTTTGGCTCACCCTGAACTGGATCTCCCTAGCTCACCGATTCAATTAGCCCAGAATCTTCGAGAACTCGCCTTGTATCTACAATACCCACACCAGGGCCTTCAGGCACCGTAATGGACCCGTCCTCGATTCGCAGCGGCGGATCAAACCAGCCGGCGTAGTTTTCGATATTCCGCTTGTATTCTTGCCAATCTCCGATGTCCGGAATTCTGGATGCGAAAAGCAGCATATGGACGAATCCGAAACCGCCTGAGATGTGCACAGTCGTTGGCATATTCAAGAGCTCTGCCATTCGAGAAACTCTAATCGAGCGAATCAGCCCTCCGTGGTAGTGAAGGTCGGGTTGTACGATATCCACAGCTCGATTCTCGATGGCCCATTTAAAGCGCCACTGACTATATTCCTGCTCCCCTACCCGCTACCGGTATTCTCAACGCATCCGTCACTTGACGCGTGTCCTCCAAATGATCGAAAGGACAGGGCTTTTCAAAATAGACCGCTTCGATATCCTCCAGCATACGTCCGACTTCAATTGCCTGTGGCGGATAGTATGAGCTGTTTGAATCAACGTGGATAGCCATTTCATCTCCGAATTCCTCTCGTGAAAGCTCGATCAATTTTGGAGTTCGCCCCGGCAATGCGTCCTCATCGCGACTCATGCGTCCGCCAACCCGATACTTGATAGCCTTGGCCCCTGTTTCCTCTATCAATCCCGGCAGGTAGTCGATCTACTCCTCGGGCGTCGAA
>Ga0208624_1000478_pt1 | contig 20881 bp, 19 predicted proteins | sample Knorr_S23_td_DCM_FD_185607 | JGI IMG/M metagenome (GOLD analysis project Ga0208624, IMG submission 185607) | Marine microbial communities from Southern Atlantic Ocean transect - Knorr_S23_td_DCM_ad_71m_LV_A (SPAdes) (version 2) | ecosystem: Environmental > Aquatic > Marine > Oceanic | place...
AGACTTTGCTATAGTTATACACTCATCATGAAGATCCGTAATAAATGCTATTCCATGCTCAGTGGATGCAATTTCTCCTATGGTTGCATTGAATAGAGTAGTGGCACCAGCTACGGTGGTTATGAGTACCCACTTATGCCAAAGGTCTACAATGATGTCATCCGAGTACTTAATTGAGAAGTTTGCAGAACTACAAGCATCAAAAAATCTTCTTCCAACCGTTTCATCAGCTTTGCTTAAGTGACCAACAGTTAGCGAGTGAATATCATTGAAATGGTGAATTTCACCCTCTTTGTTCAATGTGGAAAAGATGTGCGCAATACCTCCAAATAAACGCGCATTTGGAAACTTATTTCTTAATTGTTCCATATGTGCATAGCCATTAAGTAATGGGATAATTATTGACCCATCCTTTACTGGAAAAGGAGATTGCAAAATCTCGTCTAAATCATAGGCCTTATTAGTGAATAATATGACATCATAGATACTGTCTACGTTATTTATAGTCACAAGGTTGGGGCTAGTGACGAAATCACCTTTTGGACTTTTAATTATTAAACTCGATTTTTCTAATTTTTTTTGTCTTTTTTCTCTTACTAAAAAAGTTACATCCATTCCCGCCTCAGCCATTCGTCCTCCAAAATAACCTCCTACGGCACCTGCACCTAAAACGAGAATTTTCATTTGATTATAACCTCCGCATACGTTGTATTTATTTAGTATAGAATTTTATTCTACTTATGAACCAGAATTAAAATAAATCTATCAAGGGCCTCTATTATCTAAAATTTAAAATTTGGTACCCATTCTCAAAAATAATAAAAAGGGGAGTTTTTTTTAATATTTTTCTTTCAAAACGGGTATTTAAATAATATGGTATGGCACTATATGAGGTGGGAAAGAAGCCGAATTAAGACTCGGAAATAAAGACAATCTTTAATCTCTACAAGTCAGTTTAATCATTAAGCGTTTTTGGAATAAATAATGAATGATCTTAGTTACACAGCAAAGGTTTTTAAAACGGTGTGGGTTTCTGACGTTCACCTGGGGACCAAAGGATCAAGAGCTAAAGAGTTTTTAGAATTTCTGAAAACCATAGAATGTGAAAAAATTTTTCTGGTAGGAGATATAGTAGATGGATGGCAACTGTCTAAACGATGGTACTGGCCACAGACGCATAATGATGTTGTGCAGAAGATTTTGGAAAAAGCAAAGAGAGGTACAGAAATTATTTTTATTCCCGGCAATCATGACGAAGTGGCCAGAGACTTTATAGGCCTCACGATGGGGGGAATAAAAGTTAAGGATGATGATATACATTATACGGCTGATGGCAAAAAATTCTGGGTCGTTCATGGCGATTTATTCGATAATGTTATCCAGCACGCAAGATGGCTTGCCTATATTGGCGACTGGGCGTATGTATTTCTGTTGAAAATAAACGCTGTTTTTAATGCAATTCGGCGTCTCTTTAAACTCCCGTATTGGTCGCTTTCTCAATACTTAAAATCAAAAGTGAAGCTAGCTGTTTCATTCATGTCTGCCTTTGAAAAGTCTATAGCGACGGAGACAAGGCGAAGAGGTTGTGATGGCGTAATTTGTGGTCACATTCATAAGGCTGAGATGAAAATGGTTGAAGATATAATGTACGCCAATGATGGAGACTGGGTAGAGTCAATGACTGCCTTAGTTGAGAATTTTGACGGAAAACTTGAAATAATCGAATGGTCGAAAACAAAAGGTAAATTGACACCCGTTGAAGGTATTAAGTAGAGCCGATTTGTCAAAAATAGTTATTATAACCGATGCGTGGACACCTCAAGTCAATGGGGTTGTCGTTTGTATCCAGCAAACTGTTAAACACCTTAGAAAGATGGGACACGATGTTTTTGTTATCGGACCTGACCGCTTTAAAAATATTCCCTGCCCAACCTATCCTGAGATAAGATTGGCCCTCTTCGCAAGAAAGAAGGTTTTTGCTATCCTTGATGATTTAAAACCGGACGCACTCCATGTTAATACGGAAGGTCCTCTCGGAATAGCAGCTCGATCGTACGCTCATAAAAATAAAATGCGTTATACAACCGCTTTTCAAACACGTTTTCCAGAGTACATAAAAGCGCGAACAGCAATCCCATTGTCCTGGACATACGCTTTTCTGAGATGGTTCCATAAAAACTCTGAGAGAGTGCTTGTTCCTTCCAAAACAGTTCAAGAAGATCTCATCAAATGGAATGTGGGAAAACCTGAGGTGTGGTCCTTGGGAGTCGATCTTTCAACATTTCAACCCAAGAAAAGAGCCGCTAGAAAGAAAAAGGTTTATGTATGCACAAGCCGATTAGCGATAGAGAAAAATTTAGACGCGTTCTTAAGTCTAAAACTAGATGGAGAAAAATGGATGATAGGTAGTGGCCCTGAAGAAAAAAGACTCAGAGAAAAATACCCGGACGTCAAATTCTTTGGCAATAAAAGTCATGAGGAAATCGCAAAGATTTATCAAGAGTGTGATTATTTTGTCTTCCCATCAAAAACCGATACTTTTGGATTGGTATTGCTCGAAGCAATGGCATGTGGTCTCCCTGTTGCTGCATATAATGTTTCCGGCCCGAAAGATGTTATTGGCAAATCGAAAGCAGGAATCCTAAGAGAAGATTTGGCTGAAGCAGCACGAGGATTAGAATCGCTTAGTGCATCGACTGCTATAAAACATGCAAAGAAGTTTTCGTGGGAAAAAGCATCAGAAAATTTTTTTTCTTATCTACATATAGGATGAGAAGTCGCTAACTATAGTTTTCATTAAGTGAATAACCTGCACTTCTTACAGTTCGTATAGGATCCTTTTTCACTTTACCCCTATTGAGCGCTCTTCGTAAACGCCCCACATGGACATCAACAGTTCTTTCCTCAACGTAGATCTGATTGCCCCAGACTTTATCTAACAATTGCTCCCTGTTAAATACTTGTCCTGGCCTCATTAGAAAAACTTCAAGTAACTTAAATTCCACAGGCCCTAATTTTATTTCCTTTTTACCTCTAAATACTCTTTTGTTATCACGGTTTAATTCAATGTCATGAAAATTTAACGTGTCTGTAAAACTGTCTTCACTCACGCGTCTAAGAAGAGCTTTCGTTCGGGCAATTAATTCAGAGTTTGAAAAGGGCTTGGTTATATAGTCATCAGCTCCGGTATCAAAAGCTCTCAATTTATCACTTTCTTCAGTTCGCGCTGTGAGCATTATAATGGGAATTTTCTTTAGGCTTTTACTAGCCCGTATTTGCCGTAGTATCTCAACCCCTGATAAATTTGGTAGCATCCAATCTAATATTACGAGGTCAGGCATTTCGTGTTTTATAAGATCAAGAGCCTCCTCACCATCAGAACACAACACTACATCATATTTTTCTTTAGAAAAATTGTACTTAATTATTTCTTGGAGGTCCTTATCATCTTCTATAAGTATAATTTTTGTATTCATCTCCAATTCCTCGTCAAACTGGGAGATTTACTTTTGGTCTTACGGCTACTAAATTCTCACCGGTTATTGCAAAGTGAGTCATTTCTCCAATATGAGTAGTATGGTCTCCAATGCGTTCATAATTTTTTGCTATTATCATGAGGTGGGAGCCAGAGGCCACTCGTTTTTTCTTTCTCAAATAAACCAGAAGATTTTCAAAGAGATCGGTATACATTTGATCAATTTTGTAATCGTTTTTCCATACCTTCCGGGCTAGTTTTACATCCTGATTAGTGTACGCGTTTATTGATTTAGTAAGTTGTTTTTTGACTTTTTCACCTAATTTAAATATTTGATTTCTAATGTCTGTGTGATGTTCTTCTGTTAAAAGTTGCGATCGTTTAGCGATATTCTTACAAAGATCACCTACCCTTTCAAATGCACCAGAGATCTTTATAGCAGAAAATAAAACGCGTAAATCATCAGCAACAGGTTGCCTTAATGCAATTGCTTTAATTACAGACTCATTTATCTCTGTTTCTAGTAAGTCTATTTTTTCATCTAAGAGAATAGCGTTTTCCGCCATTTGCACATTATTATCTTTTATCGATAGATTTGAGTTCGTTATTACTTGTTCGCATAGACCACCCATCTCAACTATTTTACCATTGATATGAATGAGGTCCTCGTTAAATGCTGATGAAATATGTAAAGTCATTCTAATTCCTAATTATCCAAATCGTCCAGTTATGTAGTCCTGTGTTTTTTCATTGTCAGGTTGAGTGAAAATTTTGTCGGTATCGTTATATTCAATTAAGTCTCCTAAATGAAAAAAAGCCGTTTTCTTTGAAACGCGTGCAGCTTGCTGCATTGAATGAGTAACTATAATAATCGTGTAAGTTTCAGAGATCTCATTCATAAGCTCTTCGATTTTAGCAGTGGCTATCGGATCAAGTGCAGAACAGGGTTCATCCATTAGAATAACTTCTGGGCTAACGGCAATGGCTCTCGCAATGCATATTCTCTGTTGCTGGCCACCGGACAACCCTGTTGCTTGATCATTCAACCTATCTTTGACTTCATCTATAAGCCCTGCTTTTTCTAAACTGTTGTGAACTATATCTTTCAATTCGTTGTCACTACTGGCTAAGCCATGAATTCTTGGGCCGTAGGCAATATTGTCAAAAATGGATTTTGGAAATGGATTGGCTTTTTGAAAAACCATACCTACGCGAGCTCTAAGTTCAACAGGATCTATGTCTGGCCCATAAATATCTTGTTCATCAAGAAGCACACTTCCCTTTATTGAACAGTTCTCTATGACATCATTCATTCTATTTAGACAACGCAAAAAAGTTGATTTTCCACACCCAGAGGGACCAATAAGTGCAGTTATCGTGTTTTTCTTAATATTTAGGCTTATATCTTTAATGGCCTTTTTATCACCATAAGAAACCTCGACATTCTTTGTTCTAAATTTAATAGCCAATTAGTTCACCATTTCTTCTCGAATTTTTTCCTCAATACAACCGCTAAGAGATTCATTGAGATCAAAAACGCCACCAAGAACAGTATAGCTAAAGAACTTCTTTCATAAAATGCTCTTTCTGCACTATCAGACCACATATATATCTGAACCGGCATTGCTGTGGCACTTGATGTAAAGGTGGTCGGGATATCAATTATAAATGCTACCATCCCAATCATTAAAAGAGGTGCTGTTTCACCCAAAGCTTGTGCCATTCCAATTATTGTACCTGTTAGAATACCAGGTGCAGCTAAAGGTAAAACATGATGCATCGCAGCTTGCATTTTTGAAGCACCCAGTCCCAGAGCAGCTTCTCTTATAGATGGTGGGATGGAACGAATAGATGCTCTAGAAGCAATAATTATCGTAGGAAGCGTCATTAATCCTAATACTAGACCACCGACTAGCGGTGCCGATCTTGGTAAACCAAATGTGGAGAGAAAAACTGATAAGCCTAGCAAGCCAAAAACTATAGATGGAACAGCAGCTAAATTATTTATATTAACTTCAATGAAATCCGTTATTCGTCCGGGCTTAGCAAAATACTCAAGATATATGGAAGCCATAACAGCCAGTGGAAGTGCAAACATTACGGTGACAAAAAGGGTTAGAGCAGAACCTACTACCGAGCCTAATATTCCAGCACTCTCTGGCTCTCTAGAATCAGCAGATGTGAAAAATGTTTTGTTGAATTTAAGTTTTGCAATATCTCTCTCCACCAAGCTATTTACCCATGCTATTTGCTTGTTATTAATTCTTCTATCTTCTTCTGGTATATCAATGCTTAATCTACCTTTTAAATACTGATCCGCGTCATCAGATAAATGAAGCCAAACCGACATAGTGTGAGAGCCACTCCCAAGAGCTTTCTTTTTGACAATTTCCTTTAGATCGTATCCAGCATTAGCTGAAATAATTGCAAATAGTTCCTTTTTTTCATCTCTCTCTTTTACCTCGGGAAAAAATTCCCTCAACGCACTTTTAACTAAGCCATCCCAGTTGAATAGGTTCATCTTGTTTTTGTTTATAGTGCCGCTGTCATCAACTAGCTTGTCCATATTTACAGAGATATCTACCTTGAAGTAGGCTTGCTGAAGAGCGCTATATCCGTTAAGCCCTATCGAAATAAGAAGGGTTGCTAGCATAATAAGAGCAAAACAAATGGAGGTAATACCATAGATCTTTAATCTGGTCTCACGTGCTCTTCTTGATTGGATACTTTTTCTAATCATACCTTTCAGCTAGCCTCCGAGATATAGAAAGAGCAAATATATTGAGTAACAGGGTAAAGAAGAAAAGTGCCAATCCTAGGCCAAAGGCTGACAAGGTTTTAATATCATCAAATTCTGTATCTCCAGTAAGGAGAGATACAATCTGAACTGTGACAGTGGTTACTGAATCTAATGGATTAACAGTCAAACTCGCACTTAATCCTGCGGCCATTACAACGATCATTGTTTCGCCAATCGCTCGACTGACGGCTAAGAGAACAGCACCAACTAAGCCAGGAATAGCAGCGGGAAGAACTACGTTGTATATTGTTTCAGCTTTTGTGGCACCAAGCCCCATTGAACCATCCCGTAAACTCTGAGGAACAGCTCTGATAACGTCATCTGATAAAGAGGAAATAAAAGGAATAATCATTATTCCCATTACAGCACCTGCCGCTAATGCTGACTCAGACGATACATCTAATCCTAGTGAAAATCCTATTTCACGGAAAAATGGTGCCGCTGTTAATGCAGCAAAATACCCATAAACCACAGTAGGTATTCCTGCCAAAATTTCTAATGTCGGTTTCACAAAGTCCCTAGTTCGTGGCGAAGCAAATTCCGCAAGATAAATTGCGGAAAACAATCCAATAGGAATAGCAACACACATTGCAATAAAAGAGATAAGGAGTGTGCCAACCAATACGGGGATCATACCAAACGATCCAGCTGCCGCCACTTGGTCGCTACGAATAGCTACATTTGGTGCCCAGTGCAAGCCAAATAGAAAGTCAAAAAAATTGTAGAGACTGAAAAACCTCAGCGCCTCAAACAAAAGGCTAAGAATTATTGCTCCAGTCGTAAAAATAGCAATAACTGCTGAAACAAAGAAAATATTTATTATAAATTTTTCAACGTTTTCTCTTGCATTAGCGCGAGGGCTTTGAAGCGAGCTTACAAACATACCCACAAGGGCAGCACACAAAATAACCACTAGTCCCCGATAAAAATATAGTTGGTCTAAAGCCGCTTTATAATCACTGGCAAGTGAAAGAATTTTTTCATCATCGGTCGCTATTTTCCCGTTAGAAACGTTTATAACTTTCGCTAAAATTAGGCTTACAAAGGATTGATTTAATTTTGGGTTTAACTCCTGAATTTTATTATAAAAGAGTTGATCAATATAGTTGGGCCCCCCTATGGTTAGGAAAAGAAGAATAATCGCTGAAGGAATAAAAGCCCACAAAAAGGACTGCTGCCCATAATGTGACGGCAACGCTTTTGATCTTTGTCCAACAAAGGCTGCCTTTTTTAAAATATTATTTTTGGAATAAAAATAAAAGAAAAGCGAAACTCCAATAAGCATAAAAAATACGAAGCTTAGAGGGATGTTTTGCAATATTCGAATCCTGAAAAATTTAGGTCTATAAAGCCGATATGCTAATCGGCTTTATAGATTTAGTAAATGGATTTTAGCTTAAGGCTTTGGTATTAGACCGGCATCCTCCAATGGGCTTTCGCTTACGGCCAAGCTCATGAAATAGTCTGCAAACTCTTGTAGGCCGGGAATAACCCCAACATGCTCTTGTTTTACATAGAAAAAGAGAGGGCGTGAGACTTTATAAGAGCTATCAGCAATTGTTGTCATAGAAGGAGACACACCACCTATCTTCGAGCCTTGCACCTTATCTTTATTTTGGTCAAGAAACGAAAATCCGAATATACCAAACCGATCCTTATTAGCCGATAATTTTTCGATAATTAAATTGTCATTCTCTCCAGCTTCTGTAACTGCACCATCTTCCCTTAAAGCGGAACATGCTGCTTTATAATCTTTCTTACTCAAATTATATATTTTCTTACAAGTGTCATGCATTACCAACTCAACAAAAGCGTCCCTTGTTCCAGAGGAGGGAGGAGGAGCCAAAACATCAATTTTCACATTTGGCAACGAAGGGTTGATGTCATTCCATGTCTTGAAATTATTATCTACCATCTTGCCCTCGGACATTACTTTGGCAGAGACCGCTTTAAATATATCCTCTTTTGTAAGGGAATATTGAGGAGACTTATTACTATTTGAAAATGTAATGCCATCATAGCCTATCATATATTCTATGGGCGTTATTCCATTGGCAGCACAGTTTTCTTTCTCGCTCGATTTCATTGCCCGGCTAGCATTTGTTACATCTGGATACTCGAGGCCAATTCCCGAACAGAATAATTTTGCACCCCCACCGGTTCCAGTAGACTCAATTACGGGGGCTTTAAAGTCAGTGTTTTTAGCAAATCTCTCAGCAACTATGGTTGAAAAAGGAAATACCGTTGACGAACCTACTATTGATATTTGATCTCCTTCTCTAGCCATTGATTGGCTAATCGTTACAGCAGTTGCCAGAATAGCGCATGCAAGTGTTTTAATTATTTTTTCCATTTTTATGCTCCAATAATTTTATAAAAGCTTCCTAAGCTGAGAGAAAGATGCCATTGAAATCGCAATGTATTATGTCAGAAATGTAAAAAATTTATGAATCGATAAGGGTCTGAAAAAGCACGTTTTTATTTCCCTATGGTTTTTAAAAGCTATCTCAATTTCATGAGGTGTTTTTCATTTTAGGCAGCCATGCTATGAATTTGGAGCCCTTACCAAGTTTTGAGTCAATTTGAAGCTTTCCTCTATGTCTTATCAATATATGTTTAACTATGGATAAACCTAGACCAGTACCCTCTTTTTCAATTTCAGCACTTGAATTAGCTCTGTAGAACCTCTCTGTTAGTCGAGACAAATGTTCAGGTGCGATTCCATGGCCGTTATCTTCCACAACCACTCCAAACATATCTTTGTTTTTTTCTTTGGAAATATAAATGTTAACTTTACTTTTCTTCCCAGAGTATTTTATCGCATTTTCAATAAGATTTGAAAAAAGTTGCCGTAATTGACTAGGATCGCCTATCACAGAAGAAAAGTTTTTAGGTATTTTAAATGACAATGAGACATTATTATCTACAGAGAGCGGTTTCAGGGAATTAACCAGTTCTTCAATTATTTCTTTTACAGAGCATGTCGAAGAAATAGGTTTTAATTCATCGATCTCTAATCTTGATAAGGACATTAAATCACTGATAAGCCTCTCCATCTTTCCTGCCTGCTTATTCATTAGGTCCAAAAAAACCTTCTGCATTTTAACATCTTTCTTAGCGTGTCCTTGAAGTGTTTCGATATAGCCCATTATTGATGTAAGTGGTGTTCGAAGTTCATGACTAGCATTAGCAACAAAATCAGTCCGTATTTTCTCACTTCGTATATGAGTTGACTCGTCGGTAAATTGAATGAAAATATCATTAAAGCTGTTAGGTATCTTACTGGAAGAAATAAAAAATATATGCGCTTTAAGTTGTCGAAATTGCGGGGTTTCGATTTCAAACGAAAGTATTTTTTCCTTGTCTTTATGTATAGCATTTTCAACAGCGCTTAAAAAAACAGGAGACCTAAAAACGTTGGAAATGTGCGAACCAATTTGAGAGTCCGGTACAATGCTTTTCGCTTCAGCGTTTATAAAAGTTAATCTACCATTGCGATCAATTAAGATATAAGGAGAAGGGAGAATATTCAAAAGCCCCTTAACTACTTGATAGGTAATTTTCGTGTTATAGGTTTCTTGTATTTCCTGTTTTATAGCATCTTGTCTTGGTTCCGCAACTTGATGCCGCTTCAATACTCTGGTTGAATTTCGGTACATGTAAAAAATAAGGCAACTCATCACCACGGTAACAGGAAAAGACCACAATGGATAATCTAACACAGCGAACATTCCAACAAGGAAAGTCAAAATGCAGGAAAATAGAATAAAAGCCGCAGGATTTTCTTTCATTTAAACTCGATCCATTAAAGTCACATGCCTCTATTATGTATTCTTTTTAAGAAAATTCCAGTTCTTGCCTTTCCTTGCTCAGGGACTTTATGAAGAAACTTGAAGCTATTAGAAATAGCGTTGTAATGAAAAGACATAAGAACAGACCGCCCAACTGAAAGGTTATTCCTGACAATAGTGTCCCGATAAATCTTCCCAGGGCATTTGCGGAATAATAGAAACCAACATTTTCAGACGCATTTTCTTTCTTTGTAAGTTTTAGAATTAGGTATGAATGAATGCTTGAATTGATGGCAAAGAAAACACCGAAAATAAATAAAAATGTAACAACTATAACTATGTCAATTAGTGCAACTGATTTATCAAATGTAAGAGAGATAATGCTTAAAACTAGTGTTGGAAAAATTAGTACTATTGACCATTTAAAGGCAATTTTTTCAATTGGTTTTATTGCATTCTGGCGAATAAAGCGTGGGACTCGTGATTGCATAAAACCGTAGAAAACCACCCAAGTCGCTAAAAAACCACCTACCAAAAAAAATCGTGCGTCGCTGCTAACGTCACCAAAGTAATTTGTAGAAAAAGCCTCTAATAAAAAAATTGGTACACCAATTACAAACCAAATATCTCTTGCACCAAACAAGAATACCCGGGAAACAGACAGCTTATTGATTTGCAGGTTGGCTGATAAAGCGGCAACTTTTCCACTCTTGTTGGACTTGTTGCTAAGAACATCTGATATCAATATTGATTTGAGAAACATGCAAAGAAAGAAAAATAAAAGTGCTGAAAGGATAAAGAGACAAGTTGAGAAGGAAAGAAACGATATTAAAGTAGCACCAAGAAAAAAACCTAGTCCTTTTACCGAGTTTTTAGATCCAGTTAACCAACTTATATTTGTGAATAGACTCCCTCCTTTTTCGCTATTACTAAGAAATTTTGTAGCTGTCTTACTCCCAATTTTCGTTAAATCTTTAGCAATACCGCAAATACCTTGGAAAATGATCAATAGTATAATCGTTGATACAGCTTCCACTTGGGTTGGTATAAGACCGAGAGCGAGCAGGCTAATTATTTGAAGACATACTCCTGTGATTAAAAGGGTTGATAATCCAAACCTCTTCCCCAATCTCCCAGCGGTGAAGTTTGTTAAAATTCCCATAAATTCATACAGAAGAAAAATATATGCCAATGTGAACGGAGAATAGCCCTGTTGGTGCAAATGCAATAGTATTAGCATTCGAAGGGCACCATCGGTCAACATTAATGCCCAATAAATAATAGTTACACTAAAAAAAGGATTAAACGTAAACAAAGTGAAGCCTATTTATTCATTATATGAGATATCAGATCGACCATTCTACATGCATATCCCCACTCGTTGTCATACCAAGCGTATACCTTTAATTGAGTTCTATTTACGACCATAGTGGAAAGACCGTCGATTATTGCAGAGTGTGAATTGTTTACATAATCTGAAGACACCAGAGGCCTTTCTTCAAATGAAAGAATATTTTTTAAGTAAGACGTCGATGCTTCTATGAAAAGTTTATTGATCTCTTCGACGCTTACCGGCTTTTTCATTTCAAAAACGCAATCTGTCAACGATGCATTGAGAAGAGGGACCCTTACGGCGTGCCCATTCAATCTACCTTTTAGCTCAGGATATATCAGAGAAATTGCTTTTGCTGAGCCTGTAGTGGTAGGTATAAGAGAGTTTACACCTGATCTAGACCTTCTCAGATTAGCTTTAGGTGAATCAACGAGATTTTGACTATTAGTAATATTATGAATTGTAGTTATAGAACCGTGCTCTATACCTATTTGTTCTTCGAGTACTTTCACAATTGGGGCTAAGCAATTAGTTGTGCAGCTAGCTGATGTAAATATCTGGAAATTCTTAGTATCGACGTCATTATGGTTAACACCATACACAATGTTCTGAACGCTTTTTGACTCTATAGGTGCGGATACTAGAATGTATTTAGCATATTTATTGATATATGGATTCAGCAAATTTAAAGAGTTATGCTTCCCGGTACAGTCTATTACCAAAACGTTTTTTTCGCCTTTAAAATCAATATCGTCAATAGAAGAGAAATTAGACACACTTATTTTATGATTTTTATAATATAAAAAGTTATTTTTATAAGTTAAAAAGTCACCCCAGGAACCGTGGACGCTATCGTATTTTAAAAAATATTCTTGATCTTCTGGAGACCCCTCTTTTTCATTTACCAATAGAATATTTTTATAAAGACCTTTGTCGCAAAGCCTTCTAAAAACTAGTTTGCCTATTCGTCCGAGACCGTTAATAATTATTTTCATAGCTTCTCCAATTCCTCAAAAATTATCAAAAATTTGTGACAGAAATATGTAAATAACTTAAAAAAATGTGTTTTACCTTTTATAATCAGAAATGTAGGACAAATTACGATGGAAAATCTTTTAAAATTTTATATTGACGGTAAATGGGCAGACCCAATATCTGGTGATTATATGTCTGTATTAAATCCATCCAACCTAGAAGAATTAGGTAAAGTTGCGTTAGGAAATGAGAAAGATGTCAATGTAGCCGTAGAGGCAGCAAAAAGAGCTTTCATAACATATTCAAAGACTACAAAAAAAGACCGCCTTGCTCTTTTGAAAGAGCTAAAATTTGTAACGGAAAAAAGGTTCGAAGATTTGGCGCAAGCTATGCGGCAAGAAATGGGCGCGCCAATTTCAATGGCACGTTCAGCTCAAGCTGATGCAGCCATTGGACATTTAGATTCATTTATCGATGCATTAAATGAATTAGAAGAGAGAACTAAATTAATTAATGGCGATATTCTTTTAAAAGAACCCATAGGAGTATGCGGGCTGATAACTCCCTGGAATTGGCCTATTAATCAAATTGCTTTGAAGGTCATACCCGCACTTGCAACTGGATGTACATGTATTCTAAAACCATCTGAGCATACTCCAGTATCCGCAATGATTTATGCTGAAGTCATAGAAGAGGCTGGGTATCCAGCTGGGGTTTTCAACCTCGTTAATGGTGTTGGGGATGTTGTCGGAACAGCAATGTCCAAACATAAAGATATTGATATGATGTCCTTCACTGGATCAACGAGAGCAGGAATTCTGGTAACTAAAGATTCAGCAGAAACAATTAAGAGAGTTACTTTAGAACTAGGTGGAAAATCTCCTAATATTGTCTTCTCTGATGCCAACCTAGAGAGAGACATCGAATATTCGGTGAAAGAGTGCATGTTAAACACAGGTCAGTCCTGTGATGCACCGACGAGACTTCTAGTTGAAAGCTCCTGCTATGAGGAAGTCTTAAAAATTGCAAAAAAAGTGGCTGAAGAAATAACAATCGATGACCCTGAAAAAGAGGGAGACCATATAGGGCCCTTATTCGATAAAATACAATTCGATCGCGTTCAGAATATGATAGACGTTGGGATCAAAGAAGGAGCTTCAGTGTTAACAGGAGGATTGGGAAAGCCTCAGGGTTTAGAAGATGGTTGGTTCGTAAAGCCCACAATTTTTTACAATGTAACGAACAATATGAGAGTGGCACAAGAAGAGATTTTTGGGCCTGTCCTTGTTATAATACCTTTTGAAAATGAGTCTGATGCCGTTTCTATGGCAAATGACACCCCTTATGGATTAGCCGCATATTTGCAGACAGCTGATATGGAAAGAGCAGAGCGCGTAAGTTCACAGCTTAGGGCAGGTGCTGTTCATATAAATGGAGGCGGATATAATTATGGAACTCCCTTCGGCGGATATAAGCAATCTGGAAATGGTCGAGAAGGGGGAATAATGGGGTTAGAAGACTATTTAGAGACAAAGTCTCTTCACGGGATATAAGAGCTTTTCTTTTTAAATTTGGCAATTACAAGTTCAGTAAAGCCCGCTGTAATAATCGCTAAGGCTCCTAGCCATTGCAGATAAAACATTCTCTCCTCTGGAACCAAAACACTTGCACTAATTATCGCTACAACTACTTCTGACATTAGCAGAATAGCAACTCGGCCAGGAAATAAAATTTGTGAAACTTTGAAAACAATCATGAAGCTTGGCAGCAATATGATTGTTGACCACATAAAAACATAAGGTATGGAAGGTAAGAAAGTATTTATATTAATAAGAGGCTCGTTGCTGATAAAAATTATTAATAAAAAGGCTCCAACACTTGTAAAAATGTAAACAAAACTCGTTAGAGGTATCATTTTAATATCTGGCCTATGTTTCAAAATAGACGAGCCACATGAGAAAAGAATTCCAGACAAGAAAGCAAATAAGTCGCCAATGTTAAGAGGATAAGAGGAATTGTTTGTACCAGAAAGCAAAAGAACTAATCCTACGATCGCAATGCAAATTGATAATAACCGGGCTCTGGTAAAAGGCTCTGAGAGAAAGAAATAGCCGATAATAGTCCCCCATATCGGGCTAAGATAGAACATAAGAGTTGCGCGCATAATTGTTGTTTCTAAAAGTGCGCTTGCATAGAATGTAAACGCTATCCCGATTAATAGCCCGACTTGAAGGGTTGGCCAAAAGCTAGTCCTGAAGTGAGAAATCTTTAAAAGTGATAAAGGTAGGATTAAAATTAGTGGGCATGCATTAATAAAAAAAACACTCCAATAAGTTGGAATCCCATACCCCTCAATCTCCCTGAGTGGTATCCAATATAATCCCCAAATTCCACCACTAATCAAAATGGAAAAGCTTAGAGTTGTCTCAGAGATTTTCTTTGGGAAGGCAGTTAGCAAATTAAGTCAATCCATATACTATACATTCAAGGAGACGATACACTGAAATCTTATTAAATAAAATTTTTTCACAAAAAGTTCTATTATATGACATTCTTAGGTAATAACTCTGCTCGATGATCTCTTATGTTTATAAACGAATCCGAAATTCTACAGCCTCAAGACTGGTCGTTTCCAATACCGATCATGTATGGCCCCGGGAGAATAGTGGAAATCGCCGATCTATGTTTACAGCATGGAATTCGTAAGCCTTTAATTGTTACCGACAAAGGAAGTGAAAAATTACCCTTTTCTATTAAGCTTCAAGAATTACTAAATAAAGGCAATATAACCTTTGATATTTTTGCAGATATTTCTCCCAACCCTTTAGATACGGATATTGCTGAGGGGAAAAAGAAATTTTTAGATGGGGCTTTTGATGCAGTTATTGCAATTGGTGGTGGTAGTGCAATGGATGGTGGCAAGGCAATTTGTCTTGTGGCTAACAACGCTTATGATCTATGGGACTTTGAGTATGAAAGAAAAGACACTCCGCAGATCAATGCAAATAACCAGTTCCCAAAGTTAATTACAATTCCGACCACAGCTGGTACTGGTGCGGAAACTGAGAGTACGGCGATGATTACGGATACAAAAAAAGGTATGAAGTTTTGCGTTTGGCATCACAGTTTCAAGCCGAATATCACAATTCTTGATCCAGAACTTACTCTTACATTGCCCAGAAATCTAACGGCATGGACAGGATTTGATGCGTTGACGCATGCTATAGAAGCTTTCCTTGTTCCCTCTTTTAATCCCTTGTGTGATGCGATGGCGCTGGAAGCTCTTAAGCTAATCTCTAGATTTTTACCTGTAGCGTATAATGAGCCAAACAATATATCTGCTCGCGCGGGAATGCTGGTAGGTTCATGCCTTGCAGGCGTGTCATTTTTGAAGGGTCTTGGGCTTGTGCACTCGATATCACATATGATAGGTGCTGAATATAATACACATCATGGATTAACAAACGCGATCATTCTACCGGTAGTTTTGCGTTTTAATTTGGAAGGAATGGATAGTCAGACAGCTACTATTGCTCAGAACATGCATCTAGAAGAGTCATCAGCAGCTAAGTTAATTAGTGAAATAGAAAAGCTAATGGGTAGGACAGACATTCCAGATAACTTGGGTGAGATCGGGGTGCCTCTAGATTGTGTGCATAGAATAGCAAAAAAAGCGATGGTTGATAGTGCAACGTCAACTAATCCTAAAAAGGTGTCATTAATGCAGATGGAAGATTTGGTTAAGACGTCAATTATAGGTAAAAGAACAACTTAAATATTTTCATCTAATCTTAAATTAAGGTTTGGATTTTTATGAATTATACTTTGATAGGAAAAACCTTTTTACGGTTAGGATTAGTATCTTTTGGAGGGCCAACGGCCCACATTGGATATTTTAGAGATGAATTTGTAAAAGAAAAAAAGTGGCTTTTAGAGGATGATTTCTCTTCATTGCTTGCAATCTGTCAGGCATTGCCCGGCCCTACCTCTAGTCAAATGGTCTTTTCTATCGGATTAAAAAAAGGAGGGTTTCTAGCTGCATATATTGCGCTCATAGCGTTCAGCTTCCCATCCGTCTTTTTAATGATATTGCTTGGGCTTGGGTATTCACTAAACCTTCTCTTTTTGAGCCAATCAACAATTACCGCAGTGTCAGTTGTCGCTATACCTGTGGTTGGGATGGCAGTGTTTTCAATGTTTAGGAATTTTTGCATTAGTAATTTTGAAAAAATTTGTTTTTTTGTTCTAACAATTCTTTTAACTTTTTTTGAGTTGTTCTATTACCCCGCCATAATTTTAATTGCTTCTTGGCTGGCAGGAGCTTCTTTCTACAAGAAGTCGGATATGAACATCAAAACTCAACCGTTGATTGAAAACATAAATAAATATCTTGTATATGGAAGCCTTATTGCGGGAATTTTTGTATTTATACAATTAAATTTTTTATTAGTTGGCTCGATATACCCTTCGCTTAAAAACCTGTTTAATTCAGGGTTTCTAATTTTTGGAGGGGGGCATGTTGTCTTGCCTTTACTGCACGATTGGTTTGTCGACCAAGAAATAATTTCCTCTAATGAGTTTTTTCTTGGATACGGTTTTGCCCAAGCAATCCCAGGCCCCCTCTTCTCTTTTGCTTCTTACTTAGGGACCGTTGCATCTGGTCCATTGGTATCAGAAAAAATATTAATGGGCCTGGTCTACTTATTTGCCTTATATGGATCGACCCTTTTCTTAACACCCCTAGCGCTATATATGTGGGTTAGCATTGAAAAAATCCCTGTTTTTTTAAGTGGGATAAAGGCGGTCAATATCGCCGTTTCATCTATATTATGTTCCTGCTTTCTAAAGCTTGTGTTGCCATCCATTATTACTGGATATGACTCTTTAGTATTTCTTGGAATGAGTGTGTTTTTAATTTATTGGTTCAATGCTCCCATATGGGGCATTGTTATTCTATTGGGTGCTGTTGGTTATGGCTTTGGCATGATTAGTGGGTAAAGCAATAAAGACGCGTCTTTATTACTTAAAACCCGATTTGTTCACAAAATTGACATTGGCTGCTAACAGCTCAGCTCTTAGTCTCTCTGCTTTTTTCAGTTTGCCTTTTGCGTATGCTCTCAAAAGCTTAAACTGTCTTTTCTTAAAATACGCTTCTTTTTTTTCTAACCGCTCGTTTTGCATATTATTCCCCTTTAAGGCATCAAATATATTCATATTTTTATAATAAGTCAAATTAGCCATATTTTTTAATGCCTTAGGTTGTCATAAAAAAGTCACAAAATTGTCATTCTTTAGTCTTTTTTAGCTCGAAAGATTCTTTAATCCAATATTCGTATAGAGACTCTTGTCATCTGACTTGCATTAAGGTTATGTATTTACTGGGAAGGTGATATTTTTCTTCAGAAGCGTTTATCTATGACCACAGAGATTTTTCTAATAATTTTGTTCGCCGCTTTTTTGCATGCCTTTTGGAATGCACTAGTAAAAAGTGGTGACGATAAATTACTACAGATGGCTGCAGTTTCTTCTGGCCACATACCCTTCGCTATAATACTCCTATTCTTTGTTAATCCCCTTTCCCTTGAATGCTGGCCATATTTATTTTTTGGGGTCATCTTTCACCTAGGGTATCAACTATTTCTTGTGGAATCCTATAAGAGAGGCGGTCTATCACAGGTTTATCCAATCGCTCGTGCTTCATCGCCCGTAATCGTTACTATTTTTACATTTTTATTTCTGGATGAAGAAATAACGTATATGGAAATATTATCGATATTGATAATCGTAACAGGTCTTGGTGCAACAGTAGGATTAAAGGTACAACATGTCCCAAAAAATGCAGCGATCGCTGCGTTAATTACTGGGTGTTTCATCGCTAGCTATTCAATGGTTGACGGATACGGAGGGCGCGTTGGCCAAAGTCCCGTTGCCTATTATTGCTGGTTGTCCATCATAAATGGTTTAATCTTTTTGCTATATGCTCGAATTGTTTCACCACGAATTCTGCCAAATTTACTGAGCGACGCTAAAGGTATATTTTGGGTGGGAGGAGGCGCTTCCCTAGTAGCTTACGCAATGGTAATGTGGGCCTTTTCGAAGGCTCCAATTGCAGTCGTTATGGCTATGCGCGAAACATCAATCTTATTTGCTATTCTTATAGGGTTCTTTTTCCTTAAAGAAAAATTAACCCTTCCAAAAATAATAGGAACATTCATTACGCTTGCAGGAGTAATTCTTCTTAGGGTTGCCTAGTGTTACAAAACAGAGGTTATAGAAGGATTAATATACTTCTTCATTATGAATGGTGTAGTTCATGCCATCCAGAAGAATAATGCCATATCCTGAATTTTCACCTGAAGCATATTCTACTTTATCAGCTTTGAACTTTAAGACCATTTGCTGATTTACGCTTTTGAATGTAGAGAAATTATATCCTTCATAAAGACCACTTATATTTCTATGTATGTGTCCAGATATCAGATGATGTACATTATCGAAACTTTTTATGGATGAAAAAAAATCATGAGAATTTTTTAGTCTTAGTCGGTCCATGGCTTGCATTCCCGTCGTAAAAGCTGGATGGTGCATAAACAAAATTACTTTTTTATTAGCCGCTTCTTTTAGTTTTCCAGCCAACCATTCGAGTCTCTTTTGACATAAGTAACCACAGCTAATTGGAATGTCATCGTAAGGATCTTTAAGTGTATCTAAAAATATAAAATCAAAATATTCATAAGACTCATTACTTTGTAAAAATCCATTATGATCTGGTCTATAGTCAGGGAATATATCGAGGAAGTTTTCTCGGCTATCGTGATTACCAAGCATAAATTTAATGGGTTTATTAATTGCCGATACCAAATTTCTTAAGGCTTTATATTCGTCAGTTTTACCACTATTTGCTAAGTCGCCTGTAAAGACTAACGTATCAAAATCGTTATGATTGTTTTGTAGGTGCGCTATCGCCTCCTCAAGTTTTTGTGACGATTTTTCTAAAGTTTCATCAGTAGCAGAATTTAAGTGAATATCCGAAAAGACTATGATTTTTTTCATTATTAGCTCTAGTAAAAATTTACTGGTCTAAATGATCGCTCCTCTGACCTTTGCAGAGACCCATTCAGAAATAAAAACAGTAACCAAAATGACGAGAAGGATTGTAGAGACCTGCGTCCATGCGAGAGTATTGATGGATCCATTTAACTGGAGACCAATACCACCCGCTCCAACGAGACCTAAGATTGTGGATTCTCGAATGTTTATATCCCAACGGTATATGCCTACACCCGCGATAGTTGGTAAAACCTGAGGTAAAATGCCGTACGTCATTTGCTGAATGTTGCTAGCCCCAGTTGCTTTTACCGCTTCAACTTGTGACTCATCTATTTCCTCTATCGATTCGTATAATAATTTCGCACAAAACCCTATCGATCGAAGTCCGATAGCAATCGTGCCTGCCAAAACACCGGGCCCCAATATGAAAACGAGCATTAATGCCCAAATAAGAGAATTAACAGATCGAGAGGAAACAATAATAAATAACGCTATTGCCCTAACAGAGTTATGAGGTGTCGTGTTTCGCGCTGCACAAAATGCAACGGGAACAGCAATTGTCATCGCAATAATAGTTCCTAAAGTTGCAATATTTATTGTATCCCAAACGGGAACAAGTAGCTCTGTAATATAAGACCATTTAGGAGGTATCATGCGGCTGCCGATATCTGCCGCCTGTCTTGGTGCATCCTGAACAAAAAACCATACTGTTTTTTCAGAAATAACACTCCAAGCAAATAGAACAATTGAAATTCCGACTAACCATCCTAGCCAAATCCCAATTTGCTTCTTTGTTGTTCTTCTCCTCCATTCGATGTCGTTTCCACTGTTAATTACAACCATCACTGCACCCATTTTCTTAAATAACTGGATGCATATTCCAATACCATTACGATGAGGATAATTATTAATAGGATTGCTGCTGCTGTATCAAACTCATAGCGAGAAAAAGCTGTGTTCAAAGTGGCACCAATACCACCTCCACCAACTATTCCTACGACAGCAGACTCCCTGAAGTTAATATCGAGTCGATAGACGGAAAGCCCAATCATTCTTGGCATGACCTGAGGCTGTATTGCGTAATTAATCCATTGGAACCAGTTTGCGCCAGTGGCCTTAACAGCTTCGGCTTGAGACTCGCTACTATTTTCAATGTCTTCCGCTAACAGTTTTGCAAAAAACCCGATAGTGCCCAGACTTAGGGCTATAAACCCTGCAAAAGGTCCAAAACCAAAAAGCTTTACCGCAAAAATGGCCAGTATAATTTCAGGAAAGGTACGGGATCCAGCAATTATGGATCGACATGTAATATATACCCAGAAAGGAGCTAAATTTCGTGCAGCCCCTAGACCAATTGGAACCGATAGCGCAATTCCAGCAACCGTCGAAATAATAGCCATCCAGATGCTTTCTAAAATACCATCCCAAACAACGCCTCTGTTGTCAGCAAAATTTGG
>Ga0208624_1000479_pt1 | contig 20880 bp, 32 predicted proteins | sample Knorr_S23_td_DCM_FD_185607 | JGI IMG/M metagenome (GOLD analysis project Ga0208624, IMG submission 185607) | Marine microbial communities from Southern Atlantic Ocean transect - Knorr_S23_td_DCM_ad_71m_LV_A (SPAdes) (version 2) | ecosystem: Environmental > Aquatic > Marine > Oceanic | place...
TTCAATTTTTACTGTAAATAATTCTAAAAATATCTTTGAAATTGGTTCAATATCAAAAGTTTTAACAGCAAATATTCTTTCAAAATTTGTCTTAGAAAATAAAATCAGTTTAAATGATAATATCAACAATTATTTTGATTTAACATTAAAAGACAGTGTGCAAATCAAATTTAAAAGCTTGGCTAATCACACTTCAGGTATTCCAAGAATGCCTAATAATTTTTCCAATTCCTCAAAAAAAAATCCTTTAAATCCATACAAAGAATACAAAGTAGATGATTTAGAAACATATTTATCAGACTCTCTTAAAATAAATCAAGATAATAAAGGTAAATTCTTATACTCTAATTTAGGTTTTGCTTTAATAGGATATACACTAAGTAAAATTGACAATCAAGATTATAAGTCTATGTTTGACTCTTACATTTTTTCTAAATATGATATGACCAATACTACTTTTTTAAAAGAAGGGGTAAATGATTTATTGGTTAAAGGGCTGAATAGTCAAGGCGATGAAGTGCCGAATTGGGATCTGCAGATATTTGGTCCAGCAGGTGGAGTTTTATCAAATGCTGAGGATATGACAAAATTTATAATTGCTCAGTTCAATGAAAAAGATAAAGAATTAAAGCTATTGAGAGAACAAACTTCGAAAATAAATGGCAAGTTAGGCATGGGGCTTGGGTGGTTTATAGAAAATCCAAAATCAAACAAAAAAAGAATGTTCCGTCATGGAGGAAATACTGGCGGTTATTCCTCAATGATTATAGTTGATGTGAAAAATAAAAACGGAATCATTATACTTTCAAATGTAACATCTCGCAATCCGTATTTTGAAAATATAAATAAGTTAGCAGCATCCTTAATCAAAAATATTAGAAACTAATCTTCACAATTTATTTTATTTATTGAATTTTTAATTGTTGGCACCAAGTTTGCTTAATTGAAGGTTCAAACAAAATATATAAAAATGAAAAATTTAATTTTAAGTATAACAGCTTTATTTATAACTCTATCGGTTTCTTCTCAAACTATTGTTGATGCAGCTGCATCAAACAAAGATTTTTCAACTTTAGTAACTGCCTTAAAAGCAGCGGATTTAGTTGGAGCTCTAAGTGGTGAAGGACCTTTTACAGTATTTGCACCAAACAACGATGCTTTTGGAAAAATTGATTCGGAAACTTTAGGTAGCTTATTAAAACCTGAAAATGTTGAAGCTCTTTCAAACATTTTAACATATCATGTAGTTTCAGGAAAATTGATGGCAAGCGATGTTACAAAAGCTTTAAAAGATGGTTACGGAAGGGTAAAGCTTACAGCCTTGAACGGTCAAACTTTTGTTGCTAGATCAAAAGGGGGAAAGATTTTTTTAAAAGATCAAAATGGAGATATGAGTGAAGTAATTGCTACAGATGTTGTAGGAACAAATGGCGTGATTCATGTTATTGATAGTGTGATAATGCCAGAATAATTTTTAGTGTTTATTTTAATTTAGAAACCCTTATTGCTTAAATGCATTAAGGGTTTTTTTAATATTTATATTCAAGTAAAGTCTCGAAAGAAACATAATCAAGAGTTTTTAAGTTTGTTGCTTCAAGAATAATTTTTGGAGCACATCCTGCATTATGAGCCTCAATCCATCTTGATACACACAAACACCATTTGTCTCCATCTTTTAACCCCTTAAAATTATATTGTGGATAATCTTTAGTTAGATCATTACCCATTTTTTTAGAAAATTCTAAAAATTCGTCAGTTACAATTGCACAAACAGTGTGTGTTCCAATATCATTTGGCCCAGTTTCACAACAACCATTTCTATAAGCACCAGTCAAAGGTTTGGTACTGCAAGTTTCTAATTTCTTACCAAATAAATTTAATTTACTCACTTTTCATTATTACAGCAGTATGAATTAAAGTAGCTGCTAATTTACCATCCATTGTAAACACCTCACCTTTCATTGTGGCTATTGTTTTACCTTTTTTAATTATTTCAGCTGTAGCTATAACTTCACCTTCAGAAAGTGGTCTGTGGTGAATGCTATGTAGGTTTGTTGAGTTGGGATAAATTGTACCTTTTGATTCATATATTAAAAGCAAGCTTGTAACATCGTCTAGCATAGAATTAATTTGTCCACCTTGTACTGTCCCAACTGGATTTAAAGTGTTTGAATTAAAGAAGGCTTTTAGTTTTAAAAATCCTGTTTTATAATCAATTAGCTCAAAATCATAAAGCTTTCCAGTTCCACCTTTATGTCTGTGATAATCAATATATTTTTGAAACTCTTCTTTCATTTTTATTTGTATTTAAGCAGTGAATTCAAGGTTGCTTGATCCTAAATTCATGTGTATATAAATTAAATAAACAAGATAAATAAAGATCGATATTGAAATAAAGAACATTAAATTCTTTAAAATAATATTTAAACTTTTATTTGAAATTAAAATTATAGAATTGAAATATAAAACCACAATAATTAAATTTATCTGACTAAAAATTCCAATTGAAAAAAAGCTTAAAAAAGCAATTATTGAGAAAAATAGAAAAAAGTAATTTATATATTTCAACTTAATTTTTATTAAAAATGGAACAATTTATTTTACAAATAAATACTTTTTCAAATATATATTTAATTGCCATTTCAATCATGGTTCAATTTATAATATATCCATCATTCAAAAATTATTCCGAGTCTTCTTTTAAATCATTTCACAGTGGTTATACAAAAAAAATGTTTTTAATTGTAGGGCCATTTATGATAATAGAGTTAATTTCAAGCCTATATTTATTAAATATTAGCTCATTTTTAGCTCCAACTGTTTTAGTTGTTTTAATATGGGCAAGCACTTTTTTCTTAATAGTCCCTATACATAATTCTTTAAATATTAGCTTTGATTTAATCAAGCACAAAAAATTAATAAGGTTAAATTTGATTAGAACTATCTTTTGGGTATTAAAGTTTGTTATAGTTATATAGACTTTAATCTAAGAATGATTTAAAATATTATCCTCCTCTTCCAACTTTTCTAACACCCCCTGATTTGGCCTTGTTACTTTTGTTGTTAAATTTCTGTTTAGCTCCCTTTTTTTTTATCGAATGCTTTTCAGTTCTATTTCCAAAAAATTTACTTGACATACAAAATGCTTTAGTTAATAAATTTAAAAATTTAGAATAAAAGCAACAAGCTATCTTAGTTTATATTGTCCTAAACCTTCTATGATTAGACCAATAAACTCTAGTTGAATTACCTAAGAAAAACTTCTTTTTAGTTCTATCATTAAACTCATTTCTAATTGAATTAAGCTGATTGTTTCCGTTTTTTTGATTATCAATATTCATAGCAATTTTAAATTTGCGCAAATCTAATTTTTTTTTAAAATAACCAACTCATTATAATGTTAAAAAATCATTAATTTTCATTATTAATATGAAAAAATATAAAGTGCTTGTTGTTGGAGTTGGAAACATGGGAAGTGCTCACGCAAAAGCTTATAATGATATTCCAGAATTTGAATTAGTTGGATTGGTTTCTAACACAGCTAAAAGAAGATCACCTCTATCAAAACAATTAGGTGGTATTGCAGAATTTGACAATTTTGAAAAGGCTTTATTAGAGACTGATCCGGATGTTGTCTCTATCAATACTTATACAGAAAGCCATAAAGATTACGCAATTAAAAGTCTTAATCATGGAGCCCATATTTTTATTGAAAAACCCTTAGCTGAGACAATTGATGACGCATTGGAAATAATAGAATTAGCAAATAAAAAAAATAAAAAAATAGTTGTTGGCTACATACTTAGATATCACCCAGCGTGGAAAAAATTTATAGAGATTTCACATTCCTTGGGAACCCCACTCGTTATGAGAATGAACTTAAATCAACAAAGTTCAGGTGATCAGTGGATTATACATAAAAATTTGATGAATTCAACAAGCCCACTTGTAGATTGTGGTGTTCATTATGTAGATATAATGTGTCAAATGACAAAATCCAAACCTGTGTATGTGAATGCTGTTGGCGCAAGATTGACAGACGAAATTGATGAAAAAATGTACAATTACGGGCACTTACAAGTTGTATTTGAAGATGGCTCAATTGGATGGTATGAGTCTGGTTGGGGACCAATGATAAGTGAAACAGCTTTTTTTGTTAAAGATGTTATTGGTCCCAAAGGATCTGTTAGTATTGTTGAACCTGTAGATAATGATGATATTTCAAGTTCAAATATTGATAGTCATACAAAAACAAACCAGTTATTGATTCATTATCAAGATCGTACAGATGATGGCAAGTTTAAATTTGAAGATAAATACGTCAATACTTCAAATGAGCCAAATCATGATGAATTATGTAAGCTTGAACAGGAATTTCTATTGCACGCAATCATTAATGACTTAGATTTAACTTCTCAGATGGAAGCCGTTATAAACAGTATGAAAATTGTTTTAGCAGCTGATAAGTCTGTTAAGTTAGGAAAGCAAGTTTTAATTGATAGCTAAAAAATAAGTGAGTATAAAAAAGAAAATGGTAATTGGATTTATAGTCGTTGTCTTACTATATTTTTGGGCAGAGCTTGGAGTAGGAATTTTTTTTCAGGATAGCTGGGGAGGAGATTAATCTTTATATTTATAATATGAGAATATTAAAATGGATTTTATTTTCATTATTTCTGCTTGCAACAATCTTCTGCTTCTTTATAGTCTATGAATTTTATACAAACTTATCATTTGTAGATTATCCATATTTAATTGGAGGATTAGTGAGCTTATTTTTAGCCTTAATTACTTTTAAATTCAAAGTAAAATAAAAGGGATTTAATCTAATATTTACTTATGAAAAAAATATTTTTATTATTATGTTTTTTAGGAATTGCACTTCCATATTATAATCTTTACAAATACTTAGAGCAAAAGAATTGGGAATGGTCTTTAACTGAATTTTTTACTGAAGCTAACTCAAATTATGCATCATCAATGTTATCAGCTGATTTGGGAATTGCAGCACTTTCCTTCTTTATTTTTATTATATATAGCTTTTATAAAAAGCCTTTGAAAATTTTCAAATATATGCTATGTTTTTTCACTGTAGGCTTTTCTTTAGCATTGCCATTTTACTTTTATGATAATTATGAAGTATTAAAAAATAAAATTAAATAATATAAAAAAGGATTAGAAAATAATGGCTCATACTGCCAAGAAGAACAAATACATGCCATATTGCATGATTATTCTTTATGCTATCTGATAAATAAAAAAATACTCCAACAGTGTAGAAGACTCCACCTAAGATTACTAGATTTTTTGCATTGGCGTCAATTAAATTAAATAGTGTTTGAATATCAAAAATTATAAGCCACCCTAAAAAAAGATAAAGTAAAAGAGATACTTTTTCATATCTATTCTTGTTAAAAATCTTAAATAAAGTTCCAATAATTGAAAAGGTTAGAACTGTAAAAAAAATTGTTAAACCAGAATAATCATATAATGTAATTAAGCATACTGGAGCATAAGATCCTGTAATTAAGTAGTAGATACTTACATGATCAAAAATCCTAAGCTTTTCTTTAAGCTTAGATTCAGCTACAAAGTGATATAAAGTAGATGAACAATATACGAGCAATAGTCCAAATGAAAAAAAAATAATACTTAGTGTACTTAGGGTTGTAGAATCATTATTAAAAAAAATTAAAAAAGGAATACCAATTATAGTTAATATAATACCTGCAAAGTGAGTTGTCCAATTCCAGAATTCTTCGTCTACTGATCCTTGCATCAATATCGAAAATAGAAAAATCAAGTTATTTAAACCAATGATTTATAAACTTTTCTTAGGTAGTTCAGGATCATTTTCAAGCTCTTCATCCTGAAGTTTATTTTGTCTGTAAATAACTGTCAGAAATGCAATGAGATATAATATAAAAATTATAAAACCTACTATAAAAATTATTAAATCCATAAATCTTATTTATCTCCTCGTCTTTGTCTTATGCTGATTGAAAGAGCTAGAATTGATGGCACCCAAATACCAACAAATATTCCTCCGAGTTTATCACCACTAAACCATAGAAATACAGAAAATAAAAATGAAATAAAGGCTAATACTATAGGATAATATTTTAGGAAAAATTTTGCCATAGTTATTTTTGTTTCTTTTTATTGATTTTATTTATAATTGAATTTACTACTGCATATATAATTAATAATATCCATATATATACTACAATTTCACTTTTATATCCTACCATAGTTATCATATTATCTTAACTTTTAAATATGTTCTACCAATAACTAAAGCAGCTGTTATGATTATGATATTTTTAATTATGTATTGCCCTTCCAAAGTTGGAAAAAATGGGTTGGAATCTTGAAATGTAACTTCAGGCAAAATAATTAGTGGTAAAAATGTCCCACTCATCTGAACAAACAGTAATATCATTGCAATGATTGTTGTTTTCTTGAATAAGAAACATATTGCAATTAATATTTCCCAAAATCCAATCACATAAGTCCAATTTTCTGCACTTAAAAATGGCATCCAGTATACAGTGTCTTGAACAAATTGCTGTGCAGGTGACATGTCCAGTATTTTTAGTAAACCAAACCAAAAAAATATTATAAATATTGGTATTCTTACCAGATAGTCATTTGTATTGAAATTATACATTATCCTCATTACTTGAAATAATATTTTAAACTGAAAGGATTTCCTTTTGTTGTTTAATTGATGGCCCTAAATCTCTTTTTATATCTCTCTTAACTGTTTTTAGGTATTTAGCTCTTTTTTTATCAGAAACAAAAGGAACAGACCAAAATTGTCTTGTTTTTGTAAAAAGGGATAATTTCCAACCAAATACAAATGAGTAAACACCCATAACAAGTCTTAATTTGACAGAATTGACATACAAAGTAAGAACAGGAAGTGCAGGGGCACCATGAGTGACATAGGTTCTAAGTTTTTTATCCTTTAAAAATGGTTTTGGGTAAGCATAAGTCTTTGTTATATTAACGAATTTATATGCAAACCCTGGGGTAAAAACCTCATCAAAAAAGATTTCCATTCTTGGTGTCAATCTGAACCACCAAACAGGTGAAATGATATATATTCTATCTGTCCAAGTAACAAGTTCCTGATATTTTTTAATTACTTTATCTCTCGGCCTTGTAAAACTGTCCCTGTATAAGTCAATGATCTCTAAATCTTCATTTCTTATTTCAATTTCACTCTTAATTGTTTTAAAAATTCCGTTATAACAAAAGGAATTTTTATCTGGATGACCAATAACTATAAGATTTTTCATAAATCTTTTATAACATGTGCATTACAAAATATGTGCCATAAGATAAAGAATTGACGTTATCTTTATGTTAATAAGACTTTATAAATTCGAGTTTACTAGCAAAAGCAACCCAGTTTTTTGGAAACTTTCTGTAGAGTTTTTGTAAAAGAATTTGATGTCCAATTTCTTTTATCCAGTTTATCATATCATTGTCTTTGCAGTAAAATTGTAAAGAAAATGTTGTGCCTTTAACATTATTTACACCATCCTCAAAAGTAACTTTAAGTAAATCAACTTGATGAACATTTTTTCCAAGCTCAGGAAGAATTTCACTGTCAATATATGCCACCCAATCTTTCTCAATTTCATTTTCAACTATGAATGTTACGTTATAAATATTCATCTTTTCAAAAATACAAATTGCTTATTAAAATTATATTTTATACATTCTGATTATGAAAAATTATTTAATCCTACTTTTAATTTTATTTTGTTCATGCGATGTTGCGGAGTATAATCCAGAAAATATAAATTTTGATGAGAAAGAATATTCAGAAGCTTTTCAGCTTATAGATTATTGGCTTGAGGCCCAAAAAGATTATGAGAAACTTCCTGGTTTAACAGCTTTAGTAACAGATAAAAAAGAAACTAAGTGGACTGGTTCTTTTGGTTTGTCTAACGGAGTCGAACCAATGAAAGTTGAAAACACCTTTAGCATATGCTCAATTTCAAAATTATTTACAGCTGTAGCAATAATGCAATTGGTTGAGGATGGAAAAATTAATCTAGATGATCCAATTCAAAAAGTTTTACCTTGGTTTGACATAAATAATGAATTTAAAGATGTTCCCGAATTAACAATTAAATCTATTCTTTCACATTCATCGGGATTACCAAGAGAATCTAATCATCCATATTGGTCATGGCCAGATTTCCCATTTCCAACAAAACAAGATGTTATTGATGAGTTAAAAAATCAAGAAATGTTATATCCTCCTTCAAAATATTATCAGTATAGCAATCTTGGACTCAGTTTATTAGGCTTTATAGTAGAAGAGGTTACGCAAACTAATTTTGATGATTATGTTAATCAAAATATACTTATTCCCTTATCTATGAATAATACTAAGACATATATGTCAACTGAGGATTATGGAAAAAATTTGACATTAGGATATTCTTCACTAAATAGAGATAATGAGAGGGAAAAAGTAAACTTTTTTAATGCTGATGGTATAGCTGCAGCAGCAGGATTTACATCTAATGTTGAAGATCTAGCAAAATTTGCTAGATGGCAAATTGATCTTGTAAAGTCACTGGAAAAAAATATTCTATCCCCTGAGACTTTAAAACTCATGCATGAAATTCATTGGGATGATAAATTAACTTCTGTAACTAGAGGATTAGGATTTGGAGTTTACAATTTTGATGGTGAAAACTGGGTTGGTCATGGAGGATCTTGTCCTGGCTACAGATCTCAATTATATATAAACACTAATAAAGAACTTGCTTACTCTGTAATGATTAATTCTAGTGGAACATCCCCCACGAAGTATATAGATGGAATTCATGAAATTTTAAGTAATGTTACTCTAAAAAAAGGGGAAGAAATAAATAGGTTTGAAGAATTTGAGGGCAAATATATTTCACAACCTTGGGTTAGTGAGACATATGTACAATCTTGGGGAGATAATTTGGCCCTTGTCTCATTGCCTAGTGACGACCCATATATTAGCTTGTATAAACATATTGAAGGTGATGTATTCAAAAAAATTCTAAACAACAATGATTTAGGACAAGAATTGAAAATTATTAGAGATGATAATAATAAAGTTGTAGCCTATAAAACACATCAAAATATTTATAAAAAGGATTTAAACTAATATGAAAAAAGTTATTAACCATAAGGGCTGGCTTACAGCTATTTTAAGCATTATTCCATTTTTTATTTTTGTATCCTTTTTTCAAGGCTTTGGAGTGGGATTATCAAATGTGTTAGGTAAAAGAGGAATTATTGACTTTGATTTTGATAAGTATTTAGAAATTGAAGATATGCGAGATTTCTTGGTTGCTGATACAATTATTCAATACTTTGATTTAATTGGTGTGTTATTGCTTTTATGGATCTTGATGAGGTTTGTGGATAAGGAACCTTTTATAAATTTAGGTTTTAGTCTAAAAGGAAAAGTTAATGATATTATATTAGGCATGACTCTAGGTCTCCTTCTCATGGCAGTTGGTTATACCATTTTAATATTGTTAGGTGAAATTAAATTTATTGGGTTTAATTACGATTTAAAAAATATTATTTTATTATTTCTATTGTTTATAGCAGTTTCTATTGCAGAAGAAACTTATGTCAGGGGTTATGTTTTAAAGAATCTTCTGCAATCATTTAACCCAATTATTTCTTTAATTATTTCATCTGCTATTTTTTCACTTTTACATTTTTTTAATCCCAATGTAAATTACATTGCTCTTACTGAGCTTTTTATTGCAGGCATTCTATTAGGAATTTCGTACGTATATACTAAAAATTTATGGTTTCCAATTGCACTTCACCTAAGTTGGAATTTCTTTCAAGTTATGTTTGGCTTTAATGTTAGTGGAATGGATACCTACTCACTAATTGAATTTGAAATAATAGAAAATAATAATATAAATGGAGGTGATTTTGGCTTTGAGGGCTCATATTTGTCCATTTTGTTTTCACTAATTATGATGTATTTTTTGTGGAAATATTATAAAAAATTTGCAGAATAAATAAATCATTATTTTTTAAATTGCACCCTTGATTCAGTTAATTAAATTAGAATATAAATCTTTTTTTAGATCAGCCACACTTGGTGGGAAAATAGCTGCTAAAATATTTATGTGGCTCAGTTACATATATATATTTTTTATGACAATTGGTTTAGCATTTGTTCACGGATCTGGTGGAGCAGCATTTATAAAACAAGAAGCTGATGTGGAAAATCCATTTCTACTATTAAATTCTAATATGCTTTTTTACATTTTTGCGTTTTGGGTAGTAGGGAGATATTTTGGTCAAGCCACTCCAATAATAAATATGAAACCCTTACTGTTATTAAGAATTAAAAGAGATAAAATAATTAGATTTTCATTAAATAAAACCATTTTCTCTTTTTTTAATTTAATATCAATTCTATACCTACTCGTTTTTTCACTGACAATTTATTCACCAGAAAAATTTGATTTAACTCAGCTTATATTTTGGAATTTATCCATGTATTTGATTTTATATATTACCAACTTTCTTAATATATATCTAAATAAAAAAGATCGAGTTGTAATTGTATTAGGAGTTATTTTGGCTATTGTTTATGCTTTAGATTTTTTTCAGATATTTAGTTTTAATCCTATTTCTGAGTGGATATTTTACATGTTTTATGAGGATAAAATATTAGTAATTATTCCGCTAATAATTTTGGCCTTTACCTATTACAGGGTAATTCAATTCTTTAAAAATAATTTCTTCATAGATACTGGTCTTAGAAAAAAAGTCATGGAAGCAAAGCAAGATAATCTGGATTTTTTAAATCGATTTGGAGATATGTCTACTTTTTTAAGAAATGATTTTAGACTTATTAAACGTTCTAAAAGAGCCAGAACAACAGCCCTTATGTCCTTATTGTTTATTCTATATGGACTCATTTTTTTAGGCACCCAAGACTTGCTGGGTGACACGATGCTATTTTTTGGATATTTATTTTCAACAGGTGGATTCATTTTTACCTTTTGCGCTTTGGTCCCAAGCTGGGATAGCCAACACTATCCATTTATGATGTGTCAAAATATTAAATACGTTGATTATATAAAATCAAAGTGGTACTTAGGTAGCTTTGGTGTAATTATAGCTACTATTATCGCTCTCCCAATCTATGGTTTTTTTGGATCATATCATCTTATTGCAGTTTTATCCTGTGGTTTATTTAATCTTGGGGTTAATTCTTATTTAACGTTATGGGCAGGAGCATTTACAAAAGTCAAAATTGATTTGAATTCATTTAAAAATGCCATGGGAAATTCAAAGGCTTTTAATTCAAAAACATTACTGCTAACATTACCTCAAATGGTTCTCCCTTTGGTTTTATACTGGGCTGTATCAACATTTTTTGGTCATACAATTGGATGTGTCTCAGTTGGATCAATAGGTATTTTAGGTATTCTTTTTAAAGACTTAGTATTAAACATTATAATAAAAACTTATAAAATTGAAAAGTACTCAACCATTTCAGCATATAAGGAAACAAATTAGTTATGATAAAAATTAGAAATATTACAAAAACGTATAGTAAAGAAACCGTTTTAAAAATAGATTATTTAGACATTAATTCAGGTCAAACGTTTGGACTTGTTGGAAATAATGGAGCAGGTAAAACAACACTATTTAGCGCATTATTAGATCTTATTAAACCAACAACTGGCGAAGTCTTAATCAACGGAATAAATGTGAGAACTAGTGAAGACTGGAAAAGTTTTACTTCTGCATTTCTTGATGAATCATTTCTAATTAGCTATTTAATGCCTGAGGAATATTTTTATTTTGTTGGAGAATTGAGAAACTTTTCAAAAAAGCAGGTTGATGAATTTTTAAAGCAATTTGAGGATTTATTTAATGGAGAAATTTTAGGTGGTAAAAAATTTATTAGAGATTTATCTAAGGGTAATCAAAAAAAGGTTGGAATCGTAGCAGCGCTAATTGGAGACCCCGAGGTTATTATTCTGGATGAGCCATTTGCAAATCTTGACCCAACTACTCAAATTAGATTAAAAAAAATAATAAAGACCCTATCCCAAAAAGTAGGTGTAACTGTACTTGTTTCCAGTCATGATTTACAAGATGTGACGGAGGTTTCAGATAGAATTGTTTTATTAGAAAAAGGACTAGTAATTAAGGATATTAAGAAAACAAAAAAGACTCTACAAGATCTTGAAACCTATTTCAACAAAGAATAATACTTTACCAGATAAAATTTATCTTACCGTAGAGAAAGAACTAAAGCTCTTCTACTTTAGTGCTTTTAGAAGAAGACCAAAAAATCTTCTTACACTAGAGCTTATAAAAGAATGTTATTCAGATCAAATTAATTTTTTTCTAAATCAAATATCTCAAATAATTAAATCCTATAAAAAGAGCAATAATAAAAAAGAACTTTATAGTAATCTTATTGAATTTAAAAAAAATGAAGGCTGTAATAAAAAGATTATGGAATCAATAATTTTGTATTTCAGTGATAGTTATGAAAACTTAGCTTTTACTTCTTCAGAATTGAAAATCTTATTTTTGTTTGAAGAGAAATAAGTCATATTGGCATATTTTTTGAAAATTTTTAAATCTAAAATATAATTTTAGTTAATGAAAAAGATTGTTGCATTTGGAGCTAGCTCCTCAAAAAAATCTATTAATAAGCAATTTGCATCTTATGCTGCTTCCCTAATAAGTGATGCTGATTCTATTATTATTGATTTAAATGATTTTGAAATGCCTATCTATAGCATTGACTATGAAAATGATAAAGGAATCCCTGAAAAAGCTTTCAAGTTTAAAGAAATTATAAAAAGTGCAGATGGTATTATAATATCCTTTGCTGAGCACAATAGTGTTTATACAGCAGCCTTTAAAAATATTTTTGATTGGATTTCAAGAATAGAAAAAATAGTTTGGTATAATAAACCGATGCTATTACTTTCAACATCAGATGGTAGCAGAGGAGCTAAAACAGTCCTTGAAATTGCATATAAAAGAATTTCAAGAGGAAATCCTCATAGTATTCCTACATTTTCATTACCAAACTTTGATGATAATTTTGAAATTAACAAAGGGATAACAAATTCAAAACTAAATAAGGAGTTTAAAAAATCTCTAGAATTATTCACTTTAAATTTAAGCTAATGCCAGTAGAAATTTTTAAAAAAAATCAACAAGCAAGTGGGAGTTTTAATAATGGTGAAATTTTAGAAAATAAACCAATTGGTTTTCCACAGGACGGGGGGCAGTTAAAACCCTACTCAAATCTTTTTTATTGGGCACATGCTTGGACCCCAAGTAAAAAAAGTACAATTGGACTTCATCCTCATCAAGGTTTTGAAATTTGCAGTTTTGTTTTAAAAGGGAATATTAATCATTTTGATACGAAACAAAATAAATGGATTCCTCTAAAGGAAGGAGATGTCCAAATAATTAGAGCTGGAAATGGAATTTCACATGCTGAGGAGATTGATGATAATTCTGAAATTTTCCAAATTTGGTTTGACCCAAATTTATCCAAAACTCTTAAAATTAGCCCATCATATGATGATTATAAATCAAATCAGTTTGAAACTTATGTTTACGAAAAAAAATTAAAAAAGATAATTAAAGGTTCGAGTTCACCAATGAGAATGGATACAGAGAATATTTTAATCAATGAATATAAATTTGATAGTGGAGATCATAATATTAAAATAAATCCCGATTCTATTCATTCATTATTTGTTATCTATGGAAGTTTAACTTGTAATGAATCAACAATTGAAAAAGGAACATTTATCAAAGTAGATGACATTTCTGAAATTAATTTTAAAGTACTTGAATCAGCAAAAATATTTGAAATCATATCTCCAAAAGAACCCTCATATAAGACTTATTCTAGTATGAGATATTAAAATAATATATAATTTAAATGATAATGAAAATAAAAATTTTAGTAATGTTTTTAATTTTTTCTTGCAGTGTAAACACTGAGATGGAAAATAGTAATAGTGATATTGAGCTACCTGCTTTGAGAGTCAATCAATCTTTTTCAAAAGGATATAGAGTTTTGAAAACTACTATTACAGATCCTTTTATTTTTGATACTAAATTTCCTGCAACAGACCTAAGTATTGGATATGTGCTTAGATATTATTTTTATACCGCCATTGACCTTTCATCTACTAACAATGTTTTGTTAAGTATGAATAATAACTCTTTTTCAATGCCTGAAACAAGGGATCCAATTGAATTAGTTAGGGCCGTTATTTATGAAATAAGAGATATGGCTTATGGATCAAAGGAATATCAAGATTTTGTAGAAAAGTATTTTTCTGGCTGTATTGATATCTCAAAAATTTCATCAAATTGTGTAATTCCTACAATATATGAGCCAGTTTGTGGTTGTGATGGCTTTAATTACACTAACAGTTCAGCTGCAGATTGTAATGGTGTGCTTAATTACTATGAGGGTCCTTGTAAATAACTCTATTTGTGTTCTTTCTCCCAATTGTTGTAAATCAGTAGAATAATTAAACCAAAAATAATTCCTGATACTAGTAGTAATAAGCTAGTTAAACCTACTGCACTAAATGATAGTCTTAATAATATCGTTGAAATGATAAATCCTGTATTTCTAATCAGTTGAGAGTATCTCTCGGTATACTGAAAAGAAATCAATAGGATGAATACGTCTACTAGGATTAATATTGTAAAAAAGTCAACAAAAAACAGAAAATCAATATTAGAGCTTGTTCCAATACCTAAAAATGCAAAATTATACCAGTCTATAAAGCTAAATACACAAAGTAATGTCAAGGTTGGAAGTAAGAATAAACTTATAAGCTTTTTATATCCAATAAATCTATCAAGATTTTGATGAACTGGTAATTTAGGCAAGCCCTCTTTTAGTTTTTTAAATAAATAAATTAGGAAAAAAACAATTAGTACACCTGATAGGTCATATATTAACTGTAGATTATTTTCATTATTTAACCAGTTGTCCTCAAGGTTTACATTTGGGATATCTTTAAAAATTTTTCTAATTAGAATCAATGACATTATCTCAAACTGTTTTGCAATTGAAGTTGTAAATGATCTTGGGAGAAAATAAATTAGTAAGTAAGCTTCATAAACAAGTATGAAGGAAAAAGGAGTATAAATTGCTGATATTGGATTTACAAATAATCTATCCTGAAAAAAAGAAAGGTCAATATATCCGTTATTATTTAATAGAATTAAAATCAAGTGAACTATAAACCCTAGTGTGGCGGATACAAGAATTATTTTTTCAAAAGTTTTAAGATTTTTTTCTGAAAAAACTTTGGTAAATATGTTTTCAATAACTCCAATCATAGTTTAGAAAAATATTTATTTTTATAGCAAATATATAAGTTAATTATATTATCAATACTTTTGAGTTATGTTTAGTAAGTATAAAAAATCAGATTATCTGCTATTGCTAGCTGTTTTTATTTCATTTACCATCTCTGTTGCGTTATGGTTTTCTGGATATAAAGATGAGGGTCTATATGTTGGGATATGGGTGCCATCAATTTTAGCATTAGGTGTATACTTAAAACAAATTAAATAGAGATGGAGATATATTTATTTGCATTAGGACTTATTGTAATAGCATTAGTTGTTGCTAGTGTTCTATTTGTAAATAATGAGGAGAAGAAAAAATATAACGATCTCTAAAATGGAAATATATATTTTTGGATTAGGGGTATTTGTTGTTGGATTGGTTGTTGCTAGTGTTTTTTTTGTTAATGACGAAGAAACAAAAAAATATAACGATATAGACCAGGCAAATGAAGCTGACTATGACGGAATGGGAAACTATGGAAGGTTTCCTGAAAAAAAATAAATTATTTTCTTCTAGCCTCAATAAAGCTTTTCACAAAATATATCATTGCAAATACTGATGTCGCACACATTGCTAAAACTCGGTATAATCCAGCACCACCAGTTTCAATTGATTTTGGAAGCCTCATTCCAACTAAAGCTAAAAGTATTACTAGTGTCAATAATACTGCAACATGAGCAATGATTTTATTTTGATTTTTAACTCCGTTGTAGCACAATAATAATATTAATCCAAATCCAACAGGTATTAGAGCTGTAGGAGAAGTTACTTCGAAATAACCCCACAGTCCAAAGCCTATTAATGAAATGGAATTAATTAAGTTTGCTTTTGATGCATTCATAGTTTAAATTTTTTTCAAATTTAGTGTATTAAATAATAAATGGAATAACTGCTTTTCTATTTTTTGGATAATTTTTAAAATTTTCTTTATACCATTCGTGATGATTCAATGCTCTTGGAATCAAATTAAAACCGGTCCATAATACGAAGCTTAGTGCCGGTAAGCTAAATGCAATAATTAAATAACCAAACCATTCAATAATTTCACCAAAGTAATTTGGACATGAAATATATTTAAAAAAACCGCCATGAGGAATTTTATAACCAACACTATCTTTTCTTAGGGATATTAATTTATTGTCTGAGCTAACATTAATAAACATACCAATTAAGAAAATAATAATACCAACAATTACATTAGGCTCTAAAGCTGATTGTGTATTCATAATATAACCAACATAGTAACCGTTAAAGAGGCCATTAAAAATATTAAAGAAAAATGCACTAATTGCAATTGAAATTGGCATTTTTTTATTTTTTGTTTTTATTCTAAGTGGGAAAATAATTACTCTATTGAAGTAATGGGCAAACCATATAAAGATTAAAATCATAGAGTATGAATTAAGCTCATTTGGACCAAGTAAACCTATAATAGGCATAACTATCAGGGCAGGAAATTCCATCCAAAACCAAGCCCACGAATTATTAATCATTAACCCCCAGCCATTTTCACTATGTCTGCCATAGGGAGTTCTTGTTTTTGAGATGACTAAGAACAAAAAAGTAAAAAGCCCTACGACAATCCAGCTAATAACGAGGATATTAAAATTATTTAAAAAAAAATGACTCATAAATGAGCCATTAATTTATAAAAAAACTTCTTAAGAAGTAATTTATCTGTCATAAACAACCAATGCTTTAATAATTTCAATTACAACAGAAACTGTTTCATCTGATAAACCTGCTTCAGCAAGCGTTTTTAATTTTTCTTCGGATGGTTTATATCCTGATTTATCTTCAAGTGATCTATATTCCTGACCAATTTCTCTAACAGTTGTCATTACGCTCCTCATATTATCTCTATTTACACCTTGTTCACGAATATATTGGATTAACTTTTCAAAAATTGGGCTTGTAGCTTCTGGCCTTGGGGGACCTTGTCTATTGTTTGACCCATATCTTTGACCTGATCTATTTCCACCTTGGCCTCTTAAATTACCACCTCTTTGACCTGAATTAAAATCTCCTCTTGCTCTATTCATTCTTTCTTGATTTTCGTTTTCAAAATCTGTTGTTTCCTTTTTAGATTCTTTCCCTTTTTCTATATCCTTAATTACCATTTTAGACATTTTTTGAGATAATGATTTCAGTATATCAACTTCCTTATCACTAAAAGACATTTTATTTAATTTTTTCTCTGTTTTTTTTGAGATTTTTTTGTTTTTAGAAATTTCTGAAGACATTTCTCTAACTAGTTCAATTGTATTTCTCAAGTTGTTTCTGTCAAAACCATTATCATATAAATATTTAGCAGCCTCTCTCCACATATTACCCTCTTTATTTTGTGAGTAAGTTTGGAAACTCAATAATAATATAGCCGTATAAAGAAGAATTTTTTTCATAATTTTTAATTTTCTTACATCAATTTATGATTATTTTAATTTAAATTCAATTTTTATGTCAAACTCGATAATAAAATTGTTTCAAATAGATGCTTTTACATCGGAGATTTTTAAGGGCAATCCAGCATGTGTAATGCCATTAGAGAATTGGCTTTCTGATGATCTATTACTAAAGATTGCAAAAGAAAATAATGTTTCTGAAACAGCTTTCTTTATAAAAAAAGATGACCATTTTTATTTAAGATGGTTCACTCCTGAAATTGAAATGGATTTATGCGGTCACGCAACTTTAGCGACAGCCTATTGTCTTAAAGAACATTTAAATTATAATTCAGATTTAGTAAAGTTTGATTCAATGAGTGGTGAATTAACTGTGAAATTTGTTGGTGATTATATGCAAATGGACCTTCCTCATAGGAAGCCACAAAAATCAGATCTACCACAAAATATTATGGATTCACTGAGTATCAAGCCTAAAGAAATTTTAAAATCTAGAGATTATATATTGGTCTATGAAAACGAGAATCAGATTAAAGACATTGAAATTAATAAGGAGTTATTTGATAAAAAAAACCTTGATCCAGGTGGTGTTGTAATTACTTCAACATCTGAAACAGCTGATATAGCATCACGCTATTTTGTTCCACAGTGCTCATTCTTCGAAGATCCTGTTACAGGATCTACACATTGTTCTTTAGTCCCTTACTGGAGTGAGAAATTAGAAAAAAATAAATTAAAATGTATCCAGCTTTCAGATCGGGGAGGAGAAATGATATGTGAAGATTTGGGTAACAGGGTTTTAATTAACGGGAAAGCAGTTACCTACTCTGAAGGGCATATTCATTTAAAGCATTAATTTTATAATCAATCGTGAAAAACACCTCAATTAGACCAACTAAGCAGATTTATAAAAACTATTCTGAGGAAGATTTTAAGGTTTGGAATATTCTTTTTACTAGACAGTTAAAAACCCTTAATGGTATTGTAGCCGATGAATTTATAGTAGCATTAAATGACTTAAACTTTACACCTAAGAAAATCCCAAACTTCAATGAAATTAACAACACTTTAAAAAATATTACAGGATGGGTAATCAAAACGGTTCCAAATATCAGCCCTCCTGAGGAATTTTTTTTCTATTTGTCCAAAAAGAAGTTTACAACCACTTGTTGGTTAAGATCCATTAGTCAAATTGATTATTTGGAAGAGCCAGATATGTTTCATGATGTTTTTGCCCATGTACCATTATTAAGCAATAAAGAGTATACTAGTTTTTTCATGGAAATAGGTAAGATTGCAATGTCTGTCATTGAAGATCCAATAAAGCTAAAAAAGCTTCAAAGAATTTATTGGTTTACAATTGAATTTGGTTTAATTAAAAAAGATAAAAAATTCAAGATATATGGTGCAGGCATCATTTCATCAAAAGAGGAATCAAATAATGTCTTATCAAATAAATCTCTAAAAAAGAAATTTAATGTAAAAAAAGTAATGAATCATTCTTTTAGAATTGATGTTGTTCAGGATACTTATTATTATATAGATTCTTTTAAGGAATTAACTTTATCATTAAATGAAATAAGAGAAAATATTTATCTGTAATACCTATCATCTCTGTTTATGCACAGAGGTTAAATATACCCCACTAAATATGAAGACTGAAGCTATAAAAATTATTAAAGTTATTGTGTCAGATTTTGTAAAAATTGCAAATAATACACCTATTATTGGTTGTAGGTACATGAAGACAGCAACCTCTGTTGATGTTATCTTGCTTAATGCATACCCATTTAAAAAGTAAGTCATCACAGTTGTACATAAAACAACAAAAATCATTGGAAGTACTGCTTCTTTCATTGGTAACGCGCTCCAATCTACATCTAAAAATTGATTAATTCCAAGTGGAAAATTAAAAATAAGACCTATAAGAAACAGCCACTTGAAAAGTGTTATTAAATCATATTTTTCTGCCATTGGTTTTACAATAATTAGATAATAAGCATATGAAACACTATTAACTATAAATAAAAAGTTACCAAGTGGAATATTTCTACCTACCGAGCTATTTGAATCTGCACTTAGAATTAATATTAAAGCACCTATAAAGCCTAAAAAGATTCCAATTATTTTTGTAAAATTTACTTTGTTTTTAAAAATGAAAAATGATAAAATGACAACAAAAATTGGGGAAATTATTATTAATATGGAGCTGTTGACAGGTGTTGAATAATCCAACCCTGCAATAAAAGCTGCTATGTTAATACTCATGCCAAAAAGCCCGCATTTAATGATTGTGAATCTGTCTTTTTTTTCAATTGGTTTAGATTTGAAAAAAAGGCTTATAGTCCAAAAAATAATTGTTGCACCTAGTACTCTTAGAAGAACTAAGCCTAAAGATCCAATGTAAATTGGCATTACCATTTTAGCTATTGTATGATTTAGGCCATAAATTGTTGTTGCAATAGTTGCTGCAAAAAGTGGAAGAATCTTTCTTTGCATTATTGGTCTGATTGGGCTTTAATAATCTTATGTATGTATTTGCCAATCATATCAAATTCAATATTGACAAGGTCTCCAACTTTAATATTTTTAAAATTTGTATTATCAAAAGTATATGGGATTATTGCAACTGAAAATCCTTTGTCCATAGATTCAACTATTGTTAAACTTACTCCATTAATTGAAATTGATCCTTTTTCAATGGTTAAATTACTGGATCTTTGATATTCAAAATAAAAATACCAACTACCATTTTCCTCAGTAATTTTCGTGCAGATTGCTGTTTGGTCAACATGTCCTTGTACCATATGTCCATCAAGACGATCACCTAGTTTCATAGCTCTTTCGATATTTATTATATCACCGATTTTCCAGTCTTTAATTGAGCTTTTTAATATTGTTTCTTTAATAGCGGTTACCTTGTAAATATTATTATTTATATCAACTACAGTTAAGCAGACTCCGTTATGTGATAAGCTTTGATCAATTTTTAACTCGTTTGTTATTTCACTTATTAATGATATTGAAAGATTATCACCCTCTTTATTAATTTCTTTAATTTCTGAAAGATTT
>Ga0208624_1000482_pt1 | contig 20750 bp, 12 predicted proteins | sample Knorr_S23_td_DCM_FD_185607 | JGI IMG/M metagenome (GOLD analysis project Ga0208624, IMG submission 185607) | Marine microbial communities from Southern Atlantic Ocean transect - Knorr_S23_td_DCM_ad_71m_LV_A (SPAdes) (version 2) | ecosystem: Environmental > Aquatic > Marine > Oceanic | place...
GACCGTAACTCACGCTTGTCATATCCAGAGATGCGTATGCTTATTCTGTTGGCTGTTCAGCCAGTCCAATGGAAATAGAATGGTTCAACGTCGGCAGGACGCATGCATACTCTTGATTCTGAGAGGCCTTCTACTTCAAGTTCAACTGTACTCGAGCTCGTACTCCGCCATCCTCAAAGGACACTCCAAACTCTCCTGACTTTAGTTCTCTCAGAAGCTTGGGAACAGGAGTCTGTGCTGGCATTTTAGGATTGGCTCGACTACCAAATACGGACGATTCCATCTGCTGAAGCACTTCGTTCCAAACATACTCTCCGCCTCCAGGACACAACAACCTCCGTTGCCAAAACTTCCGATGAACTTCGACAGGATCCTGATTGGGGTAACGTTTTTTCCATTCATTTAGAATGGCCAAATTCCCCCACGAGAGTCGCTGCATATCTCTGGAAGTGGCTTCTTCTATAAGCGGCATATAGAGACGAGTCATCTGTTCGGTCATCTTGACTCCCAAGTTACTACCAATCCACGTTTGCTTTCCCGCTGGAATTTCCTTTCCGTCTTTACGTGCTTTCTCACGATCAATGGCCCGTGTAATCATATCTTTATCTAGCGATATTAATAACTGCTGACCGGTTGCCAGGTAGTAGATCCGAAGGTCATCCGGTAATTCTCCTTCCTCCGAAAGCATTGGCGAAGCGATGCTGACGAAGGGTTGTTCGTTATGCTTGAGTGTTTCCCACTGTAAAAGCCCAGGGGCTGCTGATTCAGCAAATCCCCTGATTGCCGCGAGAAATAATCCTAAACGCAAACCGCTCGAGATCTCTAACCTCACAGCAACCGGCAGTCTATTGAGATTAGCCTGAAGGAACTCCGTCGCTTCACGACTCTCAAAGCCACGACCACTATCTGCCGCTTCAGCAACTTTGAGCCATTCATCCCAGAATGACGATTGATCTGCGTAGATTGAGAACGAGTCTCCGATCCAGCTGAAAAGATCGACTTGAATACCTGGAATGAAATTCCCAATGTTTCGATTGAAATCGGACAGCATTTCCGATTCATGGTTAAGCGATAAGACGAAGTGCATGACCGTCTCGGCATGAGGATCACCGGACGTAGCAATAAGCGCCGAACCTTCTGACACGTCAATCAATTCGCTATAGTCTGTGCCCGCGATCAATGGCATGACCGTTACATCACTTTCGATGACACCCTCACGCAAGGAAAGTTGAATTCCAATGGGATCGAAGAAGTTACGCCAACGACTCTGGTACCCCGCACGCCAACGTCCATAACCATCCGCCTCAGCTTTGGAAACTTTCGTGACGTCCAATTCTCCAATCGGCGTTTGGAATTCAAGGCTTCCATATACATCGGATTGCACGCCACTAGGAGTAACCTGCAATAGTCCAGCATTAATCTGCTCAATTCCTGCATCATCCACAGCCTTAGTTTTGATACGTTGGTGTACCAAGTCGTTCATATTTGCCGCCTGGAGTTCGGCCATTTTCGCTACTGCTCGCGTGCGACGTGCGGATGTAATTCTCCACTGCGGACCGCACCAACGGCGAATGGTCGCATCCGAAATGAAGACAAAAGCAGTTTCATGCTCACTCTCAAGTGAGTATCGATGACGAAAGAATGTAAACTCATCCAGACTAGCCAGTGAATCGACCTTCCGTTCACTTACCCCACGCAGCCGCTCTAATTGAGCCAAGGAGTTAGTAACGACAACATTCCCGCCGATGGTTGCCAGGTAAGTAGAGATGCGGCGATCTTCGGACCGAAAACCAGTGTAGGCAATATCCCCTAGACGCCCCGATACTTGTTTGGCCTCCGGATTTTTCGAGGCTCGTGCAGCGATTTGCGTCGCGAGCAAAGGAAGCAGCGTTTTTTCTCCGGCTGGAGTTGGCTCTAAAAGTAAGGCAATATCGGTTCCTGTCCTTAGGTAGAGATCTCCGCCGGTCATTGCTAGACTCTTGATCAACTGAGCCCCCAATAAACGCGTTGCATTGTCTAGCGAGAGACAGAGTTGGCGTTCATAACACTTTCGTGTTTCAGCATCCTGAGCACCGGCATTCGCTAATACAACGAAGTCGCTCCCCTGAGATTTCAGTTGATCTACAAGTTCCACCACGCCTCGGAAATCCCGAAAGAAAACGCCATGCTGATCGTAGGGAACCGCACTTGCCAGAACATCCTTTGAGGGGGTTAAACCTTGAGTTAGTTTTTCCCAGTCAAATTCCCTGACTGTAATGCCTTCCAGAGAATCAATGGGTATCGTAGGTTCCTGTTCCGCTCTTACGAATAGAGGATCATGTAGCTGAAGGTTTTCACTGATTGCCCGACCACCTGTCACTAGGGCATAAGTGCGTTCGTCATTGAACCTGTTATTGAAGCGTTGCGATTGAAGGAATTGCTCTCTAAGCGACTCGGATTCCGGAGAATCTGACAACTGTGCAATACTCTTCCGATATTGATACCTAAACCACGCCGCACCGGCATTTGATCCATTTTGAGATGATAGGCCGCCGTAAAACTCGGCACGTCTTCTCCAAAACAGCTCATGGAGCTCCGGATCTGCATCCGCTGGCTTAAGCTTAAACTCAAGCCTCTTGGTTTGGTTATTGCCCACCTTTAGGCCAATGCTCCCTTCCGTATCAGCATTGGCGGCTAATCGGACTATGTAGTCCAAACGAATCGGGTATCCTTCATTAGAAAATTCTGTAACCATCGGGAAGTATTCTCCACCGTCGGCAAGCCTGATAGAGGGCATTACGTATTTTTTTCTATCGAAAGCATTTTCTTTTGCGTTTTTGAGATAAACCTCCCGAACTGCTTCGAAGCTTTCATTCTCATAATTGAGCTCAGTGAAATCGATTCGATAATATTGCCCCTGGGGTTCCGCAGATATCCCGTCGGGCAGGAGGACTCCAATGACAATGGCGAAAGATAGAATCGGGAGCAACAGTCTTTTGGCGCTGCTTCTTAATAGTGAATTCATGGTAGATTCCTTTGAATCAGTCACTGCCTTCAGAAGAATTAGGAAAAGGAGTTTCCTTTAGCACATTTGACCATGCTTTAAGGCGGACATACAACTGCATTTTTCGCTACAATCTGGCGTTCTGTAGTTAATTGCACGACACACAATCGAAAGGCGATTAACTAAAATAGGACTAGTGTTACAGAACAAAGAGAAAGGAAGCGATGATAAGTCCCGAAATCTTAATATTCAATCTAGCCGTTGTTTTCTTCCACCAACTGGCCACTGCTTTCCTTTGGGTTATTTTGGATGCAGTCACCTCGAATCAAAACTTTCGCCAGCAAGACGACTCGAAAGCAAATCAATATCCATGGAAGGCTTCACTTGCATTGACCTTTCTCCTGGCATTCCCATCCCTGGTCATGTGTTTTCGCCCGTCTCATGTAAGCAACTACGGGCTGCTGCTGACATTATATTTCTGGGTTATCGTCGCAGGGGGACTATTTAGCCTGTACTCGTGGGGACAATTTGCAAGCAATCGCAACTTAAAAACCCTCCATTTAGCGACCACCGCAACACTGACAACTGCTACTGCGACTATATTTGGTCTTATTGCAAGCATGGCAAGCCCGGTCTAAACACATAGCCTCGAGTCCGGAGATATACGAACGACATGACCAGCCCAGCGAGTGATTACGAAGAAAGCGAACGACTCGTCCAACAGCCGGGTTAGACCATCAGCTCTTCAAGCGGCCCTTTTAGATCCAAATCTTTGAGATTCGCATCTGGCTGACCAAAGGTCTCCGGAGTTTGCATGCCCGCTGCCTGCATCAATGACAAATAGAGGTTACCGGTAGTCCGATGCCCCGTGTCTCCATACTTTGGATATTCCAAATATCGGCCGGATCTCAGTTTGCCTCCCAGTCCACCGAGCAGAATAAATGGCCAGTCATGGCCACCGCAATGATGGTCACCCGATGAACAGGACATGTATACGATCAAGGTGTTGTCCAACATCGTACCATCGCCTTCCGGGATGGATTCCAGCCTCTTCGCCATCTTGGCGATTTGTCTTAACTGTAGCTTCTCAATCTCGACTCTCGCCTGGTGACCGGTCCAGCCATTGGAAGCTTTGTTATCCTGCAAGTGCCCAATGGCATGCACGGAATTGGAAAGATTAAGCTCTGAGTATTTCACGCCCAGAGTATCAGGACGTAATGTAATCACATTCGTCAGGCCTGCAATCAATGCGGATGATGCCATTTCAAAATGCGATTCAATTCGAGCTGAGGGAGCACGCGAATCATAGCGATCAGTCAACTCAGGAGCAGCTTCCTGAATACGCTCGGTCAGAGCCGCTTTCTTTTCTTCAATCTTCCGCAGTGATTCAAATGATTCGAGATACAGAGCAAAACGATCTTTATCGTCACCACTAAGCTGTTTTTCGACTCGCCGTGCATCGTCGGTCAAAAAGTCCAATAGATTACCACCTAATGCGAGCTTCTTCTTTAGCTGTTCCGGACTAGCAACGGCCGCACCAAACAACTCCAGATATGCCTTGCGTGGAGAGGCCTGGTACGCGACGGGTTTGGCTGCACCGTAAGCAGAAAGATTTGGATAGCAGTAATTATCTTCCGGCCAGTTATCCGACTCCAGCAAGCGGCCATTCATAGCCATTCCATACATTGGGTATGGCCCCTGCGAAAGATGCATACCCAGCATGCAATCCAGAGTTGGTGCGACGGCAACGGTTTCAGAATCATGAAGTGAAAGTGTGCCAAAGCCCTTCGTGTGATTACCTCGAAAACCGACTCCGGAGAGACTCTGGATGATCGTTAGACGATCCTTAAATCCCTCCAACATTTGGAGCTTTTGAGGTAGCTGATGATCCGACAAGGAGGCGTCAACTAGTCCACCCTCACGGCGACCTCGATTACCAAGTTTCGCTCCACTCGACTCATCAACAAAGTTGTTAGTCAGGCCTTCCGGAACCAGATTATATTTATCGACGCCGGAGGACTTTACAACAAATACGAACCGTTTCGGCAACGCATCTGAATCACCAGCAGCCTGAGCTCGTAACGAGCTTAGGAAAGGAGCCATGGCCAACGCACCGCCGCCCAACGAAAGGCCTTGGAGAAATTCTCGTCGTCTATAGCTCAACATATTACGCACTACCTTATTACTGCTCATCTAACTTTTAGCTCCATGCTCCGAACATTATCGCCTGTATAGAAAAGAGTCGGAACTTAATAATGATACCACGAGGGCCTTAAAGCTGCCTCCGTTATCCAAGTAAGCTCTCTCGGCTTCAACTAATGTCATTGAATCACTCAGCATCTCATTCCTGCCCATAAAGTACCGGAATAGGTACCGAATAAAGGTTTGCCTGGCTCTGTCGGAATTCCCCAATCGCTGCATCATTTCAATTCCATCCTTGACTTCACCGTCAACGTCCGAATCTCCTGAGAACGAAATCGCACCACGAGCATCTACATTTCGCGTAGTGAGTTTCCCCTCTTTCAATTTTCGGTCGAAATCACCGTCACGCCGCATGTATAACTCACCATTTTCATCGAAGTAGTGCTGAGTTCGATAACGCCCCCAATCATCAAACACCTCGAAGGGTTCACCTAATGGATTGATTTTGCGATGACACTTCCAGCAGCTCTCGGACCGAAGCGGTTCCATTCGTTCTCTAAGAGTCTTATGAGGATCGGTCGGCACATTCGCATCGACGTCCGGAGGCACATCGCCAAGAACTCCGGCTAGCAACTTCTCATACACCCAGATGCCACGATGGATCGGATCATTGCCTTCATTTAGGGAGTACGCTGCTAACCAAGCCGGATGCGTTAACAAACCGGCACGTTGTTCTACCGGCATGGCAAGCGGCTGTTCGACAGGCCAATCCCAGGCTTGCTCCTGCCGACGGTTGTTACTGGGAAGATTGTAAGGTTCGATGTAGATCAAATCTGCAATTCCATGGCTCTCGCGTGAGAACGGAAAATTGGGATGTCGAGTCATTCCGTTGTCTAACGCAAGCTGATAGAGCGACACGGTCTCTTCTGCATTTCGTCGGGCGTCCTTCAACGCCCGCTCTGCTTTTTCAGGCATGTTCTCGAAGTTAAAGTCCCGAGCGATCTGGCCTCGGCGTTTTTCAACTTGAGCTTCGACATATTCGGGGCCTGTAATCTCTTTGATACGCTCCTCATAAAAAGTACGAGCGTATTCATTGTCTCCTGGGTGAGCAATAAAATACTTATTCGTCGTAAGCAATTCACTGATGACGTCTTCGTCCCTGACCAATGTATATTCAATTAGCATCCGAGCGTCGTGGACCAACATGGTGGTGTTCCACTGCGGTATTTTTTCCTCCCGTTGGCGAGAGGTGTCTTTGAAGACCGTTCCGGCTCGATGGAATCCAAAGTATTCATCGAAGAATCGCATGACACGAGGTAGATCTTTCCGCCACCAATGTCCGTGGGTGAGCTTTTCATCTAGCATTCGACGCACGACCTTGGCGACGTCTTCCTTTGTATTCAATTCACCAGCAGCCAACGCATCCCTTATCGCCTCACTGCGACTAGGAACATGATCGGTTAACGCATAAGCGATTGAGTGTGCTAATTCATTTGGCGACAGATGCCGCCGCCCGAATTCATCCACTTCACCCAATCCAAACTCCATACGGTACATAGACTCAGGGCTGAGAAAGACTGCTTTGACTGTCGTTTTGAAACCATCGAGTACACCGCCGGCCTCGATGTTTTGCCCGAAAAATTGCACATATCGTTCAGACTCAGTTTCCGTCGGCAACCTGCCAATGATTCGCTGAAACTCCCGTCCAACCAGATTCTTGCGGGCCGGCAGGTCTAACACCGAATCTTCATCGGACAAGTCCTTAAACTCGCCGCGCCGTTCACGCTCTGTCAGAAACGTATTAGCAACCATTAACATCATCTGTACGGTGCTTTGGTCCACTGCAGAGGTGGCCGCATAATCACGAATTCCGCGAGCTGAAGTCACATAGGAATAAGGACTCTTGGCATTCCCTAATCCCTTGCTAAGAAATATTTCGGGACTGAAACGCCATAAACGAGAAGGGGAGTAGGGCGGAGTCTGAATTGATCCGGAAAACAACTGCTCATGGTTTACCCAATTGCCGTATTCCGGAGCGAGTAGTTTCTTACGGTAAATGTCACCTTTACCGGCAGCAATCAGTTCTTGATTGATCCACTGAGTCACCTTGGCAATCTCATCTGGCTCAGGTTGTTCCTGCTCTCCAGGCGGCATGTTCCTGAATACCAGTTGATCCAGGATCATTAACCAGTGACTTGATGTGCCCTCTGTTCGAAAATCACTACTGATTTTTTCTAAAGTAAAATCGCCTTCCGGACTCTCTCCCTGATGGCATTCAACGCAGTGCTTAGCAAGAAACGGCTTGATCGTCTCGGTGAATTCTTCTGCTGCCCCAGCGGTTTTCATAGAGAGAAATGCCAGCAGGAGAACTGTGGTTGATTGCACAATACGGGTCTTGAGCACTTCTAGACAATAATTAGATTTCTGAAGCGGCACCGACCTAAGCTTTCTTTAATTGATGCGAGTATTGCATGGTTACTGGCTAATTGTAAACAAGGGCAGAGGACGCAACAACATCGACTGCGTTCAGCAATCCCGGCAAATACGATTTTGGAAATCCGCCTATCGAGAAGAGCGAGGCGTTCTCGAGGACTCAAATACAAAGTCGACGGCCGCGAGCAGGTCTAGCCTTTTGAATTCTAGTTTGGTGGCCGGATCCTGTACTTCAACTCCGGTTTGCTGGAAAATCGTCATCATGGCTACTGGTAGATTGGGGTCCACCTCTTTCCATTGGAAACCGGATACTTCGATCGCTTCTCTTAGGATCATCGCTGCACCACAGAGGATGGCGTTTGACGAAGAGGTTGCGGCGGCGGGCACGACCAGATCGACTTTTGAATGGCGATCAAGATAGACAGTATCCGAACCTGGCTTCACAGCACCGATGGCAAAACAATTTGGCTGACTGGAGGGCCATGAAATTCCGTTGGTGAAATTGTGATTACCTGTTGGGGCGCTCACCCAAATGCCAAGTTGTCTTAGTTTTGTTAGCTGCGAGTCAATCTCTGTGGGTACGGGTTGGTCATGTGCGAGATCGTCTACTGGGGCGAGGTTGACTGTAGTGATATCGTATTTTTGGTGATTCTTAGCGACCCAGGCGAGTGCTTTGGCGAGCGTCTTTGAATCGGTGGTTTTGCAGTGGCAGCATTCGAGTGAGCGGATCACAGCGAGTTGGTTATTGAAAGCAACACCGAGTAGACCGTTATGATTTATGCTTGAGGGGATACCAATGGTGGTTCCGTGATATCCGCGGCCTTCATGTTTTGGGTCGGTGTCACCATCGACGGCATCATAAGTGACGAGCACTTTGGGATAGTCACTGTTTCGATCGCTTGCCCATTCTGGTTTGGAGAGGTCACATCCATCATCGACGAGAGCGAGTGTTTGATTTTTACCAAAGTTGAGTACGCCTTTATATTTTTCCCAGGTGGTAATCACACCTGCTTGTTTAAACGGCACAGTCTGGGCTGGTTTGCCGAATTGAAGAGAGTTCACGACTTTATTGCTGAACGCAAAAGAATGAGCTTGAAATTGTAGGCCACCTAGAAACGACAGGTAGACTCCAACAACAAATCCAACTCGTAATAGTTGTCGCCGACTGACGCTTTCGCAGAAATGTAAGTTCTTACCGTTCACTCCGGTCATATCTTTAATCACTCCAGTTTCAGAAACTGTTTGCTCCACTGTGGATATCCATCAACTTGGCAAATCGTGGGAACTCTATATCGCAGCCAACTAATGCCTGGGAGATTGTTCGTGGTTACTTACTACACGAAAATGGGTGAATTTAATCCCCTTCTGCCTTAGTTCATCTAATAGCTTAACTAATTCCTATCGACGACTGGCCTTTTTCAATAATTAGCTCGCTTATACTAAGATCTCCAAGATCTATAGTACGACCGACAACGTCCATCTGTTTATAACACTACTGGAATCATTTTATGTTTGCTAGAACGACCTTCGTCTTTGCGTTTTTGGTGGCTTCTGCAATTCAGGCCGACGAGCGGCCAAATATTCTGTGGGTTATTGCCGATGACCTCCGTCCCCAACTAGGCTGCTATGGCGACGATGTAGTCAAATCTCCGCACATTGACCAATTCTCAAAACAGGCCCTGCGATTCGAACATGCCTACGTACAAAGTGCCGTCTGCAGTCCCTCGCGAAACTCATTCCTCAGCGGACTCCGGCCCAACACTACCGGCTTACGGGGATTCGGAGTCAAGATACGCGATGTCGTCCCCGACATTGTCACCTTACCCCAACACTTTAAGAATCATGGTTACGATTCACGAGCATTCGGAAAGATCTATCACATCTATGACGAATCAATGCTCGGTGACGAAGACGATCCCCTCTCGTGGAGCCAACCTACTCGTTGGCCAGAAGTCCCAGTCTGGGGCCCTGAACAAAACAAACTCCGCGATCAATTGATCGAGTCCGCAAGGAATGCCGGCAAGGAGTTCAAACACCCCCACGACTGGCCCCGCGCCGAAACTTGGGATAACAGCAATATCCCTGATGATGAAATGCAGGATGGCAACACCACGGCAGCTGTCGAGCAATATCTAGCTTCACGACGCGACCAACAAGAACCATTCTTCCTTGCTGTTGGATTCCTGCGGCCACACCTACCTTTTAATGCACCCAAGAAATATTGGGATCTCTACAACCCGAACAAACTTAGCCTACCAGCGTTTCGGAAACCTCCACTGAATGCTCCGCCATGGAGCTTCAACAAGGGCATTGTAAAGAACTATTACAACATGCCTACGATCGAACAAGCCGACACTGCCTTTCTCCAAAAATACACTCAGGCCTATCTGGCATGTATCAGTTACGTCGATGCCTGTTTTGGACGATTGATGACGGCCCTTGAGAAGTCCGGACACGCCGACAATACCATCATCGTGTTCATGGGCGACCATGGTTATCAAATGGGCGAATACAATTCTTGGGGGCACAAGCATTCAAACTTTGAGATCTCAACACGCACGCCCTTGATGATCTCGTCACCAAACATGCAATCACGCGGACACGCTTCGGTGGACCTAGTGGAATTCCTAGATCTCTACCCGACGTTTTGCGAACTTGCAGATCTCCCGCGACCAGCACAACTTGAAGGGCAGAGCTTTGCTAGTCTACTACACGGCAAGCCGGCCAGTCGAGTTGCAGCCTGCAGTGAGATGAAGCGTGGAAACCGTGTCGGACGAAGCATTCGCACGACAGAGTTTCGGTACACGGAATGGCGAGGTCCCAACAATCAGATCGTCGCCCAGGAACTATATGATCATCGCAACGACAAATCACCAGGCCAGCTAGAAGTAGAAAACATCATCGGGGATCCCAAAATGGCCGACGTGGCTAAACGCCTAAGCCGGCAACTCAATGAACTCGTCCCAGCCTCCGAACCAAAATAACGTTTGCGACACAGATCGCCGCTATACTCAATTCTGAACTTCTGGTCGTCTAGATTACGCTAACACTTCGGTGCGAACTCGAGCACCGGTTACCTCGGGATCCGTCAATCGCTCATCTCGGCCTTTATGCTGAAACGACAGCTTGGTGTGATCGATGCCAAGCTGATGGAAGATCGTGGCATGCAAATCGGGTACACTGACGCGATTCTCGATGGCCGCATAGCCAAAGTCATCTGTGCTTCCATAGGTCAAACCTGCCTTAAAGCCGCCACCTGCAAGCAAAGTCGTAAAGGCATTGCGATTGTGGTCTCGACCATTTGATCCTTCAGTAATTGGCAGACGCCCAAACTCACCACTCCACATCACAATCGTCTCATCCAATAATCCTCGCTGCTTAAGGTCCTGCACTAATGCAGCCGAAGGCTTGTCGACTCGAGCGGAAATCGTTTCAATCCCGGACTTCAGTGAACCATGGCTATCCCACGGCTGGAAGCTAGGTTGTAGCGGTGGGAAGACTTGCACATAACGAACGCCTGCTTCAATTAACCTGCGAGCCATCAGGCAGCGAGTCCCATAGCCCGACGTAGTTGGATTATCGATGCCATAAAGACTTAATGTCTCTTGGGTCTCCTGAGAAATATCCAGGAGTTCCTCTGCCGCCAGTTGCATTCTTGCAGCCAACTCAAAATTGCGAATCCTCGCCTCGAGCTCGAACTCGCGAGGATGAGCCTTCAGATGCTTACTATTCAGTGACGAAAGCAAATTGAGCGAACGTCGCTGCGAGTCTGAATCTCGCTTCGCCGTTGGGTGTAAATGGTGTACGGCGTTCCCCTTGCTGTTGAATTCCGTCCCCTGATAAAGAGCAGGCATCCAACCACTCGACCAAACAGCCTTACCGGAAGTGTTGTAACCTGCCGGATCACGAAGAACGATGTAGCCCGGTAAATCCTGATTCTCACTGCCGAGTCCATATGTAATCCACGACCCTAGAGAAGGGTAACCGAAAAATGGTTTACCGGATTGAAACATACTTATGGCGAATGGATGGTTATTGTTCTCCGTGTGCATCGAGCGAATCATACACCAATCGTCAGCCATACCAGCCATATGCGGAAGAGGCGAACCAAAGTGCATGCCACTCTCACCATACTGGGCAATTTCGAACTGAGGGGGGTAAATGACGTTTTTATTACCCAACTGGAACGTCTCAAGTTCATCGGGATGAGGCGTGCCAGCGTACTTCTTTAATGCTGGCTTAGGATCAAATAGCTCCATCTGCGAGGGACCGCCATTCTGGAACAGTTGGATAACGGCGTTGGCCTTAGCAGGCCTGCCTGGTGCACGCGGTTTCATATCAAATGACGCTCGCTGCTCGCCCTCTGTTTCAGCGTGCAACATGCCATGCAAAGCTAGCCCACTTAAGCTCATGCTACAGGCAGTTAGTGCCTGCCGGCGTGATAGAAATCCGGCGTTATTGAGTCGTTCTGTCATTTCAGTTGTTTAATACCACTTTAAGTTTTACTAGTCGACATAAAGGAACTCGTTCATACATAGCAACATGTGGCAAAGATCAGCAACTGCCAAACGATAGCCGGCTCCCGGATTGGCAGTCTCAAATGAAGCTGATTGCTCTGTGACATGTTGAAGGCAAATTGCTGATTCATCTGCACTTGGCCTACGGCCCAAAATTGATGCAAATGCATCCTGAATAATAGCCGCTGTATCTTTCTCCGAATGAACCGTAATCAAGTGCGTTGCTTTGGCGTCTGCCGCTCCGATTACAAAGTCACTGTTAAGCTGTGCAAAGGACTGAAGCACGGTGGTTGAGTTACTACGCCGGCTGCAATTGACGGCCATAATTGGCGAGTCAAAAATCTCCAGGAACTTAAGCGGGTAAACCCGCCGTGCAAAGACATACACGCTACGGCGTTGATGCTCATAACCACTTGCTCCTGCTTCAACCATCGACAATCCTGAAACCGGTTTGGTAATCCCAGCAGGAGGCCCGAATGCCTGTAAATTGATCTGATTCGATGCCGATAGAATTGCGTCACGAATTAACTCGGATTCCAGTCGCTTGAGATTTTGCCGCCAGAGCAGTGAATTACCTGGCTCTAAAGCTTCTGCTTTGGATTCCTGCTCAGGCCTCTTTGAAGACTGTTTGTATGCACGTGAATTGAGTACCAGACGATGCATGTGCTTCATGTCCCAGCCCGAGTCCTGAAACTCAACAGCCAGCCAATCTAATAATTCCGGGTGCGTGGGGCGTGCTCCGCTGCGGCCAAGGTTTTCGGGAGTGGAGACAATCGCTTCCCCGAAATGATGAAGCCATAGACGGTTCATGACAACTCGCGATGTCATTGGGTTTTCTCGTGATGTAATCCAACGAGCTAACTCGAGTCGCCTTCCGGAAGTATATTTGGGCAGGGGAGGGTGGTTGTCTGCACTCTCTGACGAATCTACTCGATAACTATGGAAGACTTCCGGAATCTCTGGCTTCACCGGAATACCACGTTTGAAACAATCACCACGTCGGAAGACGTTAGTGATTGGCACATTGCTTACATCGAACAATGCCTGAATCTTGCCATGGGACTTCTTCTGGGCATTCAACTGTTGCACCTGAGATTTCAAGGAAGCGATGGCTGCATCGTGCTCATTGTTCCCCTTTTCGGTATTCTCTTTAACCAGGGCCTGGATCTGCTGATTGAGTGGTGCAATCCTGGCATCTAGTGCGGCATTATGGGCTTTATGTTCTTCAAGCTTTTGGGGACCTACATCCGGGATCCATCGATCCTGTGGCCTCAGCCAGTTTCTCGGGTTATAGGATGACTCAAAGTACGAAAGCAGGCTGTAATAGTCACGCTGTGTAATCGGATCAAATTTATGGTTGTGACACCTCGCACATTCAAACGTCATGCCGAGCAAGCTAGTAGAGACCAACGACATCATGTCATACATAACTTCATAACGTCTATCTATGCCGTATTGCCGTTCAGAGGTATGGTCTTCGATACTTCGCAAGTAACCTGTTGCCACGACCTTTTCCATGACTTCCGGCGACCAGTCGGTCGTGTTTTTCCAGTCGACTAACTCATCTCCGGCGAGCTGTTCCTGAATAAATTCATCAAACGGCTTACCTGAATTAAATGACTGGATGATGTAGTCGCGGTATCGCCATATTCCTTCATTCACGTAAACGGTCGTGCCGTCGCCGTCGTAAAGACGCACGTCGACATATCCCACCGTATCCATCCAATGGCGTCCCCACCGTTCTCCGTAACGGGGAGAAGCAAGGAGGCGATCGACAAGTTGCGAGTAAGCGTCTGGCGACGTATCGCTTAAAAAATCTTCAATTTGGCTTGGCGATGGTGGAAGACCAATAAGGTCAAAATAGAGACGTCGTATGAGCGTAGCTTTCGGTGCCATCTCAGAATAGGCAAGTGACTTTTCTTCAAGACGATTCAAAAGGAATTTATCAACAGCGGTTTCTGCGAGATGCGAGTTTGCGATTGCAGGCAGGGGAGCTTTTCGTGGAAGCTGGTATGACCAGAATTGACGATCTTCATCGGTTATGTAGGTACGGTGTTTTACGTTGGATAGATCTTCCGATGTCGCTGCACCTGTTTGTATCCATCTATAAATGATCGCCTTCTCTCTGGAAGTTAGGGGTTCGGCCCCTTCAGGTGGCATCTCACCTTGGTCAATCATGGTCCATAGATAACTAGCGGCCGGATTACCGGGGACGAGTGCGGAGCCGTTTTCTCCACCGTAAATAATCTTACTTACCTGATGGACGGCTAAATCTGCTTCCTGAGTCTCCGCTCCGTGACAATCCGCACAGCGAGATAGGAGTATCGGCAGGACTTCCTTTTCGAAAGGAGGTGGTGGCGGAATTGTATAGCTGTCAGTAGTAATACTCAACTTGACCGCTGTACCGTCTCCATGATGAGGGGAGCCGCTTCCGTCGGGCTTGCAATCTACAATCAGGTAGATGAACATCCCTTCCTCTATTTTGACATCCTGAATATCGAATTCTGCTGGTTTAGCGTTATTCGCATCCGACGTCCCCTTAGCCAAGACGATCGACTTATTTGCTTCTTTCAAATTCGGAGCGGGACCTGCTTCAAGGTACCAATTGACTTGCGAATTAACTCCACAGCAAAGTTGGCGATTGTCCACAACGCCTGTGATCGAAATGGTTAGAGTTGCCGGACTTCGCCAGCCTAAAATTGCAGCGTGGTCCGGTCCGGGTGTTACCATTATGTCACCTTGATTCCACTGCACGTCTGCGGTGTGGGTCTCGCTGACAGCCCCAATAAACGGTGCCTTATCACTAGGAGTTGTTTGAAAGATAACGCCTGAGATTGGCTGCCCAAAAAGTCTGGCCTTTGAGTGTTCGAGCTGTGTATATTTACCATCATGATTCCAGCTGCGAGAGGCCACCGGCCCTTCAGAACTGGTGGTGCGTAGAAGGTGCCATAACGGAGCTCCATCCTCGCCCCAAGTTACAGCTTCATCGCCGTCGATGGACTTGTTATCCGCTGTCCAGGTGTAGGGTCGCTGTTCCTGCCCAACTACAACCGAACAACCAAGCAACCACACGAAAATCATCAGAGTACGAAACATTACACAATTCTACTCGAACAACAATGTGCATTCACGTAAATTGTGTGTGTGAGAAGTTTAACACTATTCAAAGTGAACCGGTTGTTACTACATGCCACCATAACGAGCATCAATTGATCGCCGTGAACAATGTGAAACGAGATTCAGTAAGGAAATAGAATGATCTACCGCCATTGCCTTTTTACAACCTTAAGCGTCATCCTTTGCCTAGTGTTGCTATTGTTCTTCACGTCGAGTGCAAACAGCGTCGAACCTCTCGCACAAGAGTACGTCGTCGTACACAAAGTTCGCGACTTAGACCATCCGGCTAGGGCCGTCTGTGTTGGCTCGCCCGACATATTACGCTTGCCTTCGGGACGCCTGATTGCGTCAATGGAGTTATGGCTCAAACGCCCGACTTCCAGCGATGAAGGTGGAATCGACTACCCCAATCATTGCAAAGTCAAAGCCAGTGACGACGGTGGTGAAACATGGAGCCAGATTTCAACAAATGGCATCACTTGGGGGTCATTATTCTATGGGAAAGACGCACTATACATGATCGGCAATGATCCCTTGAAGCGTGATATTCGCATCACACGATCTCCCGATGAAGGTAACACCTGGTCGAAACCAGTGACATTGTTTCATGACTCTCGTTACCACGGCTCAGCGACCCCCGTACATGTCAAAGACGGATTCATTTATCGAGCGTTTGAAGACATGGATCAGGGTTCAGCCTCTCTCGTTGTGGCTGGCGATCTATCTGAGGACCTGCTAGACCCGGCGGCTTGGAGAATGTCAAACAAGGTAGAACCACCGCGTGACACACCTTCACTGACACGAAGAGCGGCGAAAAAGAAGGACGGCCGAGATGCTGGCGGCAACTGGTTTCTTGAAGGCAACGTTGTCGAGATTCGCGGTGAGCTATACGTGCTACTGAGAACTCGCATCGACGTACAACTGACAGCCGGCATGACCTCGTTGTGCAAACTGGAGGACGATGGGGACACTATGAGCTACCGCTTTATCCAGTTTTACCCCATGCCAGGCGGCCAGAACAAATTCGATATTGTGTTCGACAAAAAGTCTGGCCTCTACTGGACCTGCACCGCGTGCGTCCCCAACACGTATCAACCGCCCGAACCGTTGGCAGAACGCGGCTTTCATGGAAATCCGGCAAACACTCGGCGAATCCTGATGCTCAATTACAGTATCGACGGCCTTAATTGGTTTCAGGCTGGCTGTGTAGCGATGAGTCACAATCCATTGGAATCGTTTCACTATTCTTCTCAGGTAGTCGACGGCAATGACCTACTAGTACTCTCACGCAGCAGTATTGGAGCGGCAGATGGGTATAGCAACTACACGTGGAATGCTGGCATAGCATCTGGCAAAGCAAAGCTGCCATACAACAATCACGACTCGAATATGATCACACTACATCGCGTTAAAAACTTCAGATCGCTTTCGTTGGATCTTAAGCCCGACTTTGAAGCTACAGCGGCAGGGGATAAAAGGCCTAACGAGTGAAGTTTTAAATGACTGGCGGGAATCTAGAGTATTCTCTTAAGGACTCTCATATTTCGTCCATCGACGGTTAACTTAGAGGGAGGGTAAATTCTATCAACACTCAAAAACCGCGCCCACAGTTATATCATTCTGCATCTATCTCCGTATAGAGAGAGATTGAGCTGTTTTATCGCATTCATAACTTCCAAGCCCCTTCCATTTTTTGTTAGCTCCTAACCATGAACAACCTAATCCTCGGCATTTGTTTCATTGGTCTTCTTCTTTTGAAAATCAGGTACCATCTGATTTGAAGGGCGTCGTTTTTGACGAGGAGCAATTTCATCTATGGGCGATAAATAAGCCTGTACAAATGTCTGACAGTGAGCTGTTTGTCATCGGAGACAACGCTAACACCTCTCAGGACTCACGCTCTTTTCGCGACTGTGCCGTACCTGTGTCATCTGTAAAAGGCGTTTTAACTCACCGCTATTGGCCTCCCGCCAGGTGGCGAACATTCAATTAGATCTAGTTACCTCAGGCACACATGGGCAAGGGCGAGGACGCAGCGTCCTGCCGATCTCACATGCCATTTATTTGCCAATACAAAACAGGCTTTTTGCTGAGCGGATATAGAAGTTGCCTTGCGATACCGCCATGGAAGCGTAGCAGGTATCACCAAGATCATTACGGGCGATCTCGTCGTATTTGGCACCGGGACGTAACACTAATGTTTCTCCCTCAGCAGACAGAAAATAAATTCGTCCATCTGCATAAACAGGAGACGCTGAATAGGTGCCGGTGAGTCGTTCACGCCACACGATGTCGCCAGAGGATGCGTCAAGGCAGTGGAGGATATTGTCTCGGGAAATTGAGTACAGGTAGGGCTTGATATACAACAGTGACGCGAGTGCTGCGACACCACTCTTTTGTTCCCATGCGATATGAGACTCGGTCACATCTCCTTTACCGCCAAGTCGAATGGCCCGCAGGGTAGGGGCTTCGAATCCGGAAGAAGTGTAGATCAGGCCCTCACCAAATACCGGCGAGGGAGTCACACCTTCGCCCTGACTGTAGATTGACCAAATGCGTTTACCGCTGTGTGGATCGAAGCCTTGCACTCGGTCGCCACCGGCACTGATGAGTTGGCTATCGTTATCGACAAGTATTGGCGTCACGTGTCCGACTCGAGATTTACCTCGCTCGCCTTTCCAACGGACAGATCCGTCTTCGGCGTCTAGCGATAGGATAACAGCTTTCTCCCATGGAACCTTCCATCCTATTTGAGTGTCCTCGCGACTACTGCCATCGAAGGGCATAATAACCTGACCATTAGCTAGAATGGGCGACGCTCCGAGACCATGCAGACTAAAGAATTTTACTTCGCTGTTTTTCCAAACGATCTTTCCGTCAAAGTCGACGGCAATGACCGTGCCATCGTAGAAGACGGAATAGATATGCTTGCCGTCAGTTACCGGCGTTGGCGTGGCATATGAGTTTTGTTTTCTCATCGGGCCAGGTTTCTGACGATGAACTTCTGTTTGCCAAGCAATGCTACCATCTTTGCGGTTAATACAGATGACTTGGCAGGATACGCCCTCTTCGGTAGAAGCTGTGATAAAGATGTGATCTTCAAAGACAATGGGAGAAGACCAGCCTTTACCGGGCAACTCCATTTTCCACTTGATGTTCTCAGTGTTAGACCATTTGACAGGTAGTTCTTTCTCGGTCGAAATCCCTTGGCCGGTCGGACCGCGGAACCGCATCCAATTCTCTGCCTGGACTGAATTACACGAGCCTAGACAAAACACAAAACAAAAAGTGATTCCAAAGATCGTTTTCATAGAATTCCTGTACTGTCTAAACGTTGGTCTTACGGCATGCTTATTCAATGGCCATTGTAACGCACTCTGTAAGCCATTGAAAATGTCAGTAAGCAAGTCGGCTTTGAACTGTATCTTGAACGCTGGCTTTTGAATAAGAGGAGAGCCACGGTCTGAAGACTCCCTGGTTTCAAAACTGCATCAACTCTAATAGGCGATATCTTTTAGACTAGGGAAATGGGTTGTCAGTGGACCAACCGCAAAACGCCGATACCGGCATGTAAAGAAGCAGCGGTAGCCCGGGGTTTCGAATACCAATCTGCTAGAGAGTCTTTAGGTATTCCAATACGGCTTTCCGCTCGCTATCAGATAGTTCAGCCGGGTAATCATGTCCTTTATTGCTTTTTCCGAACTTTCGAGTATCAAAGTAACTTCTACGGATCACAACATCGGATTCAGAAGCCGGAACCTCTGAGACCTCCTCGATACTGATTCCAACTAATTTCTCATCAAATCGTTCACTGACAGGTCTCCAGACTTTGGGGCGACTATCCGGATTTAAAAGATGCCAAAGAGTGGGGATGCTCCCATTGTGTAAGTAAGGTGCTGATGCCCAAATTCCATCAAGCGGAGGCGCGACATAGCCTTTCGGGTCGACCACTGTCTCTTGCTCCATATCCTCACCAGCATGGGCAAACCAACTTTGAGAATACTTGACCCGCCCTTCGACCTCTAACGCATTGAGGCGGACTGGATCAGTACCGATGTCATTCAAATCGATGCGAATATTAGGATACACCGAGGGGGACTCATAGGTTCCATGGCACTGGCTGCATTTTGACTCAAATAGCAACTGCCCTCTTGCCGCAAGAGGCTCATCTATCTCTCCGTTATATGCGGGGGCACGCAACGACGAAATATAGGAATAGACGTCTTGAAATTCTTCTTCGTGCTCCAAAAAGAACTGGCGGTCATTCTCGGGGATCATCAGAAACTGCATCAATCCGCGGTGCCCTTTCTGAGCAAAACCGTCAATGTATAGGCTAGGTCGTTTGTAAAAAGACCACCAGGCAGGCGCATCCATGTCATGGTGGACGAATCGCTTTGGCGGCGACACTAATACATTTAGATCTTTATCTCTCAGGTGCATTAGCCCCATACCGAACACAACTGCGTTTGTAGTACCATTCGTGGTCCCTAAGGGAATAACGAGTGATCCAAGATCCATGCGAGCTAAAGGTATGCCATTTTGAAGCTTTGTTTGCCGGACCTCTTCCGTCAAAGTTTGGAGAGCAAAACGGTTATTCGGAGCTCCCGGGAATGGTTTGCCATAAACCTTACCGCCATGGCATGCAAAACAATTCATCGTCCAATTACCAGCTGCATCAACTACGTATTGAAGTGGTTTGTCTGGATTGTCCGGGCGAGCGGTAAGACCATATCTCTGGAAAGCCATTCTCCGACGAACCGCTGGGGTCGCAGAGCGAGCTATTTCACTAAGCTTGGCTGGCCATACTTTCCACAGGTCGTCGAAAACCTCTTGATTAAAATCGCTTTTCAGGAACGGCGTGTCTACCAACAAACGGTAACCACTCATCGCTCGCTGAGTTTCCTCGTCATCCTGCGTTGGAGTGTCTATGTTCTTCGGAGGCACGGCAGATGCAACGCAACACGAAAACAAAATACTTGCCGCAGAAACAACGAATATGAAAACTGAGGTTCTAAACATTATGACAATTGTCCCGGGTTTAATAGAGATTGACTCGATGGGTAGATAGTTCACGCTTCACTCATTTTCTGCCGAAGCGACAACCGTGGCGCCTTCAAGCTGATAAAGGCCATCCCCAAGTGTCAGGTAATCACGTGCTGCCATTTGGCTCAACCATTTGCGAGAATTGCTGTCTAGATGCTTATTTAAACAAAACGCTTGCCTACAACTGCCACATCTCAACGTAACTCCTAAATCTACACGTTTAATACCGATTAAAGCCTTACAGTGTGGACAACTAAGTCTAATTGCACTCATGCCAACCTGTCCCCCAAACACCTAAGACCGGAAAAACGCTTTCGCTTACAAAGCGTTCCAGAAAATTGCATTTGAGATAACTTATACAATGAACATCTAGACAATTCAAAATGTGCTGACGTACTTGGAATTGCTAAAGTAAGCATCTTCACTTCCTGCAGGAAATTGATCCCTGATTTAAAGTCCAAAGCCGGAGCTGGAGAACAGTCGCTCAGCGTTGAGTTCCCATTACGATTCGTCGG
>Ga0208624_1000483_pt1 | contig 20749 bp, 12 predicted proteins | sample Knorr_S23_td_DCM_FD_185607 | JGI IMG/M metagenome (GOLD analysis project Ga0208624, IMG submission 185607) | Marine microbial communities from Southern Atlantic Ocean transect - Knorr_S23_td_DCM_ad_71m_LV_A (SPAdes) (version 2) | ecosystem: Environmental > Aquatic > Marine > Oceanic | place...
CGGCTCCTCCCTTAAATTAATTGATAGCGCCTTGCTTACCATCGAACGCGGCAGTGGCGAAAAGGGCGAGAAGAGCAAATGATGAGACTTAACACTTTCGCAGTTTAAATGAAAACACACGCAAAGATCTCCTATCTCTCAGGTTTTGTTCTTTTGGCTTTGCTCACTTGCTTGGCGGGATGCGCCCAGCATGAATCCCCGACGACGAGTGACTCGAAGGCGGCCCAACGCCCCAACATTCTCTGGCTGGTCATTGACGACATGGGGCTTGAATTCTCCTGCTATGGCGAGGAGCTCATAGAAACCCCGAATATCGATAGACTAGCTAGAGAGGGTACCCGCTTCACCAATGCCTTTTTGACCTCCCCCGTTTGTTCGACTGCCCGTTCCGCGATGATAACCGGGATGTATCAGACCACGATCGGCCGTATGTTCCCCGGTCTGAATAATCGAATTACATGATTATGGAGAACGTAGGTTGTATGGCTTTTTCAAAAGAGATTACTTCAATCGCGTTGTTCGTTCTGTTGTCTGGCCGCTTGCTTTTGGCCGCCGAAACGGAGACGGTCGATTTCGCCCATGAAATTGTTCCGATCCTGCAGAGGCACTGCGTGGAGTGCCATGGGGGCGAGGAAGCCGAAGGCGGCTTCTCGATCAACAATCGACGACTTTTCCTCGAAGGCGAAGCAGCCGTTCCGGGCAATGCGGATGAATCGTTGTTCATCGAATTGACTCAAGATCCGGATCCTGAATACAGGATGCCCCCCGACGAGAAGCCGCCCGTGCCAGAGACGGAGGTGGCTTTGCTGAAGCGATGGGTTGACGAGGGACTACCATGGGAGCCGGGTTTCACGTTTGGCGAACCAACTTACGAGGCGCCATTGAAGCCCCGCTTGCCAGAGCTACCGCCGGTAGTGAAGGGGAGGGCCAATCCGGTAGACCGGTTCATCGACGCTTATCTGGCTGAGGGTGGCTATGCGGATCCCCAGCCTCTCGATGATTCGGCTTTCCTGCGTCGGGTATCCATGGATTTGGTGGGGCTGCTGCCCACAGTTGAGGAAACGCGAACTTTCCTATCGGACAAATCTCCAGATAAACGTCAACGAGCAATCGATTCCCTGCTGGCTCGCGACATCGACTACACCGAGCATTGGCTGACCTTCTGGAACGACCTCCTGCGTAATGACTATGATGGTACCGGTTTCATCACTGGCGGGCGATCGCAAATCAGCAGCTGGCTCTATGGCTCGCTTAAGGAGAACAAACCCTACGATTCAATGATCAGCGAGTTGATCGCTCCGTCGAGCGAAGAAAGCTCGGGGTTCATTGACGGGATCGAATGGCGTGGCGTCGTCAGCGCGGGCCAAAGCCTTCCCATCCAATTCGCTCAAAGCGTTTCCCAGTCCTTTCTCGGCATCAACCTTAAGTGCGCTTCTTGCCACGACAGTTTCATCGACCAATGGACTCTCGCGGATTCCTACAACCTGGCTGCTGTCTACTCCGAAGAATCCTTGGAACTGACGCGCTGCGATAAGCCCACTGGCATAATGGCGAAAGCCGCTTGGCTCTTTCCGGAAATTGGCCAAGTCGACCCATCCGCTCCGAAAACGGAACGCTTAGCCCAGTTGGCTGATTTATTCACCCATCCTCAAAACGGACGATTTGCCCGCACAATCGTCAACCGTCTCTGGGCCCAGTTAATGGGACGCGGCATCGTGCATCCCTTAGATGCAATGGGGACAGAGCCATGGAATGCCGATCTTCTAGACTGGCTCGCTTACGATTTTCAAGAAAATGGATACGACATCAAGCGGACCTTGCGCCTAATCGCCAATTCCCATGCCTACCAAAGTCGGGCTTCGAGTTTGGACGAGGGCGATAACACTGACTACGTTTACCGTGGACCTGTATCCAAGCGCCTGACCGCCGAGCAATTCGTGGACGCCGTTTGGGGAGTCGGCAATGCCGCTCCCGCAGCCATGGATGCGCCAATCGCTCGCGATACGGTTTCTGAAAGTCTTACCGAAGAACTTTCCGTACCCAGTACCTGGATATGGGGAGCCTCACTGGATCATGGACTGCCTTCTCATGGCGAACGTATCATCGCCTATCGGACTTTCTCGTCGGCGAAACCACTAAGCTCCGCAACCCTCGTAGCCGCTGCCGATCTCGAATACGAAGTGATATTCAATGGCGAGCGTATTTTTAGCGGCCGGGGATGGAAGGATCTTAAAGCAGGGGTTATCACCTCGCGGATGAATCCTGAGGAGAACCGCTTGTTAATCGGCGCGGAAAACGCCGGATCTAGGCCTAACGCAGCAGGGATTTTCTGCGCGATTCGTCTCGAATATGAGGACGGCAGCCATGAGGTCATACAAACAGATGAACAATGGCTAACCCTTTCCATTCCCCCTGACACCGCCGACCTGACCGAATACGACCTGGATTCTGGTGACTGGGATCGCGCTCGCATCGCTAACGATACCGGATGGGAAAAAGGAACCAATGAACGTGCCGGGACGATTCTTGCCAAAGCTTACGTGGGCCGGGACAAGCCCGTGCGGGCTGCTCTCGTGAAGAACAATAATCTGATGCGAGCCCTCGGTCGGCCAAATCGGGATCAAATTGTCACCTCTCGACCGAATGAGCTAACCACCTTGGAGGCAGTCGATTTATCGACGAGCTTCCCGCTGATCGAACACCTGCGGTCCGGAGCGGGCAGATTGCTGGAGCGCCACGAGAAAGATCCGACCACTCTTATCGATGACATCTACTTGACTCTAATGACTCGATTTCCAAGCAAAAGCGAACAACGCTTGCTGCGTGGCGCTCTCGGACGGAGTCCGGACACGGAGGGCGCGACCGACGTACTTTGGGCCTTGGCAATGACGCCCGAATTCTTCATTCTTCGATAGTCCTGAACCGTAATTTTGAATACATGAAATTCGAAATCGATCCGACAGCTCCCGAGTCCATCGTCCGAAGAGACTTTATAAAGAAGCTCGCCCTCGCATCGAGCGCGGCCTGGATGTCGGGAGCGCCGAGGCTGGTTAGAGGAGCCGGGCTTGAAACTCCCGCTGCTAAAGCCGATGCTTGCATCCTGCTCTGGATGGGCGGAGGAATGGCAGCCCCGGAGACTTTCGACCCGAAACGCTACGCGCCTTTCGAGAAAGGAATGGCGGTAGATTCCATCCTGAGCACTTTCCCCGCAATCGATACCGTCGTAGATGACATCAACATATGCGCCGGGCTGGAGAACATCGCTCGTATCATGGATCGCGGTACACTGATTCGTTCCGCGGTGCAACCCGACCTGGGCAGCATCCTGCATTCGCGGCACCAGTACCATTGGCACACCGGCTACGTACCCCCGCAAACCGTTGCCTGCCCCCATATTGGCGCTTGGATGGCCCGAGTGCTCGGTCCTCGCAACGAGGTGATACCGCCCTTCATAAACATCGGTCAGCGCATGGAAGGCGTGGGAGAGAAAGAAGAGCTCAAGGCCTTCACCACAGCTGGTTTTTTCGGAAGCGAATACGGTCCGATGAACCTGCCGTTCCCCGAACAAGCCGCTCAATCGGTTCGCCCTCCAGAAGGCATATCCGGCAAGCGTTTCGTCAATCGGAATAAGCTGTTTCGCAAGCTTGTGGATCGCAGTCCCCATCGCGAGCACGCGAGCGATTATCAGCAGGAGTCGCTAATGCGATCGATGGAAAGCGCTTACCGGCTACTCAACTCGAAGGAGCGCGAAGCCTTCGACATCGAAAAGGAGCCCAAGGAAATTCGCCAGCGTTACGACACTAGTCGGTTCGGTCGAGGATGTCTCCTGGCCCGACGCTTGGTCGAAAATGGAGCCCGCTTCGTAGAAGTGACCACCGAGTACGTGCCTTTCCTTCACTGGGATACCCATGCGGGTGGACACGACACGGTCGACCGTATGCACGAGGAAATCGACCGCCCCATAGCCCAACTCGTTTTGGACCTTGAAGAACGGGGTTTGCTGGATCGGACACTCGTCATCGTTGCGTCCGAGTTCAGCCGGGATGCGATGATAGAAGGCAAGCCGGGATCTGAGGCGAACGATCAAGCGGCATTCAAAGGCGATTTCATCGAAGAAGAGAAGCACTACGGACTCCATCGTCACTTTACCGGCGGGACCAGCGTAGCTCTCTTTGGCGGAGGTGTGAAGAAGGGTTTTGTGTATGGCAAGACAGCGGATGAACGACCGCTAGTGGCCGTCGAGAATCCAGTGACGATAACCGATCTACACGCCACCATCATGACCGCTATGGGCATCAGTCCCAAGACCGAATTCTCCATCGAGGACCGTCCCTTCTACGTTACCGAAGACGGTAAAGGATCACCCGTTCGCGAAATCTTCGCGTGAATTGTTGCCCCTCCTGCCACCTACCAAACAGGGGGTCGATAGAAAGAGTGTGGGACCGCTGTGCGATTGTAGAAGGAAGATTTATGATCCCGTCATTTGTTCAAATTACCAAAAAACCGGGACTGATAGATTCCGATCGACCAAATCAAAGTCTGAAAGAAATATAGACCGCAATCTATTTGTAGAACAAGAGGTTCATTCATCTGCCATCCCAGACGATTGTCTCCGAAGATTCGCGGGCGGAAGTTGAAAAGATTTGGCAAGAAATTTTCGGCGGCTGGGAGGGCTTCGTTTAGGACAAATCTGTCGGCCCGCAGGATTCGATGATTGCGAAGACGGGCCTGCTTTCTAGAACTCAGGGCATGAGGTTCTTTTGGATTTTTTTTCTCGTTGGATTCACACCCATTCTATCCGCTGCTGATAGCCCTCCTCAAATCGAGGTGACGAATATTCGTCGAGCCTATCACAACGGAGAGCACAACGCGTTTACCGATCTGATTCGCTGGAAGGGAAAGTTCTGGCTCACGTTTCGCAGCTGTCCCGATGGACACATGGTGCATCCCACGTCGTCGATTCGGATCCTTTGTAGTTCGGACACGCTGGAGTGGAAAGAAGTCCATCGCTTTTCCGTGCCGCGTCGCGACACCCGAGATCCTCACTTCCTGGTTTTTCAAGACAAGCTCTTCGTCTATACGGGAACTTGGTGGAGTGGCGATGACACCCTTCCGCGTGAGGATTACGACCTCAACAAGCACCTCGGCTATGCCGTCTACTCGGAAAGCGGCGGAAGCTGGAGCGAACCCACTCAAATGGAAGGTACCTACGGCCACTATATTTGGAGGGCGGCCACCAATGGCGAGAAAGCTTACCTCTGCGCTCGCCGCAAGCGAAACTACTCGGAGCAGGAGACTGGCGCCGGAGGAGCTTCGATCGTCGAATCCGCTATGCTCGAAAGTGAAGACGGACTGAACTGGCGATTTCACTCTCTTTTCCAAGCCGACCGGGGAAACGAAACCGCGTTTCTATTTGAAGAGAACGGAGACCTGCTATCCATCAGTCGCTGTGGATCCGATACGGCCCAGCTGGGTACTGCTGCGCCTCCCTGGACCGAAAAGAAGATCGTCGATCTACCGACCTATCTCGGTGGCCCATTGCTCGCCCGATGGGGATCTCGGTATCTGGTCGGTGGACGCCGAAACACAGAAAACGGACCGAAGACAGCTCTCTATTGGCTTGTTGAGGAAACCCTTTCTCCAATCGTCCAACTCCCCAGCAGTGGCGACAATTCCTATCCCGGATTCGTCGAAATCGACGATGGTAGCGGCCTTGTATCCTGGTATTCCAGTCACGAGAAAAACTCAGAGGGAGAATCTATTACCGCAATTTATGTTGCGAATCTCACTCTGGAGAAACCGTAGGATCCGTTTGTGGCGAGATAGAATAAGTGCAGGAAGCGAGGATATAGATTGTAGGCGTTTACTAAACGATGATGGGTTGCTGAATCGGGCGAATCGACTCGGCTTGAATGGTCAACCTGCGAAACATTGCGGTTGCCAGAGGCGGGAGCCGTTCGGCAATCTACAATCATCTTGATGATGAACCGATTTGGACTTTTCTTCTTTTTAATCATATCGCTCGCTTCCCATCTTGTGGCAGCTAACAAAATCAAAGTGATGCACTTGACGGGGCAGTCCAACAAGTATCACAGCTGGAAAGGGACGGGAGATGCGATCAATCAGCACCTGAAAAGTGCAGGGATATTCGATATTGATGTGGTGACCTCGCCGGCTGGTGGAGAAGACATGAGCGGCTTTTCCCCGAAGTTCGACGATTACGATGTCATTGTTCTCAATTACGATGGAGCGGAGTGGTCCGAAAAGACCAAGGAAGCTTTTGTAGCCTATGTCCGTGGAGGCGGGGGAGTTGTCACGGTCCATGGAGCTAATAACTCCTTCGCCTACTGGCCTGAATACAACAAGATCATCGGGCTAGGCGGCTGGGGTGGCCCGGGACTTTACGATCCGCCGCTCTACGGGGGGGATCTTAGTCGACAGAAAAGCCGTAACGAGGCTTGGGGTCCTCGTGTGTATTGGTTCGATTGTCGTTTGGTACACGATCACTCCCCGGGAAGCACGGTGCATCCACCTAAGCACGATTTCATCATCACCAACCGGAATCCGGATCACCCCATCATGCATGGATTGCCGGAAATGTGGCTGCAATCTTCTGACGAAGTTTACTCTAACCTTCGCGGCCCCGGCGAAAATCTTACGATTCTGGCGACAGCCTACGCTGATCAGAAACTGAAGAACGCGTCGCCTCATAACGAGCCCATGCTTTTTACCGTGGCTTTCGGAAAAGGCCGCGTATTCCAGACGACTTTGGGACATGTGGGGGGCAAGGATGACGCCAGCGTTCCTTCCGTTCGCAATGTCGGGTTTATTACCACATTGCAACGAGGTGTCGAATGGGCAGCGACGGGCGAAGTCAGTTTGCCAGTTCCGGATGATTTTCCGACTGCTTATGAAGCGACGGTTCGCTAGGGGGTGAATTCCTAGAATTCTTCTACTGATTATTCTAAGCCAAGACCCCGTCAATCAAATGCCCGTGGACATCCGTAAGGCGGAAGTCGCGACCTTGAAAGCGATAGGTGAGTCGCTCGTGGTCGATGCCCAGCAAGTGAAGCATGGTGGCGTGGAGATCGTGCACAGCGGTTGGGTTTTCCTCCGCCGCGTATCCAAAATCATCAGTCGATCCGTAGACAGTGCCTCCCTTGATGCCACCGCCGGCAAGGAAGATTGAAAAGCCTTTGATGTGATGGTCTCGGCCATCGGCTCCGGATCCTTGGCTCATAGGTGTGCGTCCGAATTCGCCGCCCCAGACGATAAGCGTTTCGTCGAGAAGCCCGCGCATTTTTAGATCTTTGATCAGGGCGGCGGTCGGCTTATCGACCAATTCCGAAACCTCTGTGAAACTCCTCTTGAGGCTTCCGTGGTGATCCCATCCGCGATGATAGAGCTGAATAAAGCGAACGCCGCGCTCGGCGAGGCGCCGAGCCATGAGGCAGTTCGAGGCGTAGGAGCCATCGCCTGGCTGGCAACCGTAGAGTTCGAGAATGTTTTCCGGCTCGCCGGAAAAGTCGGTTAGTTCGGGCACCGATGCCTGCATTTCATAGGCAAGCTCGTACTGGGCGATGCGGGTAGCGATTTCCGGATCATGTTGCCGGGATGCCAGCTGCGTATTCAAAGAATTGATTGTCTCGACGAGATCGCCCTGCGATTCGCGGCTAATGCCGTCCGGATTCCCTACGTAATAAACCGGGTCGCCTTGGGAGCGCAACTCGACTCCTTGGTGTTTGCTGGGAAGGAATCCGTTGTGCCATTGGCGGGCGGATATAGGTTGTGCCTGACCACCTCCGACTGAAGTTAGTACGACGTATCCAGGAAGATTGTCAGACAGGCTGCCCAACCCGTAATTCGTCCAGGCTCCCATGCTTGGCCGGCCTGGTATAATCGAGCCCGTATTCATAAATGTATGGGCCGGGTCGTGATTGATCTGTTCGGTATACATCGAACGAATGACGGCGATCTCATCAGCTAGGGCGGCGATGTGGGGAAAGCGGTCGCTAATCATCATGCCATTCTGGCCATGGGGCGAGAAGGGAAAGGTGGGCCCTTTGACCTTAAGTTCCGCGCCTTGGAGCTGAGCGATCTGCTCTCCTTTGGTGAAGGATTCGGGCATGGCCTTTCCATGATGCTTTTCCAGAACCGGCTTGTAGTCGAAGGTCTCCAGATGAGAAGGTCCGCCAGCCATGCAAAGATGAATGACTCGCTTCACCTTGGCGGGATGATGCATGCCTTCGAAGCCAGCCGCCCCGTTGTCATTGCGGATCTTGTCGCTCGCCATAAGGTCGCCCAAAGCGAATACACCCAGGCTGGACAGGGATTGTTTGAGGAAGGAGCGACGGTTGACGTCTTTGATGTATTGTGAAAATGGATGCATCTTGGGCAAGGATGAAGAATGAAAGGGGGGATATCTGCTGTTCTTGTTGGAGCGGGTTTATCCCGCGATTGAGTAGGCTGGTGATCGCGGGGTAAACCCGTTCCTACATTGAATAAGTGACTGTGCTGTTTGAGGGTTGATTCATCAGCTAATTGCTAAATGCTAATGATTAGTATCTCGTTATCGTCTCGTGAAGATTGAGGACTGCTCGGCTGAGGCTGGTTAGGGCTGCGAGTTCTGTTGGAGCAAGCTCGTCGCTAGAGGGATAAAGCCCCACTTCAAGGAACGGGTCTGCTTGGTTGGATTCGGCTCTAAAACGCTTTCGTTCACGCTGGAGGAACGCTTTTAGGGTCCGGCGTTCCTTGGCGGTCGGTTTACGAGCCAACGCTCGCTCATAGGCGGTATCGATGCGTGCATTATCGTTCTTTTCCCTCATTAGGATCTCCGCCAATGCTCGGGCAGCTTCAACTTGCGTTGGGTCATTCAGGAGGGTCAGAGCCTGAAGGGGCGAGTTAGACAATTCGCGTTTGATAATGCACTCGTCGCGCCCGCCGGCGTCGAAAGTGCTGAGCATCGGATGCAGGAACGTGCGTTGCCAGTGCATGTATACGCCTCGTCGGTACTGACTTTCGTCAGTATCGTATTCGTAGGCTACTTTGGGAAAGTTCAAATTCCGATAATGCCCTTGGGGTTGGTAGGGCCGGGCGCTGAGGCCGCCCATCTTGGGGTTTAGAAGCCCGCTTATGGATAGAGCGTTGTCCCGAATCGCTTCAGCTGGGAGCCTTACGGCGCTCTGTCTGGCGAGCAATCTATTGTAGGGATCTATCTCGAACAGCTCGTCCGAGGCGTCGCTGGTTTGCCTGTAGGTCTTGGAAGTCACGATCTTGCGGACGACATGCTTTATATCCCAGCCGGATTCAATGAACTCAGCTGCCAGCCAGTCTAAAAGTTCTGGATACGGTGGATATTCGCCTTGGAGACCGAGGTCTTCTGGAGCACTGGAAAGGGGCATTCCGAAGTACATCGCCCAGAGACGATTGGCGAAGGCCCGGGCTGTGAGCGGATTATCGGGATGGATAATCCATTTGGCGAGATCGAGCCGATTCAATCGGCGATTTTGGTTTGAGGCGACAGCGTTGGGCAAGAATGACGGAGTTGCCGGCAAGACGGTCTCCCCGCTGTCGTCCATCCAGTTTCCGCGAGGCAGAACCTTAACCTCCCGAGGCTTGGCGCTAACCGTCAGCGGCGTATAGCGGTCCCCGTAAAGTTCTTGCTTGAGCCGGTCAATGGCCTCCCTTTCCGTCGCGAATGCCTTGGCGTGGGAGACGTTGAATGCCTGCTGCAAGGCCGATATTTCCTCGGGAGTAGGATTGCCGTATATGATTTGGCTAAGCAGCGTTTGCCGATCTTCGTCTAACGGCTCGTAGGGGGAGCCTTCGCGTAGGGTTCGAAACTGGAAAGCCCGAAATCCGCCCCGGTTCCCTTTGAGAGGGAGAAGCGATATCGGTTTCGCATCGGCGGGGATATCTAGCTCCGCTACAGTGATGCGGATCGGGTGCCAAACGCCTTTGTAGAGGAGTGGCGTCAGCTGAATCGCAGGAGCATCCGATTTGCTATACAGCTCCTTTTCGAAATTGTCGCCGAGATGGTAGGCTTTCTTTCGTTCTTCGCCATCGATTTCGTAAGTCAACTCGATCCCTAAGCTGCCTCGACCACCGCCTCCATCGATTCGGGCCTCGAATTCCAGGGCCGCTGTTTCCGATAGAGCATAGGGATAGTGGCTGACATCTATTACGCCCGCGGTCGTCTTATCTTGGTATTCGTCAGTGTATTGAATTGGGAAATACGTAGGAATATTCCGTTCAGCAAAACGCTTTTGAGCTTCGAGCCATTGCCTGAATTCCCCATCCGCTTCTGGCGAACCTTTGGCGAGCGCCGCCTGCCGCTGGCGAATCTCCTTCGTTACCGCTTCAGGATCTTCGTGGAAAAGGTAGTTAGGTACCGTGAGCTCGGGACCGAACCAACCTGTATGCCTAGGCCCGTCATCGGTTAGGTACATGTAGGGATCCTCTTGGTAGCCCCCATCGTCGGTGTAGGCCCCTTTTTCCAGGATATCGGCGAAAAAGGCCGCCATACTATAGAAATCCTTGGTGGTAAAAGGATCGAACTTATGGTCGTGGCACTCCGCGCAGGCCATTGTGGAGCCCAGCCAGTTAGTGGCGGTGGTGCGGACGCGTTCCGATTGGTACTTTTTGATGTATTCCTTGTCCTGGATGCCCCCTTCGCGACTGATTTGATTCAGGCGGTTGTAGCTGGCTGCGACGAGTTGCTTGACTGTCGGATTGGGGAGCAAATCTCCGGCTATCTGCTCGATGGAAAATTGATCGTAGGGCTTGTTTTGGTTGAAAGCCTCGATGACGTAATCGCGGTAGGGCGTTGCGTCGCGCTCCTGGTCGCCATGGTAGCCAACGGTGTCGGCATAGCGAACGGCATCAAGCCAGTGAATGGCCATTTTTTCACCGTAGTGTTTGGAGGCCAGCAGCTTGTCTACTAGTTTCTCGTAAGCTTTCGGATCCTTGTTTCTAACGAATGCATCCACGGCTTTCGGGCTTGGGGGCAATCCGGTTAAATCGAAGGATAAGCGTCGGATCAAAGTGGTTTTCGGGGCTTCCCGAGAAAAGTCTAATCCCTGTTGCTCGAGTCGTTGGGCCACGATTTCATCAATACTATCAAGTGGACGGCGCTCGATAGGCGTGTAGGCCCAATGGCTCTCGTATTCGGCTCCTTCGTCTATCCAGCGTTGCAATAACTCTTTCTCCTGCTCGCTAAGCGAGTGGTTGGATTTGGGCGGAGGCATAACCTCATTGGAATCATCGCTGAGAATCCGGTAGACGAGTTCGCTCTCCTCGGGATCGCCAGGAACAAAGGCAAAGGCCTCGATGGCATCCTCGCGAATATCTAGCCGGAGGTCGGCTTCCCGTGTTTCGCCGTCCGGCCCGTGGCAGAAGAAGCAATTGTTGGATAGGATGGGCCGAATGTCGCGATTGAAGTCGATGGCTTCCGAAGTATCGGTGTTGGCTTTGCCGGCCGGATGGATCATAAGGATCGCTCCAAGGGCCAGGATAAAGTTAGCTTTAGGCTTAAAGCTGAGATTCGTGTATGGCGAGATTCGCATCCGGTTATTCGATGAGGGTGTTTTTAAGCCGAGCCACCGCAGAATCAATCAAATCCGAACTTTTGGATATCTGAAAAAGTTGGATGCATGGATATCGCTGAGCTGGATAGAATCGACAGGTAGGGAGGACCGGTTCCGGTCCTCCTGCCACGGATTTCGGATGATCGAGCCGATCCTCCCTACCCTCAAGGGCACTACATTGTCGGCACTACATGAATAGTATCATAGGGTGATTTTAGTACCTGCGGCGTAGCGATCCTGGCCCTGAAGGATTCGGGGATCCAGCGAGTCTGCTTTGCGTGCGAGCGATGTTAATCATTAAATCCCACCCGCTTTCGAATCCTGATGTTGGTGTATCGCTTTTGAAAACGGGATTGCGATTGCCCGATTGGGCACGCTTAATGCCGACATGAATCGAGCCCCATCAACCCTTTCCTTGCTTGTTCTGTCCTTGGTCGTCATTTCGCAGAGTCTAGCTCTGAGCGAGGAGCGTGTTGAGTGGGCGGACTCGAAAATTCGTGGAACTCCAGAACCGATCCCCGCTTACCGGGCTGAGCCGATATGGCCGCACATCAGCTTCACAAACGCGTTGGCGATCACGGTCCTCGAGTCGCGTGGCCGGATGTTTGTTACCGAGCAAAGGGGAAATATTTGGATACTGCCATCCGATCTCACCGCGAACCCAGAGAGTCCTGATCTATCGGCGGATTTGAGCACGTTTATCAAGGGGTTCCGCAATGCCTATGGACTCGCTTTTCACCCAGGATTCGAATCTAACCAGCTCTGCTACATTTTCTATACTACGACTCTTCAATCGGGGGTTCAGCAGTCGACAGTCAGCTCCTTTCGGCTCGATGATTCTCTGAAAATATTGCCCGAAAGCCGGGAGGATATCATCTCTTGCGGAGCGGGTGGCCACAATGGCGGCGATATTCAATTCGGTCCCGACGGTATGCTCTATATTCCGGTTGGAGATCTAGCTCCGCCCGATCCGCCGGACCCCAACAATGATGGCCAGAATTTAGGCACTTTGGCGGGAGCGATTTCCCGTATCGATGTAGACAAGCGGGATCCGGGCCTGCCCTATGGTATCCCAAAGGATAATCCTTTTGTGGATTTGGAAGGGGCTCGTCCCGAAATTTGGGCCTTTGGATTTCGGAACCCTTGGAAGATGGATTTCCATCCGGAAACCAACAATATTTGGCTCGGCGATGTAGGATGGGAATTGTACGAAATGGTGCATCGCGTGGAGAAGGGCGGCAACCATGGCTGGTCTGTAGTTGAAGGTCCGGCACCGGCCAAGCCTGATCAAACGCGTGGCCCGGGACCGATCGTCGCTCCTATCGTGAGTTACTCGCATGACACGGAAGGAGCTTCGGTGACGGGTGGCTTTTTCAATTCAGGAGAACGTTTTTCTGAGCTTAAGGGCGCCTATATCTATGGCGATTGGTCCAATGGAAAAGTTTGGGCTCTGGAATGGGACGGTAATAAGATGACGCGAAACGATCTTATAGCCGAAACCCGAAAGCAGATCGTTTCCTTTGGGGATGTCTCGGACGGCGAGATAGTCTTTTTGGATTGGCCCGATGACCAACGGCTTCATCGGCTTGTCCCAAATCCGCGAGCGGGTGAAGTAAGCGATTTTCCCAGCCGCTTAAGCCTCACTGGTTTGTTCGAGGATACGGAAAATGAGATACCTGCCCAGGGAGTATACGAATTCTCCATCAACTCACCCATGTGGCAGGAGGGAGCCGAATCCAGGTTTTGGGTAGCAATTCCGGGGAAAGACGGCTTTAAAACGAGTATCGCCAGACCTCAGCCGTTTATACTGACCCAGTATCGGGAGGCCGAAGATTCTGTACTGGTAAAGACGATACGCTTGAATGAACAGCGGGTTGAAACTCAAATCCTCCATTGGGATGGGTATTGGAATGGCTATACCTATAGGTGGAACGAAGAACAGACAGATGCGACCTTAGTAGAGCGCGAGGGACTAACAACGACGGTCCAGGGCAAGCCATGGCGCTTCTATGCGAGAAACGAATGCATGCGTTGCCACGGAAGTAATTTCCACAAGCCTCTGGCGTTTTTCCCCGGGCAAATAGACCGCGATGATCAAATAGACCGCTTCTTAGGCTTGGGGCTAGTTGATGAGACTTTCAAGAAAGCTGCAGAGATTCAGCCGATGGGAAATCTGTACGATGAATCGATCGCTTTGGAAACCAAAGCTCGGTCTTGGATTCATAGTAATTGCGCGGGCTGTCACAGGCGTTCGGGCGGAGCGGGGATCGTCTCGATGATGAATATTACGACTAGCAATGAGAATATGCGCATGCTGAATTGGGAGCCCAGCCGAGGAAGTTTTGGGCTCGAAGGGGCGCCGCTAATCGAGCCGGGAAATCCCTATCGCTCCATCCTTTACTATCGAATCGCTACCAAAGGGGCCGGGCATATGCCTATGATTGGGTTGCCCTCAGTTGATAGCGAAGGGGTGCATGTCGTGCATGATTGGATACGTTCTTTAGACCCGGATGCGCCGATCGCCAAGGCATCTCTCGACCCTGAAAACGTGGAGGAGGCTTTAGCTTTATATCATCAAATTCAGATAGGAGCTCTCTCGGAATCCGATCACAAAAAGGCCTTGGCGAACTGCCTCTCCCATAAAGATCCCTTTGTCTTGAATCTATTCTTGGGCATGTAGGAAAAACGAGGGTCGAAAGGTTGCTAGAACGATGTCGTTAGAAGAGAGCGAGCTAGCCTTACCCTGTTCCGCTGAAAATGCGGATAACTTCCTTTCCCGGCCCAGCGAGAAAGCTATCGAGGTGCTTCGGAATGCTGAAGGCGACACAATCGTTTTGGGAGCGGGCGGGAAAATGGGTTTGCACCTTTGCGCCTTGCTAAAGCAGGCATTACTAAAACTAGGGCGGTCCGATTCGGTTTATGCGGCTTCTCGCTTTCAAAGCCTTCGGGATGAAACGGCTTACGAACGATTGGGGGTAAAGGTGTTGAAGGGCGATTTTCGGGACAAGAGATTCGTCAAGAGCCTTCCTGGTTGCCCGACGGCGTTTTATTTGGTCGGAGCGAAATTCGGAACTTCAGAAAATCTCCACCTTCTGCGCCAAATCAACGTGGAGGTGGCCCGAGAACTGGCCTATCGCTACCGAAACTCGACGATCGTGGCTCTCTCTACAGGCTGCGTTTATTCGTATGTTTCGCCCGAATCGGGAGGATCAACTGAGGAATCCGAAATGAATCCAATTGGCGAATACGCCGAATCATGCTTGGATCGGGAGAAACAGTTTCAGGAAATATCCGATCAGTTTGGGACGAAAGTGGCCCTCATCCGGCTCAACTACTCAGTCGAATTTCGATACGGAGCGCTGCTCGATATTGGCCTGAATGTGTACAATGGCGAGCCGATCGATCTTACCATGAGTCACGTAAACGTGATATGGCAAAACGACGCCTTGAACCATATTGTCCAATCGTTGGAGATCGCTGATGCGCCAGCAGTTCCGATCAATATCACGGGAGAGGTTGCTCTTAGCGTGCGAGAGCTGGCGGATGCTTTCGGCAAGCGTTTTGGCAAGCGTCCTCAGTTTGTCGGGACTGGAGCCAAGACGATGTGGTTGAGCAATGCGTCTAAATCGCATCGACTGTTTGGCATGCCCGAGATTGCTATCGAGGAAATGATCGATTGGACAGCCGCTTGGATATCTGAAAAAGGTGAAACTCACGGGAAGCCTACTGGTTTTGAGACGCGAGATGGGAAGTTTTAAGAGTTCATTAGACCCCTGTGTTCGAGAACTCCTTTTTCAGGGTGTCGTGATTCCTGCCCATCCGCTGGCCTTGGATAGGAACCGCGGATTCGACGAGCGGCGGCAACGGGCGTTGACCCGCTACTACTTGGATGCTGGAGCTAAGGGGATTGCCATTGGCGTACACTCTACGCAATTCGCAATCCGGAAGCCGGAAGTTGGGCTCTACAAACCCGTCTTGCAATTGGCGGCTGAAACGATTCGGGAATACGAAAAAACTTCCGGTAAACCAATCGTTAAGGTTGCGGGAGTTATTGGATCAACAAAGCAAGCTATCGCGGAGGCGGAGATGGCAAGAGATCTTGGCTACGATTTGGCTCTGGTCAGTTTAGGAGCATTCCCAAAAGCGAGTAATGAAGAGATGATTGAGCACTTGCGAATCGTTTCATCGATACTTCCTGTATTCGGATTCTACTTGCAGCCAGCGGTTGGTGGACGCCGATTGGATTACGAGTTTTGGAGATCAGCGATGGAGCTAGAGTATCTCGTGGCAGTTAAAGTGGCTCCCTTCAATCGATACGACTCCTTGGACGTCGCCCGAGCGGTAGCAGAGTCGGGCCGCGTTGACACCGTAACTTTGTATACGGGAAATGATGACAACATACTTTTAGACCTGCTGACATCCATGCGATTCCAGGAAGGTTCTGGCGACGCCGAACTACGCTTTCGGGGAGGCCTCCTGGGCCAATGGGCGGTATGGACACGGCAAGCGGTCGAGGACTTGCAGGCCATTCAGGAACTGCAGTCAGGGGGGAGAGATATTCCATCCTCGTGGTTAACGCGGGCTCAACAACTAACGGATGCCAATGCCGCCATTTTCGATGTCGCCAATGGATTCGCTGGCTGCATCCCCGGGATTCACGAAGTACTGCGACGTCAAGGCTTGTTGGAGGGAATTTGGACCTTGAACGAATGGGAGAGCTTGTCCCCTGGCCAATCGGAAGCGATCGATAGAGTTTGCGCCAGCTACCCAAGTTTGACTGACGATACGTTTGTAGCCGAAAACCTAGATCGCTGGTTGAGTTAGATTAAGAGAAGAAAACGATCAAGTTGAGTCGTGTTCATCATATTGTTCGACATTGACGTAAAGCAGCTCCTGCATCTGTGCAGCGTTGTCCAATCGAGTGGCAGGCCTAAAACGAATATGCAGATAGTTTTTATGACAAGAATAGTTGCCAGTGTTCTGTTATTCTTTGGGGCCGGTGGTTTGCTTGCCGTCGGCAAGCCCAACATATTATTCATCGCAATTGACGATATGCGGCCTGAGTTCGGGTGCTATGGTTCGGAGCTGGCGATTACCCCTAACTTGGACCGATTGGCGGCGGATGGCTTGCTGTTCAATCGAGCCTATTGCCAGCAGGCGATCTGCAGCCCCTCGCGGGCAAGCCTGATGACAGGGGCTCGGCCAGATTCGATCGGAATCATAGAAAACTACACCTATTTTCGCAATGCCAATCCCGATATCCTCACTTTGCCGGAGCATCTAATCGCCAATGGCTACGAAACGGTCTATTGCGGCAAGATCTACCACGGAAGGTTTACGGATTCCGAAAAATCTTGGAGCCGGGATCCGGTCAGCCAATTGCCCGGCATCGGCCCGCCGACATTATATGCGGATCCGGAAAATATGGAAATCCGTAGGCGGAATCAGGCCGAGGCCGCGGAGAAATACGATGAAAAAGCTCGAGCGGGATTAGGAAATGGGCCGGCATTTGAAGCCGGCGATGTCGAGGACTCGTTTTACGTGGACGGATATCAAACGCAGCGAGCGATCGCTACTATGAAAGGGATGGTCGCCGAAGGAGATAAGCCTTTCTTTCTAGGACTCGGTTTCGCCAAGCCCCATTTGAACTGGATTGCCCCCAAGCGGTATTGGGATCTCTATGACCCATCGGAGATAGAGCTCGCCGAGCATGTCGGTCCGCCAATTGGTGGAGCGGCCATGGGTTTGCATGCGTCATTCGAACTTCGGGTTCGGCATGGCATTCCCAAGAAAGGCCCCATCGGACCTGTCTTGGCGACGACACTACGACATGCCTACCTGGCCTGCGCCAGTTACGTCGATGCTCAAATCGGCTATATGATCGACGCCTTGGAAGAACAGGGCATTCGCGAAAAAACCATCATTATTGTTTGGGGGGACCACGGTTGGCATCTAGGCGACATGGGGGTATGGGGAAAGGCGACGAACTACGAAATCGCCACCCGTGTACCCTTGATTCTGTGGACGCCGGATATGGAAAAGGAAAACCGGGGAGCCAAGACGGATGCCTTGGTTGAACTCATCGACATGTATCCCACTTTGTGCGAACTCGCCGGTGTAGACGCTCCCGACCACTTGGAAGGCACGAGCTTCGCTCCGCTTGTCAATGACCCGAGCCGTCCGTGGAAGCAAGCTGCGTTTAGCCAATATCCGAATCCCGCTTTGCGCGAGTGGGCAGCGAATCCATTGTCCCAGGGAGTGAGAGAGACCTTTTTCGGTCCCTTAATTGAGGAAGTGGAACAACGGATTATCGAACAGCAGGGAGACGAGTGGGAACGGGCCTTTTTCGAGAACGATCTGATGGGCTACGCTATGCGCACGGATCGCTACCGCTTGGTTATTTGGAAGGACTATACGAATCCGAATCAGGAACCGATTTTCACCGAACTATTCGACCACAATAGGGACCCATACGAAACCCGAAATATCGCCGCTGAAAACCCTGATTTGGTTGCCCGACTGATGCGGCAATTCGATGATGGCTGGCAGGGCAACCTGCCTCCTGAGACTAGGTAGGACGAGGCAAAATAGGCGCGATAACAGGGGAAGAGGGCCTCGTTGCCGAGTGTGGGAAACGCCTTGAATAATATAGGCTGATTATTGTACAATTCGTGCTGTCCTCATGATCAGGCTTCTCCAATTCAGAATTCCTTTATCGTTCGCCGCAACTGCGGCCCTTTTGATCGCGTTTACAAAAATGGATCTTCGGGGCGATCTCGATCGTATGCCGGATCCCGATAGTTTCTGGGCCTTCCGATCTATCGAACAACCTAAGGCCCCCAGTATAAAGAAAGACTCCTGGAGCCGCAACGATATCGATCGTTTCGTGCTTTCGCGATTGCGTGAGAGCAAGCTGGCTCCCTCGTCCGAGGCCAGCAAAGCCGATTTTATTCGCCGGGCCACTTTCGATTTGCTCGGGTTGCCACCAACGCCCAAAGAAGTAGAGGCCTTTTTGCAGAACGATTCTCCGGATGCACATGAGGATCTCGTTAATCGGCTTCTTGATAGTCCGCATTACGGGGAGAAGTGGGGTCAGCATTGGCTGGATGTGATTCGGTATTCAGAGTCGGAAGGATTTGAGTATGATCGTCATCTTCCGGGAGCTTGGCGCTTCCGCGACTACGTGATTCGCTCGTTCAACGAGGATAAGCCATTCGACCAGTTCATAAGCGAGCAGCTAGCCGGAGATGAGATTGAAGATCCCAGCGAGGATGAATATGTCGCTGCCGGTTTCCATCGCTTTGGTCCGGTGCGTCGCAATGCGGGTAATCCGGATATCGCTTTAAGTCGCAACGAAGTTCTAACTGAGCGTACCGATATCATAGGCACTGCTTTTATGGGATTAACGATGGGCTGTGCCCGTTGCCATGATCACCGACTCGATCCGCTTTCGCAGGAGGACTATTATTCGCTTCAAGCATTCGTAGCGTATACTCAAGAAAAGAACCGCTTTATCGCTCCTCAGGAGACGATTGATGCCTGGCAGGCGGAGACAGATCGAATTAAGGAGGACATCAGCGAGCTCAAAAGGGCGAAGGAAGAATCGGAAGTAGACAAGGAAGCTATCGATAAGCAGATAAAGGCGTTGGAGGCATCGATGCCCAAAGCTTTGCCCACCATCATCACCGTAGAGAACGATGCTGAAAAGCGAACGCCCATTCACGTGCTCAAACGCGGAATTTGGGAAAGGAAGGGCAAGCCAGTGGAAATGCGGCCTCCTGAGATTCTCAATCAAGCGATTCCATTGTTCCTTCCGCAGGAGCAACCAAAACCGAGAACGGCTTTGGCAGACTGGCTCACGGACCCGGGCAATCCGCTCACCGCTCGAGTGCTAGTCAACCGCGTTTGGCAATATCATTTTGGTAATGGAATCGTGAATACTCCCAACGATTTTGGCTATTACGGAGATCGTCCCAGCCACCCTGAGCTTCTTGATTATCTAGCTTCAGAACTTCTTGAGAATGGCTGGCGACTCAAACCGCTCCATCGAATGCTTATGCTAAGCAGTGCTTATCGGCAATCGTCCCAAACGCCGATTTCGGATTTGGCTCGTGAGATCGATCCTGATAACCGATTGCTATGGAGATTCAACCGCAGGCGCCTGCAGGCGGAGGAGGTTCGGGACGCCATTTTGGCTGTGTCTGGTTCGCTGAATACGGAAATGTTTGGGAAAAGCGTGATTACTCCGGTTGAAGAAGGGATGATACAATTGCTCTATGATCCGGATCAATGGAAGATCACCGAAGATAATCAGCAGCACTATCGTCGTTCCGTATATCTGATCGCTAAACGTAATTTACGTATCCCATTTATGGTTACATTTGACCAGCCTGCATTACAGAGCAGTTGCGGCCGCAGGGAGTCGAGTACGCATGCTCCTCAGGCTCTGGAGCTGCTAAACGGGGATTTGGCTAACGAGCTGGCTGATAAGTTTTCCAAGCGATTACAGACCGAGGCTCCGGGGGGCCGCCAGAAGCAGATCAATCGAGCTTGGCAGTTGGCCATGGGTAGGGCGCCTTCTCCTCGGGAGTCCGAGTTGGCCAACCAATTTCTACAGGAGCAACCGCTCCGAGAGTTCGCATTGGCGATGTTTAACCTCAACGAGTTTCTCTATGTCCGATAGCCCGATTCAGCCTCACTCTAGATTGACACGAACGCGGCGGGAGTTTCTTCGGGACTCGTTTTGCGGATTCGGAGGTTTGGCATTCTCGTCGATGCTTCATGCCGAGTCGGTTCGAGGCGGGGCAATGGCTTCCCGAGCGACCCATTTCGAGCCAAAAGCCAAGTCCGTAATATTCCTTTTCATGTCTGGCGGCCCCAGCCATTTGGAGACCTTCGACCCGAAGCCGTTGTTGAACAAGCTTCATGGGCAAAAACGGCCCGAAGCCTTTGGCAAGGCCGAGTATCAGTTTTTGGAAAGCGATGCCTTGATTTTGGGGACTAAGCGAACGTTCAAGAAATATGGCCAAAGCGGTATAGAAGTTTCCGACCTCTTCCCCCATATGGCGACCTGCGTGGACGACTTGGCGGTAATTAGATCCTGCTGTGGGGATAGCGTGGTTCACTCGGCGGCCATGTACGAACTGTTTACCGGGCGCGTGACG
>Ga0208624_1000484_pt1 | contig 20639 bp, 2 predicted proteins | sample Knorr_S23_td_DCM_FD_185607 | JGI IMG/M metagenome (GOLD analysis project Ga0208624, IMG submission 185607) | Marine microbial communities from Southern Atlantic Ocean transect - Knorr_S23_td_DCM_ad_71m_LV_A (SPAdes) (version 2) | ecosystem: Environmental > Aquatic > Marine > Oceanic | place...
AGGTGGCGTGACGAAGACCTTTGAAGTTGAAATTATGTCAGGAGTTTCAGATGCGGCTCATATTCCCGTATTTGTTGGTTCGGGCTACGACGTTGGAATTGTCAATGCAATTGGCAGTGAGTTTGGAGATTTGTCTCCTCAAGCCATTGGTAGTGGCAAAGTTGCCGTTGGACTCGGTGGCGATTATTCCATCGATCTGTCAGGTGCTCCTTCCCTGTCTTCCGAAGGTGAAAATGGGGTTACCGCTGGAAATGTAGCCATTCCTGTTGTTACTACAACAGGGGCGACACCAGCTCAGGTGGCTGCGGCGATCAGTGCTGGGGTCAATGCGTCCGAATCAGAAATTACTGCCGAGGCAGATGGAGCCAGAGTCACGCTTGGGCATGGCAGCTTTGCTATACCTCACATTACGATTAATCTACCACCTCAATTGGCGAGCGTGTTTCAATTGCGAGCGGACATCGAAGTCGTTGGACTGAATTCGATGATTCTCAGTGGTACTATCGATCCACAAAAAGAATCAATTCGATCGGTAGGTGGCGGTGATGAACCGGGCCATCGAGATATTCGAGTTCAGGACCATTTGCATCATGGTGCTGACTCGGTGGATGGTGTTCCGACGCTTTATTACAGTTTTCCTGTCCAGTATGGCCAGGATCCATCCGGAAATACGTTGTTGAATGCGATCACCGAAAAGCAAAAGCAACGTGCGCGTGAGATTTTCGAACTCTACAGTGCACATCTTGGCGTTCAGTTCATGGAAACGGACAATCTGGGACTGCAGGTTGTCACCGGAGACATGCGGGCACTGGATCCGACTATTCCAATCGGCCCGGGGGGTGTGTTGGGTGTAGCATCCGACAGTATGGCGATCATGGACCTACAGGACTTTGATAGTGCCGGGGATGATGTTTATGGTGGCGTGTGGTTCCAGACAGCGATTCATGAAGTCGGGCACATGCTTGGCTTGGGGCATACGGATGAATTAGGCCCGTATACCATCATGAACGATGAACCGGCATTGTACTTTGGACAACCTGCCGAACAGGTGTTTGTCAGCGGGCACGACAGAGTGCATGGTCAATTCCTTCACCAGGCTGAAAGTAATGATATCGACTTCTATGAGTTGGATATCGAAGAGGCAGGTGTTTTGAATGTTGAGGCAATTGCCGAGCGTATGGCAGCGTCTAGCACGCTGGATGCCGCTATTTCTATCTATCGCGATGTTATTGTGGAGGGAGAGGTTGTAGCTCGAGAGTTAGTAGCTCAGAACGATGACTACTTCAGCGAAGATCCTCAGTTGCAGGTCAGCATTGAAGCGGGCCATTACTACATCGGTGTAAGCTCGACCGGAAATGCGAATTACGATCCTGCAGTCTCCGATAGTGGTTCCGGGGGAACGACAGAGGGTGAATACGACTTACGTCTGAGTTTTAACCCAGCCGAACGCTCTGACAGTATTATTGATGCGACGGGTAATGCATTGGATGGAGATGGAGACGGACTTGCAGGTGGTACGTTCAATTTCTGGTTTAATGTCAATCAACCTGCCGATGTGGCCGCAGTGGGTGAATCTCGCACGATCTTTGTTGATAAAGTCGCGGATGCGACGACTGCAAACGGTACTCTTTCCAATCCGTTTACTGAAATTGATCAAGCTCTGGCAGCAGCAACTGCCGGAGACACGGTGCGTGTGGTAGGAAACGGTGGTGCGGATGGGGAAATCAGCACATCCGAAGACAATGAGGCCTACCAAATCGGTTTTGATCGAGTGACCGGTACCGAATTGGCAGATGGCGGATCCATTGTTGTGCCTAAAGGCGTTACTCTGATGATTGATTCCGGCGTGGTCGTCAAGGCTCGTCGTGGACGCGTCTCGGTAGGAAGCTCGTCTCCGTTGGTGGACAACAGTGACGCAGCGATTCAGGTATTGGGCGTCCCTCGGGTCTTTGACACGGACGGAAATGTGATTACCGATGGCGACGGAAATGCGATCCCAGGACGAGTTTACTTCACGTCGCTGCATGATTCGCAGCATGGTGTAACGGTAACGTCAGACTTGTCACCACCTCCTGCTGCACCAGGGGACTGGGGTGGAATTGATATTAGAAATGATGTCGATCAGGATCGAAGCGATCGGTACCTACAGGAAAATGAAGGAATATTCCTCAACTATATCAATCAGGCTGAGTTACTTTATGGCGGTGGTAATGTTGTGATCGATGGAGTCGTTCGGTCATTAGGCCCTATTAATCTACGAGATGCGCGACCGACGATTTCTAATAATGTCATTCAGAATAGCGCTCAGGCTGCTATTACAGCAAGTCCGGACAGTTTTGAAGAAACGAACTTCAACGCTCCTAAATATCAGTCTACGTTGTTCACTCTGGACTACGATCGAGTTGGGCCGGATATTCATGGCAACACTGTAACGGAGAACTCCATCAATGGGTTGTTTGTGAGTGTCGCAACTCCGGCAGGGGATGCACTAGAAGAGGTAACCGTTTCCACGAGATGGGATGATAATGACATTGTCCACGTCGTAGCAGAAAACCTAGTCATTGCTGGAACGCCGGGTGGTCATGTTGTAGACGCGGTATCACCCCCGGTCAATCTGGTTACATTGTCAGCCGGCAACGCTGGATCGTTGTTTGCTGGTACCTACAACTATCGATTGGTTTACGTGGATGCCGCTGGAAATGAAAGTACTGCGTCCATTCCAACCGCAGATGCGGTGACGACCGGAGCCAACGGTTCTGTGACATTGGTGAATCTGCCACAAGCTCCTTCCGACTATGTTGCACGACGAATTTATCGTAGTTCCAATTCTGGAGATGGGCCTTACTCGTTAGTGGCTGAAGTTAATGCCACTATATCGACGTTTCATGATGATGGTTCAACTCGTGGCAATCTGCTGCAGGAGACGGACCCCGCTCAACGTCCTCGTCTTGACGCATCATTGGTCGTTGACCCAAGCGTCATTGTGAAACTCGATGGTGCCAGGATTGATGTGGGAACAGGCGCGCAATTCTTAGCCGAAGGTCATAGCGGTCAAGAAATAATCTTTACCTCAGTTCGAGACAATCGATACGGAGCCGGAGGAACTTTTGACACAAGCTTGCAAGGAGCAGACATCGGACCTCAGTCAGGAGATTGGGCAGGTGTGTATGCCGAAGCGGTAAGTACGGTCAGTTTGGATCACTCGGTGTTTGCCTTTGGTGGTGGTGACAGTAAGGTCGAAGGGGGCTTTGCCACTTTCAATGTTGTCGAAATCCAGCAAGCAGATGCTCGAATTGCCAACTCTCTCTTTGAACAAAATGCCAATGGTTTAAGTTCTCCAGCGGGAGATCGCGTTGGACGTGGCGACAATGGCGACGCTGTGATCTTCGTACGAGGATCTGAAGCGATTGTTTACGCCAATACAATTATCAATAACGATGGAAATGCAATTAGCATTGATGCTAATTCCCTAAATGCCAAGTCGGTTGCCGACTCCGGTCGTCAAACTCAAGGCGAGTCTCCGTTGGGACTTGGACTGGGCAATCAGGGGGCATTGATTCAAGGTAATGTTATTGATTTCAATTCAGTCAACGGAATGATTGTTCGTGGTGGAACCTTGACTCATGAAGGAGTGTGGGACGATACGGATATAGCTCACGTTGTTCTGGATTCGATCTATATCACGGACTTCCACTCCAATGGCGGTTTGCGATTAGAAAGTGCTCCTAACGAGAGTCTGGTCGTGAAATTCTACGGAGCCAATGCGGGAATCACTGCAACCGGTCGTGGTTTGGATATCGACGATCGTATCGGTGGTGCCGTTCAGGTGATTGGACAACCTCGATATCCCGTACACCTTACCTCACTCTATGATTGCCAGGTTGGCGCCGGCTACGGCGTGGATGGATATCACCAAGTCGAAACAATCGACTGTGGATTGCGAACGATGAACTTCAGTGGCACAGGCGGGACGACATTCCCTGCCGGCCCAGAAGTCGATAATGGTACGTTGATCGACAATGACGTCGATACGTTTTCTGTCGGGCACTTTGAATATCGTCCGACTGCTGGTGGCTCTGCGATCCAAAGTGGTGTTACAGCTCAGGGACGAAACCTGTTGGCCGTAAATCAAGACTTTATTTTTGCTTATAACAACTATATCGATGTTGGTGCTGATGGGGGAGCCATTCCCTTGGGCAATACTACGATAACTATGCAGCCGACGTTAATCGCTGATGACCTTGTGGTTAGCGAGGGCAACTTCGCTGGGGCCAATGCACAAATTGATTGGCGTGTCGAAACACACTTGGATGACGGAGAGGCAATTGTTTACAACACCTTGACGCTCTCAAGTCAAAGTAACTTCGGAGTCGCACGCTTCATTACTTATCTTGATGAAGATGTACAGGGTATTTCGGACGACATTATGTGGGTCCAGGGAGATGCCGCAGATAATACGCTTCGGGTATTCACCTTGGATGGCCCGGAACGCTTTGGGTTTGCTCAGGGAGGCGAGACGCTGCCAGGACCTGGACTACAGGGAGCTACCTTTACAGGTTGGGCCGCTGATCAGTATCCGGAGTTGCAATTGGCGATCACTGGTGCGGGGACAACCTATACTCCCGCAGGAAATATAGATACCGGCGACTTAGTACCAACGGTAGATCCGGACCTAGGGGATATTTGGGGGCCGGAAGACATTACATCCGCTTTTGCCTGGGACCTCGACTCACAGAGTAACAACGCAACCATCGTTTCGTTCCTCGAATTAGTACCGCAAAGTCCAGATATTCCTGTGTTTGTCAACTTGGCAAATCCAGGTGATTGGCGAGGAGTGGAAATTCAGCAATTTGGTCATGATCGAAATGTTGATGTTGCCGTTGAAAGCGAATTCAGTAGTAAAGAAAGTGCTCTGGTCAACAACAACACTGTTGCACGTTCACAGTACTTGGGCGCGTTGGCTGCGAATGAATATAGTGGCGATGATAATTTACGATTAGGGTTTGAAGTTCATGGCCTATTGGATGCCAGAACGGATGCTGACGTTTATAGCTTTAATGCCGTCGCAGGCACTGAAGTGTGGTTTGATATAGATAACACAGATGCCGCCCTGGATACTGTTTTAGAATTAGTTGATTCCAACGGTAACGTGATCGCACGCTCGGATAATAGTGTTGATGAGTCTGAGAACTCAGCCTTGATCTACACAGATGGCATTGACGCTTCTCATGCAAATCCCCTCGACAAAGCGCATCAGGAGATTCACGATCACTTTACCGTCAATGACCATGATGCCGGATTGCGAATCGTGATGCCGGGTACTCCTGGTATTGCCACGATGTACCACATCCGCGTTTCCAGCGCGAATGCTGAGAGTCTAGGGAGATATGAATTACAACTACGCTTACGTGAAATGGATGAAGTAGCCGGTTCAACACTACGATATTCAAACGTTCGTTTCGCGGGAACCGGATTGACCGTCCAGGGTGGGCCTGCACATTCTCCTCTGGCGGGTGAAGTTGGGGAGTCGTCAACGCCGAATGATACTGCCGTAAGTGCTCAGGCGCTGGGTAATCTACTGACCTCGGATCGAGCCACAATCAGTGTGGCTGGTGACGTCAGTGGAGGGACCGATGTGGACTTCTATACGCTTGATATCGCCTACGATTCAGTTCAGTCTCAAGGTACCGGCGTGGCTGCTATGCTGGACGTTGATTATGCAGATGGGTTAGCGCGTGCGAACACCACCGTTAGTGTATTTGATTCGGCAGGTAATCTTATTCTTGTAGGGCGTGACTCAAATATCGCCGATGACCGCCCTGCTCCGTTAGAAGGAACGGATCTTGATGATCTAAATCGAGGGTCTGTTGGTCCACTCGACGCCTTTATTGGAACGATTGAGTTACCTGTCGATGAAACCGGATCTTATAGTATCGCAATCTCGGCCAATACACAGGTGCCGGAAGAACTCGAACAATTCTTCGATCCCGCCGCGGACAATCCTACGCTTCGTCTTGAGCCAGTCAATTCGGTTGTGCGAATCGCTGAAGACCATATTGATTCGTCAGTATTTTCCACAGCCGATGCTCCGATTGTGCCTGTCCTGATCGACAGTGAAAGCATGGTTCCCTATCACCTCGGTGATGTCGCCTTATTTGTCACGACCGATGATGGTCTTAATCAAACCGGCGTTTATACCATCGATGCATTTACGGGAGTTCGTGAAACAACGGTTCACAATGTTGCCGTTCCATTCGAAACCGGTGACATGGCGATTCGACCTGATGGCAACATGTTTGCCTTTACGACTCAAGGTGAAGGTGGCGCCCTTGATGATGACACCGCCGGTAACTATATCCAGATTGATACCGGCGATGGCTCTGTCGTCAATGTAGGTGATGATGATGTGGAAACTCGTCAGTCTGATGCCGCTGGTGCAAATCAAGCCTCTGATCATGGTATTCACTACGATGCTATGACTTATGGGACGCTGCAGGGAGCCTTGCAAGGATTCGTGGTTGGACATCGGCCTAATGTTCCGTTCCCGGGAGCAACTCCGGATGCAGCGAGTCAGCGAAATATCCTTTATCGCTTTAATCCACTGACTGGTGAAGTGACCAGTGCACCACAGGGAGACCGGACTGGAAATGGTCAGCTTGTAGGAGCTAACACTGATAAGGTCGAGCGTGGAATCCTGGATACCTCTGTCGATGACAATGGCTTGGCAGGTAAATGGCTGTTAGGGTCCGAAGCGACTACTGTGGATGTTATTACAGGATTAACCACTAGTAACCTGCTCGATGGTGCCCAGTTCAGTATAGACGACGGAAATCCGTTAACAGCAGATACGGTATTTGAATTTAATTCAGGGCCGGAAGTGTTCTACACCGTCGATCCTGCTGCTGGAATCTATGTCCGGGACGGAGATACGATCCTGCTTGATGGTACATCTTATGAGTTTGATACCGGTGAAGTATTGGTTGTTGATGCAGCCAATGGTAATGCAATCGATGATGGGCTAACCGTCAGCCTGACCGACGATGCTGGAACAACGTTAACGTTCGAGTTTGACAAGAATGGTAGTGTCGCTGGCTCGAATATTTCCGTGGATATCGTCAATGGAAACGACCAGGGAGAGCTGGCGTTGGCACTGGTGACGGCGATTAATGACGCCGCGTTTAATATGGATGCGTCCGTACTGACCGCAGGTAGCAATCGTATCAGTCTGAGGAATACTCACTCCCTAACAGGAGCGTCGATTTCCGGAGCAGGCTTGTCTGTGGATGGGGATATTGGAAGTGTCGGTGGAGGCAGTCTGATCGCTGTTGAAGAAAACAGCACGATGAGTGAATTTGCCGCTCAGCTGCGTTCTGCCTTTATGAATATTGCCACCATTACACCAGGAATTGATGGTCAGCGTATCAACTTCTCAGGTGCGACCGTTGCGGACTTCTCAGAATTGGTATCACGAGGTGTCTTCGCTGATCAAGGGTCTGACGGAAATATCGTAGATCCGACGGCAGTGTCAGTTTCCTTCCTGGCAGACGACACGGCAGATGATATTGCTCAGAAGGCGATGAATGCCATCGCCACTGCTGGGTTCACCGTCACCGCATCAGGCGGAATCGTGGAATTGGACCCAACTGGTAATGCGTTATTCGCCGGAGCACAGACTCCTCTGAGAGTTGGTGGCGGTGGCCCTGGGGGAGATATTACCGGTTTGGCATTTATCGGGTCTCAGATGTACGCAGTCAGTGATGCTGGTGGATTCTACCGAGTGATTGCTCCGATGTCAGCGAACGCTCAACTCGAATACATTGGAACCTCAGCTGCGGCCTTACAAGGCATCAATTTCGCAGGCTTGACTGCAGGTCCCGTCGCCACGGAAGATGGTCGCTATCGGGATATGCTATTTGGTGTCGATCAGGCTGGCGTTCTTTACGCTTTTGATACCGATGGTGTTTTGCAGCCTGTCTTGCTCGATGGAGTCAGCAGTATACAGACTGACGCTAGCAGCATCGAAGGGATTCACTTTGGAACCTTGGAGGAAAACCCTTGGAATATTACCCTAAGCCGTGGAGACGATGTAGGCCATGGTATCAACTCCACCTACGACCTCACACGATCAGTCTCTACTCCGGGGGCGGCCAGTTTACACTTCGGATCGGGAACGACTGGGAATATTGATCACCCAGGTGGAGCCCACGGTACGGTGGAATCCAATGAATTCAGTTTGATTGGATATTCGCCCGAAGATCAGCCCATGTTGTACTACACGTATTTCTTGGCTACCGAAGATACATCCGCAGTGACGGATGCCGCTGGGAATGTGACCTCACCAGCGTTAGACACATTCCGTGTATTCGTTGGGGACGACTCGGGCCAGTGGATGCTGTTGAGCACCAATAACGAAACCGACGATCCGACTCACGATTTTGACGAAATCGATAACGGTCAAGGAACACAGGTTGGTTTTGATAACACCGGAAACTGGCGACAAGTTCGCGTTGACCTGTCTGAATTCGCAGGGCGAGATCATCTCAAACTGAGGTTCGACTTCAGTACGGCCGGATCGATGAATGTCGGTGATTCGTTGACAACGGGAGATGAGCTGCGCACTCTGCCTGGACGTGAGTTGGTCGACGGTCTGCAAGTTGTGGTTGATGGGGAAACCCTAGAGTTGGACTTGGGCTATACCTTAGTTGCCCCAACTGGTTCCTCGATGGTCGATGGGATGACATTCTCGGTTGATTATGGTGCGGGCGTTAATGGGACGTTCGAATTCGACAAAGACGGAGCATCTCTTGGCGGTTCAGTCATTTCGGTGAATGACAATATGACGGCAGAAGAGGTTGCCATTGAAATCGAATCGGCAGTTCGAACTGGAACGGCTCTACCAAATGTCGTCACCACGATTTCCTCTGCTTTGGAGTCGAATGATGATTTGACTACAGCAATTCCAGTCAATCTGAATGGATTGCCAGGTACATTTGTTGGCAATCAAGGAAGGATCTCCGATAACCCCAATCTGTTAGTCGACGCCGATCTAGATGTTGATCTGTTTGCATTGAGTCTTTCGGCCGGTGATACCATTACGGTGGATACTGACTCGGATGCCTATGCCACCGCGGTAAACACATACCTTCGAATCTTCGATGACGCAGGCATCGAATTAGCCAGCAATGAAAATGCTCCTGCACCTGGGGAAGATCCAAGTACCGATTCCTATCTGGAATTTACAGCTCCGGCTGATGGTAACTACTACGTGGGGGTCAGTGGTTCTGGTAACTTCTTCTATGACCCGACAATAGCTGAAAGTGGAGTGGCTGGAAGTGTTGGTTCCTATGATATCGAAATCAGTATAAGTACAGCTGCCGGAATCGTTCAACGAGTGAACAATCGGGTTAACTTGCCAGGTGCTGTCAGTGTCGTTGATGCTGGTACAGGGTTGACCGTGGAAGGTGCCGCTGGAGTTTCAAGCGATGCAACAGCCATTTCGTTGCATGCTGGAATGTCAGCCGAGCAAGTGGCTGGAGAAACGGCTCGGGCCTTGAATAACCTGTTTGCCGGTGGAAACGCCAACGTCTTTAAGACCAATCAGGGAATGGTTCGTGTTATTGGGCATGATGTTGAGGATAGTGGCCCGTTTGGATTGACTACGTCTTTGACTGGAGATGCCTACGGTGCCTTCAATAGCAACGTTCGTGGCCAAAATAACTTGGTCGAAGGTGTCTATGTTGATGATATTATTATCGGATTTGCTGAGCGTGGTGAAATGGCAACTGGGGCAGCTGCAAACACTGCCTACACTGCCAATCTAGAAGCCGAAGCCACGGAAATTGATAATGGTGAGTATCAGCTTGAAGTGCGTCGAGGTACTCAATACGTTGATTATGATGTGGATGGTAACGCGTTCCTGACAGGTTCGTATGACACTAACGATCGTTTAGGTCAACAGATTAATCTTGCTTCCCTAGCTGGTCACCGAATTGTCGATGGCCAAACGTTTGATATTTCAGACGGAATCAATACGGTTACCTTTGAATACGACGATATCACAGTAAGTGGTGGTGGCGTCACGCCAGGGAATGTTGCGGTTGAATTTGACGCATCTGAATCCAGTGTTGATTTGGCACGTCGCATCCGAGATCTAATTAATAGCCCAGCAGTCCAAAGTACACTCGATATTACCGCATCTCTGACTAATGGTGTCGTAGGAGATGGTGATGATGTCAATAATGCGATCGACGATGTGAGAATCGCTCTGTTTGGTCCTGCAGTGGTCAATGTGGTCGATAATAGTCTTGTCATTACTGAAACGACCACCGATGCCAATCAACTTCGAGATGCGTTGCTGGGGACCGGGATTACGGCGGTCGGTGATGCCGAGTACATCGGTGGTGACTTGTCGGCCGGGTTGTTTGAAGGTGGAAAGCACATTATCGGAATTGATTCCGGTATTTTACTGACCACCGGTTCCGCGATGAATGCGGAAGGAACCAATGCAAGCGATGGGTCAACTGGAACTTCTTCTGATGAAGGAGATTTGGATCTGAATGACGAATTCGGTGAAGAGACCTTTGATTCAACGGTCTTGGAATTCGACTTTGAAGTCGAATCCGATAGCCTGTATTTCAACTTCGTTTTTGCTTCTGAAGAATACAACGAATATGTAAATACGGCATTTAACGACGTCTTTGCCTTCTTCCTGGATGGTGAAAATATCGGACTCGTACCAGGAACGACCGATCCGGTATCGATCGATACAATCAACGGTGGTAATCCATTAGGTGCCGGAGCACAGAATTCTCACCTGTATGTTAATAATGACCCGTCTGACAATGGCGATTATCTGCAAGAAATTGGCTACGACGGCTTTACTCGAGTATTAACAGCAGTGAAAACTGGGCTGACTCCGGGGCAACACCGTATCAAGCTGGCGATTGCTGATGTTGGTGACACTGCTCTTGATTCCGCCGTCTTTATTCAGGCCGGCAGTTTCTCTAACCAGCTTCAACAGTCAACACCTGTGGGAATCTACGGGGAAGCATTTGACCTCGCTGGCGACGATAACACTCGCCGTGAGCAGGGTCAGATTGTAATTCATGGCAATAAATTTGAAGATAACCTGGTCATGGGGATCAATCTGGATTCCGCTTCACGGTCCGGAAACCTAAATCAAGGTCCGGTACGAAATCTACGAGAAATCAATTCGGAAAACCTTCTACCAGGCGTGACGTTAACGAACAACATCATAGCGAACAATCCGAGTGGGATACGTATCGCAGGTGAAACGAACGCTCTAGGAGATCAGGTGGCGGCTGTTCCGTTTGCTCGAGTCATAAATAACACGGTTGTGGGAGCAGGTGGTACGGGTATTTTGGTGGAAGATAATGCCAGCCCAACTCTACTTAACAATCTGGTTGCAGGTTTTGACACCGGAATCGATATAGATACCACCAGCAGTACCACCGTGATTGGTGGAACCTTGTATGCGAGTAACACGGTGAATTCATCCAATGCGACTGTTGGGGAAGGAAGCTTTGCTGTTACTGCATCTACTGGGCAACAACTATTTGTCAATGCAGCCACGGGGAATTACTATCCTGCTGCCGGTTCACCGGCCATCGATAGTTCCATTAATACTTTACAGGACCGAGACGCCCTGACGACAGTCAAGGAACCGCTTGGTATTGCTCCGTCTCCAATTGTTGCTCCGGAAACGGATGGAGTTGGTCAAAAGCGAGTGGATGATCCAACCGTTGCCACACCGTCTGGATTAGGACAGAACGTCTTTAAAGACCGAGGTGCGATCGATCGTGCCGACTTCGTCGGCCCAAATGCAGTCTTGATTAACCCAGAGGATAATGATCAGCAAGGTCGAGATCGTGATAGTGATCTTACCGAAGTTGAGCTGCGTGCCGATGGCTTGGATCATATAAGTATTCAACTAGTCGATGGTTTGCAGGCGATCGACCTCGTCCACGGGTCCGGTATCGATGACTACAGTGTCGTCCCACAATCTCTGACATTGTCACAAGATGGTGAAGTACTCGAATACGGTGTTGATTATACGATTAATTACGATCGTACAAATGACGTCATTCGCTTTACACCACTTAACGGTCGATTTGACTCGGATAGCCGATACGAAATTCGAATCGCCAATGAAGATGGTTATCTGCTTACATTCGAGAGTGGAGATCAGGTTCTAGACGGCCAAACCTTCGACTTAGAAGATCAGGAAGGAAATGTAGCTACGTTTGAATACGAAAGTGGCTATACCTTACTGACTCAGGCGACGTATACCCTTGAAGTACCTAAGCAAGGTGGTGCAGGTATTGCCGATGGCGAAATCTTCTCGGTGGAATTTGAAGGAGCCGTTACCGATTTTGAATTTGACAGAAATGGAATAACGCAACCGGCATCCAACGTATTGTCCTATACACTGACTTCAACACAGGACGAGATTGCACAGCTGATCGTAACCTCGTTGGAGGATGCTGATATCGGTCTCGCGCCAAGTTACCTTGGCGATGGAATTGTTCTTCTGGGAAGTACAGTTGATCACTTGCTAGACGCGTCGACGACATCTCTGTTGCAGTCCGGAGTGCCGACAACTGCGGAAGATGGCGATCTATTGTCTGTCCAAATCGGCGACGAAACTCATCTGTTCGAGTTTGATAACGATGATGTGTTGGACAATGAAGACGTCATCGAAATCGAATTGGACCAATCTGAATCCTACGAGGCAATCGCGGACACCATCACAGATGCAATCCTGAATGCCGATATTGGACTGAGTCCAACACACTATGGTGAAGGCGTGATACATGTTGGCGGCGATCTCAATACCCGTATTGATATATCGCAGTCCAATCTGTTGCTTCAGGGACGCCCAGGTACCACCTCCGGATTCGGAATGCAGATTCTATCAGTGGGTGGCGTCATTACGGGGCTCTCTGATGGTCAGTCCTTCACAATTAGTGATGGTCGAGGGAATAGTGAGACCTTTGAATTTGATGATGACGATGTCGTCACAGACGGTAGCATCGCAATTCCATTTGATGTCGATTCGGATCAGGATACGATCGGTCATGCGATTACATCCGCCATTGCCGGTACCAATCCAGGATTGAATCCAGTCTATGCAGGTGTCGGAGCCATCGAATTGCATGGTTCGACGACTTACCATAACCTCGATTTGGTTGGCACCATCCTTTCGCAAACAGGAGTCCCAGGGGCGACAGCCAACGAGCCGATCGACTTTATTCCAACCGTAGACTTTACCGCCGAACAAATGGCGGCCTCCGCAGCAAGTGCTATCAATGTAAACGAGGTTCTTGAAGAAGTCTCGGCAGCGGCCGTCGGGGATTCTGTCCTTGTGTCTGGTTTGGAAACGACAACCTTTGATAATATTACTCAGATCCTAGGTATTCGTGACCTTGCGGGTAATCCGATTCAAGCCAACCAACTGGATGGCACTGTAGGATTTACGATCGTCCTGACCTCAGGGTTGGATTACGGAGATGCTCCGGATCCCGATTATCCAACACTGTCCACCTCCGGTGGAGCAACGCACTTTGTGATTGATGGTTATCACTTGGGAGCCGAGAATGACACTGAACCCGAAGCTCAGGCCAATCTGGACGCCACAGGGGACACCGCTGATGATGGAGTAGAATTCACTCAAATGCTTATTCGTGGTGGTATCGGCAATGTGATCGTCACAGCCGCCGGAATCACTCCTGCTGTACCGGGATATCTGGACGCTTGGGTCGACTTTGATCGAGATGGTGATTGGGATGCTGATGAGAAAGTAATTGACAGCGCTCTTCTTGAGAATGGTTCTAATGCTCTCAACTTCGATATTGCCAACGATGCCTCTATTGGTACCACCTACGCTCGATTCCGCCTTAGTAGCGAAGGGCATTTGGATTCGACAGGTCCTGCAATGGACGGTGAAGTCGAAGACTACCAAGTAACCATCCACCGTAGCGGCTGGCAGAACCCCGCTATTGCAGAGGATGTTAATCAGGACGGACATGTTTCCCCGATCGACGCCCTGCTCGTGATTAATCATCTCAATTCAATGGATCCCTCGACACTAGGTCAACCACTACCTGTGCCAGAATCCGGAAATGAACCACCTCCGTTTTTGGATGTAGATGGTGATAACCGCGTCGCTCCAATTGATGCCCTAATGGTAATCAATAGGATTAGCCAATCGATCAATGCTGGTGCTGAAGGTGAGTTTGTGCCTGAAGTTCTGACTGCAACTTCACGGTCATCGGTAGGTGCTTTGACTGTTGTGCACGATGTCGCAGAGATTCAGCAACAGGATGCAGAGCGAGCTCGGGAACAACAATTCACCGAACTCAGCACACGAGGATTGGATCTGCTGGATGATGTATTGTCTGAGATTGCAGGTGACGTCCAAACGGAAGCTGGTGATCTGGATGAATTCTTTGCCAACCTTCGATTTGAGTAATCATTGCGATTGAATTAACCTTTTGCTTGCCGGTATCCTAGTCTGTTCCTAGGATTCAGAAAGGGGATATCGTCAGGGCTACTAGCAGGGCTAGTCGTTCTGTCCATCCAGCAAGCAAGCAAGAGGTTTATAACTGCATGTCTTTGTCGCGGCGTTTTGCCGGTCTGCAGGTTCGTCGATGTAATGCGAGCAAAAGGGAAGCGAGCCACGCCGCCCTGCCCCGTATTACGCGCAGGCTCATCTTGGAGTCCCTTGACTCAAGACTCGTGCTTAGTGCCTCTCCGTACGGTGCCATGGTTCAGGATACCGGTGAATACCTTCTCGGTAGCTCTGCGGTTACCGTCGCATTCATGGAATCTACAGGGGCTGCCAGTTCAGAAGACTGGAATTCGGAAAGCATTGCTACGGTCAAAGCAAAAATAGAAGAAGCATTGCTATGGTGGCAAGATACTCTGGCGACTAAATCCTCCGTGCACCGCCTCTCGTTCACGACGGATTATCAATACGCCGATAATCCGGTGTCTACCTCGGTAGAACCAATTGCTGAAAAAAGTAATGTCTATACAACCTGGGTAAACCACTTCTTAGACCATGCCGATGCAAATACATCCGATGGAATCAGCGCCGATATCAGAAAATTCAATGATAGTCAGCGTCAGCAGTACGGAACGGATTGGGGATTCACGATCTTTGTTGTGAATGATGAAAACGACCTCGACGGAATGTTTGCCGAAGGAGGGTCATTTCGCCGAGCATTTGCATTCGCGGGCGGACGCTACATGGTTGTCCCAGCTAGTCGCCCGGCCTCGACGTTTGCACATGAACTTGGCCATATGTTCTGGGCCAGAGACGAATACGCCGGAGGTGGATCCTATACCGATCAACGCGGATATTACGACGCCCAAAACACGAACGCTTATAACAATCCAACCGAGGGGTTTGTGCAACAGCCGAGCATCATGGGATCGGGCACGCTGTTGACGACAGCGTATGCGAATCATACGTCCAGCCAGTCCTCCTTTGAGATGCTCGGTTGGCGGGATACAGACGCCGACGGAGTATTCGATGTGCTGGATGTCCCACACACACTCGTGGGCTCCGGGCAGCCCGTAGGAGACACGTTTATCTTCGAAGCCGTAGCTTCGGTGAACACGCTAAGAAACGAAAATAGTAGTGGTTACCAGAGTGATATCACGATCAACGAAATTGACGTAGTTGAATATCGCTTTGATGATGGTGCCTGGATCGTACACTCGACACCGGGGACTGCTCAGGCCGATATCCAATTGTCTGCCGTTATTCCCGACGGTGCCGAGCAGATTAGCATTCAAACACGTTCAGTGGATGCTGTCAGCCAACAAACCGTCGCCGCTTCCAATGTCTTCGTGGCGAATGTAGAAACTAAGTCGCTCAATGCAACAGATGGTTTGGGAGGAATCGTCTGGTTAGATGCCAACGGAAATGATCAGTGGGACGTTGGCGAGAGTGGAGTGCCAGATGTTGAGCTGAGGCTGGTCGATGAGTCAGACGCTCCGTTGGATTCCCAGAGTCTGCAGGATGCTGATCCATTTGCTGATGGTGTCATTCTTAATAGTCAGTTTCCGGGAATGCAGTTGGCTGCGGTCGGCACGCATGTGCTCAATGCAAACATCTATTCGCGTGCTGACGAATTGGCATCGACTGGCGATCGGGTCTTTGCGAATTTTAACACGGGGTCTAACTCCGTAGTGAAAACATGGGGGGCGGACAGTCGTACACTACGAGTGACGTTTGATGTGCCGCAGACGGAAGTCGCCATTGACGCATTGGCGGATGACACCGGTGACGTCGCTCGACTGGAAGCCTATGATGCGACGGGGAATTTGCTTGTCCGGACTACGTCTCAGGTAATGCAGGAAGGGGATTCTTTCTCTTTGGAGGTGAATAGGCCGAGTGGTGATATTGCGTATGTCATTGCCCGAGCTCATTACAATACCGAGGTACTTTTTGATAATCTCGTCGTAGGACCTGAATCTACGACAAAGACCGACGCTAACGGTAACTTCCGATTTCAGGGATTGCCCGCGGGTGATTATCGAGTTCAAGCGGTGGCAGGTGCCGGTCAGCAGTTAGGTACGGCTGCTGTGCAGCAGCGATCATTGACCGCTTCACAGGCAATTACCGATCTGATGTTTGGGTTGGATAATCCGCCCTGGACAAATCCTCTTAATTCCGAGGATATCAATAACGACGGAGTTGTTTCCCCACTCGATGCGTTAGTGGTAATCAATTACCTAAATGAGAACGGAGTTAGAGAGCTACCATCTCCGGGTGAGTCCGAGAGCCCACCACCTTATTGGGATTCCAGTGGGGATGGTTGGGTGACGAGCCTCGATGCACTGCGTGTCATTAACTTTCTGAATGCTCAGGCTGCTGGCGAGGGAGAAAGCGTGGAAGGGGCTCTGGCTGCCTCAGCGTCAATGTTATCGCCCTCTTCTGCTGTGCCAACAGCGAATTCGGACGTGGCTAACTCGGCATCTCAAGGAAGTCCGCTTGAGTCAGCTTCGGACTACTTGTACCATACTCAGGCGATGGACCTGGTGTTAGAACTTTGGTTTGCTGACGAGTCGTTGGATACAAACGAATTGTTAGAGGATGAGTTGGAGTTAGGAGAATTCTAGAGATCAGAGTTGTCCTGGAAATGTAACGTACTGTAGTGAATACCAAAGAAGAATTGCTGACGAACGATTCACAGCCTGACTCTCAGACAGAGTTTGAGGCTGAAGAATCTATGCTTCCAGCAAACCTTTCCGACACACAAGCTTCCTCCAGGGCAGATCGGCGTCTAAGTACCAATGTGGTTTCCCGTCTAATGGCCTCACGACAAGGAGTGACCGGCGCTCGGCTTGAGCATTGGAAAGGGCTTTTGCCAGTCATTGAGCAACACGAAAATACCTATCTGGAATTGAATCAGCGAGAGCTCAAAAAGGCGAGTCTGGCGTTGCGATTTCGAGCGCGTACCGGAGAGCCGTTGGGGAAGATCCTTCCGGAAGCGTATGCACTCTGTCGAGTCGTGTCGGCTCAGGTCTTGGGAATGCGACATTACGATGTTCAGATTCTTGGTGGCATTGCCCTGTTTAAGGGGGCCATTGCTGAGATGGAAACAGGCGAAGGAAAAACGCTTACGGCGACGTTACCGGTTTACCTACGGGCTCTCATGGGGCGTGGAGTGCATGTAGCAACGGTAAACGACTATTTGGCAGAACGAGACGCCGACCTCATGAAACCAGTTTATAAGGCTTTAGGGCTGACCGTTGGCACTGTGTTAACCGATGATAGTCGTGATGACAGACGGGATGCATACCATTGCGATGTGACCTATGGCACTGCCAAAGAATTTGGTTTTGACTTTATGAGAGACCGCCTGTTGCTGCGGCGGATGGGGCACGAAGCTGATAATTTTCTGGGCGCCGGGAGTAGTCAGCGGTGGGACGAGTCCGGTGATCGCCCAGTACAACGGGAAGCCTATTTCGCATTATTGGATGAAGCTGACAGTATCCTGATTGATGATGCCAGAACGCCATTGATTATCGGGTCATTAGAAGATGAAGCCCGTGAGCAAATAATTCAGTCGTATCGGTGGGCGGCGGAAGTGGCGCCTCAGTTTACGGAAGATCAGGATTACGAGTACGACCATGAGAAGCGTAAGGTGGAATTGAATTTCCGCGGCCGTCAGATGGTACGTTCCGTTAGCAAGCCAGATGAGATCCTGGAGGTGGGGTTGGTTGACCTGTACGAATACGTCGAAAGAGCCATTAAGGTTGGACGAGAGTTTTTCCTGGATCAACAATTTGTGATTCGCGATGGTGAAATTGTGATTGTGGATGAGTCCACAGGGCGAATTGCCGAAGGTCGAAAGTGGCGAGATGGAATTCACCAGGCTGTTGAGGCTAAGGAAGGCGTTGAAGTCAGTGTCCCCACCGGACAGGCTGCCCGAATTACCGTGCAGGACTTTTTCCTGCGGTATCGACATTTAGCTGGAATGACAGGTACGGCTCGGACTTCTGCTCGCGAATTTCGTAAAGTCTATAAATTGAGCGTGGTTAAAGTGCCAACCAACCGGCCCAGCCAGCGTCAACGCTGGGATGACAAGGTCTTTGGGACCGAGCATGCAAAGTGGGATGCGATTGTGGATGAAGTGAAGGAAATCCATGCCCAGGGGCGTCCCATTCTGATTGGGACTCGCTCTATCGATAAAAGTAATATTCTCTCCGCGAAATTGCATGAGGCAGGAATAACTCACGATGTTCTCAATGCCAATGAGGTCGAACGAGAGGCAGAGATTGTCGAATTTGCAGGACTTGGAGCACGAGTGACTGTCGCTACAAATATGGCAGGCCGTGGTACGGATATCAAACTGGGCGCAGGCGTTGCTGAAAAAGGTGGTCTGCACGTGGTGGGAACGGAGTTGCATGATTCGGCACGAATTGATCGCCAGCTAATTGGTCGCTGTGCTCGGCAGGGAGATCCTGGTTCCTATCGGCAATTTATGTCATTAGAAGACAAGATGCTTGAAGAAGCTCATGGTGATCAGAAAGCAGAAAAATACAAAGCATTGGGAGCAGGTGTCACAGGAGAAGTCAGCCAATACGGAAGGTTGCTTCGAAAGGCTCAGCAAAAAGTCGAGAAGAAACATTTTCGCGATCGAAATGTCATGCTGCATTACGAGAAGGAACGCCGTCGAATGCAACGAGAGATTGGGCAGGATCCATATTTGGACTCAGCAGAGTAAATCCGGCCGTCTTAGGCAGTTGTTCTTTTCTTGAATTAAGCGGGTTTGAGGCTGATATTCAGGTTGTTTTGAAATCGGGTATTCAGGTAAATTCCTGTTGTTGTATTTTTTACAACATAACCAATAGGCAGATTGGTGAAGAAATAAGAGGGGGGATGCATGGCATCTGACGGGAGTAATCAGGAAGCGATTGAAAATACTAAGCAGCAAATTCGCGGCTTAGTTAGTGAGATTGCGCAGCTCTCCAAGAGTGAATTGGAACCGGGCGAATTCTATGCTGCATTCATGCAGAAGATTGTGTCGGCATTGGCGGCTCATGGCGGTGCCGTCTGGAGTATGTCCGACGCGGGTGATGCTTCTGTTGTTTATCAGATCAATATTGCCGGTGATCTTCTTGACGATGACTCTGAAGACACGCTACGGCACAAAAAACTTTTACAAATAGTGGCTCATTCCAATGAGGCACAATTAATCCCCCCGAATTCTGGATTTGGTGAGGATGGTGCGATTGGGAATCCGACAGAACATTTGTTGGTCCTGGCTCCTTTAGCCGGGGATCAAGGTGTTGAAGCGGTTGTAGAAGTCTTTCAACGTCCTAATGCTCAGCCAGCCACACAGCGAGGGTATTTACGGTTCCTTGTCCAGATGTGTGAGTTGGCGGCTGAATGGGTTAAGAGCCAAAAACTGAGACAGTTTAGTGATCGACATTCCTTGTGGGCTCAGGCGGACCAGTTTAGCCGCTTAGTTCATCATAATCTGGATTTGCGAGAAACAGCGTATACGATTGTGAATGAAGGTCGGCGGCTGATTGGGTGTGATCGAGTTTCTGTTGCCTTAAGAAAAGGCTCCAAATGTCGTGTCGAAGCTGTGAGTGGTCAGGATACCGTAGAGCGGCGAAGTAATGCAGTTAGTTTATTGGGAAGACTAGCAACTTTGGTAATGAAATCTGGTGAGCCGTTATGGTACGACGGCAACACAGAAGACTTACCTCCTCAAATCGAATCGGTACTCGATGAATATGTTGATGAATCCTATACCAGGATGATGGCAATTCTGCCACTGAAACGTCCAGAGACGAAAGCCGACGCTGCTCGTGACCCCTCCGAAGTGGACCCCAATGAGACTAGGAGGCGGGAAGATTTTATTGGTGTACTGATTATTGAACAGATTGAAACCAATTTACCTCGTAATGTGCTCGACCCACGTGTCGATCTGGTTTACGAACATTGTTGTCGTGCCGTTGCGAATAGTCAGGAATACCATAACTTATTCCTGATGCCGATGTGGCGTGCTATAGGTCGTACAGCCTGGGTGATTCGTGCCCGGGCTTTACCGAAGACGCTTGCTATTTCTTCGGTTGTTTTAGCAATCCTTTGC
>Ga0208624_1000488_pt1 | contig 20567 bp, 16 predicted proteins | sample Knorr_S23_td_DCM_FD_185607 | JGI IMG/M metagenome (GOLD analysis project Ga0208624, IMG submission 185607) | Marine microbial communities from Southern Atlantic Ocean transect - Knorr_S23_td_DCM_ad_71m_LV_A (SPAdes) (version 2) | ecosystem: Environmental > Aquatic > Marine > Oceanic | place...
CGCACGCCGCAACTCAAGGCGTTCGCCCAGCAGGCGGTGGTGTTTAACAACGCCTACGCACCAGCCTCCATGTGTTCCTCCACACGGTACGCGCTGTTGACCGGCCGGTTTGCGCACCGGGCTTACCTCAAGCAACAGGGCTGGCTACCGCACGGACCTAACACGCCCATGATCCAGCGCGCGCTCAGCACGTTGCCGGAGATGCTGCGGGCGCGCGGCTATCGCACGGCGGCTATCGGTAAATATCATGTCGGTATGGCATTCGATAACGGCGCGGGCAAACCGGCCACCGATTACTACTACGAGGATGTCGACTTCACGCGACCCGTGCTCGATGGCCCGACGCATCATGGCTTCGATGAATTCTTTGGGGTGCCCGGCAACACCGAGGATTCGCTCGACACCGAGCCGCGCATTTACATCCGCAACGATCGCTGGACCTTTACCGACCGTGAACGCATGCGCCGCATTGGATTCCGGCACCGCGAGCGCCGCATCTTTGCCGCGCCGGATTGGGATCTGGCCCAGATCGGCCCCGTGTACCTGCGCGAAGCCCAGACCTTCCTCCAACGCCAAGCCCGCGCCAAGGAACCGTTTTTCCTCTACTACGTTCCTAACGCCAACCACTACCAGCGCAATGAGAAAGACGGCGATTATGCAGTGCCCAAAACCATCGACGGCGAGGCAGTCAAGGGCGTCAGTCGATTGAACGACGGCACTCCCGCCGGCGATCGGGGCGACATGATTCAGGAAAACGACATCGCCTTCGGCAAACTGCTGGAAACTTTGCGCGACACCGAGGATCCGCGTTGGCCGGGTCATCGGTTGATCGAAAACACGCTCATCATTTTCACCAGCGACAACGGCCCCAACGTCGGCGACAACCTCGGCCGCAACCGCGAGAGCGGCGGGCTGCGAGGCAAGAAAGCCAAGCTCTGGGAAGGCGGCATTCGCGTGCCGTTCCTCGTGTATTGGAAAGATAAAATCGAGGGCGGGACACTCAATGAATCCATCGTTTCCCTCACCGACCTATACGCCACACTGGCCACCATAACCGGCCATCAACTCGCCTCCCACGAGGCGCAGGATAGCCACGATTGTCTCGCGTACTGGACCGCTAAAACCCCTAAGCCGGACTTGCGACCGCGCGTATTCTTCTGCCACCTCGGGCCACCGTTCTCCAATGATACACTCGTCATTCGCAAAGGCTCGCATAAACTGCTCGTAGAAGGCGGTCTCGCCTTGCCGTCTATTCGCGACAGCCATTTGGGCGCCGCCGTTCCCCGCGCGTTTTTTGATCTTGAGCAAAACCTTTACGAAGACGACGAAGTTGAGAGCAATTCCATCTTGGCTAAGCAACTCGCAGCGGAGCTCTTGGAAATCCACAACCGCGGCCACGCGCGCGATTTGAATTTAAAGCCGGGCGCCGCCCTTATCCAAACTGAAGGCTGGCACAATCTACGCAACGATGTCACCGGCGAGATTGGTTTTGAATTCACGCTGACCGGCAAGGCAAAGCGCGTCACCCATCTCGGCCTGTGGGATGACCATGATCGCGATCAACCCATCCGATCCGCCCGCGCCATCCCCGACGAAACCCAACGCGATCAACCCAGCCTACCGGATCCCAAAGGTAGACGTCGTGGTCTCAAAACCGCGCACACCGTTCGTCTCATAGCGGTGGACACCACGCCGCCCACCGAGATCGCCCGTGTCACTGTACCCGAGGGAACCAAGGCAAAACTCGAAGGTGCCTTCCGCTATGTCGCCCTTTCCAAGCCAATCGCCCTCCAACCCAACCAACGCTACGCTCTGCTTACCACCACCGCCGCCGGCGATGGCGATCATTTTAAATCTCCGGACGCCTTTGATGGCCTTTCGCCACTCGTCCATCCGTATATTAACATCGTCCGGAGCCTCCTAATCCGAAATGGCCACCTCTCCCAGCCACAACCTATCCCCTCCTTTTCCGATCTCTCCCCCGACCACAGCCGCCACCGCCTGCCTGTTGGTCCGACGCTGAAATTCGCCCAGCCTTAACCCCTTTAACACGGTCGCGTCTTGCCTCCGCATCAGTCTGCCCGTAGGGTGCCCGCTCATTCCCGACTGATGAAGACGAAGATTTCTTTGCTCGTGATGCTGAGCCTTTGCTTGGCGTGTGAAACTCCAGCGCAACCGGCCAATGGCCTCCGTGATGGCTTGCCTACCACCATTCGCGTGACGCATGGACCCATGCTCGGTCGTCCGGCCGCCGATTCCATGAGTCTGTGGTTCCGCACCGAACGGCCTGGGCCGGTGAAGGTGTTATTCGGCACGGACAAGAACGCCTTTGACCGCGAAGCCGTTCTCGAGACCACTTCCACGGAAAATGACAACACGGGTATTCTCAAGCTGGACAAACTGCAGGCCAACACGCGCTACCACTACCGCGTGGCGGATCATCAGTTGAGCGGCTCGTTTCGCACCTTGCCGCGCGCGGCGGATTATAAGAACGCCAAGGGTAATCCTAATGGGCTATTTAATTTTAAATTCGAATTCGCCTGCGGCAACAACCACGGCGGAGGTGGCAACAGTGCCGGCCCCACCCTGCCGGTTTTCGACACACTCAACAAACAGGTGCGCGATCAGGTGCACTTCGCCATCCTGAACGGTGACTGGCTTTACGAGCAGCGCCGCGATTATCCACCCAAGAGCTGGCTTCATCAGGTCGGTCTCAACTCGATGAAGGAGGCACCCAAGATCGTGCAGAAGTCGCCGTCGATCGTTGGTGTTTGGGAAAACTACAAGGTGTACCTTGAGCGCGGTCGCAATCTCAGCGAATGGCACCGGCACGTGCCGAGCTTTTACACAGCCGACGATCACGAACTGGTCAATGACATCTACGGCGCCGGCGAGGTCGGCTATGTGAATCGCCGCGCCGTCTTCCGCGACATCGGCACGCGCGCATGGTTCGATTACCTCGCGTGGTCCAACCCCGTTGAACACAGCGCCAAGGCGTGGTTTGGCACCGGCCAGTTCAAGAAAGGTAGCGATATCCTCGAAGATCCGAACGCCAATTTCACCAAGCTCAACTACAAGGAGCTGGCTAATCTCCACGTGCACTGGGGCACGCCTACCGCCGGAGTGCCGGACGCCAAGCTCGACGCGGAGCCCGGTAATCCCAACGCCGCCGTGTACGAGATCGCGGAAGTGATCAGCCCCACCAAGGTGCGCATCAACCCGCCCGCCAAAGCGGACGGCAGCGCGACCTATTCGATCGGCCGCCGTTGCTACGGCAAGTTCACCGTGGGCAACTGCGATTTCTTCCTGCTCGATACCCGCACCCATCGCAGCCTGCACAACGTCGACAACCCCGGCAACCCCAAGGCCACCATGCTCGGCAAACAACAGCTCGCGTGGCTCAAAAACGGCATCAAGAACAGCAAGGCGGATTTCGTTTTCGTCGTGTCCTCAGTCAACTTCATGGTCCCACACGTCGGCAGCGGCGGCGGCGATGACGCGCAGGCGACGATCAAAAAGGACGACGCCTGGACCGTGTTCCTTAAGGAACGCGAGGAGCTCATCGAGTTTTGGGACGGCCTCGACAAGGGCGTGTTTGTGCTCACCGGCGATTTGCACAACAGCTTCGCCATCAAGATCACCGACAACGTGTACGAGTTTGCCAGTGGCCCGCACAACTCCATCAACCACGCGCCGATGAAGGACGAAGGCGGCCGCCCGTCCAACGGCAAGTTCAAGTACGGCCCGCGCGCCTGCGATATCCGCTGGAGCAGCTACGCCATGGACGACATCCCACGCGCCAACCGCACCTTCCCGCACTACTGCGTGGTGCACGTGAACAACGTCTTCAACAACCCCGTCGAGCGCAACGGCGAACGTTGGTTTGCTTTCCCGCACCCGCAGGTGATCTTTCAATTCCACGACGCCTACACCGGCGCCCTGCGTTACTCGGAGACGTTTGTTCTGGGGCTGGATAAATAACCAGCCAATGAAGTTTGAGCGCATGACCATCCTGAGGTTTATCCTAAGCGCGGCGTTTGTTTTGGCGGCGACCGCTGAGGCCGATTCCAAGCAACCCAACATCGTGCTGATCATCTCCGATGATCATGCGTGGACCGATTACGGATTTGCCGGTCATCCCCATGCCAAAACTCCCAACATCGACCGTCTCGCCGCGGAAGGGCTGACTTACACTCGTGGATACGTTACCACCGCCATCTGTAGTCCGTCACTAGCCACGATGCTTACCGGGTTGTACCCGCATCAACACGGCATCACCGGCAATGATCCCCATCAAGGACAAAACCGCGCAGATTGGATTGATCCGTTTTTCAAAAAGCCACAACTACCTAGACTGCTCACCGATGCTGGTTATATGACCTTGCATACGGGTAAATACTGGATGGGACACCCGAACCAGGTTGGCTTCACCGACGACATGGGCCCCACCGGCCGCCACGGCGGGAAGGCGCTGTCTATAGGACGCAAGTCGATGAAGCCGATTTACGATTTCATCGATAAGGCGCAGCAACAAGAAAAGCCGTTCTTTGTCTGGTACGCTCCGTTCCTGCCACACACGCCGCACAATCCACCCGAACGGTTGCTCCGAAAATATGCCGAGGTCAAAAACCCCGGCAATGCCAAGTACCTCGCGATGATCGAGTGGCTCGACGAGACCTGCGGCGAATTGATGAGCCAACTGAAGAAAAAGGGTGTGGCTGACAACACGCTGGTACTCTACCTCGCCGACAACGGCTGGAACGAATACGGCAAAGCGCATCCCTATGAGAACGGCGTACGCACCCCGGTCATCGCGCATTGGCCCGGCAAAATAAAACCACGCAAGGATGAGCACCAACTAGTATCCAACATCGACGTGGTTCCTACGATCCTCACTGCGGCCGGCGTAAAGCCTCCGCCCTCCTTACCCGGCGTCAATCTGCTCAACCAACAAGCGGTGGCCCAGCGCGAGACACTGTTCCTCTCAAACTTCGCCCACAACATGGTCTCCGCCACTGAACCGGAAAAGAGTCTCTGGACCCAATCCTGCATCACCGGCAAATGGAAACTCGTTGCCTGGATCAAAAATCCACCGAAAATTAAGCCCTGGGGCGGTGGCCATCGCAAAAAAACAGGTGCGGATTTAGAACTCTTCGATCTCCATGCCGATCCACATGAAACCAAGAATCTGGCACAAGCCCACCCCGAAGTCGTCCAGGATCTCCTCACCCGTATCAACGGCTGGTGGAAGGTGGATTAATTAACGCCGGCAGCGGATAAAACCCGTTAAAGTTCCACACGCGCGCCGTCTTGTTTGGCAGACTCGAGACAGGCCATCATAACCTGTTGGGTTTGCAGGGTGATCTCACCCCACTTGGGATCAGTCTCACCGCTGAGGACAAGGTCGCCGAAGTTTCGGAAGAGATTGGCTTCCTGCGCGGTTGGATGGGCATTGGCGTGCTCCTTGACGGACACAATGCGGTCGCGCTGTTCCATGTTGAAATCGCACACGTGCTGATTGCTCTCGGTGTTGCTTACGGTGTACTTCGTCTCGGAGCCAAAGAACGGCACCACGAAATCATCCACCCGCAGTGTGCCGTCCGTGCCGCACACGTGGGCCCATTGCTGATTGGCGGTAATGAAGGAGCAGTAGTAGCTGGCTGTAACGTCGTTCTCATAGAAGAGTTCGCCGGAAAATTCCACAGGCACCTGATCGGGGCTGTCGCCACGCGCGGCACCACGGATCATGCGGCCACTCACGGCCTTGGGCATGGCGTATTCCATGGTCCAGAGATTAAACCGGATGTTGTACCAACCGAGATCGCCCAAGCAACCGAGCGGCTCGAGGTCGCTGTGCATGCGGATGTTGCCGGAGACAAAATCGTCGCCGCCATTAAAGCTGAACGCCGAATGAATACGGCGCACTTCGCCGATGCTGCCGTCGGTCAATGTCTCGCGCAGCGCATCCAGCCGTTTGCTATGCATGAACATCACGCCGTCCATGAACTGCACACCGGCCTCGTTGCAGGCGGCGAGTTGCGCCTCAGTCTCGGCCACATCGATGCCGCAGGGTTTCTCGCACATCACGTGCTTGCCGGCTTGCGCGGCCTTGATCACCCATTCGGACCGTACACCGGTGGGCAGCGGAATGTACACCGCGTCAATGTCATCGCGCGCAAGCAATGCATCGTAGCCTTCCACCGCCTCGGCACCATCGGCTGATGACGGCATCGGGACATGCGCGGAGCATTCATCGATCCAAGCCTGCGCCTTAGCTTTATCTCGGCTGGCCACGGCCACAATCTCGCCATTGCCGGACAATGCAACCGATTGCCAGTTTTTCATCCCGATCCAGGCGGCACTCAGGAAACCCCAACGACATTTTTTCTCGCTCATAATAAAAGTAAATCGGCGGCGACTCTCCCTGTGAGAGGCGGGTTTGGCAAGTGATTTGGCTAGGCATGCATCACTTGGCCGCCGTCGATGTTAATTGTTTGGCCGGTGATATTGTGGGCGTGGGGCGAGGCGAGATAGGCGGCCATGGCGCCGAATTCGGGGGGTTGCTGCCAGCGACCGAGGGGCGCGATAGTCTTGATCTTATCCGCGGCCCAGTCCTCGTAGCTCTGGCGCTCTTCCTCGGGCAGTTGCTCCTGGCCGGCGGACCAGACCGATTCATTGAGCGGCGTTTTCACCATGCCGGGCGAGAGGCAATTGGCGCGCACGTTGAAAGGCGCCAAATCCTTGGCCATGACTTGCATGAAATTGATGACCGCCGCCTTGGTCGCGCTATAGGGCGGATCGGTGGGCGATCCAGTCTGGGCGGCCACCGAGGTGAGAAATAGAAATGTACCCTCGCCCGCCGCGCGTAGGCCCGGCGCAAACGCGTGTGCCGTGTGCACCATGCCCATGATATTCACCTCCAGCACCCGCGGCCAATCCGCCGGTTCGAGGTTCCAAAATGGAAATCCAAACTTGCCCGAGCCGATACCGGCCGCGCAGATCACATGCCGCACGCCGCCGAGGGTTTCCTCAAACTGCCTCGCGGCGGATTGCACACTCTCGGAATCGGCAATGTCGCCCACCACATATTCCACCTCCAATTCCACTGGCCATTTACTGCAGCGTAGGCTGCGATCGAACACGCCCACGCACGCGCCTTCCGCCGCAAACGTCGCGGCAATCGCGCGCCCAATCCCGCTGCCGCCGCCGAGCACCACCACGCCTTGGTTTGTGAGCTGGAGATCCATGCGCGGAGTGTTAATCAACCAGTTGTAGGTCGCAATGTTCGATGAGTTGATTGCGGAGTGTTTCGATCTCGGGTTCGGTGTAGGCTGGGCCTTCAGGCAGGTTGCCCCAAACTGGCTGGGGCCAGCAGGCGTCCTCGGGAGTGCGGCCGACGATGTGCAGGTGCAGTTGCGGCACGAGATTCCCAATCGCGCCGAAATTGACCTTGGGAAAGTTACGCTCGTTTTTCAGGAAGACCGACAAGGCCCGGCCATCGGCCATGATTGAGTTGAGTTGGGCCTCAGGCAAATCCAGCAGATCGGCGGCCTCCGTTTCGGGCACGAGAATGAACCACGTCACCGCAGCATTGCGATGGAGCAGCAGACGGCCGCCGGTGAGTTTCCCGAGCGGGTGGCAATCGGCCTGGAGTTGGGGATGCAGGATTAACACGCGGGTGGTTGTACCGCGCGCGCCCGCGCTTGCCAAGGGGCCGGCCAACGGAGAGGATGGCGGACGTGATGGATCGCCGGATAATTTTGGCAGGCACCACGGCCGCACTGGCGATGGGAACAGAGGCCAACAATGCTAAATCGGTCACCTACGCGCACACACAATTGAAAATTTAAATGATGATTCGCAAACTCCTTCCCCTGCTGCTGGCCCCGTTGTGGCTGGCGGCTGAAGACTGGCCGCACTTTCGCGGGCCGCAGCACGACGGCATTTCACGCGAAAAAACCTGGCAAACCGACTGGCCGGAGACTGGGCCGAAGCGGTTATGGGAGGCGCAGGTTGGCATTGGATTTTCATCGATGGCCGTGGCGAAAGGACGCCTGTATACGCTGGGGCACAACGAAGGCGCCGACACGCTGTACTGTCTCGACGCCAAGACCGGCCGCAAGCAGTGGAGTTACTCGTGGTTGTCGAACATCGGTGCCAAGTTTTACATCGGCGGTCCGGGCAGCACGCCCACGGTGACTGACGGTCGCGTTTATGTGGCCGGCAAATGGGGCGAGGTGAGCTGCTTGGTGCCGCATCCAAAAAACGCTGGCGAAGGTCAGGTGCTCTGGGCGCGGCATCTCGCCAAGGAGGATCAGGTGCGCGTCCCGACCTGGGGCTTCAACGGGTCACCGCTCGTACTAGGCGACCGTCTTCTGCTCAATGCCGGTTCGGCCGGCGTGGCGTTGGATTTGAAAACCGGCAAGACACTTTGGAAATCCGCCGACGGTGAGGCCGGCTACGCCACGCCGCAGCCCGTGATGCTGGGCGGTCAGCCGCACGTGATCGTGAGTAGCGGCCGCGCCTATTCGGCGGTGAAGGTGGCCGATGGCCAGGAAGCCTGGAGCCTGCGCTGGTTCACCCGCTACGGCGTGAATGCGGCCGATGCCATTGTAGATGGCGATCAGGTGTTTGTGGGCAGTGGATACCGGAAAGGCTGTGGCCTATACAAAATCGGAGCCGAGCTGACGGAGGTTTGGAAGAATAAAAATTTGTCCACGCAAATGAATGCCGCGGTGAAGATCGGCGATCATTTGTACGGCTTCGATGGCGACAGCGGTGGCCCGGGCAAACTGCGCTGCGTGAGCTGGAAGACCGGCGAAGTGGTTTGGGAACACGCCACCGGGTTCGGCGCTTTGACCGCCGCCGATGATCGCTTGATAGTGCTCACCGGTACGGGGGCCTTGATGACCGCCCCAGCCACGCCCAAGGGATTCAAGCCCTCCGGCCGCACGCGCGTGCTGGACAAGGATTGCTGGACCGCCCCGGTGCTGGCCAACGGCCTGTTGTACTGCCGCAATTCCAAGGGCCATTTGGTTTGCCTCGATCTGCGACGCGGTCAATAATCGCAGCTTTCCTGTCATGCAAGCTTCCCGTCGTCGTTTCCTAAAAACCTCCGCGGCCGCCACGGCGGCTTCCTTTGCCGCCACGCCGTTATTGGCGGCTCCCGGCAAAAAATATCGCACGGCAATCATCGGAGCGGGCTGGTGGGGTATGAACATTTTGCGCGACGCGATGGCGCACGGCCAGTGCAAGGTGGTGGGCATCTGCGACGTGAGCGAGCAGACGCGCGAGGTAAGTGCCGAGGAGATCACCGATCTCAACGGCGATCAGCCGCGCAAGTACAATGACTTTCGCGAGATGCTCGGCAAGGAGAAGCCGGAGATTGTGATTATCGCCACGCCCGACCACTGGCACGCACTGCCGGCGATTGCGGCGATTGAAGCAGGCGCCCATGTGTTCCTTGAAAAACCCACCGCGCATACGGTGGAAGAAAGCCGCGCCATTCTCAACGCCGCACGGGCGGCCAAACGCGTGGTGCAGGTGGGCCTGCATCGGCGTATTGGACCGCACCATGTGGAGGCGATGAAGTTTTTGAAGTCCGGCAAAGTCGGTAAGGTGGGTCAGGTCCGGTTGTTCGTCACCGGCGGTGGCGGCAAAGAGGAACCCACGCCGAACAGTCCCGCGCCGATGGGAATGGACTGGGATCTCTGGTGTGGCCCGGCGCCCAAGCGGCCGTTCAATCGTCGGCTGCATCCGGGCGGTTGGCGCCATTTTCTTGATTACGCCAACGGCACCCTCGGCGACTGGGGCGTGCATTGGCTCGACCAAATTACCTGGTGGAGTGATGAGAAATTTCCCAAGCGCGTTTTTTCCAGCGGCGGTCGACCCGTGCGCGGTGCTGCGGTGAATGACGGCGAGGCAATGACCAGCGACACCCCCGACTCGCAGGTAGCCATTTATGATTATGAAGACTTCACCGTCACATGGGAACATCGGCGCTTCGCGATGAACGCTACCGAACACCACCGTTACGGCGCTTACTTTTATGGCACCGAAGGCATTCTGCACATCGGCTGGCGCGATGGTTGGACGTTTTATCCGGCGAAGAAAAACGGAATGAAAGCCCACGGCGATCCGCGATTTGATAACGAACGCGACGGCCATAACCTCCCGCCGCTCTGGGCAGATTTCATGAAGGCGATCGCCGATCCCAAGCACACGCCCGCAGCGGACATTGAGCCGGCGCACCGTTCCTCTGTGCTGCCGATGCTCGGCATGATTTCCTATCGCCTCGGTCGGAGCCTCCAATGGGACGGCGACAAGGAACAAATCCTCAACGACCAGGAAGCCAATCAACTTCTCCGGCGCGATTACCGCAATCCGTGGGTTTACCCGAAAGTTTAAAATGAAAACACACCTCCTTCTCCTGATGGTTGCCTGGTGATGCCGGCGTTGAGCGCGCATTACTCACTGGTGAAATTCTGGGCCTCCGTGCCCACCTACGAAAAACAGATCGGCAACATCCACGGTGACATCGCCGTCAGTTCCAAGAACAAAGTGTACGTCAGCGTGCAGGGCGGTTCGAAAGCCGGTGTGCAGATGTACGACAACAAGGGAAACCACCTCCGCAACGTGCCCAATGCGCCAACCGATTTTCACGGGTTCGTGATTCGCAAAACCAAAAGCGGCGAAACGGCCACCAACAAACTTCCGCCCGCCAAGTGGGGCCTCAGCTATTTCTCCGCCTCGCACCGTGTGAGGTTCAACTCAGCCGGCGATCTATTCGTCGCCGAATACACCGTGGTCGGCCGAACCCACAGGTTTAACGTGAAGCAATAAGGCGCTCAGCCAAAGCGCTGTGCACGCGCTCGATCACGCCCGGCCAATCGCCGGGCGTTTTTTGGCGTAACAAACGGGCGGAGGGATACCAGGGACTGTCTGCACGCGCCAACATCCAACGCCAGTCCGGCACATGCGGGATCAGCACCCACACGGGTTTCCCCATAGCCCCGGCCAAATGAGCCACGGCAGTGTCCACCGCAATCACCAAATCCAACGCCGCCACGCACGCCGCGGTATCCGCAAAATCAGAAATATGATCGCGCAAATCTTTCATGCGCGCATCCGCCGGCGCCCGATCCACTGCCAAACTAAACGCGCAAATCCCCGGCACATTCAATAACGCGGCAAGATGCTCGGCCGGCATCGAGCGTTGCGCATCGTTTTCGTGCCCGGCACTTCCGGCCCATGCAAAGCCAACCTTCAGGCCTTCGCCCGTCATGTGCGCAGCCGGTTGCGCTTTGAGGTAAGGTGCCGCCGGCAGTGATTCCAAGGTGGTGCCCAACCGATGCGGCAGACTCATCAAGGGACACCAAGCCGCGCAATTTGTGGGCTTGGAATCCGGAGAAATCCATTCCTCCACACCTTCAACCTCACTTAGCAATCGCCGCAGTGTCTCCGCCCCCTGCAACACGACTTCCACGCCCGCCCTGGCTACTTCCGGAATAAAGCGCGCAAACTGAATGGCGTCTCCGTGGCCTTGTTCGGTTTGCACCAACAACCGGCCACCATCCAATGGTTGCCCATCCCACAACGGCAAACTGCTGTGTTTGGACGAGACGAAGATTGGATTGGCTGTCTGCCATCGTGCCTCGTACTGAGCGAAGCCTTCCGCGTAATCGCCCATGCACAATTGCACCATGCCCAAGTTGTAACGAGCATCGGCATGGGCGGGATCACGGGTTAACACCTCCTGATAAGCGCGTTGGGCCGAGGCCATATCACCCTGCCTTTGATGCAAAACGCCCCGATTAATCCAGGCATTGGTCAAGTTCGGCTGTTGCTCCAATAGCACATTCGATACCTGCATGGCTTTCTCGTAGCGGCGAGCTTGGGTCAGGGTGGCCACGAGATTGTTAAGCCCGGAAGGATGGCCTGGATGCCGTTTGAGAAAACCGGTCTGCACCTCAATCGCCTCTTCCAGCCGGCGCGCCTCGCGCAGGGCATCGCCCTGATTCAGGGCGGCATCCTGATGATCGGGCTCAAGCTGAAGTGCCGTTGCATAATGGTCCACCGCCGCATCGGGTTCTCCCAACTCCTGCGCCACCAACCCAAGGTTGTAATGCGCCAGAGCCAGGGTCGGCCGCAACCTAACGGCCGCCAGCCAAGCCGCTTGGGCCTTGGCGCGTTGCCCCAGTGCGTATTGGGCATTACCCAGATTGTAGTGGACCTCCGCCTGATTCGGCGAATGACTCAGGCAGGTTTGATAGGCCTCCACAGCCGCGGTTAAATTGCCCTGTTCAAATTCCACAATGCCCAAATCGTACCAAGCATCCCCCAAGGCTGGGTGCTTGGCCAATGCCTGCTGCAACAAGGTGTGCGCCTGTGACCAATCGCCTTGCTGCAACGCCACGACGCCCATGAGATGTAGCTTGGCCGCCTCCCCTTCAGTGCCCTGGGTGCTGACCATTTTCTCAACCAGAGTGGTGGTGGATCGCCCGGGCACCAGCGACATCAGGCAAATGCGGCCACCGGCCGATTCCACCGCGCGCCGTTCATCGGCATCCAACGTTTCCAGCGTATAGTCGCCGCCCTTCACATAAACATCCGGTTGCGCCAATTGAAGAAACTGCGTGGCGCGTTTGTCTTCAAACACGCACACGCCATCCACAAATCCCAAGGCCGCCAGCAGCACGGCCCGATCCAGCGCCGGATTGATCGGCCGGCTGGGCCCTTTCAATTCGCGCACCGAAGCATCGCCATTGAGGCCCACCAACAAAACATCCGCCTCGGCCCGGGCATCCTGTAAATAAAGCACATGCCCAGTGTGCAGCAGATCAAAACAGCCGTTGGTCACCGCCAACCGTTTGCCTGCTTGGCGCAAGGATTCCCTCCAGGCTGGCAGGGTCTCCATCGAGAGGATTTTTCCGCGACAATCCACGAGGCCAGCCTGCCGCGCATTGCGCTTTGCGCCAAGCTTGTCTTTCTCACGACCCCTGCTTACCGTGCGGCATACGCTTTTCACAATGTTACCCGGAATCAAACTATTCGAACTCACCAATCGCGTGGCAATCATCACCGGCGGCTCCAAAGGATTGGGTGAGGCGATGGGCGCCGGTCTGGCTAGTGCTGGAGCAAACCTTATGCTCGTCAGTCGCAATGCCGAGGAAGCCCAAGCCACCGCGGACAAAATCGCCACCGAATACGGCTGCAAGGCGATAGGGTTCGCTGCCGATGTGTCCAAACAGGCCGACATGGAGGCCATGGTCGCCAAGTGCTTGGAGGAATTTGGCCGGATCGATATCCTTGTAAATAGCGCAGGTATCAACATCCGCGGGCCGATCGATGAGGTGAGCTACGAGGAATTTTCCGAGGTGCAGCGCATCAATGTGGACGGCACCTGGCTCGCCTGCCGCGCGGTGTTGCCACACATGAAAGAGAAACAGTACGGTCGTATCATCAACCTCGCCAGCGCGTTGGGCCTCGTGGCGATCGCCAACCGCACGCCCTATTGCAGCAGCAAAGGCGGCGCGGTGATGCTCACCCGTTCATTGGCCATGGAACTGGCCGAGGAAGGCATCACCGTCAACGCCATCTGCCCCGGCCCGTTTCTTACGCCGATGAACGTGCCCATTGCGGATACGGAAGAGGGCAAGAAATTCATCGTGGGCGCTACCGCGCTCAAGCGTTGGGGGGATCTGAAGGAAATTCAGGGCGCGGCCATTTACCTCGCAAGCGACGCGGCCAGCTATACCACCGGCGCCATGCTCAGCGTCGACGGTGGCTGGACGGCGCAGTAGCATCCGTCTGGGACTGCTATTTCAAACACGCAAAACGCGCGGGTGAATGCAGTGGGTCAGTTGAATGACCAAACCTTCGAGCAACTCGCCGGTCACCTCTATTGCAGGGTTGAATAACCGGCCATTTTCAGGCATCCAACTGCCGCCATGTCATTGTTCCCGAACAGCAGCATCGCCGTTGCCGCCCTTTGGTTGGCGAGCACTGCTGGCATGCTGTCCGCCGCCGAACGCACGGGCGAAAAAATCTATCGCGCCCAATGCGTCAAATGCCACGGCGAGGCCGGTGAAGGCACCAAGAAATACGATGAATCCTTAACCGGCGATTGGTCGCTGCAGAAGTTAACTGCGGAGATTGAGAAGACGATGCCGGACGGGAAGGCAGAGTTATGCGTGGGCGAGGATGCGGCGAAGGTGGCCAAGTATATTTACGACGCCTTCTATTCGCCGGATGCGCAGGCGCGCAACCAGCCGGCGCGGGTGATGGTCAGCCGACTCACTCGCCGGCAGTACGAGGAGAGCATCGCGGATTTGCTGGGGGAATTTCTCGGGCGCACAAGCACCTTCGATGAACAGCGCGGCCTCACCGGCACGTGGTACAAAACGCGCGGCTACAACAACAAACAAAAGGCCTTTGATCGCGTGGAAGGCCCGGTGGATTTCGACTGGGGCTCAGGTGCACCGGAGGGCGAAGGCTTCAAGGCGCAGGAATTTTCTGCGCGTTGGCGGGGCTCCCTTTTCACAACCGAGACGGGCACGTATGAATTCATCGTCAAAACCGAGAACGGCATCAAGCTGTGGGTCAACAGCGAGCAGCCGATCCTCGATGCGTGGGTCAGCGACGGTCAATTAAAGGAGCATCGCATTTCCTTACGTTTGCTGGGCGGTCGTGCAGTGCCGATTGCACTGGATTTTTTCAAATGGAAAGATAAGCGCGCCTCGATCGAGCTGCGCTGGAAACCGCCGCACGGAGTGGAGGAAATCATTCCGCGAAGCCAGTTCATGCCCAAGCAATCGGCGCGTGTGTTCACGGTGCAAACGCCGTTACCTCCGGATGACAGCAGCCACGGGTTTGCGCGCGGCATCTCCGTTTCCAAGGCATGGGACGAGGCCACCACGCGCGGCGCGCTGGACACCGCGGCAAGAATGGTGCGCCACATGGATCGACTAGCCGGCACGCGCGAAGACGATCCGCAACGCCGGGACAAGGTGCGCGCCTTTGCCGCCCGATTCGTGGCCGCCGCCTTTCGCCGGCCCTTGACGGAGGCGCAGCGCAAGGTGTTTGTGAATGCCTTTTTCGCCAACGATTCCTCGCCGGCCGATGCACTGAAACGCACGGTCATTCTAGCGCTGAAATCGCCGCGCTTTTTGTATCCGGATCTGCATTCACTCGAGCCGGATGCCCATCAGATTGCTGCCCGGCTGGCCTTAGTGTTGTGGGATTCGGTGCCTGATCGGTCACTCCAAGTGGCCATCCAATCTGGCAACCTGAAAACACCAAACCACGTTCGTGCGCAAGCCAACCGCATGATGCGCGATCCGCGCGCCCGCGCAAAGCTGCAGCACTTTTTCCAACACTGGCTGGAACTGGACAAGGCCAACGCCATCGATAAAAACACGAAAGCCTTTCCGGAATTTAACAAGCGCGTTGTGGCGGACCTGCGCCAATCGCTCCGGCTCTTTCTGGACGAGACCATGTGGAGCGGATCGGGCGACTACCGCGACCTACTCAAGGCCGATCACCTGTACCTGAATGATCGGCTTGGTAAGTTTTATGGAACCGAGGTGACCTCCGGCGGGTTTGAAAAAATTTCGATGAGCCCCAACCGCCGCGCGGGCGTGCTCACCCATCCGCTGTTGCTTGCGCAGTTTGCCTATGCGAACAACACCTCGCCGATTCATCGGGGCGTGTTTCTCGCCCGGCACATCGCCGGCCGCACACTCCGGCCGCCGCCTAATGCCATTCAATTTAAGGACAGCGAATTCAAGCCGGACCAAACCATGCGCGAAAAGGTCACCCACCTCACCAAGGCGGCCGACTGCATGAGCTGCCACAGCATCATCAATCCGCTTGGGTTCGCGCTGGAAAATTTCGATGCCATTGGCCGCTGGCGCAACAAGGAAAAAGGCCGACCGATTAACGCCGCCAGCGATTATACGACGGTCGCCAACACGTCCCTGAAAATCACCGGCCCGCGGACGATTGCAAATTACGCGGCGGACAGTCCGCACGGTCAGCGGCATTTTATAGAACAGCTTTTCAATCACCTCGCCAAGCAGGCACCGGGGGCTTTTGGGCGTGAAACCCTGGATGAATTGTGGCAAGATTTTGTGAAGACGGATTGCAATGTGCCCCGTCTGATGACTGAGATCACCGTGCGGGTGGCCGGCGGAGGTCTGACGCACCCAGGAAAGAAACAGTAAGATGAACGTATCGACACGACGCGAATTTTTACAGCGACTAGGCATCTCCAGCGCGGCGATGCCATTCCTGATGGGCCTGCCCAGTCTGGGTGAAGCGGCTCCCACCCGCCCGCGCCAGCGGTTGATCGTGATGTTCAGCCCCAACGGCACCATCCCGAAACATTATTGGCCGGACCAACGCGGCGCCGACTTTGCCCTCAAGCCGATCCTCAAGCCGCTGGAGCCTTTCCGCGATCAACTGCTCGTGCTCAAGGGCGTGCACAACAGCGTGCGCGGCGATGGCGACAGCCACATGCGCGGTATGAGTTGCCTGCTCACCGGCATCGAGCTTTTCCCCGGCAACATTCAAGGGGGCAGCCACACCCCAGCTGGCTGGGCCAAAGGCATCTCTATTGATCAGGAGATCAAAAACTTTTTGCAGTCGCAAGCCGCCACCCGCACCCGCTTCGGCTCGCTGGAATTTGGCGTGGGCGTAAGCGATCGCGCCGATCCCTGGACGCGCATGTCCTACGCCGGCCCCAACCAGCCCGTGGCCCCGACCGATGATCCGTACCTTATGTACCAAAAGCTGTACGGCAACCTGCGCGATAAGGCCGCATTGCAAAGTGTACTCGGCACATTGCAGGAAGATTTCAAGAAACTCGGCGACCGACTTAGCCCCGCGGACCGCGCGTTGCTCGAGCAGAACGCGAAGTTTGTGGCTGAACTGGACCGCGAGCTGGCCGTCGATCAGGGCAAAAAATATCGCGCCCAACCGCCCGCACTTGAGTCTGGTGTGGCTAACCAAAACGACAATCTGCCCGAGCTGAGCCGCATGCAAATGGAGCTGTTGATTAATAGTTTCGTCAACGACTTTGCCCGCGTGGCCACCCTTCAGTTCACCAAATCCGTCGGCGGCGCCCGAATGAACTGGCTGGATATCAAGGACAACCACCACTCCCTTTCCCACGAGCCAGATAAAAACGCTACGGCCGTCGACAAGCTCACGCGCATCAACACGTGGTTTGCTGGCGAGCTGGCCCACTTGGCCAAGCGCCTGTCCGAGACCCCCGAACCCGGCGGCACCGGCAGCATGCTTGACCACACCACCATCGTGTGGACCAACGAACTCGGCAAAGGCAACAGCCACACCCTCAACGACATTCCGTTTGTGCTGCTCGGCGGCGGGCTCGGCTTCCAAACCGGCCGCTCGCTGCAGTTCAACGGCGTGCCGCACAACCGTCTGTTGCTCAGCCTCGCCCACGCCTTCGGCCACAAGCTCGAGACCTTCGGCAATCCAACGCTCTCCAAGGACGGCCCGCTGGCGCTGAGCTAACGTCCACGGCCACGTGGCCAAGGAGATTTTGGGGTAACTATTTCTTCTTCGGCTCCAGCTTTTTCAGATACTTCACCGGTTCTTTGGTGAACTTTTTCAGGCATGGCTTACAGCAGAGTTCGACGCGTTGATCTTCGTGCGTGAACTTGTAGGGCTTACCCATGGAACCAAGCTTGTTGTCGGACACCAGACAAATCTTTAGCGGGTATTCCTTGAGCTTTGGTTCAGCCGCTTGGAGCGAGCTTCCTGTAAAAAGCGCACTGGCTAAACCGAGAATGATGAGTGTGTGTTTCATATTTTATTTGTTTGTTAAAATTACCATTGAAAATTGAGCCCGGCGCCAAACCCGTGATCAGAATGAAAGCCGCCGGTGAACGACCAGGTTTTGTTAAGGCGATACTTAAGACCGCTGTTCCATTCCCATTTGGAGTGGGTATCGTATTCCAGTTCATTCACCCAACTGAGGCGCGAGGTGAGCTGTAGCTCGCGGGACAGGCCGGGCCGTAGGTCGCCTTCGGTATCGAGCGTAAGACTGCTGTAGGTAAGAAACGGCAGTCGATGTTGCACGCCGGCAAAAGCACGATCGCGGGCGTCGTGTTCGTTGGTGAAACGGTAGCCGGCCAAGGTGGACCAGTCGCGATTGAGGAAGCGGCTCCACTTAAGATCCAGTTCGTATTCGTCCTCATCAAAGCCATGCTCCCAGTCGAGAGCCACGCGATGACGGTCGTTGTACCAGCCGGTGCTGCCTTCGGTGAAGTTGCCTTGCACTGTGCCGTCCACTGTGAACTGCCACGGGTTCACGTGTTTCAGGTGAATCTTTGGCTGATGATCCGGCCCCTGCTCAGCGTAGCTGATCACCCGCGTCATGCCGGCTTTCATGTGGTAGAGCAGATGACAATGAAACACCCAGTCTCCCTCTTCGTTGGCGAGAAATTCGATGGCTGCCTTGCCCATTGGCGGCACATCAACCGTGTGCTTGAGCGGCGCAAACTCGCCCTGGCCGTTGAGCAGCCGGAAGAAGTGGCCGTGCAAATGCAGCGGATGATGCATCATCGTATCGTTGATGAATCGCATGCGCACGACCTCGCCGCGGGTCACGCGAATGGTGGTTTCCTCCTTCACCGTCTTGCCGTTGAACGACCACACATAACGCTGCATGTCACCCGTGAGCCGCAGCTCCATTTCCCGTACGGGCGCGGCGGGCGGCAACGCGGTGGATTGCCGCGCGCGCAGGGCCACATACGGGGCCAGTGGTCGGGCTGATTCCAAGTCGCCGGGCGATTCGTCATCCATCCCCGCCAACATCCAGTCCATGCTGTATAACTCCGGCTTCGGGATGACCGCCGCCAGATGTTGTTCGCCTGCGCCAAGGAACAGGGACGCATGCCCTGAGCCATCCTGTGCCGTAGCCCGCACCTCGTAGCGGCCGCCGTCCGGCACGGTCACGATCACGTCGTAGGTTTCGCCCATGCCCATCAACAACCGCTTCCGTGCAAACGGCTGCACCGGCATGCCGTCGGCCGCCACCACCGTGAGCGGGCCGGTCGCCGAGTGCACATAAAAATACGTGGCCGCACCCGCATTGATCAGTCGTAGCTTCACACGCTCGCCCGCTGCACCGGTCAATTGCCGACGTGGCGCGCCGTTGACCCAGAAGGCGTCGTAGGCCACATCCGAGATATCCATTGGCGGCATATTTACCCATTGGTTTTGGAGATAATCATCCAGCATCCCGGCGCGATACGCACCCCACAGGCTTTGCTGGTTACCCTTTCGAATAGCGTACCATTCATCGCTGCGCCGCAACGACCGCATCACCGCATCCGGATGTTCATTCGTCCAGTCGGACAACACCACCACATGTTCGCGGTCAAACGCCGGTTCATCCGGATCGGCCACCGCCGGCTCCACCACGATGGCACCGTACACTCCGCGCTGTTCCTGCAAGCCCACGTGCGAGTGGTACCAATAGGTACCCGCGTGTTTCAGCTCGAACTCGTAATCATGAGATCCCCCCGGCGGAATGGGCGGCGTGTTCAGCATCGGCACCCCGTCCTCTCCATTCGGCACCAGCAAACCGTGCCAGTGCAATAGCGTCTTTTCCTTCGGTAACCGGTTGTGCACACGGATCTGCGCCGTGTCGCCCACCTTAAAGCGCAGCACCGGACCGGGGATGCCGTTGTTGATCGTCAACGCAGTTACCTGCTTGCCCGCCGGCGAAATCGTCTTCTCGCCAATCGTAAGTTCATGCCGCACCACCGCGGCATCCAACGTCCACACGCTGGTCACAATGAAAGCTGTTAAAATAAATTGTCTCATCTCAATCGTCTCTATTCACGCGCACACAGGCGCAACAAAGGCGGGGAAATTCCCGTTGAAAAACAAGTCCGTTCAAAAGCCAGGCGAGTTCAGAACTCGCTGGCGGACGCAATCAGAGACGATAGATGGAATAGAGATGCCGCAATGGCGGCCCGTGAAAATCCGCGCGGCCATCAACCACGCGTTTGGAGTAGCGTGCGGCGACCACGGAGATCGAGCGCAACGGCACAGTTGCCGCCAGTGCGGCCGGCTTGAAACTATCTTCTTTGGCCGCCAGCAATCCCTCGTGCACAGCCGATTGGCAATCGCAGGGGCTCGGCGCCGAAGAAGGTTTCGGGGCAGATTCTTCATCAGCTTGGGCGCTGCAGCAACCGGTGGATTCCGGAGCCGCCACGGGCTTCTGCGACTCGCACGCGCACAACGGGTTGGCCAAGACCAACATCATGCACACGGCTAATACGCTTTGGCACCAAACCTTCATTTCAAATAAATTACCGTATTTGGCTGCCGATGTCAAAACCGCGTCCGGCATCACGGCTTGCCTTAGCCCAGCACTCCGCATCTAAAAACTGGCCACCACGCGCTGGACTCGGCATGATCGGCCCATGCGTTTTCTACTGTTACTCCTGAGCTGTGCCTTCCTGTCCCTCACTCTCACTGCAGAAGATAAGAAACCCAATATCCTGATGATCGCGATTGATGATCAGAAC
>Ga0208624_1000491_pt1 | contig 20419 bp, 18 predicted proteins | sample Knorr_S23_td_DCM_FD_185607 | JGI IMG/M metagenome (GOLD analysis project Ga0208624, IMG submission 185607) | Marine microbial communities from Southern Atlantic Ocean transect - Knorr_S23_td_DCM_ad_71m_LV_A (SPAdes) (version 2) | ecosystem: Environmental > Aquatic > Marine > Oceanic | place...
ATGTCTGGACCGAGTTTTCTTTGGACGAAGAACGGGGGATCGTCTACTTGCCGGTGGCCAGTGCCAAATACAATTTCTATGGAGCGGATAGAGAAGGAACGAATCTATTCAGTAACTGTTTGGTTGCCCTGGATGCTCGTACGGGCGAGCGACTTTGGCACTTCCAGTTCGTGCACCACGACATTTGGGATTACGATCCGGCCACTTCGCCGAAGCTTTTGACAGTCGAGCATGATGGGAGACTTGTGTATGTGGTGGCCCAAGCGACCAAGCAGGGCTTCCTGTTCGTTTTCGACCGGGTCACGGGAGAACCGCTTTGGCCGGTAGAAGAGCGTCCTGTACCGATGGGTACGGAATTGCCGGGGGAAACTCTTTGGCCGACTCAACCATATCCGACGGCTCCTCCTCCCTTCGCCCGCCAGTCATTCACCGCTGATGACGTGAATCCATTTCTCGATGAAGAAGAGACCGCTCGCCTTAGAGCCCAGGTCGAAGGGGCCCGTAATGAAGGGCTTTTCACGCCTCCGAGTCAGCGGGAAACGATACAGATGCCGGGGAACAATGGCGGGGCCAATTGGGGAGGTGGCGCAGTCGATCCTGAATCGGGTAGGCTGTACATTGTATCCAAAGATCACCCGGCCATTCTTAAGTTGGTACCGGATACATCGCAGGCAGCGCCGGCGCCTCAAGACATGGAGCTTCGAGGACGCTATTTCTATGATACCTACTGCCACGCGTGCCACACGATCGCTACCGATGAAAACCTGTTGGCGGTTTCATCTCTAGTTGGGGTGGCGGATCGCTTGAGTGATCAGCAAATATTCAATGCCATCCAGCAGGGGCAGGGGTCGATGCCTGGCTTCCCTACAATCGCCGATGCCGATATCCGTCTCCTAGTGGAATTCCTCAAGAATCCCGCCGCCTTCCCTCGAATAGTCGAAGATGAGGGCAAGCAGCTCGAGGGCAGTGCTCGTTTCACTAGTGGATTCGGATTGGTTAGGGCCAGCAATGGATTGCCGATAGTCAGTCCGCCATGGACGACCTTGACGGCCTATGACCTGAACCGTGGCGAAATCGAGTGGCAAAGGCCCATTGGCGATGCGCCCGAGCTTGCGGCCAAGGGGATCCGCAACACGGGTTCCGCATTCCAGAAAATGGCGCCGGTTGTTACCGCGGGTGGATTGATTTTCGTTGGATGCCGGGATGGCTTCGTTCGGGCCCTGGATTCGCGGGATGGATCGACCGTCTGGGAAAGCGAAGTCGGTGTAGCCATGGAAGGGATACCAGCAGTCTATGCCGTTGAAGGCCGCCAATATCTGCTCTTTTGCGCTTCCGCCCAGGTAGGGCTGACGCCGGATTCGGAGATTCCCATCGACGGGCGGTACGTGGCCTTTGCCTTACCGGAATAGCGGCTTAGGGTGTCCTATTCTGCGCTGACCTGGACATCGCCAAAGGCGTGAACTTTGTCGCAGATGAGCTTCAAGGACTCTTCTAGATTTCCACTGGCGGTTTTGAACGCGTCGGCATCGATCGTGAGCGGGGCTCCGAGCACGACCAGCGGCGCTCCGTACTCCGGCGTTTTCACGGCTTGTTCGATGGTCAGTCCACCTACCGCTTGAACCGGCACGGGCACGGCTTCCACAATCGCTTTGAGTTCGTCCAAGGGATTCGGGATGCGTTCGCCGCGGGCGGCGATTCCCCTGCGTTCATCGTAGCCGATGTGATGGATTACGTAGTCGCATCCGAGCTCCGCCAAACGCTTGGCGGCATCCACCATGTTCTCGCTCGCCAGATTGTCGCCCATGACTTCGATTCCCAAATCCTTTCCCGCTTGGACAACGCAGCGAATGGTTTTTTCGTGGGCCTGGGACATGACCACGACTTGGGTAGCGCCCGCTTTGGCCATGAGCTCGGCTTCCAGCCACCCGCCATCCATGGTTTTCAGGTCGGCGACAATGGGCGTATTCGGAAAACGGTCGCGCAGAGCTCGAACGCCGTTCATGCCTTCGGCGATGATGAGCGGTGTGCCGGCTTCCAGCCAGTCGACTCCCGCTCTAAGAGCCATTTCCGCCGTTTGCAAGGCTTCGGGAATTTCTACGATATCGAGTGAAATCTGAACGATCGGTTTCATGTCTTGAGTGCCATCTATCTGTCCTTGAGGAGGCTGTTGCTAAGGTTGTTCGTAATGCTTGAAGGGGATCAGTTCGAGACGATTGTCCTCTCGAAACTTCCGGTACTTCTCGATTTCTTCCCAGTCTTTCTTCCCCGAGTACTTGGCGCCTTGGATGCCGGACCGTCCGGAACTGATCTCCTTGCATGGGAGGGGTGCGGCCGGGGCCCGGTCGAGGAAGCCGATGTCGATTAGGAATTCGTTCACTTTGGCCGTGGTGTATTCCAGATGGGGGAATTATTATACTTTCAAGCCGAGCTCCCGGCAACGCACGATGCACCTAATATTGGAAACGTAAAAGGCGTCGGAGGTTCATCTTTGTACTTTAATTGGCAAGAAATTCGCTCGGAGGAGGGCAGGGCGCTATGGTTTCGCGTTCCGTTGTACCTCAGACCAAGGGTGAGGGCACGGCGTGAGGGTGGTCGCTTGGGCGAGAGGGATGTAGGCCGCTTTACGGATGTTGCGCCCCGGCCGCTCGGGCCCATCGCCCAGATCCTCGCGGGACGTTTCGGCCAGCGCTTGCAGCTTGGATACGATTTCCGGATGGATCGCGGCGACATCGGTGGTTTCCCCAATATCCTCTTCCAGATTGTAGAGCGTTCCCGAGCGGATGCTTTGCCCACCGCGGGTGTAGTCTCGAGTGAAAAGCTTCCAAGGCCCGCTGCGGACGGCATCAGGAAAGGCTTCACCTACGGAAGGACGAATGATTTCTGCCACAAAATCGTGGAGAATCCGGTCACCGTCCACGACTTGCACGCCACCATTCTCCATCTTCTCGGCATCGACCACACCAAGCTGACTTACAAATTCCAAGGTCGGCACTACCGCTTGACGGACGTGCACGGAAATTTGGTGAAGCCTGTTTTGGCCTAGAGCGACTACTGGGGAGTGGGTTAATTCTGGGAGCGGAGCCAGTTGCTTCGACTTTTTGCTAGGGAAAATCGGCTTGGTCCTCATTATCGGTATTTCGGAGGGTCGAGCCCATCCTCCATACCTATAGGAATACGCCGTTGGATGCTGCATTGATCTTGAATCGTGGTGGGGCTGGCCATCCTAAGGCAACCTCCTATGGTAGCCTTTGAATTTCGGCTGACTAAGGATTATCAGACCTACCATTTGAAACGCGAATTGAATCTAACTAGTCACTCAATTGGTGGGAATCCGCGTTCTCGAAATTCGACACAGTCGAGGATCGATTGCTTTCCTCTGATGGGCTTGGTCGGACGTTTTCCTTGTTAAACCAGACAGTCAGTACGAATTGAATAACAGCGATGATGATGGCCGCGACTGCGAACGGGATGGCGATTCTTAAAATGAATCGTTTGAGCGGATAGGAATCTTCGGTCCCCTTGGCCATTATTGATCAGGACTCTCTTCAGCCTCGATTGCTGTTCCATCTGAGACAATTCCCATGGCCTGCGCTCGGTTTTCCCAGCGCTTGCGAGCGAGCTCACGCATGTCAATGTGAGCGTCTGACTCATCGACGATTTCTAGTCCGAGCAAGGTTTCGATGGCATCTTCCAAGGTAACTAGCCCACTGGTACCGCCAAATTCGTCGATAACGATAGCGATGTGCTCGTGGTTGACGTGCAATTCATCGAACAGTTTAGATAGCGTGTCGAATTTCGAGACGGCGCTTATTGGGCGTTTAAGCTTTCCCGCAGTTGTTTCAGGAGCCTCCTTGGCAATTTCCTTCATCAAATCTATACGTAACACGTAGCCTGTAATATTATCTTTAGAATCCCGATACAGGGGAATGCGGGTGAATCGAGAAAGCGATTTATCGGCTGTGGCCTCTTTGCAGGTAGCGTCTTCGGAAAGGCTGCATATGACGGTTCTTGGTGTCATGATATCCTCCACGTGCAGCTCGCGAAAACGAATCAGACTGCGAATCATACGCGATTCGTTTTCAGCGAGAACCCCCTCGCTACTACCGATTTGAGCGAGGGCGATGATCTCATCCCGGCTAACTCGATTTTCGGTTCCGCCCTTGGATTGGATGAACGCAGTTATCCGTTTGGTAATAGCGACAAGCGGGTAGGTTCCAATGACTATGGCATGGCAGGAGTAGGTTGTGAACCTCGCCAGCGATCGCCAGTATTGGGCCCCCAACGTTTTCGGTATGATCTCCGACAGGAAAAGAATTAGGAGCGTTAGTATTGCGGAGATTAAGCCGAAGTACGCTTCGCCGAATACGGCCACTGCCTGGGAGCCGACTCCGGCTGCCCCTAAGGTGTGGGCGACAGTGTTCAAGGTGAGAATCGCGGCCAAAGACTGGTCGACGTTGCGCTTTAGTTGATCGAGTCGCTTGCCGTAGTGCTGACCGCTTCGTTCGACTTGCCGTACGAAGGAAGGAGGCATCGATAGCAAGGCCGCTTCGAGAATAGAGCAGAGAAACGAAATCCCGAGGGCCAATAGCAAGTAGAGTAATAGAGCGATCACAATAGGCCTATGAGGTGGCAGGAAACGGTTGAGGGCAATGATAAGCGGTTCATTTTTGACCGAGTGCCCGTCCGCAAAGACGTTGGCCCGCTTTCAGCGTGGGCGTTTAAGGAGTACAACACCCACTAAGATCGACTGAGATTTTTTGATGAGCCCCAATTCCCCGAGCAGCGTTTCCTCCGGAGCCATACCGAAAACCTTCGTCCAATACATGAAATCCTTTGGGCCGGGGATCATCGTGGTCCTTACGTGGCTAGGGGCGGCGATATCGTGGAGGTCGGTGTAGCCGGAGGGAATTTTGGATACGCACTCATGGGGTGGTGGCTTTGGCTGTATTGATGCGCTTTCTGTTCGTGTCGCTGATCGCAAAATACCAGCTTTGCAATCAGCGTGGGGAAGGCGTTCTCGATGGACTGGCTCGGTTGAATACAGCCTTCACTTTGTTGCTCTTCGTCGCCGCGATTGTCATGGGACACATCTACGGCGCCTACATGACCGTCGGGATTGGAGAGGCCTGCGTGAATCTGATGGGGTTCGGTTCGGTCTTCTCATGGGCCTTGTTTTGGAATGCCATAGCCGTAGCCATCGTTTTCAGGCCGATATTCGGTCGCATCGAGTGGATCTTCAAGTCCCTGCTGATCCTCTTATCGATATCGTTTATGGGTACTGCTATCTGGGTGGGTTCGAATCCCAAAGGCGTTCTGCAAGGGACATTGGCATTCAAGCTTCCGGAGAAGTCGGGCCCCTACGGCTCGCTGCTTATCGCGATCGGCATGATCGGGGCAGTAGGCGGATCGCTAATGAATTTAGTGTATCCGTATTTCCTGGATAAAAAGGGTTGGAATCGGCCCAAGCATCGGCTTGCACAGACCTACGATTTCCTTTTGGGCGTGATTGTGATGATCATTATCAATCTTTCGATTTAGACGTTGGGGGCCGAGCTTCTGTATCCAAGATGGCTGACGATCGAACAATTGGACGACCTGCCGCGATTACTGAGCGAAGTGTTGGGAGATGGCGGGAGGACGCTTTTCTATTCGGGCATTTTCGCCGCTATTTATTCGTCGCTGTTTGGTCATTCGTTGGGTCTTGGTTGTTTGTGGAGTCACGCGTTCCTTCGATGGAACAAAGCGGTCAATGCTGAGATTGGGAATTACCAAAGCCATTGGTGGTATCGCATCATAGCCTTCTGGTGTTCGCTGTCGCCTCTGGTCTTAACAGCGCCGGGAATGCCGGGATTCGTTTACGTGACGCTGCTCTCCAACAGTGCCCAAGTGGTCATCTTGCCTCTCTTGGCCGTAGGCCTTTGGTGGATTACCGCCAGCGAGAAGTTCATTGGTAAAACCTACCGCAATCGATGGTGGGAAAACTTGGTGATGGCCCTCCTCTTTTCGTTGGTTTTGTGGGGGGCTTACGGGCGATCAAATCGGTATTGGGCCTGATTTTCCCTGGTTAGAGTCCGCCCGTGATCCGTATCAACTGCCGCCTTTAGATGGCCGACGAGGCTGCGTTTTCCGGACGCTGCAGTCGAGGAGGATGGGGGATAGTCTGGCTCTCGAATGATTGACGTGCTGATTTCGGTATCCGCTTACCAACTCGGCAAGAGGATTCTCTCATCTTGCGTCTCGCAGTCTGGCGCCGTAGAGCTTGGCTTTCGCTCGGAGATCGGTCTCTAGCTTTCGAGCGATGTCCGGGTACCGGTCGATGACGTTGTACATTTCCGAAGGGTCTCGATCGAGATGAAAGAGCTCGGCTTCTGCCACGCTCGTTTTTAAACGGTACTTCCAAGGGCCTTGGCGAATTCCCTCGAAGAAATCGGATTGCGAATAGATATATTCGATTCGTGGCGACTTAGCCTCTCCCTTGAGGAAGGGAAGAATATCGTAGCCGTCTGTTTTGCGGCTCGTCTTGACGCCTGCGGCTGCGGCAATCGTGGGAAGAAAGTCTATGGTGGAAGCCATTTCCGATGAAACCAATCCTTTGGGAATTACCCCTGGCCAGCGGAAGATTCCGGGGACGCGCGGCCCGCCCTCGTAACTGGTTCCCTTGGCCCCTCTCAAGAAACCCGCGTTGCCAGTGTGCCAGCGTTCGTTGCCTGCTTGCAGCATGCGATCAGGAAGGTTGTGCCAAGGGCCATTGTCGCTGGTGAATATGACCAGGGTGTCTTTATCGATGCCCAGGCTTTTGATTTCGTCCAGGATGCGGCCGGCGCTCCAATCGATGGTCTCGATAACGTCCCCGTAGTGGCCTCCCTTGGACCGGCCGGAACGCTCATGCATGGTCATGACCGGCAAATGGGGCATGGAGTAGGCGAGGTAGAGGAAAAACGGCTCCCGATCGCGGGCGCTGCGCTGGATGAAACTTACGGCTGCCTCCGTGTAGCGAACGGTCAGGTAGTGTTGATCATGGCCGACTGCCTCGATTTCCTTGGTATCCCGGTATAAATGCATGGGACGGTCGGTTTGCACCCAGGGCTTGATCATGTCGTTGGAATACGGGAGGCCGAAGAAATGGTCGAATCCGCGCCCAGTTGGCATTACATCGTCGTTTTGGTGCCCTAGGTGCCATTTGCCGACCGCCATAGTATTGTAACCAGCTGGTGCAAGTAGTTGAGGGATCAATACCTGGTCTAGCGGAAGGTGGTTTTCCGAGCTGGGGCCCGTGTTGCGAGGCATTCCGGCGTGAATGGGATAGCGCCCTGTCAGCAGGGCCGCGCGGGAGGGACTGCAAACCGGGGCCCCGCAATAGAAGGATGTGAGCCGCGCGCCCTCGGCGGCCATGCGATCGAGGTTTGGGGTGCGGGTCGTTGGATGCCCATAGCAACTCAGATCGCCATAGCCCATGTCGTCGGCGAAAAGAACGACGAAGTTTGGTTGATCGATTGAAGACGCATCCAAACGGATAAAGGACAGAATACAAAGAAAGGTAAGCAGGGAGAATCGTTTCATGGGAATTATCTGATACAAAAGAGGAATGAAGAACTGTGAAGATGGCGAAACAAAATCGCGGAGAGCGAGGGTTTAATGACGATGGATTAGGGTTGTCGGATCGGCGTTAGCATCATTTTGTGGAGCTGATTCGCAAAGAAGAATCCCTAAAAAGAGAACGATGATATCGCTTGATGTAACTTCCCCATTCGATGGTCCAGTTAATGGTCTGGCCAGGATCGGGAACGGAGTTTTCGGCGGTGCTGTTGGGCGGGTTGGGGGAGCGATTGATTCGAGGCTATTCGAAGAGCAGGCTGGCTTCTTCAGAATAAGAGGGACAGGGACTGCCTTAGCCGATAAGAGGACGTGATGAGCGCGCCTGAAAAGATACTGGTAACAGGAGCTGCGGGCCGGGTCGGGACGGCATTGCGCCCCATACTGCGGGAGTGCTACGGTCATACGGTGTTGATGGATATCAGCGAGATCGAAGACTGCCGTGCAGGGGAATCGTTTCGTAAAGGAGACATTGCCGATCTCGAATGCCTCAAGTCGGTTGCGGATGGATGCGATGGAATCGTCCATCTGGCGGGCCTAGTGGCTTCCCACTACACATTCGAGGAGAGCTTCGGCCCCAATTATGTGGGGACGCATAATATTTTTAGAGTGGCTGCGGAAATGGGGATCGAGAATGTCGTCTACGCCAGCAGCCATCATGCGGTGGGTTTCATAAAACGGGGCCAGGAAATCGATCATACGACTGCTCATCGGCCGGATACCGAGTATGGTTTGAGTAAAGCTTTCGGGGAATCAGCTGGAGCATATTTCGCCGACAAGTTCGGTCTAAATATACTGTCAATAAGAATTGGATACATTGGGCCGGAAGTTCCCAATGAACGGCGACTGCACACCTGGATAAGCGCTCGCGACTTGGCTCAACTAGTGGAGATCGGCTTGCGAAAAAAGGGAATGGGGCACCAGATCGTTTACGGGGTGTCCGCTTGCGATGAGCCTTTTTTTGATAACAGCAATGCCGAACGTCTGGGATACCGATCGCTGGACCACTCGCTCCATGCCATAACCGATCCTTCCGTGCTTGAACTGAAACCTGACCTGAACACCATCGAAGAGGGTGTCGTCGGCGGCGGGTTTGCCGCGTTTGATTTCGCGGGGGACTCAGACCGAATTCTCAAGCCTTCATGAAAGTAGCTATAACAGGAACCGGTTTCATGGGCTCCACGCATGCGGAAGCCTTAAAGAGATTGAGAGGCATCGAGGTCATCGGAATCCAGGGTTCGACTCCGAAAAAGTCGCGGTTGGCTGCAGACCGATTGGAGCTTCGGAAAGCCTTCGATAGCTGGGAAAGTCTGCTGGCGGATGGTGAGGTGGACGCGGTTCATATCACTACTCCCAACAGACTGCACTATCCGCAAACCGTTTCCGCTCTTGAAGCAGGTAAACACGTCATGTGCGAAAAGCCGCTGGCAATGACGAAGGAGGAATCGGGCGAATTGGTTCGCTTAGCGAAAGCTTCCGGTCGAGTTACCAGCGTAAATTACAATTTCCGATTCTATCCGATGAATTTGGAGGCTAAGGAACGAACGCGGTCTGGCGAGCTAGGGGATATACACAGCATTTTCGGAAGCTATCAGCAAGATTGGCTCCTTTACGACACTGATTACAATTGGAGGGTGCTTGCCGATGAGCAAGGGGACTTGCGCTCGGTGGCCGACATCGGAACGCACTGGATAGACTTGGCCCAGAACGTTGTGGGGCAAAAGGTGGTCTCGGTTTTCGCGAATTTGCGGACCTTGCACCCCGTTCGCAAACGGCCTCGAGGCGAAGTGGAGACCTTTTCGGGGAAGCAAGAACCGGTAGCCTCTACCGAGCCTGTCGATATCACTACAGATGATTTTGGCTGTTTGCTCTTGAGGTTTGATGGTGGCGCGATTGGGACGATGTTCGTATCTCAGGTGACGCCCGGCCGGAAGAATTGCCTGAGCTACGAGATCGCTGGATCGCGTGGCGCTGTGGCCTTCAATAGTGAAATGCCGAACCAGCTCTGGCTCGGATACCGAGAGAAAGCCAACGGGATTCTATTGAAAGATCCCTCTTTGAGCGGAGGGTTGGCCCGGCGATTCACCGACTATCCCGGGGGCCATGCCGAGGGTTTCCAAGATTCCTTCAAAATGTGCTTCCGGGCCTTCTATGAGTATATCGAATCAGGGGAAACGGGATCGCCGGAATTCGCGACTTTCGAGGAAGGTCACCAGGAGATCGCCCTATGCGAGGCGGTGGCCCGGAGCGCTAGAACCGAGTCTTGGGTGGAGATTTAAGCGTGGAAATGGGTTCTGGATTTATTGTCATTCGTTCCAGCGGTAGCTTTAAGCGAAATAACCACACTCCCTGTGAACCCTCACCCTAAACTGGATCACGATTATGAAACTTGGATACGTTAGCGCCATTTTGGCCGATCAATCATTGGAATACGTACTCGATTTCGCGGTTGCGGAAGGATTCTCTTGTGTTGAGCTCATGTGCTGGCCGCTTGGCAAGGCGGAGCGTCGGTATGCGGGAGTCACCCACGTCGACGTAACCAGTCTAGACAATGCCATGGTTTCCGAAATCAATGGGATGGTTTCGGACCGAGGGCTTTCGATTAGCGGGCTAGGCTATTATCCTAATCCTCTTTGTCCGGATCACGACGAGGCCCAAGTCTACATCGATCATCTCGGTAAAGTGATTGAAGCCTCCGCTCGATTAGGTGTCAGCCAGGTGAATACCTTCGTTGGACGAGATCCGGCAAAATCGATAGATGGCAATTGGCCCCGTTTTCTCGAAGTCTGGAAGCCCCTGGTTAAGCGGGCCGAAGAAGAGGGGGTCCGCATTGGCATCGAAAATTGCCCTATGTATTTCAGTTCCGACGAGTGGCCAAGCGGCAAGAACTTGGCCATCAGCCCGACGGTCTGGCGGCGCATGTTCAGCGATATCTCCAGCGAAGCGTTTGGATTGAATTACGATCCTTCGCACCTGCTTTGGCAGCGAATGGACTATCTCAAGCCTATCGAGGAGTTTTCTGAAAAGCTCTTCCATATCCATGCCAAGGACGCCCGGATCGATGGAGCGGCTTTGGACGATGTTGGCATTTTGGCAACGCCGTTGGAGTACCATACGCCAAAGCTGCCGGGTTTGGGCGACATCGATTGGGGCGGCTTTTTCAGCGAGCTTGGGCAAGCTGGATACAACGGGCCTGTTTGTGTCGAGGTCGAAGATCGTCCGTACGAAAGAACTCTGGCCGGTCGTCAGGGCGCATTAAGGCAAAGCGCCCGTTTCCTTCGCAATTTCATAATGGAAGAACTCGTGGATTAGTTTTTCCTTAATCTAGTCTGATCAAGTCCTTTTGACGAAGGCGACGTTGCTTCAGGGAGGATGCCGCGTCGGAATTAAGGTTGGGCGGATTGAAACCGTCATTGTGAATTCCCATGAGCCTTCCATTCTGATGGTACGAAAATTGCTTTTCGCGTCGATCGATGTTCAAAGGCTACAAGGCAGGCTCATTTTTCGACGAAATGTATGGTTTAGATCAGCCTGAGTGCCTGCAACACTACAAATTTCTCGAAAGCCGCTTTGAAAGGATGAGCGAAACTGAGCTCAACGAGAAACAGAGAACTCTTGAAAACGGCTTTTTGGAACAGGGGATTACATTCACTGTTTATGGAGACGATGAGGGGACTGAGCGGATTTTTCCTTTCGATCTGATTCCTCGCATCATACCAGGAGACGAATGGACGAAAATTGAGAGAGGCTTAACTCAGAGGATTGTAGCTCTGAATTTGTTTCTAAATGATGTCTATCACGATAGCCGAATTGTCAGCGACGGAGTTATCCCGGAAGAAATTGTCAAAGGAGCGGCCCACTATCGGCGAGAAATGGAATTCGTCGATGTGCCGCAAGACATCTACATTCATGTTTGCGGGACCGATCTGATTCGTGATGGAAGCGGCAACTACCTGGTTTTGGAAGATAATGGCAGATGTCCATCAGGCGTTTCTTATCTTCTTGAGAACCGGGAGGCGATGAAGCGAGCGTTCCCTTCAATGTATCGGGAATATGGGGTTCGTCCAGTGAATCAGTACCCAGAACTATTATACAAAACGCTACAGCACTTAAGCCCGCGATTGGGTCAGCAACCAGTATGCGTTTTGCTGACACCAGGCGTGTACAATAGCGCTTACTTCGAGCATTCATTCTTGGCCCGGAAAATGGGGATCGGAATCGTTGAAGGTCGAGATTTGGTCGCGTTGGATGGCTACATATACATGAGAACAACGAAAGGGCTGGTGCAAGTTGACGTAATCTACCGGCGTCTGGATGACGACTTTCTCGATCCGGTCGCGTTTAGGGAGGATTCAGTCCTGGGTGTGCCGGGATTGATGGATGCCTATTTGAGCGGAAATGTCGCCCTAGCTAACGCGGTTGGGGCTGGCGTTGCGGACGACAAGGTAACGTATGCGTATGTCCCTGAGATGATAAAATACTATCTCGATCAGGATCCTATTTTGGAAAGCGTTCCCACTTATCTTGCCTGGAGGGAAAAGGATCGATCTCATATCTTGAACAACTTGAAATCTCTAGTGGTTAAGTCAGCGAATGAATCCGGTGGATACGGTATGCTGATGGGGCCAACTTCGACTGCGAAGGAACGGAGAGATTTCAAGGCTATGATTGAAAGTGAGCCTCGAAACTTCATAGCTCAGCCAGTAGTATCTTTGTCGAGGCAGCCAACGATTTGCGGAAAGTATTCGGTTGAGGGCCGCCATGTCGATTTGAGGCCATTCGTCTTGTACGGGAAAGACATTGAGATAATTCCTGGTGGACTAACTCGGGTTGCTCTGAAGAAGGGATCGCTTGTGGTTAATTCTTCTCAAGGTGGAGGTAGCAAAGACACATGGGTATTGTACAAGTAAGGGAATGGTTGGGAGCTTCGGATGCTGTCTAGAGATGCCAACAGTCTTTATTGGTTGAGTCGTTACATCGAAAGGGCTGAGAACTTGGCCCGATTGGTAGATGTAAAACGATACGATGCTCTTGATTCAGGTAGGTCTTCCGCAGAATCAGATGACTTGGCTTGGGATACACTCATGAGAGTGACCTGTACAGACGAGCACTGTGAGTCGTTCAAAACGGGAGACCAAAAGGAGGATGTAGGGAGCTTTATCACTTTGTCTGAAAGCAATCCAGACTCGATTCGCCAGTGCATTTCCAATGCCCGCGAGAACGGACGCATGGTGAGGGACCAGATCTCAGAAGAGATTTGGTTAGAATTAAATCGGCTGCACCTCTTCTTGCGATCGCGCGAGGCTCGGAATCTTTGGACCCGAAGGCCCGATGCGTTTTGCAAAGAGGTTGTCGACTTTTGTCTGTTGTTTAATGGCCTTATCGACTCCACGATTTTGCACAACGAAGGGTGGCGATTCGTTCAGATAGGGAAGTATTTGGAGCGGGCCGACAAGACGACCAGAGTTCTCGATATGCTCGCGCTGGTAGAGCATACTGACCGTTTGCAAATCGCATCCGCCCTCCGCTCTTGCTCGGGCTTCTCGGCTTTCAGGTATGAATTCAAGGGTGACTTTAATATGGAGAACGCGGTTGATTTCCTCCTTTTTTCCCAATCGTTTCCGAGATCGGTTCGCTATTGTTTACGCCAATTGGATCGCCAATTGCATGGGATATCCGGCACTCCTGAAGATGGATTTTCGAATGAGGCTGAGAGGTTGACGGGCAGCCTGCTCGCTAGAATGAACTACTCCAGTGTTGAAAGCGTTTGGGCTCAAGGCCTCAGGGATTACGTAGATTCGTTGCAAACCCAATTTAACAAGATTGGACAGGAGATATTCGAGATCTACGTGCTGCTTCCTCAAGAGTTTCGCGGCGTTGTGAAAGAGGATGCTTGGCAGGTCCAGTGGCAGCAGCAACAGTAGACCGAAATGTTGCTGCGGCTCCATCATCGAACAGAATATCGCTATTCCGAAGCTGCGACCAGCAATTCGAATGAATTGCGGATGACGCCAATAACGACACGATGGCAGAAGCTAGAGGTGAATATCATAAGCGTGCTGCCGGCGACTCGACTATCTAGCTACGAAGATTTGAACCAAAACATAGTGTCGTATTTTGAGATCTCCGAGCCACATAGCAGGCTGGTCGTCGATAGTCGGGCTAGTGTGAACACGAGCTGTAAAGTAGACTTTGATAATCTGCCTTATGGCTACTCGCATAGCGACTTGCCTCAATGTTTGGCTCTGGAAGATTGCTATCCGTTTCTTCAGGATAGTAGCTACATAGGCCTAACACCTGAAGCTTGGCGATTGGCGTTGGATATAAAGGGGGATTCCGAAGATGTGTTTCAGACGAGTTATGGTATTATGGATTACATTTATTCGGAATACCAATACGATACGGTCGCTACGAATGTCATGACTCACGCTACCGAAATTTTGGAGAACAAGAGGGGCGTGTGCCAGGACTTCGCGCATGCGATGGTAGCTCTGTGCCGTAGTTTGCGTATTCCGGCGCGATATGTTAGTGGCTATTTCTTCGATGCAACTCGCGACCGAAGCCTCAGGGGTTCTGAAGCTTCACACGCCTGGGCGGAAGTCTACATTGAACCATTAGGGTGGGTCGGCTTAGACCCCACTAATCGGAAGGTTGTTGACGATACATATATTATACTCGCTCGAGGCCGCGACTATCGAGATGTGGCGCCGGTGATCGGAAGCTTCATGGGAAGCGGGAGGAGTGCGATGCAGGTGACTGTGTCGGTGGAGAGAGATCAGTGAAACAGGGGTGGACCACTTGCAGCCAATGCTTTTGGCTTGGGCAATGTTGCGATACCCAATGATAAGCCTGTTTTTTGTCATCGCGATCTTCGCTCATTGCTTGGCGTCGCAGGCAGGAGAACTTCCGAATGCAGCCCATATTATCACCGACGATCATGCAATGATCTATTGATCCAGCAATTGGATAGCAGTATGATGGAAATATTCAATCAGCCTCAGGGGCTGAAGTAGACGATGTCGCTCTCGATCCAGTCCTAGAAAAGCTCGTTAATCTATAAACTCGCTTGGATCGAACTTGTCGCCCGGCTTTACGCCCTGCTTCTCGTACCAGCCTTGATTGACCTCTAAGGCGAATAGCAAATCGGACCGTATTGATCTTCTGGATGTTTCATCGTGAGGATAGAGGGGGTAGATTTCCCGCAAGACGCCATCAGCGGTGAAGTAACCGATGTCCAGAGGGATGTGGGTGTTCCGCATCCAGAAGGACATTTGCTTGGGCCGGTCGAATACGAATAGCATCCCTTGGTTTTCGGGCAAGCTGTCTCGGTACATAAGTCCCTTGGCTTGTGTGGCGGGATCAATGGCAAGCTCCACGGCTACCTCGGCGTGGCCGAAGGTCAGAATGGGGAGCCCGCCTTGGGAATCGGACTTGGACCGAATGTCCTGGTTGCAAGCAGAGGTGATCGCCAAGACGCATAGAAGGATTATCGGGAGACCGAGTTTGAATGCCGAATGCATAGCTCCGTCGGTTCTCGCGCAACTCCCATGGCCTTGGCAATCACCAACTCGAGTGCTTGGTAGACGTATGAAGTCTATCTTCAATCGCGGCTTTAAGGCGCCGGATGCCTACAGTATGTGGTGTTTCTCCTAGGTGTGAGGAAAATTCTTTATTCATGGCTTATAAGGCGGAAGCGGTTCTTGCTTCTATGTGGGCCACCGCTTCGGCAGGCACTTTTTTCTTCCAGGATGCTTTTCCGGTGTTCGTCAGCTCGCTTGCCCTCAGCTCGAATTCTGGGAAAACGTTTTCGCCAAAGACATTGATCACTTGCAGAGTAGCTTTTGGATCCTCCTCCGTCATATCGAAGGTCAAAGTGCCGAAATTCATTGATTCGGCATAGGGCTCTTCGATGGCGATCACTTGATCGTTGGCCTCGGAATAGTCTGGTTTTGGGTCTTGGGCCAAGGGGCTGCTGACGAGCTCGTATAAATCGTACCCGCCATCACGTGACACAGGAATCGCTTTGATTTCTGCTTCATCATCGTCGCCCGAGAGGAGCATCACCCCGTCGATCTCGTTTTCCTTGATGAAATGGAAAAGCCCGTTTCGATCACTCGGGAAGGCCATCCAAGTATTTTTATTAAGATCCGAGATATTGCTCCAGCTGCTGCCGCTGAGCAGCACTTTGAAGGTAGCTTCGCTCTCAACTAGCCGATCTTGGAGCCATTCCATTTGAGTTTGCCCTAGAATCGTACTTTGCTCGGCCTCATCACGATAGGTGTAGGTATCAAGGATTATGAAATCGACTCCGCCGTATCGATAAGTAAAATACGTAATGTCCGGTTTTTCAGAATCCTGATTTGGAGCAGGCCAGTAGCGCTGAAAAATCTCCATGGAGACATCTAGCTCTTCAGGCCCAATTTTGACTGGGGCATCCCAAGTGGCTAGCTGCGGGATGGAGCGGAGAAGCGGCTGCAAGAAAGGAACGCTGCGCTGGCGTCTATACTCTTCTGCCTGGAACTGAGGCGCCAGCTCCGAGAAAGCTTCGTTAGCGCCCAGCCAGAAAAACGCGTGAGGGCGAGCGTTCTGCACCTGAAGCCAGATAGCCTGCAATCCGTCTTGGTCCGCTCGCGCCCCCGATCCAAACCCAATAGAGAACTTTGTCAGCATCTCCTCTTCGGGAGCAGTGAGCACAGGGTAGCCGTCATAGTCGATTGGCTCACCATCCACCAGTACTTGGTAATAGTAGAAAGAATTGGGCTCCAAGTCTTCGACTGTGACGGTTACGCAATAGTCCTCTTCGGCTGACGCGAAAACGGGAGAGGTAAGTTGAGCATTCAAGAAATTTGGATGGGAGCTATAGCGAATATTGATAACGCTTTCGCCGGCAGCTCGAGCCCAGAGGGTAATCTGATCAGATTCTATGGACCCGACCATCGGCCCTTGCATGAGACGACCGCCCTTCGAGTAGGCGGGGATCAAAATGGCTAGAGCTAGAAAAGCGATCAGGATTCGCGGCATAGGTAGAAATTTAAAAAGATTGTTAATAGAGGACACGAAAATGGAAAGAAGAAATCGGCCATTGCAGGATTGAACAAGTCCTAGGGGAAAGCCTTAGGGGGAGTTCAATCCTGGGCCCAAATCGGGAAAAAAAACGGTCTCGAGTTGATCTCGGAGATTCCTGGAAGCTAAGCTGTTTTCCGATGAATTCTTGTATAGATAGAGAGAATGGGCTCCTAGCATCGGGACGGGCTACGGATGGCGCTCGATTCTTAAGTGCTATTGGGCGTATCGATTCCCTTAATAACGAGGATCCCAAAAAGGTTACCCAAGGTGATGAATCAATCGGCTATGAGTTGCATTTTAGCCGTTTGCTGTTCGCCAAAGCGCTGTCTTTATTTCCGGAGGCGTCTGAGGCTTTTCTTTTGGCGGCTCGAGGGCAGCACATATGCCGTTGGGAGTCGCCCCGTTCCGACTATCCGGATGGTCGAGCAGGGTACTTGAAGTGGCGGTCGGACCTAAAGCGATTCCACGCAGACGAGACGGCCAAAGTTCTAGAATCCGAGGGATACGATCTGGATACGATCGAGAGGGTTCGGGCCATCAATCTGAAGAAGGACTTGAAACACAATAATGAGGCTCAAGCGATGGAAGATGCGCTGTGCCTAGTGTTTTTGGAGAGCCAGTTCGCCGATTTTCGCCACAAGACCACAGAGGAGAAAATGGTTTCCATTCTCAGAAAGACTTGGGGAAAAATGAGCGATCGAGGAAAGGAAGCGGCATTGTCGCTGGATCTGGAGGAGGAAGAAAAGCGTTTGATCAATCTGGCATTGGGAGGGGACTAGTTTTCTGTGAGATGGTAGGGCTGCTTATTCTCAAGCAGCCGCGTTGAACTGGGTTCGAAGTAGAGACTCGTCCGGTTGGGGACAACAGGCCCTACGGTTAGATTTATCGGTTCCTCTTCTAGGAATCGTGTTTGTCTTCTAGATAGATTGAGCCCAGCTTTAGCAGGATGGCTTCGAGTTGCTCGTAGTAGCGATCTTCGTCGAAATCGGATTTGCGACTGCGAAGTGATTCTAATTCAGCTTCTAGTTGGTCGCGAGCAAATCGTTGCTCGGGTGTGAGCATTTTCTCTTGAGGCGATGGGATAAACGCGATTTGGCGGGATCGAAATCCGTCCGGAATTCGGTCACCTTCCGGCTGCTTGACGAGACGTTCGCCTCGGAACCAATCCGATGGCGTGCCGACGGAATCCCCATTGTCGTCAATCAAAGCGTGTTCGGAAGCGAGTCGATCGGATTCCTCGTAGAATTCTTCGACGGATCGGCTCGTTGCCACGAAGGCTTCTAGAAGGGAAACCTGCCCATCTTGATTCGCGTCACCTGTTCTCGATTGGATTACATTGGCAAATCGTTCGCCAAAGCGAGCGTAGTTGAGTTCATCGCCGCTCCTTGTAGCAGTAATTAGGATACGATTAGGCTTTGATAATCGATTGATAAATGGAGCTGAGGCGGAACCTCCGTGGATGAAAACAAAGGTTCGTTCCAAGGGGTCGAGCTGGGTGGCCAGGGATGCGGCGCTCAGGTCGGGTCCTCTTAGGTTTAGGAGCGTGTTCTTTTGCGTGTGAGTCCCGTGCCCGATGTAAATGATCCAAGCTGGTGTCGCGGATTTCGGATCAAGATTGGCAATCCACGTTTCGATTTGGGTTAGATCATCTTCTTCCTTGGATTCCCCGAGGCCAACAATCTTTAGACGAGCTCGAGTCGACACGGCGGCTTTTTTCCAAGCCTCAGCGGCGGCTTGAAAGCCTTTTTCGAAACGTTCTTCGCCCGGGGCGCCAACAATTACCAGCGTTTCGTGCTCTAAGAATGATTCGTTTTCCGCTTCCCCCAAGACCACGGAATGCAAAAGCCCTGCGGAAACACCTGCGATCAGGGATGTTACTCTCAACGACTTAAGAAAACTCCTTTTCACGCGAGACCTCGCTTTCTTCGGAGGCCCCATTCGACGAGGAAACAGCACAGAGCGGCTAGAAAGAGCCAAGCATTGTGCCACAGGGGGTAGGACCAAAGTTCAGTGACTGGAGCCTTTTGTTTGGAAATCATGGATTCCAGCTCACCCAGGGCGGATATTTCTAGGACGGATCCACCTGTTTTCTCGGCGATTTGTTCGAGCAATTGCCGATCTGGAGAAAGCGAGCTGAACTCGCTAGCGAGCGGTTCATTGACCCATCCGGTTTCCGCTATTCCAATTACTTCGCCCTCTGGGCCCTGGACTTCGACTCTGGCGATATAGGCACCGGCGTCTTGGGAAGAGAACTTAGCGGTGAAACGTCCGGGTGTATCGGATAGCGGTTCGGCGAAGAGGTCGACTTCGGTGAAACCCTTGTGGGAAGCAAGATCCGCTTCCGAAAGATCAACGCGCTTGATTGTTACGCGAGCCTGGCCAATTTCCAGTGGCTTGTAGTCCTCTTCTCGAGCCTCGATTACAATTTCTGTCCCATCGGCGGAATCCCGGGCTTCAATCTCGACAAGGTTCGGGACATCGGTGACGAGCCAACGAGCGATTTGGCGCCACAAGCGGGCGAGATCCTCATGCTCGGCCTCGCCTCTCAGTCCCCACCGCCAAAGATCGCCGACAGCTACGCAAGCGACCTTGCCTGCTCCGAAGTTGTGGGCGACGAGACTGGGGAACCGATCTCCCAGAGCGTTTTCCACTTCCGCGAGAACGCGAGCTCCCGGTTTGATTTTTGGAATGGTATTAAGCACCCGGAACGGAGGCATGGTATCCAGTCGAGCTCGCTCGTCGGTTTCCACAGGCCGGACCCGGGTCCACGGTTCAACCCATCCCTCGCGGGTCAGGCGCCAAGAGAGATTTTCGCTGGACGCGCGAGTAAAGGACTGGTCCAGGTAGACTGGGAGGGTGGCAGCTATTGGCGTGTTTTCGTATCCGCCATGATCCAAAGTGTCCGCTCCACCGAGGGCCAATAGACCCCCTCCTCTTTGAGCCACGAACTGGCGAATCAAGGTTTGCTGATTGAACGTGAAAAAGTCGGCTTCGAGGTCGTCGATTATAATGGCGTCGTATTTAAAAAGCTCTTCCTCGGTGCTGGGGAATCCGTCGCTGAGCTCCTTCTCGTCGCGAGTGTTGACTCGGATAAGCACGGGCTGGTCGTAGTCTTCCGTTTCTTCCTCGTCAGTTCGGTCGAATCCGCGATACAGTGGGTTGCTCGATTCGCCGACACGCCCTTTGAATTCGAATTTAGGTTCCCGTCGGGCAACTCTTATTAATCCGGACATCTGTAGCTGGGTATCGTTATAGAGGGCCCGGTTCAAAAACTTGTATTCCCAATTTGGCCGCCCGGTGACGTAGAGAATGCGGAAGGCTTCTTGCCCGCCATCCACCATCACGATGCGCTTATTGTTGGCCTGCGTGGCTTCTTCGCTAGCAGACGAAGCGTTGGCGTTCACACGATAGAACTGTATGCCGGTACGGATAGGCCTCCAATCGAAGCTCAGCGCGTGGCTTGATCCTGATGCTTTGGAGCGAGCGGATTGCGAAGCTGGTAAATCCCGATCTTCGAGCGATGTGGACAAAGCATTCATAGTGTCGATCGCCTCGATGGAGACGTCAATGTTTTGAGCTGGCAGGGCCGAGGATGACACTACCGTTTTGAGAGAGATTGGGGCGTCGTCGAAAGCCGTTTGCCGGAGCTCTATGCGATCGATGGAAATGTCGGGCAAGGGGTCTTGCTTTCCGATGACCACCGGGTAGATAGGCGGGAGGGCGTCAGTATTCAAAGCTTCCAGCATTCCCTTGTCGGTAG
>Ga0208624_1000492_pt1 | contig 20417 bp, 16 predicted proteins | sample Knorr_S23_td_DCM_FD_185607 | JGI IMG/M metagenome (GOLD analysis project Ga0208624, IMG submission 185607) | Marine microbial communities from Southern Atlantic Ocean transect - Knorr_S23_td_DCM_ad_71m_LV_A (SPAdes) (version 2) | ecosystem: Environmental > Aquatic > Marine > Oceanic | place...
GCCCCAAATTGTTCCGGCAACAACCATGTGAGGCCAGAGAGAAACGACTTCCGATCTTCATTGGCCGGCGCGCCGTTGATTCGGGAATCGACCGAATTGGCGACCCCCAACGACAACAGGAAGTCACTCTCACCATTTTCCAGAGCATCCACGCCGGGGTAAATGGCGAGCAATCCGGTAAGCACAGTCGGTTCAATGGTATAGCCCCATGAATGGGTGTAGTGGGCGTTGAGCACGCGGTCAGACGATTCAAACCCGATTGGGGAATCAAATGCCCCCACCCGTACGTCCACACTATGCGCCGTGCCCGAGAGCCGCGGATCACCCAAGGGGATTCGGAAATCGATATAAGCCTGCCGGAGAACCGCCGTGTCATTGGCTGTCGCGCTGGTTCCCAAATCCGAAGCCTGCGGCCCCAACCAGAGATCCACGCGAAAGCCGGTATCCCACAACCACTCATCCAACGGCCGGCGAAAGGAAAGCCCCACCACATCCAGAGTGAAAGAGCTTCGGTTTTCGTGTGATAACGCGTAGGGATATTTTCCAGAGCCCGAGCCGCCGTGGTATGAGGTGCTTACGTAGCCCGATAACGTGGAGGAAGCTGACAAGGCATCCGCGCCCACCGGGGCCTCCTGGGCCTGCGCCCACGTTGCTCCTAGCGAAATCACAGATACGAAGATAACCCAACCGCGCCACATCCATCGGCATTCAAGGCCAAGCGCCACGAAGCATCAAGACACAAAAAAACCCTCTCCGAGGTCGGAGAGGGTTTAAAGGTTTCTAAGCTAACTTAGAAGCTGTAGACGAGGTTGACAGCGAGAGTGTCGTCGTCGTTTGAACCCTCTTCAGAGGTGCTCATCCATTCAACACGGGAAGTCACGTTATCCCACAGGTCATAGGTGACACCCACAGCTACGGACTCAAGATCGGTTAATCCTAAAGCATCAGAAGTGCCGAATTCATAACGTGCATTGAGGGTAGCCTTGTCGCTAAGCGAATAAGCGGCATAGATCTGGTAGATCTCGTCGTCATTGCCGTTCTCTGCGTCTACCCAGTCGGCTGCGAAGTCTACGGAGAGACCTTCCACAGGCACAGGGAGACCCACGCTGAGGTACCAGTAATCAGCGGCACTGAGATCTTGGATCGTAGCACCGTAGATTTCGGTTCCAGCGAGAGCACCAGTGCCGTCACCAAGAGTGTAGCTGGCAGTGGCCAACCAAGCGGCATTGTTATCACCGCTATTGTCTTCTACATTGTTGTTACCATCGTTCACAACACCTACGCTCACAGCGAGATCGTCGGACAATTGGTAAGACGCCAAAACACCGGTGTGGTGAGTCGGTTCTACAGCGAAGCCGAGGCCGCGTTGGAAGAAGGCGTTTTGGTTGTACTCGAAAACTTCATAACCAACGACAGTGCCCATGTAACCAACCTTCAAATCGAGGCCGTTACCCACAGGCAAGCGGAGATCGATGTTAGCTTGAGTCAGCTCAAGCTCAGAGTCAGCGTCTTGGCCTTCGTTTTGGTCGTGCGGACCAACCCACAAGCCGACAGTGTAGCCGGTAGCGTACTCTCCAGCACCTTGAGCGCTTGAGAGAGTAAGACTCACAACGTCCAAGCTGAATTGATCACGCTGTGCGTCGTTAGCCTTAGCGATTGCTGTGCTGTCGCCATCACCCATGGTGTAGCTAGAGCTTACATAACCGCTCAGAGTCGTGGAGGCAGCGAGGGCGTCGGCGCCCGCGGCAGCTTCTTGAGCCTGAGCAACAGACGAAAGGCTCACCACGCCAGCGGCGGCGAGAGCCATGGTCCATTTATTCATTTTCATCATTTGTTTCCTTTTGCGATAGGTTGTTAACTATTATACTGCAGTTTCAGTAGTCGGAGCCTGCCTTAAAAGCAAAACCCCACGCCCAAAAAGGCGCTAACGGGGCTTTAGATAGGTAAATAAGTGATCTCATTCAAGTTAATAATTAAAAAAAATCACGTACACGTAACAAGGCGTAACAAGGCGTAACAAGGCTGTTACGGAAAATCTCCTCTCCCAGCCCCGAAGCATTAACAGTCCAAAACCCAGATTTTATGACATAACATCGGTTAAAAACCGGTGAACAAAATGAATAGGACCCCTCGAAAACCGTCTTATTTGACGTGCGGCAGCTTTTCTTTTGCCGCGCACGAGGAGGAAAAAGACAATATAGACAGGTTGGGTAGCCCGCCGGCTCTGGAAACAGACCGGCGGGTTTTTTGTGTTTTCACCACTTTTTGCCGACAAAACCCGAAAAACCTGCCATTCTCCGGCCATGGGCGATCTCGATCCGCAACTCGACCAATTTCTCCGAAAACAGCCCTCTTTGGGCAAAGGGGTGTATTTGGCCAGTACGGCTGTGGTGGTGGGGGATGTCCGAATCGGTGATCATTCCAGTGTGTGGTATCACGCGGTTTTAAGGGGGGATATCAACTATATCCAGGTGGGCGCCTACACTAATATTCAGGATGGCGCCGTGGTCCATTTGGCTGATGAGTACCCCTGCGAAATCGGGGACTGGGTCACCGTCGGCCACAGCGCCGTGGTGCACGCCTGCGAAATCGGCAACGAATGCCTGATCGGCATGAACTGTACCATTTTGGATGGCGCCGAAATCGGGGCGCAATCCGTCGTGGGCGCCAATGCTTTGGTCACCGGCGGCACACAGATTCCTCCCGGCTCATTGGTTTTGGGAAGCCCTGCCAAAGTCGTGCGCCCCCTCACCGAGGCCGAACGTTCCGACCTCAAGCCGTGGGCTCAAAAGTACGTGGACAACGCCGCCTATTGCCTGAAACACAATCTGAATGTTGGTGCACCGCTTTGTACACGGGTTGAATGAGCTTTCTTCGGCCCCTGCCATTGGACCACAGGGCGCCCTCTCGGCACGGTTAACTTAGTGAGAGAGCATCACCGTATTGTTAAGAAGAAGGTGGAAAAACATTCTAAAACCTAATCACATTCATAAATTCATTTGCATCATTTTTATGATGCGGGGTTTACCGACTTCATCAAAAGGCAGTTAAAATTCGCAATTCTTAACTCTGGCCTTCTGTCGCCTTCGAAGGCAGCGTAACCCCATGAATATTTCACGTCGCTCATTTATAACTGGAGCTGGAATTTCCACCGCTGCAAGTATTTTGCCTGCTCGCTGGGCAAATGCTAGGGACGTTAATGGCGAGAGAGAGATTAAGCTTCGCTTCGCAATTGCTTCTGACCTACATTATGGTCAGCGCAATACCCCCTTCGATGAGTTCGCTGAGAATATGGTCGAATGGATCAATGCGGAGAAGAAGGACAAGGGTCTTGACCTGTTCTTTATTAATGGTGATATCACCCATGATGAGCCAGGAATGCTAATCCAGTTGCGAGACAAACACCTGAAGAATCTTGATCTTCCCTATTATTGTATCAAGGGAAACCATGACTATGTTGATGAGAAGCCTGAATCACCTACGGAGTCCTGGAGCAAAGTCTGGGGTTATAGCGCGAACCACACTGTAGAGCACAAGGGTTTTGCATTTGTGATGGCAGATACATCGGAGGCCGCTAAGAGCAACGTTTACCTTGCCGCCGACAAGAAATGGCTAGCGGGGGAATTTGAGAAACACGCACAGGCTCCCGCCATTTTTAGCTTCATTCACATCCAGCAACGAGCACACAAAAAAGAAGGCTGGCCTGCTCATGGTGTAAGTGCGGCTGATCAAGTCGAAAAGGCCGAAGCAGTGATGGATCTTTTGGAGACAACGCCTAATATTCGAGGCGTATTTCACGGCCACAATCATAACGAAACCAAGATGTGGGTTTCAGGAGAACGCCGCTATTTCTTTGATAGCCATGTCGGCGGCAGCTGGGGAGCACCCAAGGGCTACCGCATTGTCGAGGTAGATTCCCAACACGAAATTGTGACATATCAAATTAAAGGAGAGGATAAAAAGGAGCTTAATCGAAATCCACTACCCCGAAGCGTGAGAGCGTAAGGCTCAAAGTCTCTCTTGCCCATTCGGGCAATATCCTCTTGTCAGTTGTTCTCTGGAATCTTTTTGCTTCTTGCATCAGGGCCGCAGGGTTTCCCCTGAATGGAGGCTTAAAGGATAAGGACTTTTGCGTTCGGATTGTATTCGATGCACACAGGTAAACTCCGCGCCTTCTTGCTTGAATTCGACATCTTTTTAGCCATAGTTTCAAGGCCCCTCGGGCAACGGTTGGTCTGTTGGCGCAGTGGTAGCGCAATACCTTGACATGGTAGAGGTCACTGGTTCGAATCCAGTACAGACCACCATTTTCACCCTAAATTTAAAGTCCTCCGGGCGTTTGCGCTACAGATGTATTGTGCAAGCGCGAGGAGAATTTAGAAAATCTGTTTTAGGGGACTTTGTTGGATTTTAAGCAAAGCAATTAGTCAGCCTCACCACAACGAAAGCCACTAATTCGTATCCATCAAGATACCCATTGGCAAATTAACTAGGGGAATTCTGTTATTCCTCGACGGTCGTTTCTTCAGCTATTGATTCTTCGGTGCCTGCTGGTGGTTCCTCAGGCCCTTCATCTTCAGGAGCACCGCATCCTATGATACAAAAAGAAAAGAGCGAAACGGGGAGAAATAATAAAAATAATTTCATTTTAAATAAAAGATTAATATTTAGATTTTCAGGAATTCAAAAATGCAAATTCATATGGAGATATGGCCGGCGATGCCTAGCTCATATCTCCATATGATCATATTGGGGTTTTAACGATAAAATCTGCTAAATAGCTGACTATTCTTTCCAGAGGTACATCCTCCTGTTGTTTGCTCCGTTTTAACTAGTGCTGCTTGCCATTCGGCATCGGATCCCTGCTGCACCGCTCCGTCAGCTGTTGCAAAATTGCCCTGGTTTTGCTCCAAGCCAGACATAATGTTTTGTTCACCTTTCATTTTCCAGCCGCCCTGTACATAGCATGTGTATTCTAAGGTCTCATCGCCAGCACCTAACCACTTGGAAGCAGGTGAATTGTATGGCGTGCCCATCCAATTTACATCCGATTGATCGGTTCCAGAAATACCGCCAGTGGTCCGCGGATTGTAGCCGTATAAATAACCGCGAGGCATATCCCTCTTAAGGCCCCGCCAGTTGGTAGCCACATTTCGTGTGCTGATTAGGACCGTGTCCCCAACAAGGGAGTCACCCCCAGTGTGATGACCATAGCTTCCCGCATAAGTTGAAACATAGTTACACTGGCCGCTGCCGGGTCTATAGGTAACGCGTGCCCAACCCGGAGCGGAACCCTTGAGTTTGCCTTGCACCTTCTCGATTGCATTGTACCGCTTCATTTTTGGGTCAGATGGAGAATGTATGGTGGTAACGTTTTGCAAATCACCTCTAATGAGGGGGTTAGTGATAACAAACCGGATGTCGCAAGTGTGATATGGATGTATGAAACGAAAGTTGGCCGGGGTTTTATAGGCTTCACTATTAGACATATGATTACCACTATATACCTGTGCACCAATCATTTCATAATCAGGATTATAAGATGCAATCAAGTCCCCGTCAGAGGCTACGTGCCATGGGTAGACTTCCATTTCACCAGCAAACCCATTGTAGGCTTTAGCTATTGAGCCGACATTGTTAGCGCATTTCATGCGGTTGGCTTTTTTCTTGGCTTTAGCCAGCGTTGGCAGCAGCATACTTGCTAGAATTCCAATGATAGCAATTACTACTAATAATTCAATTAGGGTGAATCCACGTGTGGTTTTAATATTTTTCATTTCAGAATATGTGTTTAGATGTTTAAGGCATTAGTGCCGTAGTTTTGTTTTAGTTAACAATGGCAAGATAGCCTCACCTCAGCTGGAAGAAAAACGAGAGTTTTTAATGAAGATAATGAATTGGAAATACATGGTTAAGTGGTAGTTCTGAATTAGATATTTTGATCAAAAAAGATAAAAAGAATCATCGGGTATGTATGTAATACCCCACATCGACACAGTGGGAGTTACTGGTTTAAGCCTTCTGTCGCGAACCAGTTTTTAAGATTAGAAACTGTAAATCAAATTGATCGCCAGAGTTTTGTCATCATTTACAAGATCAACTGACGTGACCAAATATTCGACTCTAGAAATGACGTTTTCCCACAAGTCGTAGCTGAGACCCACGGCTAAGGATTTTACGTTAGTCGCTGAATTTTCATCGCTTGTTCCCTATTCATATCGACCATTGAGGGTGGATTTTTTGGTTAGTTCGTAGGAGGCAAAAACTTGATAAATTTCATCGTCGCCTCCCCCTTCCCAGTCAATCCATTTGGCAGCTAAATCTATCGAGAGGGCTTTAATGCCTGTTGGTAATCCGATGCTCATATACCAAAAGTCGCCTGCATTCGTGTTAAAAGCCTTAAGCTCTTGAATGGTTGCCATATATATTGATGTGCCACTGGCGAACCCTAGGCTGTTAGGAGCGGTGTAGTTAATCGCGCCGGCATAAGCACCATCGCTGTCTCCTTGATTATTATTCGCCACAGCGCCGCCATCATTAATAACGCCTGCAGTCAGCTCAAGATCGTCGTTAATCTGATAAGAGGCGAGTATTCCAGTGTGATGCGTTGGCTCAGCAAAAAAGCTAACGCCACGCTGGAAGAATGCATTGTCAGTATATTCATAGACTTCGTAGCCGATTAATTTCCCGAAATAACCGACCTTAAGATTGAGCCCTGTTCCAATAGGAACTCTCAAATCAATGTTCGCCTGCGTCAGAGAAACGGTTTCATCAGTGTGCTGGTCGTCAGGCCCGAGCCATATGCCGACAGTATAACCAGCGGCATACTCCCCAGCTTCCTGGGTAGAGCTGAGAGTTAGACTGACGATATCCAACTTAAACTTATCTGCGTCCTCGTTTGTTTTACCGAGATCTGCACCATCCCCGTCGGAGAAGGTATAGCTGGTACTTATGTAACCACTTAGAGTTGTCGAGGCGGCGAGCGCATCAGCGCCGAAAGCCGCCTCCTGCGCAATCGATAACCTGCTTGATCCACCAACGGCGGAGAAAACCAAGATCCACGAAAAAAGTTTCATCCTTATTATCTGATAAGAAAAGCATCCGCCGGAAAAATGAATCGAGAATAAATTATGCAAAAAACCCCTCCCTAAAAGGGAGGGGTTCATCGCAAAAGTTTCCAAGAAAATGAATTAAACTTAGAAACTATAAATGAGGTTGAACGCCAGAGTATCGTCATCCTCGGAGCCGTCCTCGGAGGTGGACATATATTCTACCCGGGACAATACGTTATCCCATAGGTCGTAGGTAACGCCGACTGCTACGGACTCTAATCCTGTCCAACTATTTTCGTCACTCGTTCCCCATTCATAACGGGCATTCAGAGTTGCTTTTTCACTAAGCGCATAAGATGCGTATACTTGATATATCTCATCATCGCCACCAGCTTCCCAATCAACCCAATCGGCAGCTAGATCCACAGACAATCCCTCTACACCCGTTGGCAGACCAACGCTGGCGTACCAAAAATCGGCAGCACCTGTTCCAAAGGCATTGATGTCCTGAATGGTTGCAACATATATGGAAGTGCCGCCTGCAAAACCCATCGAATCGGGCGTTGTGTAGCTTGCAGTTATAGCCGTGGCGGCGTTATTGTCACCTGCGCCATCGTTAGGGGCAGCACCGCCATCATTAACGATTCCCGCCGTAATCCCCAGATCATCCGTCAGTTGGTATGAAGCCAGGATTCCGGTATGGTGAGTTGGCTCCATAAAAAAGCCAAGGCCACGTTTAAAGAATGCATTATCGGTGTATTCATAAACTTCATAGCCAACGACCGTACCGAAATAGCCAACTTTGAGATCAATGCCCGTACCAACAGGTAAACGCAAATCAATGTTGGCTTGTGTTAAAGAGAAGGTTTCATCGGTATGTTGATCATCAGGACCTATCCACATACCAACAGTGTATCCTGTGGCATACTCTCCTGCTCCTTGGGCAGATGATAAAGTGAGACTAACGACGTCCAGTTTAAATTGGTCGCGACTTTCAGCGGCTGATGGAACTTTACCAAGAGCAGCGCTTGATCCGTCAGCCATGGTGTAGCTGGTGCTGACATAACCACTCAATGTGGTTGATGCAGCAAGTGCATCAGCCCCTGCGGCGGCCTCTTGAGCGTTTGCAACGGATGGAAGACTCACTATTCCCGCGGCAGCGAGAGCTAAGGTCCATTTGTGTGTTTTGATTTTCATATTTTCTATTTAATCGATTAACTTTGTTTATACTACAGTCTTATTTTTTGACCTAACACGCCCTAAAAGGCATCAGGTAAGAAGCCATAATGATGCCGGTTACCCATGAAACAAAACGTAAAGAATCGATGGAACTAATGAATAGAATTCATTATAAGAAAATGATTCGGAAATCTACGGGCCATCTTTCATTCATTGAATTGTTCAGCCAGGAGCAGAGACGGACAGAGTCACAAGCGTGGCGACTGAAAGAAGGAGTTGTATGTGTTAAAAAAAGAATTCAATGGCTAAAAAAAGCCACCTAAAAGGCCAAGCAAATTCTGGAGGGAGTCGGGACGGTCATTAACTCCGCCCCAATAAAGCGAACCATTTTCTATGCGGTGCTGGCAGGGTGCGGTGAAGGCTCCACGGTGGTGGGGTCGATAATTATGTTTGGCTGCGGTCTCTTTCGCTGCTCTCACTCAAGGCATCCGAGTAATTGTTGCCTCTTAAGGACAATAATACCGGTGCCATGAGAACTATCTAAATCTATTTTCCACACGCCGTTTGAGTTGTTCGCATATTCCGTAACGGCGTCGCGGACTTTCTTTGGAGTTGGTTCTTTAGGATAATTTGCGTCATGAACCGCGATATATTTTGCAGCATGTGGTGCCTGCAAAGCGATCTCTTGTTGCACAAATTCATAGGTATGGACTGTATCCAGAAAAACTAAATCGGCCGCTGCAATTGGGTCTGCAATCGTATTGTGCGAATTTAGGCTCCAGGAAATGTCCCCCTTTGCTTGCATAAATGCCAAGATAAGCGGGGCGACATGTTGAAAGTCTACCTCATAACTATACAAAGAGTCTATATCACAAGTCATGAACAAAGCAGTAGACCAACCCTGATAAACACCGCATTCAGCCACAACCCGGACATCCGCTTGAGATGTAATTTCTCTCAAAACTTCATGGTGGTAAACGCAATCAGTTTTATAGGCCCTGTTGAATGATGCATAAAGAGACCGGCTATTCGACTGATTTATTTCTAATTTTACAGGTTCCATAAATCCAATACATTTCAATTGGTCATGGGACACGGAGCAATGCATATGCCAAAATATGACAGCGAAAGGGTTTTGCTTCCAACAGAGCAAGCCCCGAAAGATCACTTTCAGGCTCGTGGGTTTAAAAGGTTGTTAAATTAATTAAAACGCCAATTTAGCTGAAGAATTAGGCATGTATATAGGGGTTAGAAAATCATCAAGCATCGGCTTGACCCAGAGTCGGTCACTGGTTCGAGCCCAGTACCGCGCACCATTTTTTATGGGTTGCCGGCAGGGGTTGGGGAGGGTCTAATGGTCGTGGGGTCGATGAAAGTATAGGTGCCGCCATTTTCCTTGGCGATAATCATCAATGTTGCTTCAGTCGTGGTTCCGCGGAGAGGGTCACCAATGGCGAGCGTATTGATTTTAGTGGCCTTGTTCGCATTAAGCGATTGGATTAACGCCTGGACGGATGGCTCGTCTTTTCTAACTCGGAATTCTCCGTCTGTGAGTAGGAATAATTCAGTGGGTTCGTGAGTAAAGGCGGACTTTAGGGAATCGGAGGGATCCGTTCCTCCGCGGGCGCGGCGTGAATCAATCCATTCGGAAACCTTATTAATATTAGCTAGGTTACTTTCCAACATGACAGGCGACCTAATGTCGTTAATCCGCATGGCATCATCACGTTGGTTGAAAAAATAAACATAAAACTTGCCGGCACCATCCATGGAATTGAGCGATTTCAACAAGGCATTCTTAGCCATTTCTAACTGACCGCCCCACATGCTCCCGGATTTATCGATGATGAATACCAACCGGGCACTGCTGTCTTGTTCGCCGGTATTGAACCCGCCATCGGCAAAGGTGCTGCCAGAAAGGTTGGTGACAGTGCCAATGCCCGGTGGCAGCTTTGCGTGTTGGGCTAGATGGGCCAGCAAGGGCCAGGATTTCTGGCGAGTGAACTCTGCAGATATGCCGAGTGAGACACGGGCATCCGCGGGCAGGCCGTTGGCGCCATTCCAGTTAGGCTCCCAAGACGTGATGCGCCGAGTGTCTTCGCGTACCTCGAGTGCAAAGGTTTCCACGCGGGGCAGAAGCACTGTGCGATGAATTTTTGGGGAACCATTGGTGACCGTGAGCAGCGGCTGCTGGATCATCACCAGCTGATGGGTGCCGTCGACCGTGGTTTCAGTGAGAAACTCAATGCGCCGCAAGGGATACGCGCCCAAGTGACGGGCGCCCCAGAAATCCGGCGGCACGCGGCTGATGATCGAGAGCTGACTGAAAGCACCGGTGGAATCCAAGTGAACTGGGCCGCTGGCATGGTGTTCATACCAGGCCACACCGGAAAACACCTCGTCCAACGCCTGCAACGTCATGCGTTCGCGATGGGTATTTTGCGCAGCGAGCTGACTGTTTTCCGAGGCGTCTAACACCGAGCTCCAAGACGAATACACCATTACCAATAACAGCGACACGATGGCCACCGTGGTCATCACTTCCAGCAGTGTGAAGCCGGCGCTGTGTGGTGTGGGCCTCATGGGGATATTGCGTTTGTAGCGGAAAAAATCGCCGAAAACAAGCCGCGATGTCACACCTCCAGCGCTTCACCGGGAGCAGGCTGAATGATGTTGAGCTTGGGCAGGCGGTCGCGCAGCTCCGCCTCAATCCAATCGCGGGCATCGGGCTCGCCATGTCCGAGGATCACGGTCCGTGGGGCCATTTGTACCGCAAAATCCACCAGCTCGTCTCGATTCGCATGGGCGGAAAGATCGAAGCTCTCCATTCGGCACTGGCGCGTGAGTTCGCCGGCGCTGTCGCTGAAATGAAAAGGCTCGCCCCGCTCGGCCGCGCGCAGGGAGCCTCCGGGTGTGTCCGGCGCGGAATAGCCGACAAATAAAATGGAATGACGTTCTTCGGGCATCATGTGTTGCGCGAGGTGATGCGCGGCGGTGTTCTCGCTAAGCATGCCGGCGGTGATCACGAAGAGTTGGCCATCCACTTTCAATTTGCGGAAATCGCGCTGCTCCAGCACCTGCAAATCCAGCGCCTCATGGAGATTGAGATCCGGCCGTCGATTGGGCGCACGCGCCGCCACCAAGTCATAAATCTCAGTAAACACGCGGCCCAAGCCACCGATATATATCGGCTGCCTTTTTAATTCACCGGCCTCCATCGCCAGAGCAATAGCCGCCAGCATTTCCTGCGTCCGGCCCAGAGCAAATACTGGCACCAACACCCCGCCTGATTCTAAGCCCTCGCGGATGGCGGTGATGAACCGTTGCAGCTCGGCTTCCCTCGTAAACCCGGCGGGCGTTTCGGTGGCGCCACGCGTAGTTTCTAGGATCAACACGTCGGATTGCGTTCCTGAAAAATCCGCCTTCGGCGAGAGCGTTTGATCATGGAAACAGACATCGCCGGTGTAAAAAAGTGATTCTCGCCCATGGGCCACCCGAAGCCCGGCGGAGCCCAGCACATGGCCGGCGGGATGAAAGCTCACCGTAGGCGCCGGCTCGTCGGCCGTGCCCGGGCGCACGGGGCTCCATGGCTCCGGCTTGCCGTACTTAAAGCCTTGGAATAAGTATGAAAACTCATCCACCTCGTTATGGTGAAACAGCGGGTAATCGGGAATGTTCCGTTCGGTGCGCTGCCGTTTCATTACGTTCACCGAGTTGTGCAGGACGCGTTCGATCAGAAAATAGCTCGGCTCAGTCATCAACACCCGGGCTTGCGGGAAGTACCGGAGCGCCACCGGTAGGGAGCCGCAGTGGTCCTGATGGCAATGCGAGATTGTGATGGCATCCACGTCCTGCTCGGCCACCTGCGAATACAACGGCAGGCCGGCGCGGCCTTCCACGCCGGGGCAGGTGCCGGCATCGAGCAGGATGCGGTGGCCGCCGGTTTCCACCAGCCACGCACTGGCACCAATGGTATCGGCGGGGTTGAGGTTGGTGACGCGCACGCCGCAGGCTACGCTGGGCACACGGGCGGCGGCGAGCCTTTTGCCTCGAATCCGGGCGGGTCACTGGCTAGCTTGTTGGGGGATGCGATTGCTGGACCGGTATCTTTTGCGCGAACTGCTCATGCCACTGCTGTATTGTCTGGCGGGCTTTCAGATTTTTTGGACGGCGTTCGATCTATTTGGCAACCTAAAAGACTATCAGGATCGCGAGCTGGAATGGAGTCAGATCGGCGAGATCTACATCCTGCGCACGCCTGAGCTGATGAGCACGGTGCTGCCGATTGCGTTGTTGTTGGCACTCCTCTACACACTCACCAACTTGGCGCGGAGCAACGAGTTGGTGGCGATGCGCGCGGCGGGGATTAGTTTGGCGCGGATCAGTGTGCCGTTTTTTGCGGTGGCCCTGTTCATCGGTGGCACGTTGTTTGCCGTGACAGAATTCGTTGCGCCCAATGCCTCGGCGAAATCCTCGCGGCTGCTCGAATCGGGCCGCACCGATGCGGATAAATGGCTCACTAATTTGGATTTCCGTGATGACGCGCTGGGGCAGTTTTGGCATATTCAAAGGTATAACCTAGCCACCGGCGAGATGGAAAATCCCTCGGTGGACTGGACACGCGATGAGGTGCGCACAGTGGTGGATGCAACACGTGGGGTATGGACCAATGGTAACTGGGTGTTTTATTCGGCAGAGAAAAAACTCTATTCCCCGCCAACTAACGATCTTCCCAACCAAGTGATCGCCACCAACGTGCTGGCCGGTCTGAATCTCGGCGGATCGCCGGAGCAATTACAGGCTGAGATCAAGATCGCGCAACTGGATCAATTGAAAGCCGCCAAGCAATTGCAGCTCTCATTGTTTGAGATTTTGGAGTATCGCAAGCTCCATCCGGAAATGCAGACCGACAAGGCGTCGCTGATCCTCACCCAATTTCACGGGCGCATTGCGCAGCCGTTTACCTGTCTGGTGGTGGTGTTGGTGGCGCTGCCGTTTGGGGCTGCGAGCGGACGGCGCAATGTTTTTGTGGGGGTGGCGGGCAGTGTGGGGATTTGTTTTATCTATTTCATTTTAATGCGCTGGGGCCTGGCGCTGGGTACGGCGGGGCATATGCCCCCGGTACTGGCGGCGTGGGTACCGAACCTCGTGTTCGCTGGCACGGGCGTCGTGTTGTTACGGAGGGTACCATGACCGGGTCGTTCACGTCCGAACAACTGCAGCGATTATACGAAGTATCGCGGGCTATTCATTCCACGTTGGAATCGACTGAAGCACTTCGGTTGATTGTCAGGGAGGCCGTGTCGTTGATGGGGGCGAGCAGCGGCTCGCTGGCTCTAGTGAATCCGACCACGGGCCTACTAGAGATTGCAGCCTCCGAAGGGCTGCCTGAAGACGCAAGCGCGATGTCCCTGCGGCCCAACGAAGGCATTACCGGCTGGGTGGCGCACCATGGCGAGCCTCTGCGCATAGGTGACGTGAGTGCGGATGAACGTTATATTTCCGCCCGCCCGGAGGTCCGTAGCGAATTGGCCGTGCCGTTGTTTATTGAGGAAGATGTGCGGGCGGTATTGAACGTCGACGCCGAGTCGGTGGATGCTTTTTCTGAAACTGATCAAAAATTGTTAGAGGAACTCGCGCGGCATGCCACGCAGGTGATTGTGAATACCTGGCAGTACGAGCAACACCGACAGCGCGCAGAACTGCTACGGTCGCTGGTGTCCGTAGGACAGACGATTAACAGCAACCTGCATGTTGATGAGGTGCTGGAATCCATCACGCGTGAAGCGGCTGGATTGGGCCGGGTGAAGATGTGTTCGCTGCAGTTGCTCGACCCTTCCGGGGAATGGCTCGAAATGCGTGCTCAGTTTGGAGCCGGGACCGATTATCGACAGCGTCCACCTCTCAGTGTGGTGGAGAGCCTGATGGGCTCGGTGGTGCGACGCCGTAAGCCCATGCAGGTGCTCAACGTGCAAACATCAGCGCAGTACCAACATCCGGAAACCGCCCGACGCGAAGGGCTCGTTTCATTGCTCTGCGCTCCATTGGTTTTCGGCGATCAAAGCCTAGGGACCTTGAGTGTGTACACTGAGGCCCCGCATGTTTTTTCTAATGAAGAAGTGCGGACGCTGAGTGCACTGGCAGAATTGTCGGCCGTGGCGATTGAAAAGGCGCGGCTGTACGAGCGTACGGTGGATGTTGAAGAGCAATTGCGCCGCAACGAACAGCTCAGTGCGTTAGGCTTGTTGGCGGCGGAAGTGGCCCACGAAATACGGAACCCGCTCACGGTGATGAAGATGCTGTACCACTCCATGGAGCTGGATTTTGCCGAGGGCGATCCGCGCGCTGAGGATGCGCGTGTGCTGGATGAAAAGATGAATCACCTCGACCAGATTGTGGACAACATCGTGAAGTTCGCTCGAAATGCTGAACCCCAAATGGGCCCAGTGGACATACCTAGCTTACTGGACGACCTAAGCCTGCTCACACGGCACAAGCTGCAGCATCAGCAGATCACCCTTGTGCGTGAGGACGCGCCGGATTTGCCGCCGGTGAAAGGTGATGCCACGCAATTATCCCAGGCATTTCTAAACCTCATCCTAAACGCTACTGAGGCGATGCAACACGGGGGGAAATTGCAGATAGCCACCACGGCGGTCGAACAGGGAGTGACAGTTACTTTTACTGATTCCGGCCCGGGCATGACGGAAGAACAACGCGAATACGCTTTCACCGGCATGTTAAGCTCCACCAAGGATAAAGGCGGCGGCTTGGGGTTGGCCATCGTGGCCAAGGTAGCCGAAGCTCATGGTGGCCGCGTGGAAGTCGAGTCCGCCCCCGGCGAGGGGACACGGATCATCCTGCGGCTACATGCATAAAACAAAAAAGCGGCTCGGCGGCCGCTTGAATTCGAGGGCTTGGGAAAACCCTAGATGTACTCGTTGATGAGGTTTTCCAAGTATTCTTGGCGACCGCTCTTGTTGTCTGAGATTTCGCCCTTGGTGAGCATGTAGCTCTCGAGGCTCTCAAAGTTCGCGGTGCCGTTCTCGATGTCTTTGCCGACGCCGTGATTCCAACTGTCGTAACGATCACTCACGGCCTCCTCAAGGCGCCCGTCGGCACGGATTGCGGCGGCGATCTTCAGGCCGCGGGCAAAGGCGTCCATGCCGCCGATGTGCGCGTGGAAGAGGTCGATGGGCTCGTGGCTTTCGCGCCGCACTTTGGCGTCGAAGTTCACGCCGCCCGGCGCGATGCCGCCATGCTTGAGGATGGCGAGCATGCTCTTGGTGGTGAGATAAATATCGGTCGGGAATTGGTCGGTGTCCCAGCCAAGCAGGAGGTCACCGGTGTTGGCGTCGATGGAGCCTAGGAAGCCCTGGCCACCGGCGTAGTCTAGCTCGTGCTCCATGGTGTGGCCTGCCAACGTGGCGTGGTTGGTCTCAATGTTGAGCTTCACGTAATCTTCCAGACCGTTGGCGCGGATAAAGTTCAGGCACGCAGCGGCATCGAAATCGTACTGGTGTTTGGTTGGCTCCTTGGGCTTGGGTTCGAATAGGAACTGGCCGGTGAAGCCGATCTTCTTCGCATAATCCACTGCCATGTGCATGAACTTTGCGAGGTGATCGAGCTCGCGTTGCATGTCGGTGTTGAGCCAGCACTGGTAGCCTTCGCGGCCGCCCCAGAACACGTAGTTTTCGCCGCCCAATTCCTTGGTGACCTCGAGCATTTTCTTCACCTGACTCGCTGCGTAGGCAAAGACATCGGCGTTGCAGCTGGTCGCCGCGCCGTGCATGAAACGCGGGTTGCTGAAGAGATTGGCTGTGCCCCACAGCAGCTGGATGCCGGTGCGCTCCTGCTCTTCCTTGAGCACAGACACGACGGCGTCGAGGTTATCGTGGCTCTCCTGCAGCGTGGCGCCTTCGGGCGCGATGTCGCGATCGTGAAAGCAATAGAAGGGCGCGCCGAGTTTTTCCATGAACTCGATGAACACGCGCGCACGGTTCTGCGCATTGGCCACATCATCATTGGCCGACTCCCAAGGCCGCACTGCCGTGCCGGGGCCGAAGGGATCATTGCCCGTGCCGCGCATGGTGTGCCAATAGGCGATGCCGAAGCGCAAGTGGTCCTTCATGGACTTGCCCTCGATTACCTCGTCGGCGTTGTAATGCTTGAAGGCCAGCGGATTTTTGGAATCCGCGCCTTCGTATTCAATCGTCTTAACGTCCGGGAAAAATTCAGCCATGGAATAAATCAGGTTCGCGCGCATTGGAGGCAAGCCGCGCAGGCAAGTCAAGGGAAAGGCTTTATTTTGACGACACTGGCATGTGGATTGCTCCGAATTCAGTGGGAATTAACGTAAATGAAGCAAATTCAGCCGGTACATCAAATACTGATCAATGATCAGAATGATAAAGAGTTATCGCCTTTTGTTAAAATGGCGACCGAAACGGTCCGCTCAAAAATATCAGGTCAACAAACACTTTGGGGCCGGGGTGAACTGGAAGATTTGATCCGGATCGAGTATGGCAATGAGGCCATACAGGCATTTCGTAAATTGGCACCCTACGCATTCAAGGTCAATTTGGCCCAATATATATTACTCCACCATTTTGGTGGTTGGTATTTTGATTTAACGGTTAGGATTGACCCTTTATCTGGGAAAATTGATTTTGATACTGTTGATGCAGGAGTAGACATGTTGGCCTTTCGGGATACACAACGTATCTCAGGTGCGGCCCATGCTGTATCGACTTCGATTTTGTGGACCCCAAGTTCTGGAAATCCAATTTTTGAAACGGCGATTGAGTATGTATTGAGGAACTGTCGGGAAGAATACTACGGAGTGTGTCCCATGTCCGTTTCGGGATCGAACTTGTTGGGCGAAGCCATAGCTTTTCATCGGTGTAATCCGAAGATTTTGTGGGGAGATTTAAAGAATTTAACACCTACGCATAAAATTAAGAACCCAGCGTTTGTCTTTCGAAATGGGACAATATTTGCCTGGCATAAACAAGCAGCCCGAGGAGATATTGCATCGATTGGACAATTAGGGACCAACAATTATTCCAAATTGTGGGAACAGCGAGAGGTATATGAAAGAAATATTCAGGAGACTGCAACGGGTTTAGGAATATCCGGCAATAATCGGAATCTCAGAAACCCTAACCGACTAATCAGCAATTGAGAATGAGATGCAAAGGGTACATCAAATTATTTTAAACGACCAAGACGATAAAGAGCTCTCGCCCTTTGTTGAAATGTCCGTTGAGACTATTCGATCCAAGATTTCCGGCTCATATCGACTTTGGGGACGCGAAGAATTGGAGGAATTAATGCGAAACGAATATGGGCAAGAAGTCGTTTCAGCATTTAGAAAAATGCGACCTTACGCATATAAATCTAACTTGGGGCGTTATGTTTTGCTGCACCAATTCGGAGGGTGGTATTTCGATTTGACCATGCGTATTGACCCAATGGTTGGAGAAATAAATTTCGATACGGACACAGAACTATTAGCATTCCGAGAGTTACAGCAGTACACGCGGTCATCTCATTCGGTTGCGACATCTGTCTTATGGGCGGCGTCCCCAGGTCATCCGGTATATTCGAAGGCGATCGAATATGTTTTAAGGAATTGCCGGGAGGAATATTACGGGGCTTGTTCAAACTCAGTTTCAGGCCCAAATCTTTTAGGGGAAGCAATGGCTGCTAACAGATGTAATGATAAAATTATGTGGGGCGATGTATTGGAATTAACCCCGTCCCCAGTCAACCAAAACAAGGCATGGGTTATGCCAGATGGTTTTATTTTGGCCTGGAATAAGCCTGCCCTAGGTGGAGATATTGCTTCACTGGGTCAAAAGGGATCAAATAACTACAACGATTTTTGGAATGCAAGAAATGTCTACTCAACAAAGGCAGACGCTTGCCCGATAAGGTGATTCTCACAATTTAGAAAGTTCGGCATACATTATGAAAATCAATATAGTATTAAATGAAAAAAATTGGTGCTTAGAGAATATTGCGCGCCATTTTCATAAAAACATTGAAGGGTCGACACTCTCTTTTCTGGAAGCGGACGATGCGGCTGATGCAAATATATATATAAATTACCATGGATTTAAGAGAAAGACGAAATTTGACGTGTGTTATTTCACGCATATTGAAGACAGAGCATGGTGGAACGAAGCTGTGGCGCACTGTGATCTGGGCATGGTAATGGGGAAAAAATATGCGGACACTGTTCCTGAAGGAAAACGATTTATTTTCGACACTCCACCATTCGACTGGTACATAAATGATAGGAAAATAAAATTTTTGGTAGTTGGTCGGGAATATAGTTCGGGCCGGAAAAATTATAATTTAGCCAGCAAGATTGCTGAAATACCATTTGTGGATGTAACATTTACCAACGGAGAGCTCTCAAATGAGGACTTAATTGAAGCATATAAATCTACAGATTATGTATTAGTCACCTCAACTGTTGAAGGGGGCCCTCTGTGCGTTGTGGAGGCCATGGCCATGGGGAAGCCCGTTATTGCTCCTGACACCGGGTGGTGTTGGGAATTTCCATGCATTAAATATTCTAACGAAAAAGAACTTTTAAAAATAGTTAGTAAACTCCATTACCCTAGAAATGCCTGGGCAATCGAAGTCGGGCGCCTTACATCAAGAATCAAAGAAATGCTGACGCAGAAAACACTTGAAGTAGCTAAAAGGCGCATGTTTGCACTAAGCACATAAGCAAATAAGACTGAGCTTCGCTAGGCGAAATAGGATTTCGCTTCAAGAACGAATTCATCGTTACAGTGAATAGTGGGTTGTGGATAGGAATATATTCGACAAGAAACCGGGGCTGATGAACATAAATAAATACTGCATACTGAATAAAATAAACACTGTTAACCTTCATTTAGGGTGTGGTGGTGTGAGGCTAGAGGGGTGGATCAATATCGATAATTATGATTATGAGGAGCATGATACGTCGAGAGGTGGGGCAGATTATGACATCAAAATGGACATAAGGAAATTAGATGTCCTTGATGATACTGTGGATAGGATTTTATTAGTTCACACAGTCGAGCACTTTGTGCGGTGGGAGATGGTTGAAATGTTGACCCACTACTTTGAAAAACTGAAGCGGGGAGGGAAGCTTATTGTAGAAATGCCGGATTTAGATAAATGCATAGAGTGGTACCTAATGGGAAAGAAAGCGAAGCACATGGAGACGCCTCTTGGTATGCTGAATATGGGGTTTACTCAGTTCTACGGAAACCAGTGGAGCAAGCTCGATTATGAAACCCATAGATATGTATGGACAAAGGGCGAATTCAAGCAGGTTTTGGAGGAAATAGGGTTTTCTATTGAGGTTATAACTAACGACATTTCTTCTCATGAAATCGGAAGAGACATGCATGTGGTGGCAAAAAAATAAAAAATACAGAAAAATTTGACTGGGAGTTTAGAGTTTCCTCACCAAACTTCCACAGGTCCTTTGGGGACAGGAATTGACTTCCGGGAATCAACGGCAGATCGAGTATCTTGCATAAAAGACGCAATTAGTGGTTCCAGTTCGTATTGTGGGCGCAGGTTGCCGTTTGTGTCGGTGAATTGGGTGCGCCAATCCAAGTAATCAGCGAGGACTTTTTCGAACTCATCGCGGGTACTGATTTGCACAATGGCTTTGTTGAAAGGTTTAGCCGGGCCGAAGCGTTTGGCGTACCACGGGGCGACTTTGCGGAACATCACGCTGCCGCGATCTTCGCCGAAGACTTCGATCATCAGTTCATAATGCCGGCGCAGGACGCGGATGCGTTCGTCAAAGGTCGGCTCAGGCAAGAGTTCGCCAGTTTCAATATAGTGACGGGTGTGTTTGAAAATCCACGGATTATAAAACGCGCCACGTCCGATGGACACACCGGCGCAACCGGTGGTCTCAAACATGTGCGAAGCGGCCTCGGTGGAGGTGACATCGCCGTTGCCCACCACGGGCAGGTTGGGCACGGCCTCCACTACGCGGCGAATACCGTCAAGTTTCACGGTGCCTTCGAATCCTTGAGCGCGTGTACGGCCGTGGATGAAAATGGTGGTGCAGCCGGCGTCAGCCAAGGCGCGTGCGAGGTCGGGGGCGGTTATGTTGTCGTCGTCCCATCCAAGCCGCATCTTGGCGGTGACGGGAATGTTTAG
>Ga0208624_1000493_pt1 | contig 20362 bp, 19 predicted proteins | sample Knorr_S23_td_DCM_FD_185607 | JGI IMG/M metagenome (GOLD analysis project Ga0208624, IMG submission 185607) | Marine microbial communities from Southern Atlantic Ocean transect - Knorr_S23_td_DCM_ad_71m_LV_A (SPAdes) (version 2) | ecosystem: Environmental > Aquatic > Marine > Oceanic | place...
ATCCGATAAATGCTAGCTAATTCATTTAGGTATCTGACTTGAATATTTTTTATCTTATCCGAACTTCGACTCTGAAAATCTCCCAATGTCTCAGCGTTTATCTTCCCAGTTGGATTGTTGGCTCGAATTGTGAGAGTATTTACATCAATTAATTCACAATTTATATTGGCACCCTGAGGAAATAGACTCTGAAGAACCATTATGGTATTGGTGAGCAGTATTGCATGCTTTTTATCCAAGCGTTCAAGATCGTTAATATATGTAATTTTGAGCCTTGTAAAACTAACATAATCATTAATTATATTATTAATGAAATTAATTGATACATTCTCATTTTTTGCACTTGTTGGATCTGAATAGCAAAAACGAAAGAATGTAATCTGAGCTATTATTTTCTTGATACTCATATCAAGAAGTTGGAAAGTCTCATCCTCAAGTGCTTGAGCATCCGTGTTAGCTAAATTATACTTAAGTAATTCCATTCCATTTAAAGCTGCTGATGCAGGATTTATGAGATCATGAAAGATCTTTCTACTGAGCAGTGAAAATAAGTCTAAATTTGACATTTTTAAATTGAATCTATATGCAAATATACATAGTTAATTAATATTGAGATTATACATAGTCTATTAAAATATTAGTATAAAAAATTAATTGTTACCCAATGTTATGAAAAATAGTAATCAAAGTTTACATAAAAAACTGGCTCACGAGCTCATAAACATATCAAAAAAGTCTGCATTGGAAATCATGAAGATATACGACACAAATTTTGAAATAAACTATAAAAAAGATAAATCACCCGTAACTGAGGCAGACAGGATTTCTGAAGATATAATTTTGCACGAAATATCAAAGATTGAACCCGGTGTAGATTTAATTTCAGAAGAAAAATACTTTGAAGAAGAAAATAAAATCAAATCAGATTATTTTTTTTTGATTGATCCTATTGATGGGACACGCGAATTCATTAAGAAAAACGGTGAATTTACAATAAATATTGCATTAGTTGAGAACAATAAACCTGTCGTCGGTATCATAAATGCACCCGCATTCAATGATATATATTTCTCTTATAATAATTTAAAATCCTATAAATTATCAAATAACAATGATGCTATTGAAATAAGAACAAGACAACATGCGAAAACCGAAGTCATGTTGCATAGTAGATCAATTCCTTCAAAAAAAATGCAAGATATTATGAACCAATACAGTATCAATCAAATAAAGCCCTGTGGCTCAGCCCTCAAATTTGGTTTGTTGGCAGAAGGTTTGGCAGATCTGTATATCAGGCTTGAGCCATGTTATGAATGGGACACGGCGGCAGGGCAAGTAATTTTGGAAGGTGCTGGTGGGGCATTCTTTGATATTAACCTTAATGAATTTGATTACAATAAACCGAATTTCTTAAATAGTGATGGGTTTGTGTCGCTGGCAAATATAAGACAAAAAGAGTGCTTATTGAAATAATTTTGTAATTTTTTTCTTTTACTTATGACGGATTATTGTAAAATATTACAAGTTCTAAATTCATGGGTGGCGAAATGAGAAATATTAGAAAAAATATATTAGTTTTACTGTTTGGTATTATTTTTGTTACATTCACCTCATTTAATACAAATGCTGAATGGTATGATGAACCAAATTCATCAGATAATTCTGATGGTTTCAAAGTTGGTGAGCTTGTTCTTGCAGGACACGATTTTTTTGGTACGGCGACAGAAGGACTGGGTACAGCTGTTGAAACGTTATTTTCTGCGTTTGGCAGGCCTGACGCTTATATAATTGGCGAGGAAGCAAGCGGAGCTATCATAGCTGGGCTCACATATGGCGAAGGGACCATAACTACAAAAAATCTTGGGGAAGAGAAAATATATTGGCAAGGACCAAGCATTGGAATGGATTATGGTGGCGATGGGTCTCGAGTTATGTTTCTTATCTACAACATGGATAATATGAGTGATGTGCATAGGAGGTTCCTTGGAACAAATGGGACAGCTTATGTAGTTGGTGGCCTCGGAGGAAGTGTCTATAACAGGGGTGGCGTTACAATTGCGACAATTAAAACAGGTGCCGGTCTCAGAATGGGTGCAAATGTTGGATATATCAAATTCTCTGAAAATCCAAAGTGGCTGCCTTTTTAGACACATTCTAAATAAATGGTAGATGCGTTTCTCTCACAAATAACCTTTTCGGAGGTTCTAATAGCCTTTATGATTGTATATGTTGCGTCAAGCGCACAAAGTCTTTTTGGAATGGGATGGGGGATGATAGCGGCCCCTTTTCTGGCTTTACTTGATCCATATCTAATTCCTTCTACTATTGTTTTCCTCGGTTTTTTTGCCGCACTCTTTCCAAGCATCAGATATTTTAAAGATATTCATTGGAAAACATTTAGGCCGTCAATTAGCGGCCGTGTATTTGGCTCTATTTTAGCTGGATGGATAGCGGCATATGTTGTCGCATCAGGAAAAATTGAGATAATTATTGGATTAGTATTACTGGTATCAATTCTAGTCAGTGCTACAACAGTAAAAAGAATTTCTCAAAACTCGCGTAATCATTTCTTCGCGGGAACAGCTTCCGGAATTCTTGGTACAATAGTCGGCGTTGGGGGCGCACCAATGGGAATAATATACCAAAACGAAAATCCATCTATTGTTAGGGCAAATAATAATTTATTTTTCACAATAGGAAGTTTGATTTCTTTTATAATACTGATCTCGGTTGGTGTGATAAAAGAATATCATATCATTTATGGTTTTTTGATGCTGCCACCCCTCTTTTTTGCATCTTACACATCTAAATATTTATTGGCTTATGCTAGCACAATATTGAAGCCATATATTTTATCAATATGCTCTATTTCTTCGCTACTACTAGTTATAAGAGGTCTAGGTTTAATCTAGATTATTTTTCAAATCTTATCGTTGAGATAATTTTATTTGTTTTTTTGTCAATATTATAAATAATATAACTCCCGGATATATCAGTCGTTGTAATTATTAAACTTTTACCGTCGCTTGTAACAGATATGACATCTTGACTTGGTTCAATAGCAATCTTATTATCTAATGGGTGAAATTCTTCATTATTTAATGTGTTATTTGATAAGCGATGCCCAATTGTGATAAAAACAACACAAAAACCAATAATGAGTAACAATGTCATAATGAATATGGCAATCTTGAGAACCCTTGTGGATTTTATGTTCTGATCAGTATTTTCGATCTCTTCCATGGCTAAAGTTGATGGTAAATAATAAATTAATTAATCTTATAACAAATAAAACTGATGGCGGCAAAAGAATAGATCAATTCATCAGCCAAAATTCAGAATTAAGTCGACAAAGAATTTCAAATCTAATTACAAATGGGTATATTTTTTTAAATGATGAAGTTGTAGTCTTAAAGAAAATTAAACTCACTGGAGATAACGAAAAAATTAAAATTACGCTTCCGGAACCTATTGAAGAGACTCTTGAACCGGAAAATATCCCATTAAATGTAATATATGAAGACGACCATATATTAGTGATTGACAAGCAATCAGATCTTGTTGTCCATCCTGGCGCTGGCAACAAAACTGGAACACTTGTCAATGCCATATTGCATCATTGTGGTAGTTCCCTATCTGGTATTGGTGGACAAAAAAGACCAGGCATTGTTCATCGATTAGATAAAAATACAAGTGGGCTCATGATTATAGCAAAAAATGATTTGGCGCATAATAATTTATCAAGACAATTTATGGATCACGGAAAAAATGGTGACCTTGAGAGAATTTACGATGCCTTAGTTTGGGGTATTCCAAAAATGAGCTCAGGTAAAATCGAAACTAAAATCACAAGAAATGACCGTGATAAAACAAAAATGATGGTAACTAAAAATACTAAAAATGGGAAGCTAGCAATAACTACCTATAAGGTGGTAGAGAAAGTATATAATCACAAAAATGATCCTTTAATCTCACAGATACGTTGTAAATTATATACGGGTAGAACACATCAAATACGAGTGCATTTGGATCATATCGGGCACCCAGTTATTTGTGATCAAAAATATGGTAAAGGATACAATACCAAGTTGAGAATACTCAGTAATGATTATCGGATACAACTTAAAATTGACCGACACGCATTACACTCATCAAAGTTATCCTTTAGACACCCCATAAGTAATGAGCTTATGAAGTTTGAGTCTAAGTTACCTGATGATTTAAATATGTTAAAAAATGTATTGTCAGAAATATAAATTAGTTGTATTTTATTGTGTTCACTTAAATTTTGATTAATAACAAGGATACATATTAAATGTATGGTTCAATACCAATTATTGCTAGTGAAGACAGTCTGGGACTGTACTTAAAAGAGATAAAAAAATTTCCTTTACTTACACTTGAGGAAGAGAAAAGCCTATCCAAGAGCCTCAATGCTGATGGCGATACTGACGCAGCACACAGGCTAGTGACTAGTCATTTAAGACTAGTTGCTAAAATCTCAATGGGTTATAAAGGCTACGGCTTACCATTGAGCGATATTATTGCTGAGGGAAATATCGGTTTGATGCAGGCAGTAAAAAGATTTGATCCTGATAGAGGGTTCAGGCTTGCAACATATGCTATATGGTGGATCAAAGCGGCAATTCAAGAATATGTGCTGCGTTCATGGAGTCTTGTTAAAATGGGTACAACCGCGAACCAAAAGAAACTATTCTTCAATTTAAGAAAAATCAAAAACAACATCCAAGCCTTGGAAGAAGGTGATTTAAAACCAGAACAAATCGCACATATTGCGGAGAACCTTGGCGTGACAGAAACCGATGTTGTCGACATGAATAGAAGGTTAGGCGGTGACTCATCTTTGAATACGCAAATATCAGACGAAGGTGACGGGCAGTGGCAAGATTTTCTCGTTGATGAAAGTCAAAACCAAGAAACTTCTCTTGTAGTCAGTGATGAGATGGATAAAAGAAGAAAACAATTATATGACTCACTAAGCTGTCTGAACGAAAGAGAGAAATCAATTTTCATTTCCAGAAGAATGGATGAAGATTCTAAAACATTAGAAGAACTCAGCCAAAGATTTGGAATCAGCCGGGAAAGAGTACGTCAGATCGAAAGTAAGGCTTTTGACAAAGTCAAAAGTTTCATAAGCCGAGCCAATTAAACTGATTTCGAGCCCCTAAAAGTCATAAGACCTGTCAATATTGTCATATATATTGCAACCAAAATTACTTGGCTTTCAATGCTGATATCTCGATCAATAAGATAACCCATTAATCCAGGCGATAATGCTGTGGATGCGATAACACCAGAGGTAACAACAGACTTTATCTCGCCTAAATATTTTGTTCCATAAAGTTCGGCCCAAAGGGAGCCTGCAATAGATGTTGCAAAACCAGAGGTAATACCTGCAAACATCATGAATGTTACCATTGTAGCCTCACTTTTTCCATATGCTAGAATTATGCAGCCTATAACAAGTGGTAATAGGAAAAATTTTGTTAGGTCTTTGGCGCTCCATTTATCAACAGCCCAGCCAGATATAAGTACGAAAATCATTAGTAGTATTGAAAATACCGGCATTGTGAAGGCATATATTTCGATTGACCAATCCTTTACGTTCATCAGATGATAAGAATGAAAAAATATACCAGTTAACACGAATGGAGGCGCTAATACAGCAGCCAAAATTAAATAAAAATAGCCACTCTTTAGCACATCCTTCCTACGATATTGAACGCTCGAGTTTTTATTTTTATCAGATGTATTTTCAATGTCGGGCTCGTAGACTTCTCTGTCTTTTAAAAGATAGAAAACGTATGGGGCAAGAATAAATAATATAAAAATCCCGGTAATAATCCACGCTTGCCTCCAACCGTAAAAAGCAATTAGTAACAATGCTGTTACCGGCATTACCATCTCCCCAAAAGCCCTCCCTAGTACCGTCACGGCAACAGCCTTGCCTCTCATAGTTGTAAACGTCTTTGCAATAAAAGTTGATGATGTGTGCGTTGACATTCCCTGCCCCGTTATCCTAAGAAGATAAAATACTATCAATAAAAAAATAGCAGAATTAACTAATGAGAATGCAATTGATGAAAGGCCTAAAAAGATAAGTACCGTAAAAGATAAGTATCGCACCTTTATATAATCTACCATTTTACCCGTGTAGAGCATCGTAAAAGCACTCATCAAGGTTGCGATAGTATACAATCCACCATATAAACCATGAGATAATGTAAGTTCTTCTCTAATATTTCCTGCATATAACGCAAAATAAAATGTCTGCCCTATGCTTGCTGCGAATGTGAGAAAAAAGCCTGCCTGTAAATAATTGTGATTCTTCCTAAAAAATTCAATCATAATTATCTACTCTTTCAAGAATGGTACCATTGACGACCAAACTCCGTCTCGTTTAATTCTATGAAATAATGCTGCAGAAATATGAATGCCGATTAAAATATAGATCAAATCTATCGATATTTCATGGAGAGTTACAACTGACTCAATTATGAGCCCATCTTGAAGACCAATCCAGAATAACAAACCAATTAGCATACCAGACAAGGGAATAGCTGCCAGTGTAAAATACATCCCATAGTGTACTGTTTTCGCTGCAATTTTTTGCAATTTAGGAGTGTGTTCAGGCAGTGAAGTCTTTTGGGTTCTTTTCATATAAATAAATCTAACCAGAAGTAATATGACGAAAACGAATGCAAAGAGAACTTCAAACCTTAGCAGGGAAGGATTTTCTAGCTGTTCGATATCCTGAACCTGTTTAATAAGTCCGTATATAAACAAAATGACAAATCCCCAGTGAAAAAATTTTGCTATATAGCTATAGTTCCTTTTTTCTGTTAAATCTTCCATATTATTTATACCATTAATTTCAATTTTTACAGTTTAATTGAATATGCTTTCCAAAAAAATAATGTCTTCTCTGTTTGGACTAGTGGATATTATGCGAATTGGTGTTGAGATTATCTCCTCAATGCGTTTTATGTACGCCAATGCTTTTGATGGAAGCTCATTAAATTCATTAATACCCGAAGTATCAGTGAGCCAACCTTCATGCTCTTCATATATAGGCATAATTTTATTCTGTGAGGGCTCAGATAACGGAAGGTAATCAATCTCTTTTCCGTCTAATTCATACCCGACGCAGATATTAATCTTTTCGAAGGTATCCAAAACGTCTAATTTTGTTAATGCAATCATGTCAATACCTGAAATCTGCACAGTTTGCCGTACGAGCACTGCATCAAACCAACCACACCGCCTTTCTCTTCCCGTTACAGTACCAAATTCATTACCGATCCGTCCGAGCTTTTCACCAGACTCATCAAATAACTCGGTGGGGAAGGGACCGCTTCCAACTCGGGTCGTGTATGCTTTTGTTATACCAATAATTTGATCAAGATATTTAGGACCCACACCAGTGCCAATTGAGGCCTGACCAGGCATCGTATTTGAGGATGTAACATATGGATATGTTCCAAAGTCAACATCAAGTAGTAGACCTTGGGCGCCCTCGAATAATACTCTCTTTTTATTCTGCCTCATATCGTTCAATATCCGCCATGTATTGGCAACAAATGGAATAATATCTTTTTTTATCTCCAGTAGATATTGGTATACATCGTCTACGCTAAGTGTATCGAGCTCATATGCGTGCCTTAAGATATTGTGATGATCCAATATTAACTCAATTTTGTCTTTTATATTTTCTAGATTATCTAAATCATTCAATTTTATTGATCTTCTTGCAACTTTATCCTCATACGCAGGCCCAATTCCTCTACCGGTCGTTCCTATTTTTGCCTTACCTGCCCTTTCCTCTCGTGCCAGATCTAAATCTTTATGCAGCGGTAATATAATTGTAGTATTTTCAGCGATTTTTAAATTTTTCGGTGTGACTTTTATCCCAATTTTAGAGAGATATTCTATTTCTGATGATAATGCCTGAGGATCTAAAACTACGCCATTTCCAATTATTGTGAGCTTTTTTTCTCGAACAATACCAGATGGAAGAAGAGATAATTTGATTGTTTGCCCATCGATTACCAAAGTATGGCCTGCATTATGCCCACCTTGAAATCTAACTATTACATCGGCTTTATCAGACAAGGAATCGACGATTTTACCTTTACCTTCATCACCCCACTGGGTACCAACAATAACAACACTTGTCATATTATTTACTTAAAAGTTTAATTTTTTAACCTGCACAATGTCTTCTATTTGAGTCAATTTTTCTAGCACTAAGTCATCTACCGCTGAGTCAACTTCAATCAACTCAATAACGTTACCACCAATTTTATCTCGCCCTAAATTAAAATTTGCTATATTCACACCTTGTGATCCGAGGCAGTGTCCAATTTTTCCCACTAAACCTGGTGTATCGTTATTTGTTATATATATCATGTGTTTTGCGAATTTAGCTTCCATATCTATGCCTTTTATCTGAATGATTCTTGCCGAACCATCGGAAAAAACAGCGCCCGCTACAGATCTCTCTTGTCTTTCAGTTTCTATGATAAGCCTTATGTATGAGCCATAAATACCACTGCTCTCTTTTTTTATTTGTTCGATCTTGATACCTCTTTGCTTGGCGATTGATAGAGAATTCACCATATTTATATCTTCTAATAAAGGCTTTAATAAACCTGAAATAATTGTTGATGTAAGAGATTCAACGTTCATGTCTGCTATACTGCCAACGTACTCAATCTTTGCACTCTTTAGCGCACTTTCTGTTATTTGCCCCGCAAAAGATCCGAGATTTTTTGCCAAAATCAAATATGGTTCCATTGAGGTTGCTTCTTCAGCCGAGACAGATGGGAAATTTATGGCATTTGTGATTGCACCTGTCAGAAGAAAGTCACTCATCTGCTCTGCAATCTGCACAGCTACCTTCTCTTGCGCTTCAGAGGTAGATGCTCCGAGGTGGGGTGTGCATATTATTTTTTCATTTTCAAATAGTGGGTTATGCTTTGCTGGCTCCTCCTGATACACATCGATAGCAGCGCCGGCTATCTTGCCATTTTTCAAAGCTTCAAGGAGTGCCTCTTCATCCACAAGACCACCACGAGCACAATTTATTATGCGTACTGATGATTTCATTTGTTTTATACTATCGGCATTAATGATATTTTTTGTTTGCTCTGTAAGTGGTGTATGAATTGTTATAAAGTCAGACCTTGCAAATAACTCCTTTAATTCGACTTTTTCAATTACCATTGAGTCAGCCCGCTCTTCTGTCAAATAAGGATCATAGCCAATAACTTTCATTTTTAAGCCCTTGGCGCGGTCAATTACTATAGTACCTATATTTCCACAGCCAATCACCCCAAGAGTTTTTCCAGTAATCTCAACTCCCATAAATTTTGATTTTTCCCAGAGGCTATTCTTCGTTGATATATCGGCTTGCGGTATTTGTCTTGCGAGTGACATCATCAGGGTAATTGCGTGCTCTGCAGTTGTTACTGAGTTACCAAATGGTGTATTCATAACAATAACACCATTAGTGGTTGCAGTTTCAATATCAACATTATCTACGCCAATTCCGGCTCTGCCAATTACTTTCAAGTTTTTTGCATTACTTAGAATTTTATCCGTTACTTTTGTTGCTGATCTAATTGCTAAACCGTCATAGCTTTTGATGATTTCTGCTAATTTTTCTTTGTCTTTTCCGATATCAGGTAAATAGTCCACGTCAATATTCTTATCTTTGAATATTTTCACAGACTCTTCGCTGAGCTTATCTGATACAAGTACTTTAGGCATTTTTATGTTTTCCCTGTTTATTTTAGACCTTTTCTATTGCTACAAAATACGCCCAATTAATCCATTCTAGTAATATTGAAATATCTGATGGTTCAATTGTTGCTCCCGTCCATATTCTTAACCCCGGCGGCGCATCCCTGTAAGCCCCAATATCAAAAGCGACCCCCTCCTCTTCAAGCATATTTTGGATTATCTTTGATAATTTTGAAGTATCGATTTTATCACCATTTGGGCTTTTCGATGAAAACTCAAGGCAAACAGATGTGTTTGATATGGTTGACTCTTCTTTTGCTAAAAATTTAATCCAATCTGTTTCAGCGACCCAATTTTTTATAATTTGAAGATTATTGTCAGCAATTTCAATTAACTTATTTAATCCGCCGACTTCACGTGCCCACTCAAGGGCAGCAACATAATCAGCAACACATAGAAGTGATGGCGTGTTTATAGTTGATCCAGAAAAGATACTCTGGTCAATCGTACCAGATTTTTTTATTCTAAATATTTTTGGTAATGGCCAACTGGGATTATATTCATTTAATCTATCAATTGCTTTTGGTGAGAGAATTATCATGCCATGCTGCGCTTCTCCTCCAAGAACCTTCTGCCAAGAAAATGTTGTTACGTCCAACTTGCTCCAATCAACCTTTTGGGCAAATAGACCAGATGTAGCATCACATAATGTTATGCCTTTCCTGCTATCTTTTATCCAATTCAGGTTAGGGACTCTAACTCCTGAGGTTGTTCCGTTTAAAGTAAAAACAATATCACTGTCAGAATTTGCTGACTGCAAATCTGGTAATATTCCGTAATCTGCTTCTATCACATTCGCATCTTCAAGGCCTAACTGTTTGATAATGTCGGTTACCCATCCCTTACCGAAAGATTCCCAAGCAAAAACATCAACTGGTATATGTCCCAAAAAGTTCCACATTGCCATCTCAAATGCCCCAGTATCAGATGCGGGTACAATTGCGACTTTGTAGTCTTTTGGTATCTCAAGTAACTCCGAGGTTAGCTCAACTGAGTAGTTAATAAAATCTTTTGGTTTTTTAGCCCTATGAGATCTACCTAAAATAGATGTATCTATTTTATTGATTTGCCAATTTGGAAATTTTGCACATGGACCAGATGAAAATAGTGGTCTATTTGTTTTATTTGTTGGTTTCTTTGTCATTTTTTCTACCCTTCCAGATAGTTGACTCTCGTTGGGGAGAGCTGTCCCATTTCTTTAATACTGCAAAACTCTACATTTATCAATTATAAAGTTAATTAATTTGACATGTAATAAATTTAGGCATAATCAGTAAGTTCAGTCTTACTATTTTTTTTATCTTATGAAAAATTCATCTCTTATAAACTGGTTTTATTTATCCCTTTTAGTTATATTTTGGGGCTCTACATTTGCATTAACAAAGTATGCTCTAGATGATTTCAGCCCTTTATGGATTGTCTCACTCAGACTCTCTATAGGGTTCGTGATAATATATTCTATTTTAAAATTAAGAGGCGAGACTTTGCCAACTGGTATTGTCAATTGGGCCTGGCTTGCTTTGATAGGTATGACAGCGTTTTTCCCTTTCTTTCTTATCTGCTGGGGTACTCAATATTTAGATACGAATATTGGAGGTATTCTATTTGGAATCGGTCCCTTGTTTACAGTTCTCGCTGCTCATTTTCTTGTTCCGAATGAGAAATTAAATAGACTGAAGCTCTTTGGCGTAATTATTGGCTTTGCGGGCTTGTATATTCTACTATTTGAAAAACCGAATACTTTAATAATATCTAATGACTTTAAGATGCTATCGCAGATTGCTATATTACTTGCAGCAATTGGTTATTCAATCCAAAACATAGCTGTAAATGTCATGCCAAATATTACATTAATGCAAAAAACATCAGGCAGCTTCTTGTTTGCATCAAGTTTCGCGTTTATTACTGCAATGTTGTTGGAAGGTCCCCCAGTGATTGAAATTTTTGATATTTCATTCATATCAGTATTATTGATGGGGGTTTTCTCAACCGCAATGGCAAGCATGGTTATGTTTAATCTTACAAAGGTTGCAGGCCCAACATTCGTGTCGCTTACACATTATGTTTTACCGGTTTATGTTGTTATTCTCGGGAGCTTCTTGCTAAAAGAAGATATTCATCTTTACCAGATTATTGGAATGTTTGTAATTCTTGCGGGCATTGTTCTCACGAGGATAGGCTCGAACAAGCTTGCTAATTAAAACGCTTTTCGATTAAATCCATCAAATAATCCAATGTCTCATTTAGATATTTTTTATCTTGTGACTCACCCATGACTCTGATGAGTGGCTCTGTTCCAGACAGACGAACCAATATCCTGCCTTTTTCTTTAATTCTTTCTTGTCCTATTTCATGAATTTCATCTATGTCGTTTGTATTAATCTTTTCATAGTCGCTAATTTTGTAATTTCTTTGAATTTGGGGAACAATTTTGATAAGGCGGGCAAGCGCACTAATCTTCTTATTACTTTTTTTCATAATGGATAATATCTGTATGGCAGCCAACAATCCATCCCCTGTTGTTGAGTAGTCCCCAATGATAATATGTCCAGACTGCTCACCACCAATATTATACCCGTTTTCTCTCATAAACTGGGAGACATACCTATCTCCAACATTTGTTCTAAATAGTTTCATTTCTTCTTTTGACAAGTAGGACTCCAAGCCTATGTTTGATAAAATTGTAGCAACGACAGCATTTTTTTTTAGTTTACCTGATTTTTTCCACTCAGTTGCAATAATAGCCAAGAGTGCGTCACCATCAACGATATTTCCCGTCTCATCAATCACGATTATTCTATCTGCATCTCCATCAAGAGCAATCCCAATGTCCGCTTTATGATTACTGACCGCTTTTTTTAAATTACCAAGTGAAGTTGATCCAAATTCATGATTAATATTCTTCCCATTAGGGCTATCTCCAATTGAAATTACATTTGCCCCAAGCTCCCACAAAGCCAATGGTGCTACCTTGTATGCCGCTCCATGAGCGCTATCAATGACAACCTTAATACCATCAAAGCTAATATCTTTATCAAGAGTGCCCTTGACATACTCAATGTAACGAGCTTGAGCGTCGTCGATCCTTTTTGCCTTACCAACCATTCTCGAGCTGAGGTCATAGCTATCGATATTTCCTAATATACCCTCAATTTCTAATTCGTCCCTATCGTCAAGTTTATACCCATCTGGACCAAATATCTTAATACCGTTGTATTCATATGTGTTGTGTGATGCTGAAATCATAATGCCAAGATCTGCTCTCATTGATTTGATGAGCATTGACACCGCAGGCGTTGGCATTGGTCCAAGTATAAAAACATCTAACCCAACTGACGTTAAACCAGAAGTGAGTGAAGACTCCAGCATATAGCCTGATAGCCTTGTGTCTTTGGCAATTATTACTCTTTTAGCCGTATTATCTTTTGATATGAATAACCCAGTAGCAATTCCAACCTGCAGAGCAACTTCAGCTGTAATGGGATGTTGATTTGCAAGCCCTCTAATCCCATCTGTACCAAAATATTTTTTAGCATTCATATAAAACTATCCCTAAAGTTTAAATAATAATGAATGATTTATGGCTGTGTTTGCGGCTTCATTTTCTGGGTTTTTTTTGCCTTACTTGATGCTTTTTTTTCTGCACTCTCAGTTGGTACAGCAGTTGGATCACTTGGTGGCTCTTCTGTTCCATCTGTATCAGGTCTATCTGGATTCTTCCCCTTTAATAGGTCTAATATCTCATCGCCGGACAAAGTCTCATACTCAAGCAGGCCTTCAGCGATAATTTCGAGTTCCTTTTTATATTCGATGACAATTTCTGTTGCAGCTTTATGACCGCCATCTACAAGCTTGTGTATTTCAGAGTCAACAATTTTTTGTGTTTCTTCTGATAGATTTTGTGTTTTTGCCACAGAATAACCAAGGAAGACTTCATCTTCATTATTGCCATATGAAAGAGGACCTAGAATATCACTCATACCGAATTGCGTAACCATCGCTCTTGCCATATTTGTTGCCATCTTGATATCAGATTGTGCGCCTGAAGTTACTTTTTCGTCACCGAAAATCAGTTCCTCAGCAGCCCTTCCGCCCATAGCAACGGCAAGATCAGCTTTAAGTTTCTCTCTGGTCATAGACAACTGGTCTCTTTCTGGCAAGCGCATGACCATACCCAAGGCTCTTCCTCTTGGAATTATTGTGGCTTTATGAATTGGATCTGATGCTTTTTGCTTTACTGCAACAAGAGCATGGCCTGCCTCGTGATATGCAGTTAATTTCTTTTCGTCATCAGACATTACAAGTGTCCGACGCTCAGAACCCATCATTACTTTGTCTTTTGCGTCTTCAAATTCATCTTGAGTAATTACTCTTTTGCCTCTTCGAGCTGCAAGAAGTGCAGCCTCGTTAACAAGATTTGCAAGATCAGCACCAGAAAACCCTGGAGTTCCTCTAGCTATAACTTTTAAATTTATTTCATCAGATAATTTAACTTTTCTGACGTGTACTTTTAGAATCTTCTCACGTCCAATTATGTCGGGATTCGGAACAACTACTTGTCTGTCGAATCTACCAGGTCTTAATAGAGCTGGATCTAACACATCAGGTCTGTTTGTTGCTGCAATCAATATTATTCCTTCATTTTCTTCAAAGCCATCCATTTCCACCAGCAGTTGATTTAATGTTTGCTCTCTTTCATCATTACCCCCGCCCAGTCCGGCGCCTCTGTGTCTTCCAACAGCATCTATCTCATCTATGAATATGATGCATGGCGCGCTTCTTTTTGCTTGTTCAAACATGTCACGCACTCTACTGGCTCCAACACCAACGAACATTTCAACAAAATCTGAACCAGAAATTGTAAAAAAAGGTACACCAGCTTCACCAGCTATAGCCCTAGCTAATAGTGTTTTACCCGTACCTGGAGGTCCGACAAGTAATGCGCCTTTGGGGATTTTACCACCCAAATATTGAAACTTACGTGGGTCTTTTAAAAATTCAACAATCTCTTCAAGATCTTCCTTTGCCTCATCAATGCCTGCAACATCACTAAAGGTGACTTTGCCTTTCTTTTCGTTGAGTAGTTTTGCCTTTGATTTTCCAAAACCCATAGCACCACGTCCGCCACCTTGCATTTGCTTGAGAAAAAATATCCAAACTGCAATAAGTAGCAACATTGGGAACCATGAAACAAAAATTGAAAATAGCGCACTCTGCCTTACCGGCTTGACATTTATAATCACTCCTTGTTCATTTAATCTCTCTATGAACTGAGGGTCTTCAGGTGAATAGGAATGAAACCTTGAGCCATCATTAAAAGTCCCCGTAATTTCATCACCGGATATTTCAACATCCCTAACATTTCCTCCAGAGACTTCTGAAATGAGAGTGGTGTAGCTAACTTCGCTCACGCCTCTTGTTTCATTAGAAGTCTGGAATACATTGTATAAAGCCATCATTAATAATCCAATGACAAGCCATATAACTATATTTCTAAAACCACCCAATTTTAACTCCTACATAATTTATGAAAATTTTTTTTCATCGCTAATTCTAAATTTAACATCTAAATAACCACTATTATATATATTGTGTGTGTTTGGTAGTAATACAAGCTTATCTTTTATGAATCCACCAGGCAATGTTCTCAATACATACTTTGGCATACTTTGAAAAGATGTCCCATCTATCATTGTTCGAAGATCATCTGCATTTCCAATTTGATCAATGACAATATTTGTTTTGTCACATGATTTAAGATGCACATCAAATCTTCCGTCCCAAGAAATGCGTTCGTTTATTTTTATTTCAGCGGGACTTATCCCCCTATTCTCTCTCACTATAACATATTTATTCTTCTGTGGTATTATTTGACAGCCGTTAAGGGTCTTACATCTCTCTGTTTTGATTAATTCCGCAAACACCGCTTCCAATGATGAGAGGGATACAGTTCCCCCATTAATATCTGTTAAGGCTTTAGCTAATACCCTTAATATTATTTCTTTTGGGTAATTACGTAATTTATCGAAATTGACATCGGCGTGTCCCAACTCACTTAATTCGACTAGCTCTTGTGATACTAAGTTGGTAAAAAAGCTAATTGACTCATGCGCCCTGGTCAGACGTTGAATTGTTTTTGTTAAATTGCCGGACGATATATTAAAAGAAGACAAGGAGCTAATATTATTTCTTATTTTAACTCTCTCGAATCTTTCATCTTCGTTTGTTGGGTCATCTACCCATTCATTACCTGTTGACCTGAGGATTTCAGTTGTTAATGAACGAGATAATGAGAGCAATGGCCTTTCTATCTGAATTCCATCCGCGTGTCGAATTTCATTAATTGATTTAAGTCCATCGAGCCCACTCCCTTTTGCAAGACGCATAATAAATGTTTCTATATTATCGTCAGAGGTGTGAGCGGTCAAAATTGTATCAATATTCTCCTCTCTGGCATAATCCAGCATGAGCTGGTATCTTGCATTTCGTGCTTTCTCTTGAATAGAAGTCTCGATGTATTCATGTTCCCATGTCAGTACTTTATGCCTGAATCCGTAATCTTTAGCAATTTTCTGTACAAATCGACATTCATCTTCGGCAGTCTTCCTGAGATTATGGTTAACTGTGAGAACTTCAATCTCAATATTTAGTGCTAAATGGGCTTTCCAACGATACACCAAACACATTAAGGCCATGCTATCTCGCCCGCCCGAGACCGCTAGCGCAATCCTATCATGATTTACATAGCTTGAAAATAAACCACATACTCTAAGATCAGTGAGAGGAAATTTGTTATCATTTACCATAATTAACGAATATCATTAAATTTTTCAAATTAGAGATCAGACCAAAACTAATTTGGTAGTAAATGATATATTATCGTGGCTAAAATATCTAGTTGATAATTTCTAATTACTCAATGATTACTACAGACACAGCTCGTCTGTTTTGTGACCAACAAGCTTCAGATGAGCAGGCTGCAACTGGTCTCTCTTTACCATAGGGAACGGTTTCGACCCTATCCCCAGCTATACCAAGACTTTCGAGGTATGCTACTGCAATGTCAGCTCTTTTAGCGCTAAGCGCGATATTGTACTCTCTGGTACCCCTCTCATCGGCGTGTCCTTCAACAATGATACTAATTTCTGGATACAATTCTAACCAAGAAGCTTGCCTTTCAAGTATCGCTTTTGCATCATCATCTAAACTTGTTGAATTTGTTGCAAAAAATACACGGTCTCCAACATTTACTGTGAAGTCTTGGGAAGATCCAGGAATAGCATTTGAGACTATTTCAGCTTCATTATTATTTCCTCCTCCGAATAAGATCTGTTCAACATTTTTTCGTGTCGATGAACAGCCCGTAAGGATGAAGATTAATAAAAAAGTCACGGAAAGATTAAGTGCTTTTTTATATACCATTGTTAATTTCCTCTTTAAAAATAGTAATGATCCTTAAAGTTATCATGTAAATGTTAACAAATGATGTAATGTTTAAAAAAAATGATAATCAGATATTTTAGTTCATTAATGCAGACCATGATGGGTCTGACGCATAACCAGGTGTTTCAATCTTTCTCTCATTGTATCCAGTGATATCAACAGAATAAATCATTGGCCCACCATCTTCTCCTGGCGATTCGCGAAAAAACATTAGAACTCTACCGTTTGGAGCCCATGTTGGGCCTTCATTGTGGAAGCCGTCAGTAATGATCCTCTCACCACTTCCATCCGTAAACATCACACCAATCATAAATCGACCCTTAGAAATCTTTGTAAATGCAATGTAATCACCTCTTGGAGACCAAACAGGTGTAGAGTAACTTCCGGTTCCAAAGCTAATCCTTCTTACATTATTTCCATTAGCATCCATTACATACAACTGCTGCGTGCCTGACTTATCTGACTCAAATACAATATTACTTGAGTCAGGAGAGTAGCTGGGAGCTGTGTTGATATCAGATGTATTAGTTAACCTCTTTCTATCAAAATTACTCAAATCCATCTCAAATAAATTTGATCCTACTCCCTCTTGTAAGCTCATGATGATTTTTTTTCCGTCAGGGGAGAACCTAGGAGCAAATGTTATGCCGGGAAATGTTCCAACTACATATGTTTGTTTTGATTGAATATCATAAATATATACCTGAGGTTGACCATTTCTATATGATAAGTATACAAGCTCTTTACCGTTTGGGCTAAATCTTGGAGTCAATACAAGATCTCTACCTGATGTCAATAATACGGCATTTTGACCATCCTGATCCATTATAGCCAGTCTTTTTATTCTTTCCGTCTTAGGCCCACTCTCCGCAATAAAGGCAATTTGTGTATCAAAATAACCCTTCTCATCCGTTAGGCGGGTATAAATTGTATCAGCAATCATGTGCGCCACGTTTCTCCATTTACTTTTTGAAAAGACTAAGTAGTTGGCTTCAAGGGACTTCTCAGTGAAAGTATCCCAAAGCTTGTAGTTTATTCTGTATCTTTCATTATCATAAACAAGTTCCGCGGTGAATAAAGCCTCAGCATTTATCACTCGCCATGAATTAAAATTGGGACTCCTATCCACAGAGTTAACTTCATCCAAGAATGCTTTTGGATTTATAGGATAGAATAAACCCGAACCAGCAAGGTCACTTGCAATAACTTTTGTTATATCGAGACCAAGACCAAGCTGCTCATTTTGTCTATCAATTACCGTGGTTATTGCAATCGGCATTGGTCTGAGGTTCCCCTCTGTGACATCTATTTCAAGGGCAGCTTGTGAGGTGGTTGAATAAAATAATAAGAAAAATAGCAAGAAGATGAAACTGTTCATTCGATTTGTCATATTATCCACCCAACATATTCCTTGGATCAAAGGTAAACTTTATCTCTTTCCATGATTCATATTTTTCAATGGGAAACTCATATGGCGCGCATCTTAACACAGCTCTTACTGCAGCATCAATTGCAACTTCCCTGCTTCCGTTTGAGTCTCTTGTGATAGGCTCTACATTCGATATCGTACCATCTTTGTTGAGTGCAATCATCACCTGTACTCTCTGGCTTGCTGCTCCACGCACTCCCACAGGTGGATTCCAACACATCTCTATTTGACTTCGCATATTTGATATCTCACCAGCAGTGATAATATTATCGGAGGTTAAATTTTTCTCTTGTGGTTTGTTTTCAATCATTTCCCCAATATCTCTTTCATCAGGAAATTTATCGAGTAGTGCTGTGACTTTATCTGTTTCCTTCTTATTCTCATCGTAATCCAAATTGGTTAATAATTTGTCATTAATTTTGTTCAATTCAGGCTTAATTTCCGGTGTGGAGAAAAATTCCATGATATTTTCATCTTCTTGCTGTTTAGCGTTAGTAGTTTTCTCAATTGGCTCCTCATTTTCAAGTACACTCATATTCTTTGACTCTTCGCTTCTCATAGATGGTTTAACGTTGGGTGTCGCGCTATATTTTTTTTTATCGGAGGCGGACTCCTCTTTACTGTCATCTTCTATAATTTCTTGTGTAATTGCTGGAAGATTATTAATAAGTTCGATTTCAACAATGGACATCGGGCTTTCTTCAAGCCTGTCGAATGATGGCAGACCTGTTATAATAATTACAACAAATAGTAGATGTAATAAAACTGATATAGATATTGGTTTGGCTAACATATTAAGACTCTATATCTGTAACTAATCCAATTGATGTATAACCGGAAGAACTAATCTTAGCCATTACTCTCATTAAGACTTCATAACTAATATCTTTATCACCATTAATATAGATTTTTTGATCAAAGTTACTCTGCCCGATCGCCTCAAGTTTTTCGGTTAAGTCATCAAAATCTATCTCCATTTCTTGAATATAAATTTTGCTGTTCTTGTCAATTGTGATAGTTAATGGCTCATTGTCATCAGTCATTTGCTTTGCCGAAGTTTTTGGAAGCTCAATTGGAACGCCAACTGTTAATAATGGTGCAGTTACCATAAAAACGATCAGCAGTACAAGCATAACATCAACAAGGGGAGTTACATTAATATCAGAAATCGGGTTATTCTTTCTACTTCTTCTTCTGTTATTTGGTAATGTTTTTATATTTGTTGCCATTATTTTGCAAATTCTTAAAACTCTTCTTCATCAGTTTGGTAGTTGTCATCAACATCTTCAGCTACCATTTGAGCGTCTATTTGACGACTAAAGTAGTTGATAAATTCATCACTAAAATTTTCAAGATTCGAAGTCACACGCGCAATATCGCTTGATATTTTATTATAAAACATAACGGCTGGTATGGCTGCAAATAACCCAATGGCTGTTGCGAAAAGTGCCTCCGCAATTCCAGGGGCTACAACAGTGAGGTTTGTACTTTTGGAAGTGGCAATTGCTGAAAAACTATTCATTATCCCATATACCGTTCCAAAAAGACCAATGAACGGAGCTGTTGAACCCACAGAGGCCAAAAATAATAATTTCTTTTCGAGTTTATCTAACTCAATATTCATCTGCACATTCATTGCCTTCTCAATTCTTCCTTTGACCCCAT
>Ga0208624_1000496_pt1 | contig 20269 bp, 9 predicted proteins | sample Knorr_S23_td_DCM_FD_185607 | JGI IMG/M metagenome (GOLD analysis project Ga0208624, IMG submission 185607) | Marine microbial communities from Southern Atlantic Ocean transect - Knorr_S23_td_DCM_ad_71m_LV_A (SPAdes) (version 2) | ecosystem: Environmental > Aquatic > Marine > Oceanic | place...
AAGGCGTAATCATGATGGAATTCGATCCTTTGCGGCTTTGCTTTTAGGGGTGCTTTTGCTAAAAGGTCCGCCCCCATGGCTAGGAAATCCAAGAAGACTGAACCATCGGCAGATGGGCCGATGAAATTGATGGCGGCCAACCGCAGCGAGATCGCCATCCGCATTTTCCGCGCCGCCACGGAGATGAACATGCGCACCGTGGCAATCTACGCGCAGGAGGATCGTCTGGCTGTCCACCGTTTCAAGGCGGATGAAGCCTATCTGGTGGGTGTTGGCAAGGGCCCGGTGGGCGCGTATCTGGATATTGAGGGCATCGTGGAGATGGCCAAGGAGCGTGGGGTGAATTACATCCATCCCGGCTACGGATTTCTGGCGGAGAACGCTGACTTTGCTGAGGCTTGCGCCAAGGCTGGGCTTACCTTTGTGGGGCCACGCCCGGAGTTGTTGCGCAAGATGGGTGACAAGACCGAGGCACGCGCGTTGGCCAAGGCGGCCGGCGTACCGATTCTGCCCGGCACCGATGATCCCATTACCACCCGCGCCAAGGCGGTGAAGGTGGCCAAAGACATCGGGTTCCCGCTGATCATCAAGGCGGCCTTTGGCGGCGGCGGACGCGGCATGCGCGTGGTGCACAAGGCCAAGGATCTGGAGCGGCTGCTCGATGAAGCCCGCGGCGAGGCCGATCGGGCGTTTGGTAATCCGGCCGTGTTCCTTGAGAAATACGTGCCGCGTGCCAAGCACATTGAGGTGCAGATTTTGGGTGACCAACACGGCAACGTATTGCACCTGTACGAGCGCGATTGTTCTGTGCAGCGGCGGCACCAAAAGGTGGTGGAGATTGCCCCCAGCGTGGCGCTGGATGAAACGGTCCGCAGCGAACTATGCACAGCGGCCGTGGAACTGGCTCAGCACATCAAGTACGACAACGCCGGCACCATGGAGTTCCTGTACGACATGGATTCCAAGAAGTGGTACTTCATCGAGATGAACCCGCGCATTCAGGTGGAGCACACAGTCACCGAAGTGGTGACCGGTATCGACCTGGTACGGGCGCAGATTCAAGTGGCGCAGGGACAGAAACTGCACGGGGATGTGATGCAGTTGCCCAAGCAAAAGAACGTGCCGTGTGTCGGTCACGCCGTGCAGGCCCGGGTGACCACGGAAGATCCGGCCAATAATTTCACGCCCGATTACGGGCGAATCATTGCCTATCGCTCGGCGGCCGGGTTCGGGCTGCGACTGGACGGCGGCCAAGGCGATGCGGGCAGTGTGATCACGCCGTTTTATGATTCGTTGCTGGTCAAGATTACCGCCAGCGGCATGAGCTTCCCGATTGCGCTCGACCGCATGGACCGCGCGCTGAAGGAATTTCGGATTCGCGGCGTGCAGACGAACATTCCGTTCATCGAAAACGTCATCAAGAACGAAACCTTCCGCACGGGGCAGGCGAGCACGACTTTGATCGATACCACGCCGGAACTCTTCACCTTCCGTCCGCGCCGCGATCGCGCGAACCGGTTGCTCAAGTATATTGGCGATGTGGTGGTGAACGGCAATCCGCAGGCCAAGGGCTTCGAGGTGAAGGAGCCGTTTGCGCCGATCGCGGAGCCGGACTATAACGGCGATCAGGATCCGCCCGCGGGCACACGCCAAATTTTGCTGGAGCAGGGTGCGGAGAAATTCGCCACCTGGGCGCGCAAGGAAAAGCGCCTGCTGATCACCGACACTACCCTGCGCGACGCGCATCAAAGCCTGTTCGCCACGCGCATGCGTACGGAGGATATGCTCAACGCCGCCGACGCCATAGCGCGTCGCACACCGGGCTTGTTCAGCCTCGAGATGTGGGGCGGGGCGACGTTTGATACGGCCATGCGTTTCCTGCGAGAGGATCCGTGGCAGCGCCTGCGTCAACTGCGCGAGGCCGTGCCGAACATTTGTTTCCAAATGCTCTTCCGCGGCTCCAACGCCGTGGGCTACTCGGATTATCCGGACAACGTCGTGAAGGCGTTCGTGAAACATTCGGCCGAGAACGGCATGGATATTTTCCGAATTTTCGATTCGCTCAATTACCTGCCCAACCTTAAGGCTGCGATGGAGGCCGTGCGCGAAACACACGCGGTGTGTGAAGGTACGATCTGTTACACCGGCAATATCCTCGACGATCAACGCGATAAATATCCGCTCGAGTACTACGTGAAGCTTGCGAAGGAACTCGAGAAGATGGGCGCCCATACCCTGTGCATCAAGGACATGGCCGGCCTGTGCCGTCCGTACGCCGCACAGAAGCTGGTGAAAACCCTGCGGCAGGAGGTGGGTTTGCCGATTCATTTCCACACGCACGACACCAGCGGCGTGAATGCCGCTTCCGTGCTCAAGGCCGCCGAGGCCGGCGTGGACATTGCCGACCTGGCCATTGCATCTTTATCCGGTTCCACCAGCCAGCCGAATCTTAACAGCGTGGTGGCCGCGCTGGATCATACGCCGCGCGAGACCGGTTTGGATCTCGGTACACTGAATGAATTCTCAGATTACTGGGAGGCCGTGCGCCGCGTGTACGCGCCGTTTGATACGGGCCCACGCAGTGGTATTGGAGATATTTACGAGCACGAAATGCCCGGCGGCCAGTACACCAACCTGCGCGAGCAAGCCGAGAGCATGGGCCTTGGCGCGCGCTGGAAGGAAGTGGCCCGCACTTACGCCGAGGTCAACGATCTCTTTGGCGACATCGTGAAGGTGACCCCCTCCAGCAAGGTGGTGGGCGACATGACGATGTTCCTCGTCACCCGCGGCATCAAGCCGGCGGATGTGGTGAACCTCGAGCCCGGCGCCACGCCATTCCCGCAATCGGTTATCGACATGATGAAAGGTCGCCTAGGCAAACCCGTGGGCGGTTGGCCGCGCAAGGTACAGAAGGTGGTGCTCGGAAAACAGAAGCCGCTCAAGGGCCGGCCCGGTGCTGATCTCAAGCCGCTGAACTTCGAGCGCACGCGCAAGAAGGTTGAAGAAGAGATCAGTCGCAAGGTCAACGACGATGATTTGCTTAGCTACCTCATGTATCCGGAGGTGTTCAAGGACTACAACAAGTTCCGCCGCCAATACGGTGATGTGTCCGTGCTGCCCAGTTCTACTTACTTTTACGGGCTGCAGCTCGGCGAGGAAATCACCGTGGACATCGAGGAAGGCAAGACGCTCTACATCAAACTCATCAATGTCAGCGATGCCGATGAAGAAGGCGTGCGCACGTTAACCTTCGAGTTGAACGGATACCCGCGCGAAGTGGAGATTGCCGATGCATCCATGAACGTGCTGGAAAGGGCTATTGCCAAAGCCGATCCGGGCAACGACCTCCATGTCGGCGCGCCCATCCCTGGCATCATCACCGAGGTGGCCGTGGGCATCGGTGCCAAGGTGGCCAAGGGCGACAAGCTGTTGACCATGGAGGCCATGAAAATGCAGACGACCGTGTACGCCGCGGCCGATGGCGTGGTGGACAAGATCAACGTCGGTATCGGCGAATCGGTCGAAAGCAAAGACCTCATCATGGAGTTGCGCGAAGCGTAAGTCAGAGCGTTCGATATTTTGATAGCGCGGGTCGGCGTGGATTTTCTCAACATGCCATTGGGCTCAGCAATATGAAAGTTTTTCGCTGGAATTGCGGCCCAAATTCATGGGGCACGGCATCCATACAGGAGACCAGAGCGCCAAACGGGAAGGCGCTGCGGCGTTTCACTCGGCCAGTGACCGTAGTGGCTGAATTATCCCAAGGTTATTCACGTAACCTACTTACGCGGAATGCGTCTAATGGGCGAGTGAGTTAAGCGCTGGATTGGCCTGAGTTTTGTCGGTATTGGCGTGGTATTTGAGAATAACTGAATACGTTTTGAGCTTGCTGGGCCAGACAGAAATGTTAGTTTTTCACCACGCCTCAATAACTTGAGGCGGTTTTCCATGGGGGGAAACGCAAGGGGCTCCGGCAACGGGTAGGGCGTTTGGATGGCTTACGCTTCGTTTAAACAATTTTGCATTGCTGCGCACTTGGCGCGTGAAGACGAATGGGATGCCTTGATGGCAGACTGGCGTCGAGAACGGGCCGAGGAAGGGCTGACTGATGCTTTCCCTATTTATCTGTGCCGTCGCAATGGCATTAGCGAGGCGGATTACCTCAAACGCGTAGGCGAAGCCTTTGACTGGCACAGTATCGACCTGGCGGAGGTAAAGCCTTCGGTGGAGGCGCGCCGGAAAATTTCCTCCAAAGTGGCCAGTCAATATTCCGTACTGCCGGTCACGATGGAAGAAGGCGTGTTGTTGGTGGCGGTGAGTGATCCGTTCCATACCGATTTGATCAATGCCGTGCGCTTTGCGGCGCAGGGGCCGGTGCGTTTCGTCTTGGCCCCGGCTGAGGATATCTCCAAGGCGTACGAGAAATACTACGGCGTCGGCGCGGAGACGATTGATGAGTTGGCTCAGGATGAGGTGGATGATGAGGAAGATCTGGAGTTGATGTTTTCCGATGACAAGGAAATCGCCGAGGGCGATCAGGAAGCCAGCATCATCAAGTTCGTCAATCAGGTCATCTGGCAGGCTTACCGCAGCCGCGCAACGGACATCCATTTTGAGCCGCACGAAGATGAGCTGCAGATTCGCCATCGCATTGACGGCATCCTGCACCAAATGTCGCTGCCGCCGGCGCTCAAGAAGCTGCAGGCGGCGCTAATTTCCCGCATCAAGGTAATGAGCGGCATGAACATTGCCGAGAAACGGCTCCCGCAGGACGGTCGAATCAATGTTCGCATCAAGGGAGAGGAGATTGATATTCGCGTGTCCACCGTGCCGACTGTGTATGGCGAGAGCGTTTCGTTGCGTTTGCTCACGCGAGGTAGCGTGCTTAAAGGCATGGATTCGTTGGGCATGAGTGGCGAGATTGAGACTCCTATCCGGGAAATCATTCACCAACCGCACGGCATTGTGCTGGTTACCGGCCCGACGGGTTCCGGCAAATCCACCTCACTCTATTCATTTTTAAACACCATCAACTCTACTGATAAACGGATCATGACGGTGGAGGATCCGGTGGAGTACGAGATGAAGGGTGTGAATCAGGTGTCGGTGAAAAACGACATCGGCCGTACGTTTGCTCATGTGCTGCGCCATTTCCTACGGCAGGATCCGGATGTGATCATGGTGGGTGAGATTCGGGATGGCGAGACGGCCGAGATTGCTATTCAGGCGGCGAACACCGGTCACCTAGTGTTCAGCACACTGCATACCAACGATGCCCCCAGCGCGTTTACGCGTCTGATTGACATGGGTATGGAACCGTTCCTTGTTGCCGATGCGATTGAGGCGGTGATGGCACAAAGGCTGGTGCGCACCATTTGTTCTGAATGCAAAACCGAGCAAACGGTTAGTAAGGAATATTTATTGAGCGTAGAATTCCCCCCGGCCCACGCAGCAGGCGCGAAATTCTGGCAGGGCGCCGGTTGTGATGCCTGCGGTGGGCGCGGCTACCAGGGGCGCTCGGGGATTTACGAATTATTGCGCAACAGCGAAGCCATTCAGCAACAGGTGATCAATCGCGCGCCGGCCTCGGTGATCGGGCAATTGGCCCGGAGTGAAGGCATGAAAACCCTGCGCGAGTACGGCTGGGGACGCGCCATGGCGGGCGTGACTACCATCGAGGAAGTATTGCGCGTGACGCAAATATCCGAGGCGTTGGCTGAACAGCCCGTGGAGAATTTCTGATGGCGACGGAACCGACAGCGAAGCCTCCCAAAGCGCCGGCTCTGCCGGATGCCTGTAACGTGATTGATTGTTCCACGGGACGTCAGCAGTTCTGGCGGTTTGCCAAGGGCAAGCGCCGCATGAAGCTGGTGGATGTGCGCGATACGTTGGTGGATGAGCCCGTGCCGGCCAAGCATCTGGACCGAGACACCAGCCAAATGTGGCGGCCGCATTGCCAAAACGACGCTTGGTTACCGGCTGAGCAGGTCTTCTTCCGCGTGCTGCAGTTGCCTTTGTGCAGCGAGGCCGAGCTGCCGGGCATGGTGGAGCTGCAGCTCGATAAAATTTCTCCGCTGCCACTGGCGCAGGCGGTCTGGACCTTTGAACGCGTGCCGGTGCATCGTCCGGATCGGGCGCAGCAAACGGTGGTGGTGATGGTGGCCGAACGTTCCGTGGTGGAGCGGTGCGCCGGTGAATTGGAACAGGTGGGATACCGGCCCGATCGCATGGAACCGGCCGTGCTGCATCAGGTCATGGCTACGCCGCAAGGCGGTGTATTGCCGGACGGCGCCTGGATTTATCCTCGCTTCGTGGATCCGCAAGTGCATTGCACGGTGGCGTGGTGGGATGAAGGGGTGCTGCAAAATATCACTCAGCTGAGTCTGTCATCGCGCGAGCATTTAAATGAACTTACCAGCAATCTCACCGCTACCACTTGGGCGGGCGAACTGGAAGGCTGGCTGACGGGCGAGACCGATTGGCATTTGGTGGCTTCCAATGAGGATGCCGAGGAATGGCTTAGTGTGTTGAATGACTGGGCAGGCAAAGGAGTGCAGGTGGAGGAGCCGCCGGACCCCAATGCGCTGGCGGCCGCGGCTGCGGCCCGGGCCGAGCGTCCGCTCACTCAGGGTAACCTACTGCCAATCGATCGTCAGGCGCGTTATCACCGAGATGATGTAGATCGGGTGTGGGGCAATGTGCTGATCTGGGCCGTTATGCTCTACGTCGTATTTCTCTCCGTTTATTTCGTGATGAAAACACGCGTGACTGACGAACAGCAGGCGGCATTCGCGGAGAATCAGAAGGCGATCAAGCTCAAGAAAGAATTGAAGGAACTGGGCGTTCAACGACGGTTATTGGAGGAGCAGCGCGAACTACGCTGGACCGCGCTTAATGTGTTCAAGGCAGTGGCCGAACATATTCCCGGAGAGGTCACGTTGGATTCACTCGTCTTCTCGGAGAGCCGCAACAATCAGGGAAACAACATCACGCTGCGGGGTCGTGTATCCCAGGAAGACAGCCAGAAACTGCAGGATTACTCCGAAGCGTTGGCGAAGGTGGCCGTGGATGAGCTGGGCGCCCAGCCCCTTTTCTCGCAGGTGCAGCCACCCAACATGGATGCCCGCGCCGGTGGTTATTTGGATTGGTACATCATTTGCCTGTTACGACGGGAGGAGGCCGGGAAATGATCGAGACACTGGATCGCATGGGGATTCGCCCGCAGGAACGCCGCTCGGTGATCTTGTTGCTGTTGGCTTTCCTTATCATTGGCAACATCGCCTGGCTGATGATGGGGCCGGAATTGCTGCAACTGCAAACTTCGCGCGACCAGTACCGCGAGGAAAATAAAGCGGCAGCGAATTTGGTGGAGTTGCGGGATACCCTGAAGATGGAGGTGGAAACACTTTCGGCTGAATCCGGAATGGTGAGTGACGGGAGACAGGCCCAGAAGTTGATGGAGGATATCGAAAGCAAAGCGCGCCGCAGTGGCCTGAACTTCACCCGCAGTCGGGGCGGTCAGGGCACTTCCCGGGGCAATCAGGATTTTGAGGAAACCAAACGAACCGTCTCCTTTCAATCCAGCCTAGTGGATCTCGTCGAATTTTTGAAGAACGTGTCCGAAGGACAAAACATGATTCGCGTCAGCAACATGACGGTGCAACCTACGGTCGACCGGCAACAGCTTAAGGTCGATCTCGCTTTTGTCGCGAGCTATCCGAAGCCCGACGATGACAAATCTAAGAAAGGAAAGAAATGATGAAAAAGATTGCTGCCTTAATGGCACTCATGGGAGTTCCGCTGTTGGCTCAAGACCAGCCCGCGCCACCGGTGGATCCGCCGGCCCCAGCCCCCACCGTGATCCCAGCCGGCCACACCATGCAAGGGATTCCCTTACCCACGTTGCTGGAGGAATACGGTGCGCTGGTGGGCAAAACCCTGATCCCCGCGCAAAATCTCCCTTCGGTGACCTTCGAGTTCAAGACGAACAACGATCTTACCTTCGAGGAAGCTAAGGCCTTTTATGAAACCCTCCTGATGCAGCGCCAAATTGCAGTGGTCCCACAGGGTGATAAATTTGTGCAGGTCATTCCTGCAGCCGAGATTGCTAAGACACCGCCCCAATATTATCCGGTGCTCTCCGTGGCAGCCCTGCCGGACAGTGAATTGCCTGTCATGGGGCCGTTTCCCTTGAAGTATATTTCCACCTCCGCCGCGATTGAACTGCTGGCAACCTTAGCCAAGACGCCCAACGCTGTGACCACGGTGGAAGGATCCAACGTGTTGATCCTGCGCGATTCGGCAAACAATGTGAAGCGGATGTTGACTGTGTTGACTGAGTTAGACGTGGAACCGGGGATTAAGGAGGAATATGAACTCATTAAAATTCGCTATGCTCTTTCGGCAGATATTGCGGCGGTTTTGAGCACTCTAACCAATACCCCGATTAGCGGCACAGCTGGGTCTGCCAGTAGTCGCATTAATACTACCGGCGCCAATCGCACAACGACAGGTGCGACCTCTCGAACGGGTGCAACTACAACCGGAAATGCTGGTTCCTCTCGTGGGCAACTGGCTCAGCGTTTATCCCAGATTCAAGGTGGAGCCGGTGTGACCGGTACGGGGCTTCCAATCTTGGGGGATACCAAGGCGGTGGCTTATGAACGCGGCAACGAAGTGCTGCTCATCGGTACGCGCCGACATCTCGATAAAGCCAAGGAGCTGATCGATAAGCTGGACACTATTCAGCCGCAGGTGTTAATTGAGGCCATCATCATTGATGTCGCTTTGGGTGATGACAAAACGTTTGGTGTGTCGTTGCGCGAAAACCGGACGGCAGAAAATGCCCGATCGGGGGGATTGCGAGGGGCGTTGGCTTCGGCCCTTGGGCCGGCAGGGTTTACCGATACTTCCATCTCCGGCGCCACATCCGGGTTTAATTATTGGGGATTCCTTGGGTCTAACTGGGAGGTTGCCGTGAATGCGATTGAAAACGATTCCCGGGTGACCATGCATTCGCGGCCACGCATCCAAACCTCGCATGCTGAGCTGGCTGAGCTGTTCATTGGCGATACGCGGCCGGTTGTCACCGGCACTATTACGGACATTAGTGGCGGAACTAGTTCGCAATATCAGATGCAGAAATTTGGCATTACTTTGGAAGTGCGGCCGTTCATTAACGAAGAAGGTCTCGTGGTAATGGATTTGGTTCAGCAGATTCAAGATATTGTTGGCTCACAAACCATCAACGGCAATAGTGTTCCCATTACCACCGATCGGTCGGCTAACGCCAAGGTAGCCGTGCGCGATGGGGAGATGATTGTGCTGGGAGGGTTTATCAAAACGAAGACCACCACCTACGAGGATGGCGTTCCCGTACTGCGCGATGTGCCGTTGCTTGGGAAACTCTTTGAGAGCACGCGTGATGTGGATGAGCGCAATGAATTGATTGTACTCATGCGGCCCACGGTTTTGAAGACGCCTGAAGCCGCCGCCGTGAAGGCCATGTCCGAGCAATCCAACCTGCCGGGTATTGATCTGGCCAAGGATGAAGAGGAGCGGCTCACTGAAAAATACCGCGATCTGGTGGAGGAACTCCGCCGCAAACGAGGCACTCCGACAACTCCAGAGAATCCGGATTTGCCTTTACTGCCAAAAGACGGCCCTCTGGTGCCACAGTTGCCCTGATCACCGTCGGCCATCGTACCACCAGCTGCAGGCCTTGGGATCGCCCAAGGCCCGGCCGCCGGTGAAAGCCGTGGCGATCAGAAGGCGTACCAACTCCCACGGTGAATAAAGCGAGAGTTTGCGGGCTGATGTGATCAGTGGCTGGCCGGTGATGATGTGCAATCGTTGCTGTCGCCTTCGGCCATGGCGCTTGAGGCGTTCGGCAAACTCGAGTTCTTCAGAAGCATAAAGGGTCTTGGAAAACCCTTCCAGTTCGCGGAAAGCTTTCGTGCGGCAGAAAAAATAGGAACCGGCCGGCCAGCGCATTACCCGACTGATCCAATTCCACAAATGAACCCAAAAAGCCGCCCACAAGGGGACTACTCCCATGGTAAGCGTGGAACCGCCACCGAGAATATCCGATTGCTGCATTGCTTTGCCGGTGGCCGCGAATAACTCCGGGCTCGGTTTAGAATCCGCATCCACAAAAAGGATCCAATCTCCTCGGGCCGCCTGACCGGCTGCATTCCGGGCTCGGGCGATTTGGTTTTGGGATTCAAAAACCACCCGCGCCCCGGCGTCTCGTGCCAGTTCGGCGGTGCGGTCGCTAGAATTATTGTCGCACACTACCAGTTCCCAGTCCCAATTCATGGCCTCAAAGACTTTGGCTGAATCCTGAATCGCTGTCAGTGTCTCGGGAAGGAGCTTTTCCTCGTTGAAGGCAGGAATGGCGATGGTCAAATGCACGGGCGAATGTCACCCGATTCGCGGTGACAGGCAAGCGGGCAACATGCTATCCTTCCGCCAGTTGAGGGATGGTGCAGCCTTACTCCATCGAGCCTCTTATGGAGGAGGAGACGAGCTCCAAACGCCGGTGGAAACGCTGGTTGATTGGGGGCTTGGCGGCCTTGGTGATTCTGCCGCTGCTCGCGTGGCAGGTTGTTGAGAGCGAATGGTTCTTGCGTCGCGTGATTTTACCGAGAGTGAACGAGTCGATTCATGGCGTCATCCACTTTAAATCCGCCGATTGGTCACTGGGCAGTTCGCTGGAACTGCAGGGAGTGACCCTGCACGCCGAAGGTCAGGCGACGTGTCTTAAGGTGAAGCATGTGCGGGTGCGGTATGACTTGGGCGAATTGCTCGATGGTCGCTTGCATTTCCACGAAATTTTTCTAGATGAACCGACCTTAACCGCTACGCAGGATCTGGAGGGACGAACCAATCTGGATCCGTTTTTCCAGAAATCCCCTGAGAGCGGCGAGACAAGCACCGTGGAGTTGGATCTCGTGACGATTACCGGCGGCGGTATTCATTTTTCCAAGGAACTGCCCGATGGCTTGAAGCAGATTGTCCGGGCAAACAATCTGAAAATAAATCTCGAACACCTTGGCAATGGCCGTGATCAAGGCAGTGTTCGTTTGGGATTCGGATGGGCCACCGAATGGATGAACGGCAGCAAAATGACCGATCATCTCAAGGGTACGCTTGACCTGAATACCAAGTTGAATTTGGACGAACACTGGCAGCCCAGTCGGTTGGATCCGAAAGGGAAACTTCTGGTTCTGGATACCAGTGAACGGTTAGAGGAATCCAAAGGGCTGGTGGCCGATTTCGCCGCCGCTTTTACTGGGAATCAATTGGAGCGGTTAAGGCTGATCTTCAGTCGAAAGCCTGATGAAATTACCGGCTCAGTTGAACTAGGTAAACTGAATGTATCGGGCCCTCTGAACCTTGCGGTTGGCGAGGCAGAGTTGGCGGTTGCGATTCAGGATGTGGACCAAAGCGTTTTGAATCTGCTCGGGCAATCGCAGAAGTTGACCTTTCATAAAACGCGGTTGAGCGCGACCAATCATCTGACGGTGAAGGATTTCGGCCGTACGCTGCGGCTGCAGGGCAAGATGATTTCCGCGCCACTGCAACTGACCCATCGGTTGGCGAAGCTGCCGCAATTGGATTCGCTGGAGGCGCACTATGATGTGACCTATCAGCCTGAAGCCCGGGCCGTGCATGTTCATGCCTTCGGCCTTGAATCCAGTCACCAGAACAAGCCCTTCCTGAAAGGCGCACTGAAACAGCAGCTAGCCGTCAGTTGGCAGCAAGGCAGTAAATTGAATGCGCCGGATTCGGAGTTCGAGTTGACCATTCATCCGACTCAACTTGCCGATTGGCAACCGTGGCTGGGGCGTTATGTGCGCGAAGGTGAATTAAGCGGGGCGTTCACCATGGCCGTGCAACAAGCCGGGCGGCACATTGAGTTTAGTGGCTCCACTAAGGTTGAAGGCATGGCCGTGCCAGACGCGCAAACCACCCGGCCACTGGGCAATGGACAATTCGACTGGGCCGGCACAGTGAACGACTTGAAGGATCTGCAGTTTACCCAATGCAAACTGGAGATTGGGACGCCGTTGCAATCCTACTTTACCTTTGATGGTAAGCCGCGGCTGAATCTGCACACGCAGCAGTTCAGCGAATCCAGCGGTAAATTGACGGCACATCTTCCCACATTGCTGGAATGGTTTCCTCAAACTGGGGTGCGCAGTGATGCCGGTGAGCTGACGTATAACGGAACTTTTTCCGGCGGTTTGACCCAAGGCGCGCCCTTCTCCTGGGTGGGGACGCTGGATTGGGCCAACATTGATGGACAGTTTCAGGAGCAACCCGTGAAAAGCCTGAATGGTTCGGTTCAGTTGGATTGCGTGTTGGATAAAGAGCAACGGCTCAAGATTCAACGTCTCGAGGGGGATGCGCAGTTGGCGGAAAAACCCTTGATGGCCAAGCTGGATTTTAGGGGAGATTGGAACCTGCGCACCGGTCAATTTGCCTTTAAAAAAGCTGAACTGATTCAGGCGGACTTGGCGTTGGCGCGGACGCTTTATCCGTTTCCCGAAGTAATATCAGGCGTGCTGAATGCCAACCTTACCGTGAACCATAAACCGGGCGATAGCACACTGTTGCGGGGCGGCTTGGCTCTCGCCAAGGGGCACATTGCCCAATGGCCTCAATGGATTTACGGACGTCTCGGTGAACTGGATGCGACCTTGCATTGGGAGGAGGCTGGGCGCTTTCACGGTGAAGTGCGCCATGTGCAACTGCAGGCCTTTGATCCGACCCGCCCAGAGCAGGGCATCGGCCAAGTGAGCGGTGCCGGGAAGTTTGATCCGTTCAAGGGTGAATGGGAATGGACCCTTAAACCTTCCAGACTTGAACACGCAGTTCTGGCTCCCTTGGTGAATCGCACCAATTGGCTGGGATCCGCGACACTCCAGTCTGGCACAATATCCAACCCCAAGCCGCTGCAACTGCATTGGAACGCCAATGGCGACATTGCGGTGAGCGGCCCTGTGCATATTGCCAATGCCCGCCTTGAAAATCCGCAGGACAAATTGCCCAAGGGGATTTTGGGCGCACAGTTGGAGTTGGATCTTGCCTCCACCCGCCATCCCGCTGGCCGATCGTGGAAGGCTCGTCCGGACGCCAACACGGCCGTCTTCACATTGGCCAATCAACCCGCTGGCACAATGGAATGGAGTGGCGAATACACGGCCACCAATGGAGTGGGTCAATTGGCGTTCGATGTGGTTGGTGTGGATCATCGCGTGTTTCAACTCGTGCCCGAGCCTTGGCGCGGCGGAGTGGATCTCAAGAGCGGTCAGATCAACAAACTGAAAGGCCAATGCCGGATTCGCGATGGGGTGGTGCAGTTTGAATCCAGCGCGGACCTGAAACGGGTTTGGTTGTCGGAACCATCTAGGCTTTGGCCGGAAGGCCCTTTGGATTTGGTGCAGTCTCTGCAGGGCAGCTGGAAGCCCGGACCCAAGCTCAACCTGACGGTCGAGCGCAATCAGGGTACGGTGAAGCAGGGCGATACTGTTTTGGGCGTGTACGATTTGAACGGCCGGATGGTGGATGCGGGTTTGGAGTTGGATGTGAAATCACTGGATTTGGGGCCGGCTTTCACACGGCGCGCTCTGGATCGATGGTTGCCCACTCAGCCGGTTGCAGCTGGGCGACTGCAGATGAAGGAATTAAAGGTTAGCCTGCCTCAACAGGGAGTCGGCGCGGTGAATGGGCAGTTGTCCATCAAAGGATTCTCCGTGCCTGCGCGTGTGCCGGGAGATCCCGCTCAGTCGTTGGATACCACATTGAACATTCAAGCGGCCGGCACCAATCGTGTGCTGCAACTCAAACAATGTGCCTTGGCATTGCCGCCCACAAAGAGGGCGGCTAATCAAGTGAACTTGGGCGGCGCGTTGGATTTGCGGCGCTGGAATGCCCCGGGCGCGCAATTGAAAATTGCCAGTGAAGCGGCGGATATCACGCCGTTGATGGCGTTTCTGAATAATCCCAAACCCGCAGCGACGCCCGATGAGACTCCCGGCACTGCTCCGGCTGGATCGGAATTTGGTTTTCAGAATTTCAACTTGAACCTGAATCTCAAGCGCTTGGTGTGGCGTGATTTATGGGCAACCAATCTCACCGGCAATGTGCGGGTTGACGGGCGGAAGTTTACATTTGACCCAATTCAAATGCATCTGCTCGGGGCGCCTGGAATGGTCGAAGGCCAGGTGCAAACCGTGGATAGGCAAACCCAAATGGCGGTAAATATAAATGTACAAGCTGTGCCGTTGGATCCGGTGATTCGGCACTTTGCTCCCGATCATAAAAACCAATGGGGCAAGCTGACGGCCACTGGGTTTCTGCAAGCGCTCGGATGGTCGGGAGAATCCTTTCGCAACAGCTTTACGGTGCGTGGGATCGATCCCGCAGACCCTGCGCAACTCGTCATTGAGGATTCTCATTGGGGATTCAAGGAGGATGATTGGCTGGTTGGGATCATTGCCGGGAGTTTGAATTTACCACAACTGCTGGATTCCCATTTCAACTCAGCGGAGCTCGCCCTGATCGCCCAGGATGGCAAAGCGCATTTTGAGCTGGCTGTGGGCGGTCCGCTCTTGCGTGCGGGAACCCGAGGAGAAGGCCAGTTGGGAAGCCGTTTTCTCGATACCACCATAAAGCAGGATATCTCCATCGAGCTGCCGCCTAAGTTGGCGGAAGAATTTCGGGCACTAGGGATTTTGTTTCCCCAGAACGGCTTCATGGAGATGCCGACCTTTCTTTCCATGGAAGGTGCTATTCGAAGGCCGCAAGTGAAGGTCGATAATCTGGCGTTGGGGCAAATTCTGGTGTTGGGTATTACTGGCCGCCCCGGAAGCTTGTTGCGGCGTTTGAATCCCATCAAGGACAATCCCGATGGAGAAGGCAAAGAGCTGGATTTGAATCCATTGAACTTATTGCGATTGATCGTCCCTGGCGGCGATTAAGAGTGGGTGTCATCAAAGGCATTCGCCGTTTGCATTCGCTCTCTGCTTTCGTACACTGCGCCCGCATGCAAGCTGTGCTGGATTATTTAACCGCCCATCGGGCGCGTTTTGAAGAGGAACTTTGCGAATACCTGCGGCTGCCAAGTGTGTCGGCCCAGAGCGATCATGATTGCGATACCCGTACCACGGCCGATTGGCTGATGAAACACTGCCGGGCGATTGGCCTCAAGGCCCGCAAGCATACCACGGATTTTCATCCCATCGTCACCGCCAGCACGCCGAAGCGCGCTGGGCGGCGTCCACATTTCCTAGTGTACGGCCATTACGATGTACAACCGCCGGATCCGTTGGAGGAATGGGATACACCGCCGTTTGAGCCCACCATTCGCAAGGGAGCGGTGTATGCGCGGGGCGCCACAGATAACAAGGGGCAACATTTTGCGCACCTCAAGGCCGTGGAAGCGTTTCTGCAAACGGGCTCGGAATTGCCTTGTGATCTCACGTTTGTGATCGAGGGCGAAGAGGAGGTGGGTAGCGAAAGTCTCGTTAAGTTTTTGCGTCAGAAGAAAAAAGACCTGCAGTGCGATGCGGTGGTGGTGTCGGATACCGGCATGCCTTCCAAGAAACACCCCGCACTCACCTATTCCCTGCGTGGCGTGACGGCGCTGGAGGTGACAGTACGCGGCCCGAAGGCTGATCTGCATTCCGGCATTTATGGCGGCTCGGTGGATAACCCCGCGTTGGTGCTGTGCCAGATGCTGGCGGCATTGCGCGACAAGCGCGGCCGCATCGCGGTGCCCGGTTTTTATGATCGAGTGCAAAAGCTCACGCGGTATGAGCGTGAGCAAATGAAACGCCTGCCGATTTCCGCCGCGCAATATCGCCGTCTGTTGGGGGTGAAGGCATTATTCGGGGAAATGGGATACACGCATCATGAACAACGCAGTGCCCGGCCGACATTGGAGATCAACGGTCTTACCAGTGGTTATCAGGGTGAAGGCAGTAAGACGATCGTGCCCGCCTGGGCGAGTGCCAAGCTTACCTGCCGGTTAGTGCCGAATCAGGATCCGTGCGAGATCAACCGGTTGCTCAAGCGGCAGCTCAAGAAGTTGTGCCCGCCTTCGGTGAAACTGGAAATTGAGGATGGGCATGGCGCCGAGGCGTATCATGTGCCACCCACGGGGCCGCAGGCGCAGGCGGCGTTGGAGGCCTTGCGCGAGGCGTTTGGCCATGAACCGGTGATTCTGCGGGAAGGCGGGTCGATTCCAATTATCAATGAATTCAAAAAAGTGCTCGGGGCGGACTCACTGCTCCTAGGCTTGGCGTTGCCGGATGACAATTTGCACTCGCCGAATGAGAAGTTCGACCTCGATTGCTTCCATAACGGTGCTGAAATGAGCGCCCGTCTCTGGTCGAAACTGGCTGCGATTTAGCTGTGAAGAAAAATAAATCCAACCGAGAGGAGGAGCCGGCCGAGGAGATGTCCATTGGGCTACGTCGGTATCTTTATTTTACGGCGGCCTGCACGGGTGCGTGCATTTTGGTGGTCGAGATCTTGGGGGCCAAAATGCTGTCGCCTTTTCTTGGTACGTCCCATTTTGTTTGGACGGCGCAAATTGCGGTGACGCTCGTGGCTCTATCAGGCGGCTATTATGCCGGCGGTTGGCTGGTGGATCAGTCGCCGAAACTGAACCGCTTGTATTACGGAATTTTGGCAGCGGCCGTTTATCTCGCCGCCACGGTGCCAATGGTGAAGCCGCTGTGTCTCAAGCTCATGAGCCTGCCATTGGCTTGGGCCACGCTGTTGGCGGCCATGTTTTTGTTTTTGGTGCCGCTGGCTTTGCTCGCGATGACGGGGCCCTTTCTGGTTCGACTTCTCACCCAATCGATCCAGAATGTGGGGCTCAATGTCGGCCGATTGTCGGCCATTAGCACTCTGGGAAGTGTAGCAGGTACGGTCTTGATCGGGTACGTGTTGATTCCGCGTTTTCCGAATTCCGTGACCATGCTTATTACGACGGGCATCTTGATTGCCTTGGCGGCGGTTTACCTTATCGTATGGGGGCGCGGGGCTGGTGGAAATGCCCTTTTGCTGGCACTGGGGCTTTCCCTCGTTTTTGGCTATAGTGGTTTACGCGGGCAGTTTGGAGACACGATGAAGTACGGCGGAGTGAACTGGGATGTGCTTTACCGCGCGAATTCCAACTATGGTGAGCTGCAGGTGATCGAGTATCGTAGTGGCGCGGTGGTGGAGCGGCGGTACTTGAATGATCAACTGGTGCAGAACACCTACGATCCTACGACGCGCCAGAGTCGTTCGCTGTTTACCGGTGCGTTGCGGTGGCTGGCGCACGCTTACACGGCGAAAACAGAGCGCGTACTTTGTATTGGCATGGGGGCAGGCGTGGTGCCCATGCAGTTTGCTGCGGATGGAATTGAAACGGATGTGGTGGAGATCAACGGTGCCTCGATTCCTATGGCGGAGGAGTTTTTTGATTTTGATGCATCAAAGGTCAACCTCACCGTGGGCGATGGCCGACAGTTTCTGAATCAAACGGACCGCACCTACGATGCCATTTTGCTAGATGCGTTTTTGGGGGATTCCTCACCGAGCCACCTCATGACTCATGAGGCATTTGTGGAAATGCGCGGGCATCTCAGCGATCACGGCACGTTGGTGATCAACAGCTTTGGGGAATCGAATCCGGAACGGCAGTTTTTTTCTTCGTCACTGGATAAAACACTGCGTTCGGTGTTTGGCCCGGAACGCGTGATTGTCCATGCGTCGGGTTATGGGAACGTGTTTTTCGTGGCCACCAAAGCGCCGCAAATAAAGGCGCACCATTCGCCGGAGCCGGACCCCGATGCAGGCAAGCGCCTGCGGGAGGCAAAATCGGAACGCGATGCCTATGCGGTTTGGAACGAATGGTATGGCGCCGCCAAGGGCGAGGGGCCGTTTTTCTCCGAGCATCGTCAAGTGCAGATGGAGATGGCGTTAATGTGGAAGGGGCGGCGGGAGTTTGACGCAGCGCACGGGCAGTTGTTGCTGGATGACTTTAATCCGGTGGAGTTTTATGATGCCCGTAATCGCGAAGAGAATCGCCGCGGGTTGATCCATCAAATCAATCCCGGTAATGGCTGATTCGGATTCAGCCTCGTCTGCCAAGCCGCCGATGGCCTTGTATGCTCTGACGGTTTTCTGGGGTGCGTTTCTGTTGTTTCTGGTGCAGCCGATGATCGGCAAATACATACTGCCTTGGTTTGGCGGCACGCCAGGGGTCTGGACCACTTGCCTTTTGTTTTTTCAATGCCTTTTGTTGACGGGGTATGCCTACGCCCATTTCCTGAACCATTTTCTACCGCCGCGCAAACAGGCCTGGGTACATGGCGTCTTGTTGATGATGGCGATCTGTACGCTACCCATTACTCCGAGCGAAGCGCTCCAGCCCGATGGCGAGGGCACGCCGGTATGGGCGATTCTTAAATTGCTTGGGCTCAGCTTGGGCGTTCCGTACATGATCCTCTCCTCCACCGGCCCATTGGTGCAGGCCTGGTTTGCCCGTGCCCATGCGGGTGCCTCACCATATAGGCTGTATGCTTTATCCAATGTCGGCTCACTATTGGCGTTGGTGGTGTATCCGTTTGTGGTGGAGCCCTGGAGCACTCGTATCGAGCAGGTGAACGGTTGGTCTTGGGGGATGGCCTTGTATGCGGTGTTTTGCGGCCTCCTCGTGTGGCGCATGCGGGATGTACCGGTGGTGACCTCCAGTAAAAGCAAAGCCGAATCCGGAGCGACCGAAACACGTTTGCGTCGGGCAGGGGTGTGGTTGTGTTGGCTGGCATTACCGGCGTGCGGCACGGCCTTCTTAATGGCCACGACCAACAAACTTTGTCAGGACGTGGCCGTGGTGCCATTTCTGTGGGTGCTACCACTGGCATTGTATTTGATTTCGTTCATCATCAGTTTCGATAGCCCACGGTGGTATGTACGTGAGATTTATGTGCCGCTACTGGTGGTAAGCTGGATCGGCGTGTTGTGGGGGATGGGGGAGGGTGTGGATTTGGAAATCGTTTTGCAGGTTGGGCTTTACTGTGTGGCATTGTTCATCAGTTGCATGGTGTGTCACGGGGAACTGTATCGATTGCGGCCGGAGCCGACGCGGTTAACCCAGTATTTTCTTGGGATCGCCGCCGGGGGCGCCTTGGGAGGTTTGGCTGTGGCCGTACTGGCGCCGCGTTGGTTTGATGGCTATTGGGAATACCACATTGCATTGTGGGGTACGGGGCTACTGTATCTGTTAGTGCAATGTGTGAACCGGGAGCCTTGGGCGCTAGGCAAATGGCACGTGCGTGGCCTGTTGGGACTTTGCTGGACGGTGGTCTGCATGGCTTTGTTGCGCGCGGTTGAATATTCTTTGCCGGCCAAACTCGCGCTCACTTGGCTTCCATTGCTCTTTGGTTGGTGTATGGCCCGGTACATTGCGCGGGAATGGTGGTTTGGCCGGCCGGCATCCGAGGGGCGTGATTTCAGGGCCGGCTTGGCCGGGGTGGTGCTGGCCTGTCTGGGCCTGTATTGGGCACTGGAAATGTCGGTGAATTGGAGTGATGCCGGCAGTTCCAGTGGTTGGGAGGCTCTGCAACCGGGGATCTGGGTGGCGATCGGATTGATGACACTCAATTTGTTCGTCTGGCTCAGCGTGCGCCAATGGAAAGGGGTGCAAATCGCTTGGGGTTGGCAATGGTTGGGCTTGGGGCCGGCGTTGGTAGTGGTGTTCGTGGGGTTGTTGAAAGACATCAAGAAATCGGAAGAGGATGCGTTTTATGTGCAGCGCAATTTTTACGGCACGTTGAAGATATCGCGCTACAGCGACTTTGGGGGTGAAGTCTATCGCCTGCTCTTGAACGGCCATATCACGCATGGGTTTCAGTACGAAAGCGTGGAATGGTGTAACCGAATTACGACCTACTACACCTACGGCAGTGGCGTTGAGTTGGCCATGCGATACACGCAGGAGAACAACAAACGCGTGGGCGTAGTGGGATTGGGTGTGGGCACGATGGCCGGGTTTGCCGAGGCGGGTGATCAGTATTGGTTGTATGATATCAACCCGGCGGTGGTGAATTTATCGGCCGATGAGGTGGCTCAGTTCACCTACTGCATCAACGCGCGCGATCGCGGGGCGAGTGTGGAGATAGTGCCGGGCGATGCGCGCCTGGCGATGGAGCGGGAATTGCGCGCAGAGAAAAACCGTCAGCTGGATGTCCTCGTGCTGGATGCGTTC
>Ga0208624_1000498_pt1 | contig 20260 bp, 20 predicted proteins | sample Knorr_S23_td_DCM_FD_185607 | JGI IMG/M metagenome (GOLD analysis project Ga0208624, IMG submission 185607) | Marine microbial communities from Southern Atlantic Ocean transect - Knorr_S23_td_DCM_ad_71m_LV_A (SPAdes) (version 2) | ecosystem: Environmental > Aquatic > Marine > Oceanic | place...
AGCAGACGGACGTGCAGAAGACGGTCGTGAAACCGATGGCCGGCTACTGGATGAAGCTCGAGGTCCCGATTGGACCCTCGGGTTCGGATCGGATTTAATGGGACCCCGGGCACCCTTGTACTGAGAGCCTGATGACGAAGATGAGGATCTCGATGCGGGGCTCGCTGCGCGCGAGCGGGAAGTAGCGGTCGATGGGCTTGAGCGTCGAGGAGCGGTAATCGTTGTCGATCGCTGCCTGGATGGCATCCTGGGAGTGCTGCTTCCGCTAGAGACCGATTTCGATGACGAAGAGCTGCTGCTGGAAGAGGATCGGCTTTGTGATATCGATTCCCCAATTCCGACCTGAGCCACAAAGCAAAGAACACATACAAACACACCAATCCGACGATTTTTGGACCGGGGACTTATGCTGTATCTTTGGGCTCTCATCTCATCCACACTCCATCAACCAAAAATCGGCAACTCGACCGGGGGCGACCATTCAACCAGCTACCCACTGGCTTGAAATTTAAGCGCTTTTCGATCCATTAAACGATGAAAAAACCGCGCTTATTCATTTATCAGTGACCGTTGTGACTGGGTTGTTAGGGATCCTTTTCGATTTTTGAGTAATTCACCCTATGCGATTGAGAATACCAGAATCCTCATAAGTCTCGCTAATAAGATTCCCCTTTATCGATTAAACCTTCTGCTAAGTCCATTAGACAAGGTCCTGCATTTTCTCGACTCAAGGATGGCGATGATGAATCCATTCTTGCTAAAACCCGGCATTCAATCTAATTTCCCGATCGTCAAGACTTCACCTAACCATAATAATTCACAGCATCCCTTTTATGAAAAAGTTAATGATACTCGTTGCAAGCCTTGCGTTCTCGCTACCCTTACTGGCCGAAGAAAAGAAAACCGTTACCCTTGAAGGTACGGGTCTTTGCGCCAAGTGCTCACTGAGCGAAACCGATTCCTGTACCAATGCCCTGCAAGTAAAAGGCAAGGGCGGGAAGATTATGACCTATCTCTTTACCGAAAATATGGCTCACGGGAAATATTTTTGCCAAGGAAAGACCGAGAACCTGCTCGTCACCGGAGTGGTCAAGAAAGAAGACGGCAAACTAATGATCGTCCCCGCAGCCGTTAAGGAAAAAGGAAGCTGAGCGAGGACATGCTTCAAGAATTTAACAATCGCCCTGCTCCGTTAGCTCGGAGCGGTGCTTTTTTCATTTTAGGACCCACGGATACAAGGCCTCGTAAAGAGGCTGGCAAGTCTCCAAGAGCTTCTGCAACTCGTTTGGGAAACGCTCCGTTTTTGGGCGGTAGGGGGCGAAACCCGTTGATAGATGAACATTGTGGTACCAATAGGGCGCCCAAACGCCGTCTTCTTTCTTTGGGCCTTTGGGCCAGCTAAGCATGCTCTCGTAAAAGGGGATGCCCAACTTATGGCAGAGCTTCTCTAGGGTTCGTTTCGGAGACTGCAGCAATATCTTCGAATCGATAACGATGGGTTCCTGTCCCATCTCCACAATGGTGTCGCAAAGTCTTTTGAGCTTCGGGTAGCCGGTATCTGAAATCGTGAATTCCGGGATAGTGTTCTTGTAGGACATCAGCATCTCTTTGGGGTGACGGGTGAGCAGCACATTGCTAAGCGAGCCAAGAAAATCCCACTCGAGATCCACCAAATGGTGGGCCATGTTCTTGAAAAACCGTATAGGCGATTTCGACGATGCCTGAAAGAGCTCCTCTATAACTTTTCTTCCATCATTCTCTTGGACGCCTGCGATTTCGCGCTCTCCCGGATGCGGGGGGCGATCCGTTTCATGCGTCAGGTAATGAGCATAGAGAGGCTCGTCATAGGCTTCAGTGTCCGTGCGCTGAGCGAATGAATACATTAAAGCTGTCGACACATTTCGAGGTCCCGACCAAAGGCTGATTCGCTTGGTTTCCATTCCTCAAGTAGTCTCTTTGGCGATATACGCCCACACTTCCTGGTCGTACAAATCTATGAGACGCTGTGTAATGGGACCTGGCAATGAACCACTGCCCACGGAGCGGCCATCGATCTCTGAAACTGGCGTAATCCCTCCAAAAGTGCCCGTGACAAAGGCTTCATCGGCACTGTAGACGTCCACCAAGGAAAAATCTTTCTGGATTGCGGGAATCCCTGCCTGTTCGCTCACTGCGAGAACCTTGCCCCGAGTCACCCCATTAATACAGTACTTCCCCGTTGAGGTCCAAACCTCTCCGTTACGTACGATGAAGAAATTGGTGGCGTTGCAGGTGGAAACGAATCCGTTGATGTCCAGCATGAGAGCTTCGTCGGCTCCCGCCCCAATAGCTTGGCTCAGAGCCACGACCTCGTGCAGCTTGCTATGGCAATTCAAGCGTGGATCCAAATAATCCGGGGAACCTCGGCGAATAGCGGAAGTATATAGCCGCACGCCTTCTTTTCTAACGTCCGGGTTTGCCGTTTTGTATTCAGGAATTATGACAATATTGGGAGGCGTCACCGTAAGGCGCGGATCCTGGGATGGCGTTTTTTTGTTTCCACGCGTTACCATGAGTCGAACGTGAACTCCGTCCATCATGCCATTGGCCTCTATCGTCTCAGTCAACTTGCCTTTCAACGATTCAAATGTTTCACCAATATCCAAAAACATCATACGAGCGCCCTCAAAAAGGCGGCCGATATGCTCTTCCAGAAAAACGAAGATACCTTCCTTGAGACGAATCCCTTCCCAAACGCCATCGCCGACGAGATAACCGCTGTCGAATACCGAGATTTTCGCTTCGTCTCTAGGAGTCATCACTCCGTTCACGTAGATCAAAATCGACGCGTTTCTGTCATCTTCTAAGCTATCGTGCGTTCCTCGAACCATAGCGGCATCATTCAAGTTCAACGAATGCTGTCAACCGACTGCTTACCCGCAATTCCCTGTTTTCCCTTAAGATAAGAGTTGAGAAAGATCATCGCTACAATGAACGTCGCTCCGTAATAGAATTCCGAAGACATCTTTTCACTCTCCGGCCAAATGGCCAAGGCCAGCAGGATCGCGTAGATCGGCTCCAGATTAATGGCCATCACGAAACTGTAAGGCGTAATTCGGCGGATTAGCTGAATGCTTAGCATAAAAGAGAACGCGGTGCAAACGATGCCCAGAGTGGCTAGCCAAAGCAGATCCGGCATTGTCGGAAGCATGTTTTGGGGTTCTACCCAGCTCAAAAACCCCAGGCATAAACTGGCCAGGATAAACGCCCCCATTAGCTCGTATACGGTCATTATCTTCGGGTCTAACCTCCTGACGAGCAGTCCATTCAAAACGGTAAACAACGCAGCTAAAGCAGCGGAAATGGCGCTCAAGATCATGCCGGCGGCGAATTCGAATTCGAAACGGAAGACGAAATAGAGACCAGCAACGATTCCCAGGCCGATCACGGGCTCGCTCCAGAGGATCCGCCGTCGAAAGAGGATTGGCTCGATGAAAGATGTAAACAAAGCGACGCTGGAAAAGCAGACTAGGCTGACCGATACATTGGATAGCTTGATGGCCTCGAAAAATGTCAGCCAGTGAGCTCCTAAAATCAAGCCAACAGCGAGTAGCATGAACGCCGTCCGTCGATCTACCGCTAATCTACGTTTAGCAATGCCGAATATCAGCAAAAGGGCGACAAGAGCTATCAGTAAGCGGTACCAAACCAGTGCATAGGCGCCTAGCGATATGAGCTTACCGAGAATTCCAGTAGTTCCGAAGATAAATACCGCAAGATGAAGCCATAGCTGATACTTATATTCCTCTCGCACTGGATGGCCGAATGCCGATATCCCACGACAAATTGGGATTCAAGGCAATCTTCTAGTTGCTGGCAACCGGATCCCCTTCTAAACGCTCAGGGGCTTTCTCCGCGTTCGTCTGCCACCTCCAGTAAGCTCGGAAGATGCGCTTCAGATCGTCGAGGATCAACGTATTGACGGGAACCAGAATCAACGTAATCACGGTGGCAAAGACCACTCCCCATCCTAGGGAGATCGCCATGGGAATCATGAACTTCGATCCCCTGCTCTGTTCGAACATCAGAGGAAGCAGGCCTGCAAACGTGGTCATCGACGTCAGTAGAATCGGACGAAAACGCCGAACGCCCGCTGCCCGAACCGCTTCGCCTAATTTAACCCCTTCTTTCACTCGGGCCGAAATGAAATGCACCATGATAAGACTGTCGTTAACCACCACGCCCGACAAGGCCAGAAACCCGAGTTGCGACATAATGTTCACCGTGACCCCATCGTCCCAAATCGCCCCCAGTATCCAATCCATGATCACATGCCCTAAAATGGCCCCAACGATGCCGAATGGGATTACCGCCATAACGACAAAGGGCTTAACATAGCTCTTGAAGGGAATCGCCAGCAGCACGTAAACGCCCAAAATGACGATAATTGCATTGAATCGTATGTTACGGGCATCCTCTTCCTGTTGTCTGGCGTTGCCAGACTTGACGTAATTCATACCCGTGTACTGTTCGACCAATCTGGGTAGAAAGTCGCGCTCCAATTCCATCACGATGGAATCGACATCAATTTCGTCGGACTCCGCTTCCGCGGATACAGTCAATTGGCGCATGCGATCAACCCGAAAGATCGCCGGCAAACTCTTGCCTGGCTTAATCTCGGCCACTGTGTCGAACGGCACCTCCGTCCCGTTAGGGGTTCGGATCATCATGGAATCCAAGGTAGCCAGCGACTTTCTCTGGGTCTCGGGATAGCGAACCATCACCCGCACATCACTGCACCCCCTCTGAATGCGCTGAGCCTCCGTACCGAAGAACGCTTGCCGCACCTGGCGGGCCAAATTGCTGGCCGTGATTCCCAAATACTCCGCCTGAGGTTTGAGTTGCAGTTCGAATTCAGCCTTGGCGCTCTCAAAGGAGTCCGTAATTTCCGCCAAGCCTCGGTACTCTGCCAACTTATCTTGCAGTTGGCTGGACGCCGCTCTCAGGTCGTTGAAACTTGGGCTCGTAAAGCGCAAATATACTCCGGATCCGCCGCCTCTTAGGAAACCTAGTGATAGCCGTTCGGCATCTGGAATCGGCCCGATCGCTTCGCGCAAAAAAGCCGTAGCCTCCGAACTGCCGTAGTTGAAACCGTGCACCTCGAAAGGCGTGAGCTCGATGACCACTTCTCCTAACTCCGCCACGCCGACGGCCCGCGTTCCATAGCTTCGGTACATGGGTTGACCACCCGCCGTAGCGAAAACGTTGCGGATCATCTCGGTACCGTACTCCTCATTAACCTTTTCTTTGTAATCGAGGGCGATTTTCTCCATACGGCGGATATGGGAATCTGTAGCTTCGAACGGAGTTCCCGCAGGCATTTGCAATCGAACGGTTACCTGATCGCTAGGAATACGAGGGTAGAAACTGGATTGTATCCGATTAGTCTCTACGAGACTCCAAACTATGGCCAAACCTCCGACGAAGACGGAAAACGTTACGTACCGATTCTTCAGGCACACATTCAATACTGGTTGATAGAAACGGTCGATTCCTCGCTCTAGGCTAGTAGCGATCTTCCGTTGGAATCGCGTTATAAAATTGCTTTTCGAATCGCTCTTGCCAGTAGCCCCAATGTTCCTGCAATGCTTGAGGTGGGCCGGCAAAATAAGTTTGGACTCGATCAAGGAAAACAGAAGCACGGGAATCACCACATAGGAAATCTGCTTCAGGTTATTGCCCATGAATCCTGTCATGGCTTGCAGCGGGTAGAAAGCGACAATCGTGGTTAGAACTCCGAAAACGACCGGTATGGCGACCTCCTGCGTCCCTTTGACCGAGGCATCGAGAGCGGACTCCCCATCTTGCATGCACCAAAAAACATTTTCGCCGGTAATGATCGCATCGTCCACTGCAATGCCCAACACGAGAATGAAGGCGAACAGCGTGCTCATATTGAGGGACACATCCCAAAAGTAGAACATGATAAACGCCCCCGAGAACGCGATTGGGATACCCAGGCTAACCCAAAATGCTAACGAGGGCCGCAAAAATAGGGACAGCACGATGAGAACGAGGATGAAACCCGTTATGGCGCTGCCCGCCAGCGTCGAAAGCCGCTGCTTAACACGCTCGGAATCATCGCTCCAGTAGCTCAACTGAACGCCCTCGGGCAGTGTGGGCTGCTTCGCTTCGAGATAGGCTTTCACCTCGTTCGCCAGGACGATAAGATTCTGGTCGCCCGATCGGTACACATCCAGGACGACACAGCGCTGCCCATTGTAGCTGGAAATCAATGGCGTTTCATCGAAGCCATCATTCACCCTGGCCACGTCCTCCAACGTCAGACGCGTTCCGTCCTCTCGCGTGTAGACAACGATCCTGGAGAAATCCTCGTAGTTGTAAGCCTGATTCGATGTTCTCAAGAGGATATCGCCCGCATTGGTCCTAACGCTGCCCGCAGAGAGATTGACCGAGGAATTCCGGACCGCTTGGACGATCTGGTCGAAAGTGAGCCCATGCCGCTTGAGCGTCTCCTCCGAAACCTCAATACCGATTTCGTAAGGGCGCGCCACCTTCATGGATACAAGAGAGATATTCGGAAGAGCTGTGAGATCGTCCCGCACGATTTCCCGCAGGCTCATGAGATCCTTCTCTCCCAAGTTCCCGGAAATAACCACCGCCATCAGGCGTTCCGTAAAGGTATCCTGACTCACCCGAGGCCGCTCCGCTTCGACCGGGAAGGTGTTGATCGAGTCAACACGGTCCTTCACTTGATCGAGAATGACATTCATGTCATAACCCTCTTCGATCTCCAGGATAACTTGCCCGGAACCCTCCGACGCTCGGCTTTGCATCTCCTTTATGCCCGCGACATCGAAAAGAGCCTCCTCCAAGCGCATGACTATCGACTCTTCCACCTCAGCAGGAGTCGAACCTCGGTGGACCACGCTTACTTCGATTTCTCTTTGAAGATAGTCAGGCCACTCTCTGAGAACGACCTTGTTCAATCCCAGGTATCCGCCCGTCAACACAATCGCGAACATCAGGATATTCGCCGCCACACCGTTGTTTGTAAACCATTCTATAACCTTATGCATCCAGTCCCCCTTTTAATCGACTATCGAACAACCCGATTAGATTGAGCGCCCTGAGGGGCCGACTTGTTTGCTATGTCGATTCCGTTCTCGGACACAACCGCGACCTTCATCCCTTCGGAGGGGAAACTGAGATGGGTCAAGCAAACGCGATCCCCCGGGCTCAGTCCGCTGCTGACAACAAGGTTCTCCTCGTCACTCCATTCGATCTCGATCGACTTGCGTCTCAAAGTTCCGTCATCGTCGATGACGACAACGTACTCATTTTTTCGGTACAACTCTCTAGGTATGACGATTGCATTTTCGAGAATCTCGCCCTCGATTCGAGCCTGAACGAAGGAACCGACTTTAAGCGGCGGCCTTCCATCGTCTTGCTTAAGGTAGGGATCGTCGACTTGAGCTACGAAAAACAGCTGCCGCGATTGAACGTCGAAGGCCCCTTCAGCCCGAACAATCCGGCCTGTCCATTCTAGAGTCTCGTTACCTATGTTCGTGTTCAAGGTGACTCGCGGCATGGAATGGACGGGGTCCGAGTCGTTGCGGTAGAGCTCGGGCACATTTATGTATCCAATTTCTCGTTCGCTCAGCGGAAGGCGAATCTCCGCGTAGTCGACAGCGTAGATTTCAGCCAAGACGCTGCCCGAATTGACAAACTGACCTATATCGACGCGCTTTTCCAAGATGCGCCCCGCATAGGGCGCGGTGATCATCGTGCGCTCCAAATTCAAACGGGCGTTCTCGACCCGCGCATCAGCAGAAGCGACATCCGCTCGAGCCTGGGCTAACTGCGGCTCGCGGCTTACCAGTTATGGAGGTTCGACTCCCGGGTTGAGCCGATTCCAATCCGTACGCGCTTGGGCTGCGCTTGCCTCTTCCTAGGCCAAGGCCAATTTCGCTCGAGCCAAGGTAGCTTCAGCGGAAATCACTGCAGTTTCGTAGTCCCGCTTGTCGATCTCTAGCAACGTTTCTCCCTGTTCGAAGAATCCGCCGGCCCGAAAAGCGGGGGCCACGTTAACCACTTTCCCCCTGACTTCGGACACAAGTGAACTCTCCGTACGGGCCTGAACCGTTCCTTGAGACCGAAGCCAAACCTGATAATCAACAGGCTCTAGTCGATACACGCTCACCTCAGGCAATGTTTCCCTCTGCGGAAACTTCCTGGGTGGCGGCTCTGACAAAAAAATCCAATAGCAAATCCCTGCGGAGACCGCCAAGACAGCCAGTGGGGGAAGCATGCGTAGGAAGAACATCGTATGGTTTTGAACGGACTAGGCGTAGCTATACATTCAAACAACTGTCAATTGGACCAAATAGTTTATTTTGCGCAGCTTTCGAATCGGCCTACCCTGTCCCAAACTCCCGTTTGACAAGAATTCCCTGGCCAATAACCGTAAAAGACTACGGCTATCGCAAAATGAGCAATCTCGTCCCCAAACAGCCCGACTACTCGAACAACTACAGCGAGAACGGGCTCTGGGAGAAATTGACCCAATTCGCCAAATCAGCTGGTCGCGAGTTGGTGGAAAAAGCTCTCATTTTGTACTATGCAGCCTGCGATCCGGATACCCCGCAAAAGGCTAAAGCCATCATCTTCTCGGCTCTGGGCTATTTCATCCTACCTCTCGATGCGATCCCGGACATCACTCCGCTTCTAGGATTCTCCGACGACCTTGGCGCTATTGCCCTGGCTCTTGCTACCGTGGCGGCTCACATCAAGCCCCAGCATAGATTGGCGGCCAGGGAGAAAACCGACAAGTGGTTCGGCGAAAGCGACTGAGGGTGACGGCTTTTTTTCTAGCGGTAGCGGCCGATCCAACTACTTCAAATCCATGGTCACCGGGCAGTGGTCGGATCCCATAATATCAGCGAGGATCTCAGCGGACACTAGTTGCGGCCTTAGCGATTCGGAAATCAGAAAGTAGTCGATGCGCCAGCCCACGTTTCGTGCCCTGGCATTGGCTCGGAAACTCCACCAGGAATAGTGCCCGTTTCCTTGGGTGAATTCGCGAAAGGTATCGATGAAGCCCGACTCGACAATCGCTCCGAAGTCCGCCCGCTCCTCGTCCGAAAAACCCGCGTTCTTCCGGTTAGTCTTGGGATTGGCCAGGTCGTCTTCCGTGTGAGCGACATTCAGATCGCCGCAAAAAATGACCGGTTTGCTTCTCTCCAATTCGATCATGCGTTCAAGAAAGGCCTGGTTCCACTGTCTGCGGTAGGACAGACGTTTAAGTTCATTTTGAGCGTTGGGGGTATAGACGTTGGTAAGAAAGAAATCATCGAACTCCAGGGTAACGACTCGACCCTCATGATCGTGTTCTTCGATGCCCAATCCATAACTCGCCGACACCGGCTCATGGGGGGTTACGATCGCGGTTCCGGAGTACCCCTTCTTCTCAGCCTCGTTTGCGAATACTTTCAGACCATTGTTCCACCCCATCTCCTCGACGATTTCCCTCGTAGCTTTGGTCTCTTGAAGACAGATGAAGTCGGCTCCCGAAGACTCCATAAACTCCAATGCCCCCTTTTTTGCCGCAGCTCGGATTCCGTTAACATTCCATGAAATGAACTTCATGAGCCTGGTCATAGGCCTAACGGCCAACCAAGCAACCGTTTAGTTTTGCCACAAACCACCCAGCCAGGACCCCTTGAATGACGAGATCGGCGCTCGACACCGGCAGGGTGAATTCTAAAGTCGCGGCCTCTTCAATGATTACTGACCAACAGATCCCATTGGGCAAACGTATTCCCGATGAACTCCACGCCGTTTCCGTGAGCATACCAACCATCGCGGATGTGATCGGCTACGAGGAGCGCGATCCGGACACCATCGCTAAAATGGACGCTGGCTACCCTCGATTCGTCAAACACGAGTGCCTCCAGCAAATCGAATCCTGCTGGCAAAAATTCTTCGATCGGCCAGAACTCCCCATCTGGCTTACCGCTTCCGATCGAATCGCTCAACAACTTGAAGCCTATTTGAAGTGCCCTGAATCCAAGTTTCTCAAGCATCAAGGCGTATCGGGAATCTGCCTACCCGAAGATGAGGATCTGAATCTGCGAGCGAAACTTTATCTGCGCCACATTGGCGGCTACCTTTGTTCGCGAGAGGCAGAAGACTATCTGGTAGCGAACGGCCTGCGAAAAAGCGTTGAAAAGGAAGCGTCCTACCAAGGCGACTCTGCGAAGAAAGTTCTCGACGCCCTCACTCCCTTGTTGGGTGCGCGATCTCCCAAACATGTAGTCATCTCCGGTTCCGGAATGAATGCCATCTATTCGGTTTTCCAAGCCGTAAATGCCGTCCAATCGCCGAGGAGCCGAAAGTCATGGATCAAGTTAGGCTGGCTGTACGCGGATACGATGCACATCCTTGACAAGCTGTCGCCAGCGGGGCGGGCCAATCGGGAGCTGCTGAACGTTTTCGATGTCGATGAATTGGAACGCCTTCTTGACAGCCGCCCGGATGAATTTGCCGGCATAATCACGGAGTTCCCCACCAATCCGCTTATCCAATCGGCAGATTTAGAGCGTATCCGAGACCTCGCGACGAAGTTCGGCGTCTATCTGATTGTCGATCCCACCATACTCTCTCCCGCCAATGTAGATGTTTCCCCGTACGCGGACATCATCGTCAACAGTCTGACCAAGTACGCTGCCAATCAGGGCACCGTAATTGCGGGAGCCGCCAGCGTCACGGCACAATGTCCCGATAGCGAACTTCTCGTCGAGAAAATTCGGGAGCAAATCGTTCCACCCTACTCGCGCTCCCTCGACTGCCTGGCCAGCCAGGTTGATAGTTATTCCAAGCACGTCGAAACCGTCAATGCATCCACAGAGAAAATTGTCGAGTTCTTGGAGTCTCACCCAAAAGTCAAAAAGACGCATTGGGCCAAAGAAAAGCGGTCTCGTAGCAATTTCGCCAAGGTCGCCCGGCGAGGGAATGGCATAGGCGGGATGCTTGCCTTTGATCTGAACATGGACTTAGCCGATTTCTACGATCGCCTCCGGATCGCTAAAGGTCCCAGCTTTGGGATGATCCATTCCCTCGCTTGCCCCTTCATGTACCTGGCCCACTACGAATTGATCACCAAGAAAAGCGGGCGAGAATACCTCCAATCTGCCGGCATCAATCCAGAACTGATTCGATTCAGTGTGGGAACCGAGGATGCGGACGAGATCATCGGAGCCTTGGGCGAAGCACTTGATTGAACAAACGCAAATCGTTGTGTTCCGGACGGCTAGTAACTCTCGAATCGCCCTCTCTCTAATCCTTTACTCATGGAAAGCCCGCTCTCTAAAAGCGCATTCCTGGTGTGCGAGCAAGTTGGCGTGCTCAAGGCCGCGAACAATTTCGATATTCTCAATCCGGAAACCGGACAAATCGTACTGTAGTGCCGGGAAGAAAATCTAGGATTCCTCACCAAGCGCCTCCGCTTTTCCGTCTACAAGAGATACACACCCTTTCATATCGAGATACGGGAACCTCAGGGCCACACGCTGATACATATTGCGAGAGGAGTCTCGCTCTTCTTGTCGAAAGTCGACGTTCGGGACAAAAATCAGGCCTTGCTCGGGCGGTTTAAACAGAAGTTCTTTTCCGTTGGCGGCAAATTCGATGTTCTTGGCCCCGATGAACAGGTTCTCCGCCAGTTGACCGGCAAGTGGACACGCTGGAATTTCTCGTCCGGCTTCCAAGGTATTGAGTTCGCTCGTGTATCCAAAGAGTGGAGTGGAATCGGTAAGGAATTTTTTACAAGCGACGACAACTACATCCTATCCATCAACTCGAGAGTCGAGGCACACCGTCCGCTCCGATCGCTAATCATGGCGACCGTCATGTGCATCGACATGGTGCTCAAAGAGTGACCGACTCCCAATGTTCTAAATATTGATTTGTATTACCTGCGGAAACAGGTACATCCACGCCTATGTCAAGAAATGGTAGACCCGATACTGGAGAGATCCACTACGACCTGCCATCGCCCTATATTCCGCATGCCAATGGCTTGCTCCACTTGCCCCGATTCATTGCCAAAGCGAAACGCTGTGTGAAAGGCGAATTGGGGAAGTCCTACATGCGAAATTACAAACGCGGATTCGATCGTTTCCTTTGCCTCCACCTGGGTATCGACCCGGATGCCATAGAGGAAGTCGTTCGTTCGAGTTCAAACGATGAGGAAATCGATAAACGACTCGCGGAAATTCTTCCAGAAAACCTGGAAGTGGCCAAATGGAATCGAGAGCTCGTTCAGAAAGGCATGAGCGAGATGGGGCGCGAATCGCTCGAGCAAACTAAACGGAAGATGGGAATTGCCGACCGAGAAGACCTGATAAGCTTTGCCGACATGATAGAATTCGACGAAGAGCGAATTCCCTGAAACCTTGTAAAATCCAACTCCCGCATGAACGCAAAAACCGATCGCGAATCCATCCTCACTTCTAGTTCAGTCGTCCCAGTTTTCGGTTGTCACGAAATTTCATTTTCAGTCGGGCGGGCAAATTGTCCCGAACTGCCGCTTGTAGTATCCTACACGCTTCCTAGTGGAGCAATCAAAACCACCCGCGGTTTTGCCACCAGCGATGGAAAGATGAAAGCCCGCGCCTACGTCAATGAAGAGGGATTTTGGTCTTGGGAAGCCAAGAATTGTGAGGGAAGGCTACTGGAAAACGGGTCCTTCAAGGCAGTTGGATCATCGCTGCCTGGCAAGATCAAGATTTCCATGCAAGATTCACGCCAGCTGCAATACGGAAACGGAAGTTGGTATTTGCAATTTGGTGACAACGAATACAGATTGCTGGATCGGAAAGAGTCCAAGTGGAAATCATGCATCGACCAAGCAGCCCAGGCAGGATTCAATCGCATTCGGGCCTGGCTTTGCCCTCCAGAAGACTCTCTTTTTGATAGCGAGAGCAATCGGCTCGATCTCGGTGCTTGGGAAGGCATGGAAGAGCGATTGCTGTTCGCCTTGCAGCGGCACCCCGAACTACAGTTCGAAATTTCCCTATTCGGAGCTGATCACGATGAGCTCGCCCGCTACGGCGACGGAGAACCCAACTCGCATCTGCGCATGCGCTACGCCATCGAACGCTTCGGACCGTTACCCAATGTTCATTGGAACATCGCTAACGATGTGCCTGATAGCGACTCGACCTTGAACCAGGCGGGCGTAGCCGTGGGTCAAGCGATCTCGGAGAACGATCAATGGAATTCTCTCATAACGGCTACGAGGCCGCGCTTTGAGCCAACTGCGTTCGGGGATCAAAAATTTCTCTCCATTCAATCAATCCAATCTCTCGGCCAAGTCACAGGTGAAGCCGTAATATCCGCCCGGGCAACCGAATCGAAGCCCGTCGCCCTGGTGGAAGACCGATCGGAACACATCTTGGAGCCTCGATTCCCAAGGTATTTTTTCCGGCGCCTTTTCTGGGGCACCCTTCTTTCCGGAGGCCTGCCAACTTATTCGGGGCTCGATACGGCGAAGAGCTCGAATCGGGGCAACACCTACGTTTCCGGCTACTACGACGCCTGCAATTCCGGTAATCTGTGTTTCGGGGCCCACGATATCCTTAACATCCGAAAGTTCTTTGCGGAAACCAGTGTTTGCCTAGAGAATTGGCGGCCGAACGACCTTCTCTCCGGAGACAATCCCTTGCTCGTCAAATCAGCGGTTTCGGGGGACGAGAGCGAAGTGATCGCCTACGTCGCCAATCCACAATTTCACGAGAACCACAATCCCGATGGATACGCAGGGAGCTACTCAGATGAGATTGCCGACGCCAATGAAACGTTCACGACTTTCACCATGGAATTGCCCTTCTCTGACGGCGTAGCCAAGTGGTTCAATCCGCTAACCGGCGAGTGGCAGGGCGAAGCTCAGATCACCCGGAATTCGACAACGCTGCTTTCACCCGAGCCAGGTGATTGGGTCGTATGGGTAAAAAGGGGGTGAACGGGCTGGCGGGTCAAAACGCAGCTTAGGCTACCAATTCGCCATCCTACCATGAACAAGGCCCTGATTATTGAGAAGATCATCGATTCAATCGAGGCCGATCTAGCGAAAACGACTTCCGCTGCATTGGAGTCGGCTGAATCCGCCACTCACGAGGAATCTAGATCGGAGGGCAAATACGACACCCGCGGACTGGAAACCTCCTACCTGGCAACTGGCCAAGCTCAACATGCCTTGGAGCTACGGGAAGCCCTAGCATCTACTCGGGCATTTTCTCCCCCCGAGTTCGATTGCTCCTCTCCCATCGCTTTGGGGGCCTTGGTTCAAACGCTCTCTCCTCAGGGTCGGGAGCTTTTCTTCCTAGCCCCCTCTTACGGAGGAACCGACATTCAAACTGGCGATAAGCAAAAAATTACAGTCATCAGCCCAAAATCTCCGATTGGACGCGAATTGATCGGGAGCAAAGTCGGGGATCGCCTTTCTGCCGGTGGCGGGAAAACGGTACTGCGGGTTTGGTGATAGAGGCTTACTCAGGGAATGATAAGCCGCATTCCCGGCTGCAGCTGAGATTCGCTAGGCAACACGCCTCGGTTGGCCTCCAGGATTTCTCGCCAGCGGCTTGGATCGCCGTACATTTGGCGACTAATTTTGTATAAGCTATCTCGCTCTTGGACCGTGTAAATACGACGGCCTTGCGAACTTGGAGCGTCTAGCCGGCTCGGCTCTATTCTTTCGCTAGACGGGCTCAGAGAGTTATCCGTGATGCCGCTTGAATTGGGCGCTTGGAGAAAGGCGCCCGAAGAGACAACTCCGCTGGACTGCTGTTGCCGGAGCTCTTGAATCTGCACTTTCATGGACTCGTTTTCGTCACGCAACTGTTCGATTGTATCCAACAATTTGAGGCGATAATCCTGAGCGTCGACGGTCATGAGCAATTCCTTCTTGGCCGTGCTTACCAGGTCCTCCACTCTCGCCATTCCCGCATCCCGCTGGGATGATTGCCGTTCCCTCTGCTTGATGGCGATGTACCGCTTGAAGTGATAGATTGCGGAAATGGGATCCTTTATGTGATTCAGATGTATGAGGCCCGCCTCCAAATGAGATTCGGGAGCGATACCATCTCTTTTCGCAATAAGCTTATTGAAGTTCGACAGAGCTTCGCTGTTCAAGTCTCTAGCTAGCAGATCCTTCGCCCTCCGATAGATGGGATCCTCGGTCTCGTCTAGCACTTCAAGGGTCACGCTTTCCGAACAGCCATAGACCAAGGCCACCACCAAGAGGAGGAAAATATGTTTTGATGCCGAGAATGTTCTCATCATGCTTTCGCGCTACACCTTAAATGAGAGGGACTCTAAGACACATTCCAAGTCTAAACCCAAAGAGAATCCTCAAATCGCGGATCGCCATTTTCCCACGATGAACAACGACGAAATAATCGCCAAAGGCAGACGCTGTATCGACATCGAAGCGGAAGCCCTTCGCCAAACCAGCGCCCATCTCGGAGAGGACTTCGCTCAGGTAGCCACCGCAGTCTTTAAAGTCCTGAATGACGGCAAGAAACTGATTTTCTCCGGGATCGGGAAGAGCGCGGATATCGCGCGCAAGCTCGTCGGCACCTTCAACAGCATCGGAGCGCCCTCCACTTTTTTGGATCCTGTCAACGCTTTGCACGGCGACATGGGGCTTTGCCGCAAGGGCGACGTGCTCCTAGCATTTAGCAACAGCGGGGAAACGGAAGAGCTTCTCAAATTAGTCCCCCTGCTAAAACGCTTCGATACCCTGGCGATAGCGATTACCTCCAACCCAGAATCCACTCTCGCTACACTGTGCGATCACAGCCTGACTTATTCCGCAGAGCACGAAGCCTGTCCGCTTGATCTGGCTCCCACCGCTAGCTCCACCGCTTCGATGGCTATCGGCGATGCCTTGGCGATGGTCACCCTAGAATGGCGTGCCTTCAGCCGAGATGACTTCGTCAAGTTTCATCCCGGCGGCAGTCTGGGAAAATCGTTTGCCGCCAGCGTGGACGATATCATGCGGCCAGCAGGGCAGTATGCCCAAGCTTCAGAGGATACGACCTGCCAGGAATGTCTCGAACGCATGACGAACCCCAACAGCGGTTGCATCGCTCTGACGAGTGCTTCAGGAGCTCTGAGTGGCGTGTTCACTGACGGCGATGCCCGTCGATTGATCCTGAAAGACAGGGATTTTCTAGCTAAACCCGTATCCGATTACATGACACGGGATCCCATTGCCATCAAGCAGGGTTCTCTGGCCGTAGAAGCCTTGCGGATATTCGAGGCCCGCAAAATCGACGATCTTATCGTGATCGATGGCGACGGGCGCCCCGTAGGAGTCATCGATGGACAGGATTTGACAAAAGCTCGGATCGTCTAAGGGGAACCAAAGATTGATCGCTGACCACTATCTCATCTAACATTTGCGAATAAATCAAGGCGCGGCCGACGGCCACGTGAATCGAGCCACACAACCATTTTTGTTTCGGAATTTTCGAAATCGCAGTCATGTTACGGATCAAGTCGTCTCTCTGGGCGGAATGCCCCTGACGGACCGACTCCAGAATAACGACCCATGAGCCACGCATCCAATATGCCCAGCCAAAGCAACCCGGAGCTGCTGTCTGAGCTATTCAATCTCCTCAAACCGCACTTGGCGGAGCTGGACGGTTTTCTGAAGAATCAAATCGATAGCTTCGAGGAGGAGATTCGAGAACACGTGGCCTACTGCATCGATACGAGCGGAAAGCGTATTCGCCCTTCGCTGATTTTCTTTAGCGGTTGGTCCGGCGACCAGGCCATCAATGAAAAGCTGGTGAAATTGGCCGCGGTTATCGAGACCGTGCATCTAGCGACTTTAGTTCACGACGATATCATGGACGAGGCGGATATTCGCCGCAACCGACCAACCGTGGCCAAGATTCAAGGCAATTCGACGGCCGTTCTCCTAGGCGACGCGCTCTTTTCCCATGCCGTCTATCTCGCCACCCAATTCCCGACTTCGGAGGTGAGCGAGCGCGTGGCAATAGCTATGCGAAATGTTTGCACTGGAGAAATTCTGCAGACTATGAAGCGAGGCGACCCGGACATCACCCTGGCTACTTACCGGCGCATTATTGAGCTGAAAACGGCGGAGCTCTTCCAAGTTGCCTGCTTTCTGGGGGCCCGTCTGGCAAATCGGTCCGAGGCTTTTGTTCAAGCCGTCGGGAAATTCGGACGCCACCTCGGTATCGCCTATCAGATTTACGACGATCTAACCGACCTCGTGGGCTCCGAGGAGAAGGTCGGCAAGACGCTGGGCACCGATATCGCTACGGGCAAGGCAACGCTTCCGATCATTTTGCTCCGCGATCGATTGAACGAGGGTGAGGAAACGCGCTTGCGACAAGCCCTTTCAGACAAACGCGAAGCCGATGTCGACTTCTGGCTATCGAAATTGTCGGAAACAGGGGTGGTTTCCGATGTTAGGGAAGCGATTTTCCGGGAAATCGAGACGGCCCGGGAAAGCTTGGGGCCGTTTTCCGGCAATCGAGACGTCGAATTGCTGAGCATCCTTAGCGAATTGCTTTGGAACCAGGTAGACGCGCTCCAGTCCCAACAAGTCAGCATTTAAAGCTACCCTGCGAAATCGTTAAAGTTGACGCAGTTTTGACGATGGAACCTGGACAATGCCTGTAAAGCGCGTAGCATAAATCGAAATTCCACTCCATGAGCTTTACCAAGGCCATCTCCAAATCGCTCGTTTCTTCGCCCGAAAGGCAGAAGGAGGCGGACGAGGATCTTGTCATCGTACGCAAGATTCAAGATGGCGACGTGGATGCCTTCGATGCCCTGATCCTGAAATACAGGGAACGCGTCTACTCAGTGATCTACAATCTGACCTCCAATCGGGAGGATGCTTCCGACCTGACTCAGGAAACCTTTATCAAGGCCTTCCAGTCCATTAATCGATTCAAGAGTAAATCCAGCTTTTTCACCTGGCTCTACCGCATCGCCCTCAACACCTCGCTTACGTATTTGAGGAAGAATAAGCTAAGACGGTTCTTCAGCTTCGAGAAAATGGTCGACGAGGACCATACTGAGGGATTCATAGAAAACATGACCGCTGACTCGGATTCGGACAAAGCGGCCTTGATGTCCGAGCTCCAGGAAAAATTGAACGACGCCTTCCAGAAATTGTCTGTAAAACATCGCACGGTGATAACGCTTTTTGAAATCGACGGCCTCAGCCACAAGGAAATCGCCGAAATCGTCGGTGCTTCCGTCGGTACTGTCCGCTCACGTCTTCATTACGCTAAACAATTTCTTCAAGGCGAACTAAAGGATTATTTGCGCTAATTTCCCACCTATTCTGATGCTCTCGAAAAAGCCCAAAACACCAGCTGACGACGCCCGCTTAAGCGAACTGATTCGCCTCAAGAAGTCGGAACGTCCAGATGCCTCGTTCTGGGACCAATTCGACCGTGAACTTCGCAATCGTCAGTTGACGGCTCTTGTTCAGACACGGTCCTGGAGGGAGCGAGCTGGAGCCATCGCCCTGATCGTCCTCCGTAAGTCAGCGGTGTTCACGGCCACGGCCAGCATTCTCTCGCTCGGCCTATTTACCGCTCATAAAGCCGGCCTATTTCCTGGAGTCATGACCGATTCTAAAGGACCGCTCGTTGAAACTCCCATCGCTCAGGGCGAGGAACCGCTCTCCGAGACGCCTATTTTCGTGGTGGAAAATACAGTAGCTGCTGCAAGCGACGTCGTTGCAGACGCCTCTCTCGACTATCTCGGGGCCCCTTCCTACAAAGTGCATCGAATCACAAAGCAATCTGTTCCCGTCAGCTATCGAATAATGGCTGAACCCAAACAGTTCAAGGCCCGCCAATCGCCAACGGAGCAGCAAAGCTTGGGAGCCAAGATCATCCGAACCGGCAACCAATTCTAACGCATGGGCAGATGGCTAACGCATCGCGCCTGGGCCCGCGCGGGCGCTGCAGGAATGTTCGGATTGGCAATATCCCTATGCCCGTCCTTTTCCCAAGCCAATACTTCGGAAGCTCTTCTCGACTTGCAGAGCGCCCTGCAATCGATTTACCGCGATCGCCAGGACGCCATCGTCAGAGTTAAGGCGGCAACCGCAAAGCAAGACGGGGACGAGGACCCTAAAGCCGAGTTGCTTGTCCTGTCCGGGTTTTTCGTCAGCCAGAACGGAGAAGTGCTTACCAGTCACATGCCCCCAGATCGAACGACGAGAGTGTGGATCGAGCAGAACGGGATTTCCTATTTGGCAGAGGTTATCGGAACTGACGCCAGGACTAACGTCGCCTTGCTTCAAGTCATCAATTTGCCGAAAAATTTCGGTTTTATCGAATTAAACCCAGATAAGGATAGACAAGCTATCGGTTCTCTCGCGTTCGCCGTTACTAGCCCCCTAGATTTCAAGCCAACTCCTAAGTTCGGTCTAGTCACGGGCTTGGAAAGCCATTTCGCTGAATTCATTTTCCCGCTAACCTATACCCGCCTCAGTATTCCCATTGGTCCAGCGGAAGGTGGGTCTCCCGTTTTCGACGCCAACAACGAACTCATCGGAATCCTCATGGGTTTCATCCCTGAAGTAGAGTCGTCTTACATAGTTCCAACCAAAGCTTTGGAACAAATCGTAGCTCAATTAAAATCGTATCAGAAGGTAAGGTACGGGTTACTGCCACTGGAATTCGAGGAAAAGGCCGACGAATACAATATCGATCGGCAAGTGCTCGTTAAGTCGATTGTAGCGGGAAGTCCGGCCGAGCGAAGCGGTCTTCAAGCCAAGGATGTCGTTGCCAGTATCGATGGCCAAGCGATCGCCAACCTGAATGATCTTCGTGATCTGGTTTTCTTCAAGAACCCAGGCGATTTCCTTCTTTTTACCATAAAGCGAGGCGGCAAGGAGCTTGAGTTCGCCATCTTGCTAGAGCCACAGGAGGACCATCTTCCAGAAAACGGCTCCGCTGGCGGGCCCGATAACTAGCTGGCCAACTCCTGATATTGCCTATGAGTTTCTTTCAGAGCGAACTGGCCATTAGAACATCGGGGAAAGGCACCTACGATCTGACATCACAAACTCAGGAAGCCCTAGCCCAATCGGGGGCTGCCAGTGGCATCTGCGTCGTCTTTTGTCGCCACACCAGCTGCAGCCTCGTCCTTATGGAGAATGCAGACCCATCCGCACGGCGGGACCTGGAAAATTATC
>Ga0208624_1000499_pt1 | contig 20220 bp, 15 predicted proteins | sample Knorr_S23_td_DCM_FD_185607 | JGI IMG/M metagenome (GOLD analysis project Ga0208624, IMG submission 185607) | Marine microbial communities from Southern Atlantic Ocean transect - Knorr_S23_td_DCM_ad_71m_LV_A (SPAdes) (version 2) | ecosystem: Environmental > Aquatic > Marine > Oceanic | place...
CGGTTTGTCGGGGGAGTCCTTGGCATGTTGCGCGAGGAATTCCTGACTTTTCTCCAGGAACACTAGGTCGACCTCTTCCAGATCGAAATCCGGCGCGATCATGCCAGGACGGTTATCGCGTGAGTACGGATGCTTGGGCAGCGGTCCGCGATCCACAATGCGCGTGGGCGGCACGGAAATTTTATCGCCATCAATATAGGCGTAGAGCCAATCGGTCGTCGGACACGAGGCCGTTCCAAAAAACTGTTCGAAGCCGTGATCCAACGGCCCGCCTTTGATGGAGCGTGCGTAATCCATCCGCTGCACAGCCGGCAACCCGTTTTGGTGAATGGGTTTGCCCTCCTTGTCAAAGGCCGTAAGGCCGACGTGCCATTTGCCGAACATGGCCGTGGCGTAGCCCTGTTGTTTCAAGAGACTGGCCAGTGTAAGGCGGCCGGGATTAATCAGGCACGGCCCACCCACGCCGGTAAACACTCCGCGATAATTCAGCCGGAACGCCATACGGCCGGTGAGCACGCTGTAGCGTGTGGGTGTACAAACTGTCGATGGACTGTGAGCGTCGGTAAACCGAATACCCTCCTTCGCCAACTGATCCAGATGTGGCGTGGGCACCTTGGACTTCGCGTTGTAACAGCCGACATCGCCATAGCCGAGGTCGTCAGCAAGGATGAAAAGAATGTTTGGTCTATCTGCAGCAAATGCTGAGAAGCAAAAAACAAAAAATGTTAGAGAAAAGATTTTTATTTTCACTTCAAAATCTTCTGAAGGCCCTCAAGGTTTTCCTTTAATGCAATCTCTGTGTCAGTGTCATTACGGTGGTCCAGAATACCAATTGGGCCTCCATAACCGCTCTTGCGAATGGCAGTAATCATCGTCGCCTCATGTTGGCCGCGGCCAAGCTGCAGAATCTTAGGCTCCGCGCCATCGTTCATACCGTTAAGGTTAAGGCAGAGGAGGTACGGTTTCATTTGGCGTAGTGACTTTTCCCAGTCGGTAATTTGTCCGTGGCCGTGGTGTAGATTGTAGACAATGCCAACATGTTTGGCGTTGTGATGCTTGTGAAAATATTGGCACACCGCCACCAGATTGGCCGGTTCCCCACCCCACCCTCCATGGTTGTAAAGCCCGAGTTTGCAGCCCAATTCCTTAGTCCGCTGAACCAAGGGCAACATTGTTTGCGCCGCAGCCGCCACCCGGGCCTCCTGACTATCGGCTTGAGGGCTACGTAGGGTACGCCAAATCTGCGGATGGATTTTATGTTTTTCGAACAATCGGAATGCCTCCTCATGCCCTTTCCAAAAGGCAAAAAATTCCAGACCGTGTTTTTTGTACTGTAGAATTTCCTCTTCAAACTCTTTAACGTGCTGCGTGCGCCAGTCGTAGGCCACACGTTTGAGGCCTAATTGTTTGAGCATGGCCGCCCGCTCGGCCGGCCCGCGTTGCTTGGCGTCAAACGGCACAACGCACCAGGCCACGAGTTTGTCCTTCGCAAAGTTATCGGCCGCATTGGTTCCGGCACACAGACCAGTCAGTAAAATGAAGAGTAGTTTTTTCATCGGTTCATAATGGATTCGATCTCGTCAGCCTCGATCGGAACCTTGGCCATGAGATTTACGGGGCCGTCCTCGGTGACGACAATGTCGTCTTCCAAACGCACGCCAAAGCCTTCGTCCGGCAGATAAATGCCCGGCTCCACGGTGAGCACAGTGCCCGGCTGGAACGGTACATTCAGGTCACCCACATCATGCACATCCAGTCCCAACGGATGGCCGAGGCCGTGCATAAAAAATTTTCGGCAAGCCGGGTTGTCTGGGTCCTGTTTCTTCACCTGCGCCGACTTGAGCAGGCCGAGCTTAAGCAGTTCCTCAGTTGTATGCGCCTGCGCTTCCTTTTGCCAATCCTTATGCAACTTGCCGACCGTGGCCCCGGCGATGCTGGCGCGTAATACATTGAGTACAGCGTTATACACTTTCTTTTGACGGCGAGTAAATTTGCCACTTACAGGGATCGTACGAGTGAGATCTGCATTGTAATTGGCATAGCTCGAGGCCACATCCATGAGCAGCAACTGACCTTTTTTGCAGACCTGATCATTTTGAAGATAATGAAGCACGCAGTTGTTTTTGCCTGCCGCCACAATCGGTGTGTAGGCAAACTTGCCGCGGCGTTTGATGAATTCCCGCGCTAACTCGGCCTCCACCTCGTACTCCGCCACGCCCGGCTTCACAAACCGGAGCGTACGGCGAAAGCCTTTGGCCGTGATGTCCACCGCCTCCTTCAGCAGCTCGATCTCCAGATCCGTTTTCACCACACGCAGCTCATGCAGCAAAGGCGCCAGTCGCCGATAGGTGTGCAGCGGAAAATCCGCCTGACACTGCTTGATGAACCGTACATCGCGCGTCTCCACCTCCACGTACGCACGCTTGTACTCGTTACTGTTCAGGTACGCGCTCTCCGCCTCGCACATTAGCGAACGGAAAATCACCGGGAACTCCGAGAGCCATTGCACATTCTTGATGCCCGAGATCTTGCGCGCATCCGGCTTGCTGTGTTTGTAGCCCTCCCAGATCTGCAGATGCTCATTCGGCTCGCGCACAAACAAAAGTTCGCGCTGCTTCTCATCCGCCGCATCCGGAAAGAGCACTAGAATACTTTCCTCCTGCTCAATGCCGCTCAGGAAAAACAGATCGGCATTCGGCTGTATCGGCAATGTGCCATCGGCATTGGTCGGCAGCACATCATTGGCATTCACCACCGCCAACGCCTTCGGCGCCATCTGCGCCGCCAAGCGTTTACGGTTTTCGGAAAAAAGTTTCGATTTGATCGGCTTATGTCGCATGGGAATTTGTGCCGACAGAGTGCGGGAAAGCCAGCCCAGCGGCAACGGTTTTAATCTTTGCCAAACGTCTCCAAATATTGCCCGACGATTTCTTGTAGAGGCGGCGGTTTGGGCAAGCCAAGGTTGACGGCGCGGGTGCCATCAACTGCGGTCGGCCACGTGTCGACAATGGCTTGGATACGTGGGTCGAAGGCATCCTCAATCGGCCCGAGCGTTAAGCCGCGTTCAGCCGCTACCTCGGCCAACACAGTCTCAGCCAGCTCCGGCGTTACCTGATGCGCAGGAAGACAGTAGCCACGGTCTTCGCACAGTTTTCCAGGCGGGATTTCGTGCAGCGCAATGAAGCTTTCCACCACGGTGCGAAATCCGGTCATCGGATGCGGTTGATGACGATGCACCGGCAGCGCGCAGGATTCGCCCTTGAGCGGTTCGCGAAACATACCACTCGCCCAGCCCGATGCCGCTGCGTTAGGCCGGCCGGGACGGATGATCACCGTCGGCAGGCGCACGGCGCGTCCGTCGAAATGCCTCTTACGCACATGATCATTGAGCAGCAGCTCACAGATCGCCTTGGTCATGCCGTAGGTGGTCCGCGGGGTGTGTTTGGTGAAATCGCCCACCGGCGTGGGCATGTCCTCGCCGCCGAAGCTCGCTACGCTGCTGGCAAACACCACACGCGGTTGTCCGGTTGCGGCGCGGGCCGCCTCAAAAATATGCCGGCCGCCATCAAGATTCACCCGCAGCGCATCATCGTACCGCTCCTCGCATTCACCGCTGACCATGGAGGCGAGATGGAAAATGGAAAAACTTGCAGCGCCTCCGATAGCCTCTTCAATCACCGCTTGCTCAGTTATATCACCTTCCATCCGCCGCGCGGGGGCAACAGTTGGGCCTACGCCAAAGCGTGCGTCCAACAGCACCAGTTCCTCGATCGGTTCCGTGTTGCCGGATGCCCCGGTCAATTCCCCACGCGCCAACAGCGCCTCGGCCAGTTCCGATCCCAGAAATCCGCCGCCGCCGGTGATGATAACTTTCATGCGTCCTTCTCTTCTTCCAGTCCGTTGATCGCCTCGAGATGCGTGAGCAGGCCGCTGTGATCCATGTCGCCCTTACCGCTCGCTACCATCGCGGTAAACAGCTCGTTGGTGAGCCGCGTGATCGGTAGATCCAACCCCAGCCGTTCAGCCGCGGCGAGTGCGTTTTTAAGATCCTTCACCTGAAACTTCGCCGGACCGCCCGGCTCGAATTGGCGCTGCACCATGCGTTGACCGTGCTCACTAAGAATACGGCTGGAGGCAAACCCGCCCTGCAAAGCTTCACGCACCTGAGCCCGATCGGCCCCTCCGCCACCGGCCAAAATAAGCGCCTCACTAACTGCTCCAATCGTAATGGCCACAATTACCTGATTTGCCAACTTAGAGAGCTGCCCACACCCGTTCGGGCCCACGTGTGTTGCGCGGCCCATCGCGGCAAAGACTGGTTCCATCGCAGCAAATGTCTCCGCCGCGCCGCCGGCCATGATGGCCAGTTCACCGGCCGTGGCGCCCTTGGTGCCGCCACTCACCGGCGCATCCAGATACGCCACGCCGCGGGCCAAGTGCCGCTCGGCATGTTCCATTGCCTCGTCCGCGCCGATCGAGCTCATGTCAATCCGAGTCGCTCCTTCGGCAATGGCCTCGGCCACGCCCTGATCAAACATCAAATCAGATACCGCCGGGCCATCAGACAGCATGGTGATGACTACGTCTGCACTCTTCACTGCAGCAATGGGAGTATCCGCTAAGGTCGCCCCATCAGTTTGTAATGCTTCCGCCTTAACAATCGATCGGTTCCAAACAGATAATTCGAATCCCGCTTTGAGTAGGCAACGGCACATAGGCGCACCCATTAGACCAGTCCCGAGAAAAGCAATTTTTGGTTTCATAGCCTCAGTCATTTTTAATAGTGGTTAATCTAATTGTGCCAAGAATGGAGATTACGTATTGAGGCAACTAATCTGGATATTTCCAAAAACGGGTTAGCTTATTTTTCCAGCCCGAGTCTTAAGTAGCCTGACAATAGTCTGGGAAAGTGAGCTAGGCTGACCTCTCCAAAGAGCTCCGATCGTAACAGGAGAGAAATCATCTAGAGGGAGTATGCGCACACCTTTGAGGGATTTTTGGCCTGGTAATTCTAGGCTAAGACCTATCCCAAAGCCATTGGCCACGTAGGTTTCAATCAAATCAATCGAATTAAGTTCGATTCCAATCGGCCAGGTAATTTTACGTCGGCCTAGTTCCTTTTGAAATGCACGACAGATTCCCTCATTCTGAGGCAAGCTGATGAGCGTCTGCGCAATACGGTCCTGACCAAGGATATCATCCACGGCTTTAATTTTCATTTTAGTCGGCACTTGCATGACCATCTTCAGATCGAGCAGTTTTTCCGTTTTGATTTCAGCGGGAGGTTTGGAATCCAAGACGGTAATGCCAAGGTCCACTTCCGATGCCAATAACCACTGCTCAATGTCCGGCTGAATCCCAACGCGTAAACTTGGGTGTAACCCGGGGAATTCCGCGCGAGCCTTCCCGAGAATATCAGGTAGATGATCCCTGAAGATTGTAGTCGAAGCGGCGATACGAATGGTTTGGGCCACACCTCCGCGAATCTTTTGACTTACTTCCTCGAGCCCTTCAAAGAACGGCGCAATAAACCCATACAATTCTTCACCTGCCGCAGTTAACTCAAAGGGCCGACGCTGAAAAAGAGTAATACCCAGATCATTCTCCAACTGAATCACCTGCGCACTGACCGCCGGTTGCTGGATGCCATAGGGCATGTTGCGCACGGCACCGGAAATACCTTCGTGCTTAGCGACGTAATAAAATAGCTCGAGATGGTGGATGTTCATTTTGAATTTGGAGCCGGCACCTTGTAGGCAGGATTGGGCACGGGCATTTTGGCCTTCATCGATTTCTGCCAAGCCCGCAGCTTGGCGCGGAGTTCGGCGGTCTTTTTCGGTTGGCGGGTGGCGAGGTCCTTCTGTTCGCCGATGTCGTTGGCGATGTTGTAAAGCTCGACCTTGTCGTGGTGGTAAAACTCGATGAGCTTCCAGTCGCCATCGCGAATGGAGGCGCCGGGTTTCCAAGAGGAACCGTGGTAATGCGGGTAATGCCAGTAGAGCGTGCGGCTGCCTGCGTCATTGCCTCGGAGCTGACTCAGCAGGCTTTGGCCGTCGGCATGCAGCTTGGGTTGCGCGGGTAACCCGGCGAGATCGAGCATGGTGGGAAAGAAATCCATACTGACCAACGGTTTGTGCGACACACTGCCGGGTTGAGTAACGCCGGGGGCGCGGATGATCGTGGGCTCGCGCACGCCGCCCTCGTACAGCCAGCCTTTGCTCGCGCGCAACGGCAGATTGCAGCCGGGCCCAAAGCGTTTGCCGCCGCGCGTGCTGAGGCCGCCATTGTCGCTAAAGAAAATGACCACGGTGTTTTGGTCGAGCTTCAGTTCCTTCAGCTTACCCAATAACACGCCGACGCTATCATCCACCGCCGCCACCATCGAAGCCAGCGCAACGTTGTCCTGCCGCATGCGTGTGGAGCCCTCATGCTCCGATTGTGTGGGCGTCTCGCCCTTGAACATTTTTTCGGCCTTGGCGTTGTAATGCTCAATGCGTTTGTTATACGGCTGAATGGGCGTGTGGATGTTGTAGTAGGACAGGTACAGGAGAAACGGCTTGGCCGCATCGCGTTGCTCAAGGAATTTAATCGACTCTTCGGTGAGTCGTTCGGTGAGGTATTCGCCGGGCTTGTTTGCCATGAGCGCGGGATTGGTCCACGGCGCGTAGTACCCGCCTGGAGGCGAGCCGCGGTGATGGCCGCCAATGTTGATATCAAAGCCCTGATCTTCCGGCCAATGCCCCTCACTACCGAGATGCCACTTGCCGGCGAAGAAAGTCTGGTAACCGTGCGTCTTCAATTGCTCGGCAATGGTCACCTCCTCGAGTGCGAGGTTGTTTCGATCCTGTGGATGCAGCAGCTTATTGTTGGCGTGATTGCCTTGGCCTGGGATCCAGTCCGTGATGTCCACTCGCACCGGATGCCGCCCAGTCATGATGCTTGCGCGGGTGGGGCTGCAAACTGGACACGCTGCATAGCCCTGCGTAAACCGCATGCCGCTGGCCGCCAACCGATCGATATGCGGTGTTTCATGAAATTTGCTTCCGTTGGCACCGATATCCGCCCAGCCCATGTCGTCCACGAGGAAGAACAGGAAGTTGGTTTGCTTGGCTGCTGAAACATTCAGCCAACCACATATAATGGAGAGAAAAACCGAAACACGAACGAGGGTTTGCACCCAGGCACCCTACCCGTTCTCCTCCCCGCTGGCAACGACTACAAAGCCTTTGGTTTTAAGTCGTGCGATCTGGCTTTCGTGCTTTCCTCGCAATTTTGTAGGCACTGGTTGCTATGTAATCGCATACCACAAGAATGGCGAATCCAAATACGCCGGTGGCCGCGCACAGGATATGTTGTTAGTCCAGTTCCTCTTTTTCGTAATCGCTAGGTAATACCCAGCCAGTGCGGATTTTTTCGCCGCGCTGATATTTCTCGTAGAATTGATCCCACATATCCGATGCAAAACCGTATTTCTCAAATACATCGCCTCGGCCAAACATCCGCGGGTCGCCCTGTTTTTTGAGCTCGGCAAAGAGCTGTTTTTTCAAGGACGCCTTGAGCGCGGCTTGCGCCTTGGTGCCAGCCAGATCCTTAACGCAATCGCGATCAGTCTTCACATTGAACAGTTCTTCCGCGGGTCGTTTGCCAAAATTGAGCTGCCAATACTTATAGTTTCCCTGACGGCGCTGGTTGAGTAATAGCGTTTTGATGGGGCTGGCGTCGGTGTTCAGGTAGCCGGTTTCCGGGTTACCCACCGGCCAACGGTCCGGCTCGAAATTATGCAGGTACAAATGGTCGCCCTTGCGGATGCCGCGAATAGGGTAGCCCTGATTATTCGGCCGACCGACATCGTGACGTTCCTTGCCCAGCACCACGTGATCACGTGAGGCAATCACCTGACCGGATTTGGGGGAACCAAAAATATCAAACAAACTCCGGCCGCTCATCGGCTGCATAATCGGCGCGATCTTTTTTACACCGGCCGCCTGCAAAAAGGTTGGCGCCAAATCGGTGAAATTCACAAAATCAACCACCGTGCGATTGCGGCCCTCGATGCCTTTTGGCCAGCGGATGGCCAGAGGGATGTGGTTCGAGTAATCATATGCCTGCCCTTTGCAGCGTGGAAACGGCATACCGTGATCGCTGGTGGCGACGATCAGAGTGTTGTCCAATTGCCCGGCCTTTTCGAGCGCGGCCAGAATGCGGCCGAGGTGCATATCGTAATGTTCAACTTCGACAGCGTAATCCAGCATATCCCCGCGCGTCTCGGCATTATCCGGCCAGAAGGTGGGGACATGGTCGATGTCATTTAATTTTTTGCCCATTCGTAGGCCTACACCCTTTTCATATCCCCGGTGAGGTTCACTGGTTCCAAACCAAAAACACCAAGGCTTTCCCTCTGGAGTGTCGGCAAGAAAATCAGCGAAATTACCTGAGTAATCGTTATTGGAAATGGCCCGGGCGGGTGGTTTTAATTTTTTGGCAGACCACACCTTGCCTGTGATATCTCGCCTCTTACCAGTGGCATCATTGGCAGTACCTGGACCCCACCCCTTACCAGTATAACCTGTGATGTAACCATTTGCGGCCAACACCTCCACGTAGCTTCCAAACTTTGGAGGAAATATGTTCTGATGATTAGCAGCCTCCTCCAGCTGCCATGAGTAGCGACCGGTTAAAATAATTGCGCGAGAGGGGGCGCACTTTGCATTAGGAGTGAAGGCGCGAGTAAAGAGAATGCCTTCACGAGCAACTCGATCGAACGCCGGCGTTTTCACCCACTTGCAGCCATACGCACCCGCGTGCCCAAAGCCCCAGTCATCGGCAATGGCAAAAAGAATGTTGGGTCGCGGCGTCGCTTTAGCGAACTGAGCCAATAAAAAAACAACCGCTAGGAAACGAAACATGGAACGCATGCGACGTTAATAACGCGCGCGGGTGTATTTGCCAATGCTGCGTTGGGCTGCCTAAAGCTCGGGCTCTTTCCATTGCGGTATGCCGCCAGCTTTCATTTGCTGTTCGTACCAAACATGGTACGGGCGAGTCGACGACATTGGCACACTTTCATTGACCATCAACGGCCGGGCTTCCGTCCAAAATTTACTGTAAGCGGCTCGCATTTTTGCAGCTACTTCAGGGTTTTTTTCGATAATGTTGGTTGTTTGCCGCGGATCCTTGATCATGTCGAAGAGGGCGTCCTTTGGTGAAATACCCTCCTTGCGTTGCCGTTCGGAAACGCTAATAGCAGTACCTCCGCCCACAAATCGGTAACGCTCGCTGCGCACAGCAAAATTCATCCACTTGAAATCCTCCGGGTTCGCACCCGTTTTCCACCGACCTTTATGAGTGAAGAGGTATCGATCTTGCAGCGATTTCTTTTCACCCGACAGCAATGGCAAAAAGCTGCGGCCCTCAACCTGACCCTTTGGCAGGGTCTTAATGCCAGCGATGTCCGCGAAGGTGGGCAATACGTCTATGTGCGCGCTGACTGCGGCGATGTCACGCCCGCTTTTCCATTGACCGTCCCAGCGTACAAGGAACGGTACACGCACGCCGCCTTCATCGGCACTTCCCTTCAGGCCTTTCATGCCGGCGTTGTAAAACGGATAGCCCTTGGCCACCTCCTGACCCACGCGGCCGGAGCCGCCGCCGGTCATACCGTTGTCGCTCATGAAAATCAGGATTGTGTCCTTAAATAAATCCCATTCCTCCAGCTTGCCCATCAGGCGACCCATGTTTTCGTCGATGTTCTCAATCATGCCGTAAAAGCCCGCTTGCCGGGCGGCAAAGCCGCGATCAGTAAAATATTTTGTGTTTTTCGGCGGCGCAATGAACGGTCCGTGCGGCGCGTTAGTGGTGATATAAGCAAAGAACGGCTCGTCCCCATCCTTCTTGGCCTTGATCCAGCCCATCGCGGCGGTGAAAAAGATGTCGGTACAAAACCCCTTCGTCTTCACGAACGACCCGTTGTACCGCACGACCGGGTCAAAATACTTATTTCCCGGAGCATCGGCACAACTACATTTAAAAGCCTGCCCGATACCACCCGCGCCGTGGATGAACGCCTCATCAAACCCGCGCTTGTGCGGCTGGTATGGCTCCTCATCGCCGAGATGCCACTTGCCAAAAATACCGCTCGAGTAGCCGGCCTGCTTAAGCACCTGCGGCAGCGTGGTGGCCTTGAGCGTCATGCGTTCGCGCTCGAGAATGGTGTGGGTCACGCCGTTTTTCATGGGGTGGCGACCGGTCAGCAACGCCGCGCGTGTCGGCGCGCACGTCGGGCTCACCATGAAGCGCGTGAACCGCGTGCTCGTATCGTACAGCTTGTCGAGATGCGGCGTCCGAATCCACGGATGCCCATGCCTCCCAATCGGCCCGTATCCTTGGTCATCCGTAATGACGAGGATGATGTTCGGTTTATTGGCGTGGGCTTCAAATGAACCACAGAGCACACAGAGCAGTGCTGAGAGAAAACAGAAAGTAGATCGCATGCGCGGATCATGTAGCAAATCTGCGTGGCTGCCAACTCTGTTCAGCCTCACGCGGAGCCACGGAGGCAAAGTAAACAAAAACAATCTCAGCGCCTCCGCGTGAATATCAATTCACTTCCCCGGAAACGCCTTGGGCGGTGCAGCCACAGTCTTCGGAAGCTTGCCGGTCAGCGAGCGCAAGAAGGCAACGATGTCTGCCCGATCTTCCATGGAGAGATCCATGCCCAACTGATGCTTCGCCATGCGCTGCACGGCGTCCTCCAGTTTGTCCGAGGAACCGTCGTGAAAATACGGACCCGTCTTGGCAATGTTCCGCAAGCTTGGAACCTTAAAAAACATCTTATCCGCCTCTTTCTTGGTGAGGTCAAACCGACCTTGATCCTTCTGGTTCGGCCACGCCAATTTCAACCCCAGCTTTTGGTACGTATTGCCTCCGAGTAAATTACCAGTATGACAAGCCACGCACCCAACCGAAACAAACTTTTTCAGCCCGCGTAACTCGGGCTCCTTCAAAGCCTTCGGCTTGCCCGCCAGCAAATTGTCAAAGCGCCCGGGTGTCACAAACAGTCGCTCGTACGCGCCGATTGCCTTGCCGACGTTATCGTAGGTGATTGCCGGGTCGCTTTTTGGAAATGCCTTTTGAAACAACGCCTCGTAACCCTCAATCTTGCCAAGCTTTTCCACGACAGCCTCCGCCGAAGGCATCGCCATCTCGCCGCCGGCTAGGATGGGCCCTTTCGCCTGCTCCTCCACCGTCGGTGCGCGGCCATCCCAAAACTGTGCCACGTGCAGGAACGCGTTGAAACTCGTCGGCGAATTACGCCCCGTGCGATGATTGTCGAAGCCCAGCGAAAATTTTTCACCATCCACGCCAAAGGCATCCGTGCGATGGCATGAATTACAGGAGATCGAATTGTCCCGGCTTAGACGCTTCTCATGATATAGCGTACGACCCAACTCAACTTGGGCAAGTGCTGTAGGGTTTTTGGGCAGCTTAACAGCTTTTAAGGGCTCACCAAAAATCGGTAGCAAAGCTTTCGTTGCATCATCGGCCTTCAAGCAAAAAGAGACGCCAATATGAACCAAAAAAAGTAATGAAAAGATGTGCACTCTCATCGTGGGAAAAAGATACCGGAATTTTTGCATGGGTCAACTGGATCCGACTTGAAAGTGAAGGCACTTAAATAATAGTTTTTTTCAAGTGACTTCAGAGGCAAATGACTCCCGACTGGAGCGCGTCCTTAACTTACCCGGTGCCGTGATGCTGGGCTTGGGCTCTATCATCGGCACGGGCGTCTTCGTTAGCCTCGGCATCGGTATTAGTATGGCTGGTCCCACGGTACTGCCGGCCATTGCGCTCGCCGGTTTGGTGGCCATGTGCAATGGCCTAAACAGTGCACAACTGGCTGCCAATCATCCGGTGAGCGGCGGCACTTATGAATACGGCCATCGTTGGCTGAACCCATCTCTGGGGTTCGTTGCCGGCTGGATGTTTCTCTGCGCCAAATCCGCTTCGGCCGCCACTGCCGCGCTGGGCTTTGCCCTGTACCTCGCGCCGGATCATCAAATCCCCGTGGCCCTCGGAACCGTGGCGCTCACCACCAGCATCACCCTCACCGGCATGCAACGCAGCAACACCGTGAACGCCCTAATCGTGGGTGCCGTACTGCTGGCCTTGCTCGCCTTCGTGGCCCTTGGCGCCCCGGCCATTGACGCACATCCGGAGCGCTGGAAAACCACGCTGCAGCCCGGTCAATTTGGTCAACTCCTGCCCACCGCCGCTCTGATGTTTGTGGCGTTCACCGGGTATGGCCGCATCGCCACCTTGGGTGAGGAAGTCACCGAGCCGCTCCGCACCATCCCCCGCGCGGTCCTCACCACGCTGATCCTCAGCATGCTGCTCTACATCGGCGTCGCCTGGGTGAGCCTGGCCAATGCCGAAAATGAAATTGGTTCACTCGCAAACCTCGCCGAAGAATTTTCCGGTTCCACGCTTCGCAAAGTGATGTTGGTTGCGGCCGCCATTGCGATGGTGAGTGTGCTGCTCAACCTCGTGCTCGGTCTTTCGCGTGTGGTGCTGGCAATGGGCCGGCGCGGCGATTTGCCCAAGGCGACCGCCCATATCCGCGAAGCTTCCAGCGTGCCCACCGTAGCGACTGCAGTCGTGGGCGTGCTGATCGCTGGTCTGGTTTGCCTGGGCGACCTGAAGCTCACCTGGACTTTCAGCGCTTTTACAGTGCTGGTGTATTACGCCCTCACCAACCTCTGCGCCCTCCGCCTGAAACCCGAGGAACGCCTGTACCCGACATGGACGGCCTACGCCGGCCTCATCGGCTGCGGATCGCTCGCGCTCTTCGTGGAATGGCGCGTGCTGCTCACCGGCATGAGCCTGATCGGCATAGGGTTGGTTTGGAAAAGGTTGTTTAACAACTGCGCTTCAGACGAAGTGGAATCTTGAAACTCCCTACGCCAGCATCGACTTCAACACACCTGAGCTGTCGGCGAAGCGGTCTTGTTTCAAGCCGAAGGCCTGCATTTGGGTGAGCCAGAGGTTGGCGAGCGGCAGGCCTTGTTTGGGGTTCACATATTTGCCGTTTACCTTGGCGACCGGGCCGGTGGTCTCGGAGAGGTTGATGTGCGCGCCGGTCTTGAGACGACCGCCAGCGCTACCGGCCACGATGATGGGCAACGCGCTATACTGGTGAGTAGCACCGTCGCCCAGACCAGAGCCGTAGGTGAAAATCGTGTTGTCCAGCAGTGAGGTGCCGTTAGCTTCCTCAATAGCATTCATCTTTTCCAGCAAGTAGGCAAACTGCTGCATATGGAAGTGGTCCACCTTCTCGAGGTCCTTGATAAACTTGCCTTGGTTGTGGGACATCTGGTGATGGCTGCGCGGCTTGTCAAAGAGGCTTTCGTAGAGGTAAGGCGTATCCCAACGCTCAGGCCCGACCATGAAGCTGGCCACGTTGGTGAGGCCGGTCTGCAGCGCCACCACCATTAGGTCACCCATTAACCGAATGTATTCGCCACGCGGCAAATGCGCATCAGCAGGCTCATCGAGGCGCACGTTCTGCAGCTCGGTTTTCATTTGCTCCAACCGATCCACCTGCACCTCAATGGTGCGAATGGATTCAAAATACTCGTTAAACTTCTGCTGGTCCGCATAGCCGAGTGAGCGCTTGAGCGATCGCGCATCCTCCAACACGAGATCGGTAATATTACGGAAGGCCTGTAGTTCGCGTGTACCGAATAGGCGGCGATAGGCCTTGCGGGGATCACGCATACTGGGGGCAACGTGCTCGGTGCCATACCATGAGATGTTGTCGAACTGAATTGATTCCTTGTTGTCCTTGTGGCTGTTGCTGCTAAATTCCAGCGTGCGAAACGGCGTATGTTGGCTCAGCTTTTCGGCGAGTACATGATCCAGCGTACGCGCCTGCGGATAGGGCGAACGCTTCACGCTGAAGGGCGCCGCGCTGGTCAGGAAACACGATGCACATTGCGCGTGCACATCGGTACCCGGCTGAAAGTCGCGATCCAAACCGGTGATTAGCGTGACCTTGTCCTTCACCTTGGCCAACGGTTGCATCGTCGGCGTAAGCTGCAGCGGGTGCGTGCCCACCTTCAGGTTCGCGGTCTTGAAAGCCGACTGCTTGTTACCGCCGAACTTGGGGGTGATTTGATCCCCTTCCCCGGGAAAAAACGAACGTCGCACCACACCGATCGGTACATAATAAAACACCGCACGTTGAGCCGGTTTTTGCTCCACCGCCAGACCCAGACTTTCCAGCCACGGTAAAGCCAGGACCGTACCGCCCAGCCCCTGCAAAAATGCGCGTCGCGAAGTGTGCTTCATTGGCGGTTTATTTATCAGATTCCTCTGTCTTGGCCGAGGTTGTTTTTGCCAAGGGCCGATTTACGAACGGCGCACTTTGCACGACCTCGTGCAGGACGGTTTGCAGGCGGTAGCCGTCGGCCACGGTGCGTTCGGTGATGCGATCGAGGGCAGGCGTGTCCGCCGGCGTGAGCGCGCGGCCGAGCGCGTAGGAAAGCGTGTGCTCGGCAAAGGCGCGGGCGAAGCGGTTTTTCTCGGCCAAAATGGCGTCCTTGAATTCCACTACGTTTTTGAATTCATGTTTGCGGAAAAGTTTACCCGAGGCATCGACCTCGCGGCCGTTTTCGTAAGTGTTACGCCAGCGGCCGACGGGATCAAAATTCTCCAGGGCAAACCCCAGCGGATCGAGCTGGGCGTGGCACGCGGCGCAATCGGCGCGTTCGCGATGCACGGCAAACCGCTCGCGCACGGTGAGGTTTTTCTCGGCGGGCTTGGGCTTCTCCAGCGGCGGCACATCGGCCGGCGGCGGTTCGGGCGGGGCATTGAAAATCACGCCGGCCACCCACGCACCGCGCGTGATCGGCTTGGTCTCATGCGGACCGGAATTCATCGTGAGCACCGCTGCGCTGGTGATCACTCCACCCTGTCGGCGATCTGCCACCGGCTGCCGCTTGAACTGCATAGAGCCCGGCCCACCCAGCTTGCCGGGCTCTGTGTCACCGTACCATTTGCGCAGGCGACCGGAGCGGTAGGTGTAATCTGAATCAACGAATTCCAGAATCGACCGGTTCTCGATCAGCACGGTTTCGAAGAGCAACAGCGGCTCCATCATCATGTCCATCGTGGTCCGGTAATCGGGCGGGGCATAATAAAAATCGGGATACAACTGCTTATCCGGCACGGCCGAAATAATTCGATCCAGCTGCAGCCATTGGGCCGGGAAGCTGTCGCAGAACCGCTTGAGTTTCGGATCGGCCAACAGCCGGTTCACCTGCGCGCGCAGCACCGCCGGCCTGCTCAGGGAACCATCGCCCGCCAGCCGCAACAGCTCGTCATCGGGAATGCTGCCCCAAAACAGGAATGACAAGCGCGAGGCCAGATCGTAGCCGTCCAGCGGTTCCACGCCCTTGCTGGTCGCCGGTTGATCGTACAGGTACAGGAAGCGCGGCGAAGACAGCACGGCCGATACCGCCTCTTTCATCGCGTCCGTGAACCCCACGCCCGCATCCAGCTGCGCGTGCACGTGTTTCGTGTAGCGATCCAGCAACGCCTGCGGCACCGGCCGGCGGAAGGCCTTGGTCATGAACGGCTCCAAGCGCGCGCGCACCACCGTCTTAGCTTCGTCCGTGGCCGGCGGCAGAAAAAACGTCTGCCAAATACCCACCGTGCGCCCGTCGAAATTCTGGCTCTGCACAATGCGCCGGCTCAGTTTGAAAAAGGCTTCGAGCAAAAACGGCGAGAGCGACAGGTGATCACCGCGGTTATCGAACCCATGCTCCGCGCGCGGATCCTGCGGGAACGGCCCCACGCCCGCCAGCCGCGGCTCAATGAGGCCGGACTTGCCCAGCGGCCGGCTGCTCACCGTCACCACCTCCGGCATCCGCCGCTCCGGTCCGTTCAGTGCCTTGGCGAAATAACCTGAGCGATCGCGCATCATTTTTTCCGGCAGCGGAAACACGGACACTTTCAGCCCGAGCAAATCCTGCACTGCGTTGTTGTACTGCAGCCGGTTCATGCGGCGGATCGGCGTGGGCGCGAAGCCGTCAGACTTGGCCAACGCCGCGCGAAGCAGTCCGCGCAATTCGCCCACCATCGATTGGCGCACGGACGGACTCAGTGCCGGCTCCGGTTCCGGTGGCATCTCGCGCGTCTCCAGCACCTCGATGAGTGTCTCCAGCCGTTCCAGATCCGTCGCCAATGCCTCCAGCGAATCCACCTTCAGCAAATTCAGCTTCCCCTTCACTTTGCCCCCCTTGCCGTGGCACTCCACACAGCGCGATTTGAAAATCGACAACACCGCCGAGCCTTCCGCGGCGTGTCCCGCGAAGGTTCCCAGCATCAAGCATACTCCCAACCAAAATCGCATCCGGTTCATCGTCTCACCCCCGCGCGCTTACATCAACTGCTTCCTCACAAAATCGGGCACACGCTGATTAATGTTGGGCCTTGGAGTAGAGCTTAGGCTAAAGTTCAAAACAGAATCAGTGAGGCCAATATTTCATCGGACCGCCAAAAAAATTGGGATCATTATTTGTTTATTCCTGGTCCGAACCGACACTCTCAGTAGGGGCACTCTCTCCCTCTGTTTGTTCTGCCAATTCACGTGCCTTCCTTGCGGCAATGAAGGATCGAATGCACAATCCTACAAAGATGACGCACAGGATGAGAGTCACTACTTTTGAAATGAAAGCAGCTTGTGGTTGCCCTTCCTTAAAAAGAACAGGGACAACCCCAATAGCGCCCAAAAGACCAAAGAACACGGCAATATGCATGGCCATCATTCGACGGCTTTCATTAGCTGCCAACAATCCGCAAATTAGGATAACGATACCGAAGGCTGCAGGGATAAGTGCTGTTTTTTGTTCCGACCCAGTTCCCAAATAACCAGCCAGTCCTGTTATAATCAGTAATGCTCCAAAAAGAATCGTAGTCTTGTACATGGTCATTCTGATAATCTCTATGGATTCGCTTTAAGAGAGTCAATTCAATCTGGCCGATATCGTTAGGCTTTATTCGTTATTAAGCTGATTTGAATTCTCTAGCGTTGCCCTTTACCCTCACGTCCTAACATTGAGGCTAAAATGAAACCTTGGATCTTATTGGTAGGTTTAATCCTTTTTGGCACAGGTTGCCAAACGATCACCTACTATACTCAGGCCGCCCGCGGACAGTTGCAGATTATTTCCGGCCAAGAGGAAATATTCGACTTGATAAATGATCCGACCAAGCCAGAGAAAATCCGCCAACAACTGAACCTAGTTTCGGACTTGCGAGAATTTGCCAAAGCAAATCTAGGAGTAGATCCAAAAGACAATTATCGGCGCTACCGGGATTTAAACCGGAAATACGTATTATGGGTTGTTTACGCCGCTCCCGAATTTAGCACTGAACTAAAATCCTGGTGGTATCCGATAGTCGGAAACATGACGTATCGCGGATTTTTTAATGAAACCGATGCGCGATCGTTTGCCTCGAAATTGCAAGGCCAAGCCATGGACGTTCACATTGGAGGGACTCCAGCATATTCAACCTTAGGTTGGTTTGATGATCCGATACTTAATACCTTTGTTAACTATCGAGAGGAAGACTTGGCGGATCTTATTTTTCATGAGTTAGCACACCATCATCTCTTCGTGAAAGGAGACACGACTTTCAATGAAAGCTTTGCCACTGCTTTTGCACAAATTGGAGTCACAGAATGGGCCAAAGCCAAACAAAACCCTCAGGCATTAAAAGATTATCTGGCTAGGCGCCAAACGAAGCACATGGTGAACCAACTGTACGTTCAAAAGAAAATTGAGCTAAAGGCGATCTATGAATCACTTGAAACGGAGGAGGAAAAACGTGAAGCCAAAAAGCAGTTCATAGCCGAGTTCAGGCAACAACTGAATGACATGAGTCTCAGCGATCCACGACTTTCAAAATTAGCCATTCTCGCCAAGAGACCGATTAATAATGCCGTTCTTGGTGCTAGGGCTGCCTATCATCAGTATGTGCCGGCCTTTCACCGATTGTACGGTGAGAGCAATAAGGAAATGCGCATTTTCCTAGATAAAGTGCAGGCTATTTCGAAACTTAATAAGCTGGAGCGCGATACTCTCTTGGAGAAATATAGTCGCCAAGATGAAATGCCAGTGAAAAAACTGTTAACCAACTGACTTGGACAGATTGACCATAAGCATTACCATCTGCCGGCCAATAAATATCAGGCCGTTTTCTGAAGGAGACCTCTCAATTTCTTAACTTAAATCTATGCCTGATATCGTGGGACATTTGGTGGACATCCACCAATATCAAAAAAACCAGTTCTCTGCCTATGGCGGGCAATATTGGTTTTTAGTGGAGTCTTTAATATTGGGTTTCATCCTCTGCTTTCGCTTAATCCCCTACACCACCGACCTGATGGTCAATGCCTCAGCAGGTTTAGCGGCAAAGTATTTTGGGAATAAGAGTCGCACACTGGTAATCAACGCCAGCACTAACAATCCTGAATTGGTGAACATGGTGGCCGCCTTTTGTATGCGCAAAGCTGGCGGCGTGGCTAACCCGCTTGGTTCTAATCTGGCAAACATTTACCTGATGTACCTTGTTGCACCTCTCTATGTGATGTTGAGGTGGAAATTAAAGAGAGATACCGACCGATTACAGCGGTTCAAAAAACTGATTCGAACGGAACGCAGATTAATCTACCAACATCTTGGCATGGCTTTTCTGATGTTTGCTTTTTCCATTATCGGCTTTTGGGTGCTTACTGCCAGCCATCCGTTCGGAGGACTTTCAGAAGAGGTTCAAATCCAACCTGGATCATTCCTCATCGCGGCGGCTTTGGTTTGCGTCATCGGCATTGTTGCCTTCCAATATTGGAATAAGCGGCTACAGGAACGTGATCCGGAGCTCTTCGAAGCGATCGACGACGAGGAACACACCGACAGTTGGCGCCAATTTATTGGCGGCACAACCGGCTTGGTCATGAGTTCATTCGCCGTTAATTGGTTATTCCTGGCATGGACACAAATCTATGAGGCCAGTCTTACAGTATACTTAGGCGCAGCGATTTTCACGGGCCTTCATTATTTTGTCGGAGCATTGATCACGTCTTTGCCTGAAATGAACGTTGCCATGGAAGGTTATTCCAAAATAACGCGAGCTGACCTGAATACTGCATTAAGTGCAGCTAGTGTTTCCAACATGACCAATCTGGCCATTGCCGTGCTAGGAATTCTTTTGATCATCCTGCTAAAGGCCATGGGGTTGGAACTGAGCCTCTAACTCCATACATTGATTCATGAATGCAAACCTTACGCAGTTGCCTTTAACCGATCCGGCTCAAATTTTGCGCTATCGAGATCGGCAATATGCAGCGGAGTTGTTGGCGGCAGCGATTGTGCATCTCGATTTGTTTTCCTGGCTGAAGGACAATGCCGGCGTCCGTACGGACGCGTTGCGGGCGCACTTTGATTTTGCCGAACGTCCGGCGGATGTGCTGCTCACCTTGTGTCGAGCCAACGGATTGATCGTCACACAGGAGGATCGGCATTCGCTCACGCCGTTAGCTAAGGAGTTTTTGTGCGACGACTCGGCTTGGAATCTGCGGCCGTATTACACGCCGATTCAGGATTCCCAAATCACGCAGGATTTCCTCACCGTACTCCGCACCGGCAAACCGGCCAACTGGCAAGCGAAGGATGACGCCAATGATTGGCATACCTCGATGCTGGATGAAGATTTCGCGCGCGGCTTCACGGAGTTGATGAATTGCCGCGGGTTGGCCTTTGGCCAGAAACTGGCCGCGACGCTGGAACCGCAACTGGTTGGCAAAAAACGTCTGCTCGATGTCGGCGGCGGCTCGGGGATTTACGCCAGCACCCTACTCGCCGCCCAACCGCAAATGACCGGAGCCGTGCTCGAGCAGTCGCCCGTGGACGCCATTGCCCGCGAGGAAATCGCCCAGCATGGTTTGACCAATCGACTGGAGGTGCTCACGGCCGATATGTTTGAAGACGATTGGCCGGCATGCGATGTATTACTGCTTTCCAATCTGCTGCACGATTGGGATTTTCCCGAGGTGCGCTCGATCTGCACCAAGGCCGCCGCGGCTCTGGAGAGAGGCGGGCTCTTGATCATTCATGAGGCGTTTATTCACGACGACAAAACGGGACCGCTGCCGGTGGCAGA
>Ga0208624_1000500_pt1 | contig 20129 bp, 17 predicted proteins | sample Knorr_S23_td_DCM_FD_185607 | JGI IMG/M metagenome (GOLD analysis project Ga0208624, IMG submission 185607) | Marine microbial communities from Southern Atlantic Ocean transect - Knorr_S23_td_DCM_ad_71m_LV_A (SPAdes) (version 2) | ecosystem: Environmental > Aquatic > Marine > Oceanic | place...
TCGATCCAGATGCCGTGCGGCGTGGCAAATTTCCCCTGGCCCTTGCCGGGCCCGCCGAATTTGGACACCCAGTTACCGGCCTTGTCGTAGCGATGCACGTAAAACGAGCCGTAGCCATCAGCCAGTAGAAATCCGCCGTCGTTGAGGAAGGCAAAGTTGGTCGGCATAAACGCATCGCGCCCCCACCGCTTGATACGTTTGGTGTCCTCGTCCTTTCGGTATAGGCCGCTGTCCATCGGTGCGTATTTTTCCCAAACCTTCTCGCCCTTGAGCGTGAGCTTAGCGAAAGCCTTCACGTTTTGGTAGGCGCACACGTAAAGGAACTGCTCCTTACCCTCGGTCCGCACCTCGATGCCGTGGCCGCCGCCCTGGAATTGATTACCGAAGGCGCGAATGAATTTGCCCTTTTGGTCGAACACAAAAATGGACGGATGATCCTTCAAGTTTTGCCGACCTTCATGAATGACGTACAGCAAGCCCTCGGCATCCACGGCCACATTATGGGTGGTCTGCCATGTGTACTTGGCTGGCAATTGCGCGAAGCCGTGCTGCACCTCGTACTGGTGTTCCCCTTCGCCGATGATCACCTGCTTGGGAGTTTTGTTGGCCAGCAACAGCTGTGGCATGGCGACGGCGGCTGTGGAGGTGGCAAGAAATTGACGACGGGAATGGGGTGTCTTCATGGGTAAACGGGTTGAATGAGTTTACGCCGCAAGCCGCCGGATGCAAGGGCGGAGGTTTACTCGACCACCACTACCGGAAACGGGCTACCACTGGTTTGGACTCCGTCATGTCGATAGCTAATCTGAGTCCATTGACCTGCGATAGGCAGGCGGAGTTCCATCCAGTCCCACGCCTTAGGGAGTGCGGGTTGGAGGGTGAGTTGTTTGTCGGGGATGGAATAGTGCAGACCGGCCAGGCCTTCGAGGTAGAGGAGGATTTTGCCCGCGTTAAAGTTGGAGTACTGATCCCCAAACAAACTGAGATCACGCCGGTAAGCCTCGGGCGCCATGGGGATTTTCCACTGCAGATGATAGTTATAATGAATGAGATGATTGAGCGTGAGTTCGGTGGCTTCTTTTTTGAGGCGCTGGCGAAACATCCCGTCGAGAGTGAAGTAGGCGGTGTCGGGCGTGTAACCAAAGGCGTGGTCGTCCTTCGATTTAAATTGAGTCATCGATTGACGCGCCATGGCGAGCGGGAAGAAGGCGCCGTAGAATCCCTTGTCGCGGTTAAGCGCCCAGGCATGCACCATGCGCTTGGCATATTCGTTCGGGAAATACGGTGAGCGCATGGACCAGAAGGCGGTGGTCATGAGCATGCGGTTACTGGGCGCGGCAAAAAAGTTCGGCACCGCGTTGGCTTGCCAGCGTTGATCGAACATCAGCCGCACGTGCTTGGGGTCATCGCGGCGCACGAGCTGGTTCCAATTTGGCACATCGGCCTCGTTACCGGTCAGGTGGGCCATCTTTACGAGCGTGTCGGCTACCTCAAAGGTGTTCATCGCAAACCCAGGCAGGCGTTTCTCGTACAGCTTGGCGAAGTGCCCTTCGTAGCACGCCTTGAGGAACTGCACATCACCGGTGTGCTGATAAATCTGCCACGCACCCAGAACATGCTCGGAGGTTTCCACCCCGTAGGCGCCACTGTGCCAGCTGATGCCCTTGTTGTCTGAAAGCATCCGCAGGCCGTTGGGCGTTTCTCGAAAACGATTGTTCTGTGTGAGATGTTTCCAGGTAAGCACATTGCCATAAGCGTAGCGGCTGTGATTGCGCGTCCAAGCGCCGACCTTGATTTGGAACGCCGCATCGTAGCGGTGGATGCCGAGGAAATTGTTCACCGCCGTTTGCGTGTGTGGTTCCTGCTCCCAGCCTTTACCGACCTCGATGTAGTACATGAGATAGAGCGACCACAGGTAATAGTAGATATCGACATAGCGTCTATCAGGACAGCGAAACCACGGAATTTCGTCGTTGAGCTGGCGATTCATCTCAGCGGTTTTGGCAGCCTGCCACGACTTGTGATGCGCTATGATCTCGCGCGCGGCGCGGATGGCCGTATCGCCGTCATCGTGCATGGCCCAGGACACCACCGTACCCTGCGCATCGCACGGCACGGAGATCGTATAATGCTGCACCCCACGGTCATCCTTGCGAGTGACGATGGATTTGGACACATCCCGCGACACACTCAGCGCCGTGGTCATGTCCGAATAAACACACGGCCCGACACGCTCGCCGCGATTGGGATCGGGCCGCGATTTCACCGTGCCGCCTTCTCGAATCACCACTGCATTATTCCGCGCATCAAACCGAATGGCTGCGGTGGAGACGACGCTCTTGCGATGAAAAAAACTGTGGCCTTCAAATCGCAACGTCACCGGCTTGGTCGCCGTGATGACCGAGGCCGCTGCGTCATTGGCCGCGATGAATTTCTCCTCGCGAATCGTCACGCCGCCTACTTCGTATTCGCAGATCATCTTATCCGGCCGCCAACGCATGCTCTTCGGTTTGGGATGCTTGAAGGTCTGTCCATCAACGATAACGCTGCCGTAGAGCACGCGGGTATCCTTATAAAACTCCCAACCATTGTAGTCGTTGCCCTTACCAGTGTGCTCCGTGCCGGTCAAAGCGCTGTCGAGCAGGCCCACACCGCGACTGCGGAGGTCGTGATGAAACGGATGCGTCAGACCGATGGTTTCGTCCTCCATCAGTTTCCAACTCGCGTGGAAACCGCCGACGTAATAGGTGAGATTGCCCGCCATAAACCCGTGCTTGCGCCCTTGAATTTCCTGCTCCAAGCGCTGGCAGTAATCGGTGAATTTCGGCTTTTCGCTGGCGAACCCCACCAAGGAACCCATCAGTAACAGCCATAGACCAAGGCCGCGGCGAATGAATGGCGAAATGAAGGGCATGGCGTCCGGCGCGCGCTTGAGCGCGCGGCTTGGTTTCTATGGGAAAACAAACCGCGCGACAACATTTTATCGGATAGATGGCATTTATTGAAACGGCGCGGTATAACGCGCGCCATGAGTACTGTGATGGATCAACTGCGATGGCTGCTTGTGGCGGTGTTCACTTTGGGTGCCACCGCGCTGTTGCCGGCGGCGGATCGTCCAAACATTGTGTTGATCATGGCCGACGACATCGGTGTGGAGGGCATCGGCTCCTACGGTGGCACGAGCTATCGCACGCCAGCGATTGATCGGCTCACGACACAGGGCATTCAGTTCCGTCACGCCTACTCTCAACCGCTCTGCACCAACACGCGAATCCAGTTGATGACCGGCCGATACAACAACCGTAACTGGACCTACTTCGGCACGATGGATCCGAAGGCCAAGACCATCGGGCATTACATGCAGGAGGCTGGGTACCACACCTGCATCGCAGGGAAGTGGCAGTTGCAGAGTTACGATCCGCCGAGCTATCCCGGCGCGCACCTGCGCCGCGGCAAAGGCATGAAGGTCACCGCCGCGGGCTTCGACGAGTACAGCCTATTTCATTCCTGGCACACCGAGGACAAGGGCCTGCGCTTTGCCCGGCCAACCACGTTTGAGAACGGTAAATTGCTGAAGGACCTGAAGGGCAAATACGGACCGGATCATTGGGTGGATTTCATCAATGACTTCATCCGCCGTAAGAAGGACAGCGACAAGCCGTTCTTTGTTTATTACGCCATGGCCCTACCGCATCGGCCGTTTGTGCCCACGCCGGACAGCCCCGACTGGAATAACGGCACTCCGCTCGAGAATGAGGACACCCGATATTTTCCGGATATGGTCGAGTACATGGACAAATGCGTCGGCCGCGTGGTGAAGCAGATTGATAACCTCGGCCTAAGCAAAAAAACGCTCGTCATTTTTTACAGCGACAACGGCACGCACCGGAAGATTACTTCGCAAACCTCGCGCGGCCCCGTGGTTGGCGGCAAAGGCCGCACCACCGATGCCGGCACCCACGTGCCTCTGGTCGTGCGGTGGCCAGGCCGTGTTCAACCCGGCCTCAACGACAACCTCGTGGACTCCACCGATTTTCTTCCCACGATTCTGGAGGCGGCGAAGCGCCCCATTCCAGCGCAGGCCAAGCTCGATGGTATTAGTTTTTATCCGCAACTGCTCAACCGCCCCACCGAGCCGCGCCCGTGGGTCTTTTGCCACTACGATCCTCGGCCGGGCTGGGATAAGGATCAGTTTCGTAAAATCCGTTTTGCCCGCGACAAACGCTTCAAGCTCTACGGCAACGGCAAGCTGTACGACGTGCCCAATGACAAGCTCGAGCAGCGCCCCATCACGCAGGACACCCCGGCATCCCGCACCGCCCGCCAGCGCCTCGCCGCCGTGTTAAAAGCCCAACCCAACCCCGATCCTGCCCCGCGCGATGGCGATCCGCGCGATACCGAACAGCGCCTCTACCTCGCAGCTGGCGGCCAGCTCAGTGTGTTTGCCGTAAATAAAACCACCGGCAAACTGGCGCCGCTGCAGCAGCTCCCGCTCCCCGGCGCCGGCCCGTTCACTTTCGCGCCCAACCGTGAGCTGATGTACGCCACCGCCAGCACGGATGTGCCCAAGAAAAAGACCCCGACGATTGCCACGTTGGCCATTGCGGCGGACGGCAAACTGAAGCTCGCCCATCAAGCCGCTGTGAACCTGCGCCCCGGATATTTGATGACCGATAACAACGGCGAATTTCTCGCCGGCAACCACTATGGCCCGGGCAAGGCGACGGTTTGGAAGATCGATCCCATCTACCGCGGCACCACCATCGACGAACTGACCCTTGAGCAGCGCGCCCACAGTGCTGTGTTCTCGCCGGACAACCATTGGCTCCTGGTGCCCGCCACCGGCCCGAACAAGGTGTTCATCAACCAGTTCACCGCGCAGGTCGGCACCACCAAACCGCATGACCCACCCTTTGCGCGCGGCCCTGCCGGCGAACACGAAGCGCGCCAGCCGCGGCATCTGGTGTTTCATCCTAATTTATCAATCGCCTACACCACTAACGAACGCGAGCAACCCGGCGTCGGTGCGTGGCAATGGGACACCGAGCAAGGCCGGCTCACGCCCATGCAAAACATCGTCACCCAACCGAAAGGGTTCTCCGGATCCATCACCACCGCGGATCTGCACCTGACGCCCAATGCGAAATATCTCTACGTCTCCAATCGCGATATCACCGCGCGTTTTGAACCCACTGGCCGTGACAGCATCGTTGGGTTTCAGGTAGACCCGCAAAACGGCCGGCTCAAGCTGATCAGCCATACCCCCTGCGAACGCGTGCCGCGCTCGTTCACCATCGACAAACTCGGCAAGTTCCTCTACGTCGCCGGCCAAACCGACAACCGCCTCGGCGCCTACCGCATCGAACCCAACGGCACACTCAAGAAGATCGCCCAATACGAAGTCGGCAAAGGCCCCATCTGGGTGGAAACACTCTCTCTGCCTCAATGAATCCAATACTCATGTAAAGGACCATTTCCGATTCGCCACCAAAAAACCAGCCGCTTTGATGGCCCCTGTTTCATAGGCTGACGCAAATAGACCCACCGAAAAACCCAAATTGCCCGCGAGTGGAGTGCCGCCAAATGGCCCAGCTCATAAGATAATTCCGGCGGAGCTTCCGGGGTGTTCAAATACTGGGCAAATGCCAATGCATCAGTGACATGCTTATGAATCCCATGCACGGGATGGTCAGCCGCATAGGCCATGAATTGCTCACGCAAACGTGCCCTCATGACTTTGGCCGTGCGCGGCATCAGTTTGGGAATCGCCAACCACCTTTTCTGCAACAAAGCACGGGCAAACTGACGGACCTGCTCCGCGTCCAGCTCTAGAGCCCGGTCCAGTGCCGCTCCCCGCAGGCCAAAAGCAGTAGCCTGCATTTTTGGAGCCCCGAAGAATTGCCCGCGAAACTCAGCATCCACATACAGTTTCGCGAGGAACGCTTGTTCCTTGGCTAGCTCCATCGATTCCATGTCCGGCCCAACTGCCGTGCACGATGCATCTCCGCCCGCAATTCTTCATAAGGCGGTAGATTTTCATCGCGCTCGAGGATGATGCCTTTCACGGGAAATTGTTGCAACACGGTAGCCATTAAATCCCACACCGGTTCCGGAGTTGCACGGGAATGGCTATCCACCAGCCGGCCATTAGCCTCATGACCGCCAGTAAAGTGCAACTGCACCACATGCTCAGCCGGTAAGGCATTTAGAAAAACGGTCGCATCCAATCCGTGGTTGACCGTATTGGTATAGAGATTGGTAATATCCAACAAAAGCCCACAGCCGGTTTCCTCCATTATCCGTGCAAGGAATTCTCCTTCCACCTCACTACCACCGGGTAAGGTCACATCATACGTGATATTTTCCAAAATCAATGGGACCGGAATCTGCTCCTGAACCCGATGAATGTTTTGCACCACTACTTGCCGGCCTTTTTCGTTGAATGGCACGGGACTCAAATGCCCAATTTGAATGCCGCCGGCCCGGGTGCAGGCAATGTGTTCACTCCACCACGGTGGATTAAGCGCATTCACCAGATTTGCCAGTTGCGACAGGTATTCTGCATCCAGGCCCTCCGCACTGCCCAGCGACAAATCCAATCCATGCGGAATCAACGTGAACCGGTCACGCAACAACTCCAACTGGCGTTGCTTAGAGTCCGATGCCTCAAAAAAATGGTCGGCCGTGATTTCCAGAAAATCCACACCGGGATCGTCCGAGAACAAATCCGTCGAATACCGATCACGAAACCCCAAACCCACTCCGAGACAAGGGAGATCTTGAGCTGCCGTTTTCATCGGTTATCCGCCGCAACCTCCGCAACCACCTCCGCAACCACCTCCGCAACCACCTCCTCCACAGCCACTGCCTCCTCCACAACCGTAAGAACCGCTACTCGATGCAGCCGCTTGCATGGTAGTCGGCAAGCTCGAGGCAAACAGATCCATTTGGGTTCCCGCAAGAAAACCGGTCCCCAAAGCTCCAACCGCAAAAATAAAGGCTGGATCGCGACCATTCCGTGAAGCGGTCACGAAACATGTTTCCGCTGAGATATTCGAAGAATACCCCTCAGCGAGCGTCTGTAAGTCTCTCAAATATTGTTCTCCTATACGGGTGAACTTAGACATACTGAAAACCCATATCCCACCCAAAATTACCCCCCATCCTATTTGGGATACCAAATTCCCAACCGGCCGATCGTTGGAAACCCCTAGACCCATCTTATAGAGCCCCACGGCCATCCAGAAAATCAACGGCACCCATACTAATAATTTCCCAAACCGATCCACAATCAAACCGGCCTCCAACGCCCAAAACTCTGCGCGGTCGGCCTCTAATTTGAGAGTTTGAATTAAATCGTCCTTAGCAAGATCGGCCACCGATATATCCGGATTGGATCCCGATGGACCAGATGCAATCCCTTGAGATTCGGTCAATGACTTTATTTTCTCCCAAACCACCCTTTCCACGTCGTCCAGTTCACTCGCCGTCCCCGGAGGTTGATCATCTAAAGCCACCATTCGAAAGTTCGCCCCGTGCGATTCAATCAATCCTTTACTCATCAATTGGCATGCCGCCGTCAGGGCCATCGCTTTCTCACCGCCTCGCAACCAAGAAATGTAATAAGGATTTGTATCCGTAGAACAAACGATATTATCCCCCGTTTTTGTCCGTACTACATAACGAAGAATCGCCGTGAGGATCAACGCACCAATTCCCGCTTTGAAATGAAACAACAGAAAGTCTGGCCCCTGCATTTCCAAAATGAAATTTCCTATCATAATTTAGAACCTCCTTTAGAGTTGATCAGCCAACAAAGCCGCTTGATCCGTGAACTTCATGAAACGCCCGTACAAGGATTGGATTGCCGAGAGTTCCGGAGCCGAGGTGGATCCCGATGCCAAGGCTTGCACCTCCATCAAGACATCCGTTTCCAATCCCCATTCCTCCGCTAACCGTAAAACTTCATCCGTTTCCGGAACCCCTTTGTCTTTTAACTCGGCCAAGATTCCCAGATTGTCCAGCAATACAACTCGAGCCCCAACAAGGGTCGTCATTAGGGAATCCACAAATTGGGCCCGTTGCAAATATTGCTGCCGCAGCCGCAGCGCCAAATTCTTCAACTCCTGTTCACAACGCAACCGAAGGTGCGTGGTCTGAACCTTCAACCCGTCAACAACATCTTTACCGTGTAAGATTTTGTGCAATCGTTGGATTCCTAGAAATTTTATCGGAAACACATCCGTCGACTGGGCCAGCTCAGCTTCAGTTAGGATCATCAATGCCAAAGGCCCCTGCTTACGCGCCTGAGTCAACCGTTCACCAATCTGTCCCAATAGACCTGGATCCACCGATTCCACCACCACCATTAAGCTGGGCACTCCGCCCGCTTCGCGGACGGCCGCGCCATAAGCCACTATCGAGACCAGTTTAGAGCCCAGCGTTTCCGCCAGGCCTTCAGAAAAGGAATTTAAATATGGTTTCATAACTCGCCTCACAAAATTGACATAAACCCAAACGTTATGCCTACTGTAAATCCGACATTTTTTTATAATCCAATGCACGTGAATACGCAGAGGAGCGGAGAGAATTTGGAATGCTCCGTGTGGATCGTCGAAAGAACCCAGAACTTCAATGCCGGGCTGTTGCTTGGCGTCCCTGTCAGGACTTAGCTTTCCGGATCAAAATGTTTTGCCCTGCATATTGGCGCGGCATTCCTTGCGGTTGCGTTCGAAGCGTTCCAGTTGCTCTTTGAGGCGCGCATCCGCCTCACCGATCAGTTTTTGATCCCCCCTAGCGCGTTCAATGGACTTCGTATGATGTTGGCGCGCCATCGCCTCGAAGTGGTCCAGCCCGGCAAACCGCGCCTTGTACACATCCTGCACATCCTCCGCGTCAATGGCATCGAGATACCGCATCATCACCGTGCGCAGTTCCGAGGCCTTCTCCGGCATGGACTCGATGAGATTCGTCTGCTCCGCGTAATCCGTCTTCACGTTGAAGAGCTTTTGCTCGCCGCTCAGGTGATGCTCCATGAGCTTGTAATCGCCCAGCCGAATCACCGTCAACGGCGGCGCGAAATAGCAGGGATAATGAAACACAAACCCCTCCACCGGCCGCTTAACCTCGCTCGCGTTTCCTTTTTCGAATACGCCGCGCAGGCTCGCCCCATCCAGATCCTTCGGCAGCGGCTGAGTGCTCTTGGCATAATCATGTACCGTCGGCAGCAGATCCCATTGCGACACCGGCACATCACATTGCGCTCCCGCCTTCACTCCCGGCCCGGCCACCACAAACGGCACGCGCAGGCCGCCTTCGTAAAGGTTGGCCTTGCCGCCGCGCAAGGTGCCATTGGGCCCAAGACCGCCGCCGTTGTCGGACGTGAAAATGATCAAGGTGTTGTCGAGTTGACCGGTCTTTTTCAACGCCGCCACAATCGCGCCCAGACCCTCGTCGCATTCTTCCAGCATAGCCGCATATTGCAGGCGCCAAGAGCTGATCACCTTGCCCTTGGGCATTTCATCAACCGGCAGATAATCGGAGTCGGTTAGGAATTTCCCGCGCGGCAGTTTGCGATATTTCTCGATGAGATCCGCCCGCGCCGCATGCGGCACGTGCACCGCGTAGTGCGACACCATCATCAAAAACGGCCGCTTGCCACTGTGCGCGTTGACAAAATCCACCGAGCTTTTCCGAAGCGACGCCATCCGCTTCGGGTTATCCGGCGGCAACTTCGTGCGGTTCTTGATGCTGATGTAATCGCCATGAAAATTCCCGTTGTCACCATGGGGCTCAAGCTCGTCCGTGACATCGTAGCCGATTGTTTCCATCCGCTCATTGCCCATCCCCTTGCCGAAATGCGCGGTGATATAATTCGGATCGGCCGCCTTTACCACATCAGCCAGCGACGTTTCATCCTTCCACTCCAGCTTGCGCTGCAACGCCAGCACATCATGCACGAACGTGTATCCGAGCCGCCCGGGCGTTTTGCCAAACTGAATGCTCTTACGTGAAGGCGTGCAGGTGGGCGCCGGCGCGTAGGCGTTGGAAAACTTCATGCCCCGTTTGGCCAACGCCGCCAGATGCGGGGTCAGGTGAAAGTCACTCGCCGAATTCGGATCACTCTCCATCATTCGCACCGACGTATCCGCCCAGCCCAGATCATCGACATAAAAGATCACAATATTCGGCCGCTCAGCTGCATGGGTAAAACTTGCCAACACTAACCAAAAATGAATTATAGAAATTATCTTCATTGCTTAATCATTCTTTCCAAATGCTCACCAAGGAACTTGCCCAGAGCGTCCGCCGTTTCGCCACCGAAGTGGACATTCTTGCCAGCCCACCAATCGGTGAAGAGGCCACCTTGGTTGTCTTTGACAAACTGCCATTGGTCACAAATTGAAATCTCCGGATGACGCGCCATCACTTCGGCGGCCCAAGGGTTGAGGTATTTTTGCATGACACCGGATGTCCGACGCGGCGCCTTGCCGTTGGCGTCGAGCGGGCCGGATGGCTCGAAGCCGTTGGGCACCGGACAGGTGGTCACCCAGATCAGCTTGGCCTTGGTTTTTTTCAGTGCGGCGATCACGGTTTCCAGGTCGCGCTGGTAGGACGCCTTGTCGCTCCCCGCGTTCCAGTGGCCAAAGTTAAAGCTGATCACGTCCCAGTGTCGCCCAGGCTGTTCGTACGCACCCAACCAGTGGTGAATGTTCTTGGCACCGTTGCCCGCCGGTCCGCAATTGGTGGGCGGGTGATGAAGGTTGAACTTGCCCGCCAAGGCGCCCCGCAATCCCTTGTCGTAGTTCCCCGAAATGGAGTCGCCAATGAAGAGATAACGGGGGAGCTTCGGGTCATCCAGCGCGACCTGATCCCCGATCGGCTGGACATGGATTTCATCGGCGATGACAACATCGCCCTTAAGCTGGCCAATGACGGTGGCCCGATTGATGAACGGCTTGCAAGCCTTGACCGTCAGCAAGTTGTAGAGCAACGCTTTGGTTTGCCCGCCTTTCTTCAGTGAAATCTCATATTTCTCGCCGTTGATTGAAAGCGTGCGTGGCCTGTCTTGCGGGTTCCATTGGCCGATGAAACGCGGGTCGTCCTCGGTGGCCAGTTGTTCGCGTTGCGGCTTCTGGTTGAAGTACAGCTTCAGGCCGTGTTCTGAGAACCACTTCTCATCGCGTGCTTCCCGGAGCGTGTTCTCAAGTTGCTTTCCGCCGCGCGAGATCTTGATGCCGGTGATCGGGCCTTTCGGAATGGGGAACGTGACGACTTCTTCGGAAGAATGGATTCCGTACTCAAGCCGATCTGCTTTCCAATTCCTGAACAGTCGTGTGTTGGTAACAAGCGCGACCTTTGTCTTCGCCGTCCAGTTCACCTCAAACTGCCCCGCTTCATTGCGGACATACATCCCCTCGTTATCGCGCGGAATGATAAGACCTGAAACTTCAGATTGGTTCTGGCCATACCCCTCCATCGGAGAAAGCAAAAAAGAGAGTATCACCAAAAGAATTATGGAATACATAACTGCCCCAGTATTCTGAATGTTACCTGACGCGGCGACGCAACAGAAACGGATTTTATTTCTGCCTATAAATTAAGGGACAATCGGAGTCGGTGATTTCCAATCATACAGTGAAATGGCATTTAGCTCCCGAACGGCTACTTGTTCGTCACTTACGGCGATGTGAGACCAGGTCGGCTGTGTGGAAACTTTTTTAGAGTCAATTAACTGAAATTTTTCTGGATCGGCTTTGATTAAGTGAAGGCCACCTCCCTGATCCAAAGCCAAAATCCGATTTCCCTGCCTGATTAAACTCATGTATTTACCATGACGGCCGCTGCCAAATTGCTTCTCGCTCCGCCAACATTCCTTCCCGGTTTTAAGGTCGTAACATGCAAAGTTTCCATCTTGGATGAGCACATATGCATGGCCTTCATAGAGTACAGGGCTGGACATATAGGCCGATGCTTTTGACCCAATTTTCCATTTTTCCTTTGAGATCCAGCCATCATCCTCTTGGTTAATTGAGTAATAAAAAGCGCCGGAACGGTAAGTACCTGTGTATACGCCATTCTCATAGGGTAATGGAGTAAGGATGTTCATGCCCAGAAAAGCTCTTACGGACTGCCTCCATAATACCGCACCTGAATCGATGTCGATTCCGGTCAATTCACTACGAGCCTGTAGCAGAATCTGGCGCTTGCCATCTAGTTCGGCAATAACTGGAGAGGAGAATCCACCGCCTCTTAACCCTCCTTCATCCTTCATGGTGCGCCACACAATCTTACCGGTACTTTGCTCTATCTTGCAAAAGCTGGCTCCAGCCTGCATGTATATAAACTCGCCATCGACCATTGGAGAGCAAACACAACCAAAGCCGGGTACCGGGGTTTTAAATTGTTTCTGGAAATCAATTTCCCATAGTTTTTTTCCGGTTTTTGTATCCAAACTTAGTAGCCGGTCATGCATTCCAGCGACAAACAGTTTACCGTTAGCGATTGCTGGAGTACTCCGGATCCAACTACCGTTCACCCTACCCGGATAAGTTACTTTCCAGCTACCAGTTCCTTGCCATTCATGCTTCCACTTTAATTTGCCAGTGGTCCGATCCAATGCTTGAACTGTGTCTGTTTTATTTCCTGCCGTGGACTCCGTTATGTAAACGGTATCCTTATCCAAAAGAGCGCCTGAATAACTGGAGCCTAATTCAATTCGCCATTTCAGTTTAAGATTGGATTCCCCCAAAGTGGCAGGCCATTTCTTGCCTCCAACAACTCCATCTCGATTGGCTCCGCGCCATTGGGTCCAATCCTCAGCTTGAAGACTTAGTGCTATCGATAAAAGTGTTAAAAAAGCGGTGTTTTTCATTTTTGAGAAACAAGAAATAGGGTTTTTATCGTGGTTGGTCAAAGCCCGATTTGGCTATGGCCTTTTCACCACATTAGAGTGAAGACTTCAAACGCAGCCTACAGAATGTTTACTCGAGGACTATCACGCCATGCTGCATTCTGCCGCTTAATTCTTAAGCGGCTTTTTGAGTTACTCTTCTCCAAGTCATCACGATTGGTAAACCCCTCCAACTCCAGAGCATCAAGCCAGATTCCTCTACATTGCATGCAAAAATCCAACTCAACATTCTTATATGTAAAGGTGTTTAATTGGCATTGGTCCCGAGGGCATTTTAAGTCGGATTTTGTCTCAGATTTTAAATCCCAAATAGCCCGAAAAGCATTAGCAGTCATTTCACCTTGCTCGACCACATAAGACTCCATTGGAGTGTACTCCAGCCAATGTCCTCCGCAATTACCACAATAGTAGATACCCGATTCTTGCGAATGTTCGACTAATTCTAAATCAATGCATTTAGGACATTTCATCAAAAACTTCACACAAACTAGATCACCAAACCCCGAGCAATTTTTTATTGGTTCACGTCGTATTTATTTCGATCGCGCCCACTTCCCCCAAACACGTAGATATTCAGGAATTATAAGTTCACCATTCTTGTTAGTATCCAGTGCCTGAAAAATTGCTTCAGCAAGTTTGAGGTCCTTGATGCGTTTACTGCTCATAAACTCCGATCGGGTTAACTGGCCGTTCTTATTTTGATCCATCGCTTCAAAAATTAACTTGGCTTCATCAGTAATGATTCGATTTTCGAAATACTCAAAAGCCGAAACAAACCCATCCTGATCATAGTCAGCCGCATTGAAAATCCCTTGGCGAGCCTGTTCATTCATATGCACGCCGTTTACAATGTATTCCTCCTTTGAATGACGCCCATCTTTGTTTGTATCCAACCGGGAAAAAACCCAATTATAACTCTGCCAATGCTGATCGTTGAGTGCCAGAAATCCCTGGAACTTGAACTGATTCAAAACTTCACGAGGCGTTTTGCCGCCGATCAATATTTTTGGCTGATTTTCTGTCGGGGGATTTTCAAAACTGTGACCACCTGCCGCAATTTTATAGTCACCCGCTTTTTTCCATTTTTGGAGATATGCCATAACGACATCATCTTTTTTAAGGCGGCGAGGATTACTGGGCCCAACTTCACCAGGGCCAAACCGGTAATAGCTGCTTTGGATGGTTATTTTCGCATTAGGCCGAAGGCCTGATTGGGAACGAATTACCCGAATAACGCCAGCCTCATAGGTTAACTGAATTCGTTGCCCAACCGATTTGGAATCACCTTGAGAAGCTTTTGATACCTTAATCACTATTACCTCCCCTGCCCCGCGTTTCATCTCATCATAAACCGAAGGAGGCAATTCCGCGCGAGCATTAACAAGCAGCGTGAAAGCAAGGGCCACTAGCAATTTTTTAATGCGCAGACTATTTAGTTCAATCATCTTTGGCCCATTTTCAGCTTAGTTTGGTTTAACTGCCTTCAATAACAGACAAGTTAATGTGCCCGTTGCATTACGGCAATAGATACGGCCGTTTGCCAGCACGGGGCTGGTCCAGCATTTACCTTTCATCACCGTCTGTCGCAGCCGCAGCTTAAACGCTTCCGGGGACGCATCAAAAATCGTCAACGTGCCTTTATCGAACACGATCACGTCGTTCCCGGCCGCCATCAGACCGCCACTGCCATAGCCTTCCTCGCTCCAAACCGTTTTTCCGGTTTTCAGTTCAGTACATAACAATTCGGTGGGCCGGTGTGTGGTGCCATGGATCGAATAAATGTGTTTTCCGATCACAACCCCTGGATTGAAGTACCATCTCAAGTTCCGTTGTTTCCATTGTTCGATGGGTTCGCCTGAGGAAAGATCCAGTAGACTCGTGCCGATGCTCGACGATACGAGCAGTTGTTGATTGCCTAACGCCACTGGGTCCGCTGCGTTTACATCCCGGCTTGATTTCCAGGGGTACGTCCATTTCGGCGCGCCATTTTTTAATGAAATTCCCATCAAAGATTTAGCTGATAAATACAAATGTTCATCCCCCTTAAAAGGGACCATGGTCGCATACCCGGCTGTTTCCCTGGAAGGCATCCATTGGGTCGCACCATCTTTCAGGCTCAGGGCAACGGCCTGTCGACCCACACTTAGAATGATCGAATCCTGATATATAAATGGAGAACCAGCGAAACTCCACTCAGGCAACTTGAAGTCGTGATCTCTAACTAAATCACGCTTCCAAATCACCTTTCCCGTTTGAAGATTGAGACAAAATACATGGCCTTTTTTGCTTAAGCTATAAACAGCGCCATTAAAGATTGTTGGAGTACTACCCGGGCCGCCTTCGTAATAGAGCGGATCCAGCGGACAATCATAAGTATGTTTCCAGAGGACGCGGCCATTGGCGGCACTCAAACACCAGATGGTATCCTTTTCCTCAATATTGCCCATGGTCACCACTCGATCTCCCTGAACCGAAACCGTACAAAACCCCGTACCAACTTCTGTGGTCCATGAGACGGGCAAAGATTTGGGCAAATCACTGGGAAGCTTTTCAGTCGAGATTCCATCATATTTGGGCCCTCGCCAGTTTGACCAGTCAGCCCCTTGTACAAGCGGCAATAAACAAAATGTTACTATGAAAAGGGATAGTGTTTTCATTCAATGAATTCCTTTATGCAACCTTAGGTAATTACGACCTCGAAAGCAGTGTCTGAATTCCGTTGGACATCAGAGGATCGATCTGCGGCGAACACCAGGCGACTCCCACAGCATACCCGCCTTGAGGATAGGCTTCCTTCACTGGGATGTACCAGGGACCACCATCGCCATAGGCCGCACACGCCACAAAACGGTTGGGAGCAATGGCTTGAGCACGAAGTTGGTATTCAATGAAGCTTTCAGCCGGGAGATGCAGCATTGATATATCGTTTACGTGCAAGGAACTCAGCGTGATCGGGATTCCCTCTTTTACGCGGCGAATAAAGGCGACAGTGTACGATGGACGGTTACGGGCCACCACTCGGTTCGTCTTATTTCGAATCCCTACCAACAGTTGCTCCTCGTTGAACCGCGGATCTAAAGGCGGCAGGATGTCCTCAGTCTCCCACGCAAAAGATCTAATGGGCTCTGGCTTCAGCGTAGCATTGGATGTTGTGATACCGTCGAACATCCGTTGGGTTAATTCAATGCGCGCCTCCTTGGAGCCGTTATTGTATTTGCCCGCGCCAATGTTTCCTCCGCAACCGTTGAAATAAAGATGCAGACAATCCGGCTCCTGTTTCTGCATTCGGCGTCTGGCCAACCCACAGAAATCTGCGCTGACTCTGCCATCACCGTAATAGCTCATTGGATGACACGCGTAAAAGTGGGAAGCGACCAATTTTTTGTTACCGTTGTAAAACGCTACCGTCTTGAGCATCGGATCAATGAGCCCTTCAGGAAATCGATGATGCTCTGGCTTGCGCGATGAACTGCCGCGCTGGGAAATCAGTTTGCCGTTCAACCCGATAATGCGGCGGTTGGCTGCCACCTTCTCCACGCGAGCCTCTCCATGCGCAATGTGGGTTACTGGGGTTGTCTTTTTAAGAGATTTAGTTACTGCGTCCCCGGCGTTTTTTAGGCAGCGAGCAAAAAACCCGGGGTTCACAATATCCGGCAGATCGCCCTGTTCCTGAACAATCGCCTGCGCATCCATACAGGCAAAGGGAGCGTTGTGCTGATGCACACATTGAACGGCAACTCGATCGATGGCGGTCCTAGCCGCATCAGCCAGAGCCTTTCTCCATTGAATATGAGCCGAATTGGCCAGCCCGGTCCAGTCCACCGCGCAAACGACAATCGGTTTCCCGACCCCCAGTAACACGTAGCCCATGGCCTCCAAAGGATCGTCAACCCCAACAACCGGCCTGATCCACCCCCCGCAAAGCGAATGCCCTTTCGGCGGTGTTACATCAAACCGGAACGTGGCCAGACGCAAGTCACCAGGCTTATCAGCGGCCACCGAATCGCTGGTGAGCAGCGCCCCGGCAACCATCGCACCTGTGGAACCGGAAATGAAGTCGCGTCGATTCATCGCTAGTGCGGAATTTTGTTTAGGGTAATCATACCCGTCGAGATCGGTAGCGGTTGAGCCTTATTGTTTTTCTCGTAATGACACTGCACCGGCATGAACCAAGCGCACCTGATAAAGAGATGTGCGGGCGGTGATGAAAAGAGTCTTATAATCCTTGCCTCCGAAGCAAACATTGGCAGGACCCTCAGGCACTTCAATCGTCTGCAACTTTTTGCCGTCTGTACCATACACCTGCACGTTCCGGTGGGTCGTGTAGAGATTCCCTTTCACATCCACGGCCATGCCGTCACTGCCTTCCTTGATTTTGAATAACTGTTTGCCCAACTTACCAGCCTTCGTCACTGCGTAGCAGGTAATACTCGCGGGGAACTTGTGGAAGGCGGGATCGGGATGACGTTTGTTGCCTCCAGTATCTGCAACATAAAGCCGCGAACCATCCGGGGAAAAAACGATGCCATTGGGCATAGCCAAATCTTTGATTAAAACCTCCACCTTGCCCGTGGCCGGATCAAGCTTGTAGACCCAATGGCCGGGAATCTCATGCGGTCCGCGCAAGCCCCAAGGAGGATCGGTAAACCACAACGTACCATCATGCCTTACCGCCACATCGTTCGGTGAGTTAAAACGCTTACCATCGAACTTGTCCGCCAGCACCTTCGCCCTGCCGTCCTTTTCGATCCGAATAATATTCCGCGCTGCGTGCTGGCAGGAAATTATACGCCCCTGCAGATCGAGAATATTCCCGTTGGCTTGCTCGCTTTTGCGGAACTCAGACAAACCGTTTTTCTCACTCCACTGCATAAGCTTACTATTCGGAATATCAGAGAAAACGACCTTGTTTTGTTGCGGCAGCCAAACAGGGCCTTCGGTAAATTTCATACCTCCGGCAAGTTTTTCCACCTTAGCCCCGGGAGCAACCACAGACGCGGCCGTTGAAAGACTCACCCCACCAAGGAGAGTAATCAGTAAAAATGATATGTGTTTCATGAGTTTTGAGATTTTATTGTTTAGTTAGTGCAGAGTCAAAGCTCAATAAAGTTGACGGTTAGCACAAAAAAACCCCGATTATTAATCGGGGGAGATTGATGATTCACACCGTTAATTGAGGGTGTACTTGAGAGCAACTCAGTCTTAGTCCTTCTTATATTTTGGATTTCTGAAGCGCGCAGGATCATCTTTGGGATCCTCAGGCGTCACACCCACAACCAAATCAAAATTTACCGTCAACTCTCCTGCCTTTGATCCCTTCAAAGGTTTGAATTCCTTTATGAGCATGTTTTTTAGATCAGGATCCTTGATACGATTTATCGGACCATCTTTCTTAATTTTAGGATCACCCTTCACATAAAGCTGTGTGGTTAACACTTTATGGTTACCTCGAATGACCGCAAAATGAATATGCTGCGCTCTGGGCCCATACGAAGGCGGTTTAATGGTTCGGAAATAGTATTCGCCAGAACTGCTTGTAATAAAACGACCATACCCCTGAAAATTCTTATCACGAGTTGGCCGATCAGCGGTTCTGGAATGGATGTACACTCCCTGATTATCCACTTGCCAAATTTCTACAACAGCATTTCGAACTGGATCCCCCTTGTGATCTAATATTTTACCGCCCAAGTGGGTTATCTCACCCACTGCCGGGGTAATGGACTCATTTATCCTGAGCAAATCATTGTCAGTGTCCAAAGGGAGATGATCAGGATAAAGCGGGCCCTCAGTTTGACTGGGGGTAAGAGTCAGAGCCTCAGCGAATGCTCCAGGGACCATCCACATAGCCGAGGTACCCAGCGCTATATTTGTAATAAAATCCCGCCTCGCCACATGCTTTGGATTAACAATCGTTTGCATGCCCGCATCCTACGCCCCCCTCCACGCCTGCTCAAGTAAACTGTGGTTTTTGACCTGCCACCAAGCGGGAAACCAATTGTCCCCTAATGACTACTTTAGTTTAGATGCGTGTCATTCTGACAAAACGAATTAGTATCATTCTTACTAGGATTCATGGCGTTTTGTTATTTAAGATTTAGCAAGATAAGTCACTACTGCAGAATCCATTTTGATATTATCACCTCTTTGATGGGATGGTCTTCCCCGAGTAGCTTTTGATAAGCTAATTTAAGCCGAGCCTTTATTCGCTGTTTGGTTGCGGGGTTCGCCAGCGATTTAACATCCTCAGCTGAAAGTCGATCAGTAGTCACAGCCTGAAGAAGCTTGGACTTCTCTTCCACTTTTTTTTGAAAACCCTTGTCGTCCGCTTTTCCTCTTAATAAATATATTTCAGCGAGAATGTATCGTGTGCCCCCGGAATTGGCTGGATTGACCACGATGCTTTCACCTTCGGGCACGATGGCCACCGGCCTTGTGGGGTCATCAGTTTCCTCAATCTTTGAATCATTTTCTGGCAGTGGTTTAATTTGTCCGATTCGTTTGCTTAAATTATTTATCTCGTTATTAATTTTTTGATATTTTTTCTCTTGCTGAGCGTTACTACTTTGAAGGTATTTCACGTAATCGTTCAATCCTTGTTCTAATTGAATTTTTTCTGACCGTAGTGCTGAAATTTGCTCATTTAATTTTTTAATTTCCCCCTCTAACGCAATTTTTTCAGACTCATTTTGTTTTTTGAGAGTCTCAATAGAAACACTTATTTCTTCGTACTTATCGCTCGTGCAACTCACCAGAAATATAAGCCCAAAAATTAACATTAAATACTTCATATGCTTTGATTCTATGCATTCCAACTCCTGTTTACCACTATAATAAAACATTAAGTTTATAATCAATAAAACGGTGGTTGGCACAAAAAAAATCCCCCGATAATTAATCGGAGGAGATAAAAGGAATTACTGCCTATTCACGGTTTTGTGTCGGATGTCATGGCAGTTTAGTGACGTAAGCTGCCACCGGAGAAGTAAGGCAGTCTCTTTTCAGCTTAGTTTGGTTTAACTGCCCTCAATGACAGACTAGTTAATGTGCACGTTGCGTTGCGGCAATAAATTCGCTGACCTGCCAGCATGGAGCTTGATTTTGAAGCACCCTAATCGTTTTTAGAAACATAATTGAAACTAGATGGACCAGCCTTTTCGGTATTCTCGCCTAATATACTTACTGGCTTCAGGAGCGTTGGTTGCCTTTAGGTTCT
>Ga0208624_1000501_pt1 | contig 20110 bp, 15 predicted proteins | sample Knorr_S23_td_DCM_FD_185607 | JGI IMG/M metagenome (GOLD analysis project Ga0208624, IMG submission 185607) | Marine microbial communities from Southern Atlantic Ocean transect - Knorr_S23_td_DCM_ad_71m_LV_A (SPAdes) (version 2) | ecosystem: Environmental > Aquatic > Marine > Oceanic | place...
CAAGGCTCCAAAGCCTTCTATAACGGCGTGATAGGTGATCAAATTGTGAGAACTGTTCAGTCGAGTAGGGTCAATCCCGGTTTAATGGAGGAATCCGATCTTGAACGCTACAAGGTTAAAGAACGAACACCGGTTTGTTTGCCGTATAGAGATTATAAAATCTGTGGAATGGGCCCACCGAGTTCCGGTGGGCTAACAGTTGGCCTTATTCTAGGCATCCTCGAAAACTCTCAACTTAAAGATATTGGGCGCGGCGTCGAAGGGATGCATCTATTCATTGAAGCATCAAAATTGGCATATGCTGATCGTAATTTATATATTGCTGACAGTGATTTTGTTGCCGTTCCCAGTCAAGGTCTGATGGATAAAGCTTATTTGAAAGCGCGATTTACAAAAATTTCTGGAACTCCTATTGAAAAGGCGGAACCGGGAACTCCGCCTGGCTCTGAGAAGTTACTGCGCCAATTGCATCGCCATAAAGAGAGTGCTGGGACTACGCACTTTTCAGTGGTGGATAGTTATGGCAATTCACTCTCATTAACCTCTACGATAGAAACAGGTTTCGGTAGTCGATTAATAGCTGGTGGATTTTTACTTAATAACGAGATGACAGATTTTGCATTTGTTCCAAAGAAAAATGATGGGCTGATCGCAAATCGTGTTGAAGGAGGTAAACGACCTAGAAGTTCAATGTCTCCAACCATTGTTTTAAAAAATAATAAACCATATTTAATACTCGGTTCTCCAGGTGGATCGCGAATTATCTCTTATGTAGCGAAGACAATAATTTCAATGTTAGATTGGGGGATGGACCCTCAGTCCGCCATAAACTCAGGTCATGTTGTCAACAGAAATGGCGTAACCGAGATTGAAGAAGCGTCTGATGCGTTGGTCTTTAAAAAAGGGTTAAGTCAACTTGGGCACCAAATAAAGGTACGGAACTTAAATAGTGGCATTCAGATGATCCAAATAAACGATGATGGAACTTTAGTTGGCGCCGCCGACCCAAGGAGAGAAGGACTCGTGATTGGAGATTAGCAGCGGTAGAAATGGGAGATAACGGAATGCAATTCGGTACAATGGTTGTTCCTCGGGCATCCGATTGGAGAATTATACTCGATCTAGAACGGATGGGGTATGATAGCGTTTGGACCCCAGACTCTCAGATGATCTACTCAGATACGTATGCAATACTGGCCTTGGCAGCATCAAATACGTCGCGTATTAGGCTCGGTACTGGGGTAGCCATAGCCTCTACCCGCTTGGCGCCGGTTACTGCGCATTCAATTGCAACCATTAATGCACTCGCCCCAGGTCGCACCTTTTTAGCTATTGGAACTGGCCATACTGCGATGCGTGTAATGGGAATGAACCCTATGAAAATAGGCGAGTTTCGGGAATATTTGCGCGTCGTAAGAGCACTGGTGGCTGGTGAGGAGGTGGAGTTTACGCACCAGGGACAAAAGAGAGAGATCAAATTTCTTCATCAAAAAGAAGGCTTTATCAACGTCGAACAGCCGGTTCCAATATATGTAGCTGCGGATGGTCCGAAAGCATTGATGGCAACTGGTGCATATGGTGATGGCCGAATATGTTCTTACAATCAAACAAAGGCATTGCTCATGCAAAGCCTAAAAAAAATAGAACTTGGAGCCTCTGAGGTGAATAGGATTCTGCCACGTGCTTTTCATACTTCGGCCCTTACTTACGCTTGCGTTCTAAAGCCAGGCGAAAATATGGTGTCAGATAGGGTCATTGATGAAATTGGTGCTATGGCACTTGCTGCTCTTCATTATTGGTGGGAGCTCTATCAATATAATGGAGATACAAGTAGTATCGCTAAAAGTTGTCAGAATCTTTGGGATGAGTATTTAGCATTTACGGAAAAAATGGAAACACCGCCTTCCAAAAGGTTTCAACAAATACACCTAGGACATTGTGCATTTGCGGTACCGGAGGAAAGACGTTTTGTTACCGAGAATTTGATTAGGGCAACGGGAGGCCTTGTGGGAACTCCTGATGAGATAATTTCAATGTTAGAAGAGAGGGAAGCTATGGGGTTGAATGAAGTAGCTCTACTCCCCTCTATGGACCAAGCAAGAGTAAATTTAAGTGATTTTGCGGAGCTTGTGATAAAGCGTTATCGGTGCTAACGAATATATGTAATTTGGAGAATAATATAAAAGATGTTGGGTAATGTAATACATCTAGAGTTGTTTATTAAAATTTAACGTTATGAAAAGAAATTAGGAGTTATGTATGAGCGCGAATAAAATTACCGGTCGTTCAGCTTTCCTGGCCTTGCTTAAAGATGAGGGGATTACGCATCTTTTTGGAAATCCAGGTACAACAGAGTTACCGATTATGGACGCGCTTTCTGAGCACCCAGACTTAAATTATCTCATGAGCATGCAAGAATCGCTCGTTGTTTATATGGCAGAGGGTTACTCAAGAGCGTCGGGAAAATTGTCAGCATGTAATGTGCATGTTGCCCCGGGTCTTGGAAATGCGATGGGAGCGATTTACGCCGCAAAGTTTGCAAATACACCTATTATCATTACAGCAGGTCAACAAGAGTTAGGCCATGGCCTTACCGAACCTTTATTATATGATTCGCTTGTGCCTATGGCGGAACCTCTCGTTAAATGGGCAGTTGAGGTAACGAGACTACAAGACCTTCCGCGCATTGTCCGTCGTGCCGCAAAAATTGCAATGACACCGCCAATGGGTCCAGTTTTCATTTCGCTTCCTGGAGATATTTTAAATGAAGAAGATGCGCTTGAGTTGGGAAGCAGGACACGGATCCAAACAAAAGTATGTCCGACAGAAGAAACCCTAAACGCTCTAGCTGACAGGATGATTGAAGCAAAAAATCCTGTTATACTTGCCGGGCACGAGATAGCTACGGACCGTGCTTTTGAAGAAGCGGGAAATATAGCCGATGTTCTTGGATGTGCTGTCTATCAACAGACAGTGCAATATGGTGCTCATTTTCCATCCACGCATCCCTGTTTCATGGGAGCCTTATCCAGAGATCAACAGCAGGTTAGAGATGTCCTTTCTCCATACGATTTACTAATTGTATTAGGAGCAGACGTTTTGCGCATGTCAGTTTGGGCTCCAGTTGAACCCTTGCCGGATGGAATGCCAATAATTCAGATTGGTCAACGCGATTGGGAGATGGGAAAAAACTTTCCGACTGAGATGGCGGTGAGGGCAGATATAAAGGAAACGATGGCAGCTCTCATGCCAATTCTAGAAAAAAGGGGGGGCCAAAACCTAAAATCGAAATCAACCAAGAATAAAGAGGTACTTCGAAGTAAAAACTGGACGAAGACAAGAGAAGGCCTAACAAAACAATTAAAGGAACTTCCGAAATCGGGAGCGATTGATCCTTCCTGGATGTTGATGACGATAATAGACTCTATGCCTGAAGACACCATTTTTGTAGATGAGGGAATTATAAGCACACGGTCTTTGCCGGCTCTGCTGCCATATAGAGATGAGACATCTCTGTTTGGTATGGCTAGTGGGGGCATTGGATGGGGCGTTCCAGCAGCGTGTGGAGTACAAGCGGCTTATCCGGACCGGCAAGTAATTGCTGTCATTGGTGATGGTAGTTCGATGTACTCAATACAGGCGCTTTGGACAGCTGCAAATCAGAGGCTACCTATAAATTACATAATTTGTGACAATGGAGGCTATCGGATAATAAAAGAACGTTTGTATGCCTTCCATGGTAATGAAAATTTTATAGGGATGGATTTTAAAGAACCTGCAGTTGACTTCGTCGGGCTTGCCAAATCACTAGGCCTGCCATCTACGCGTGTAACCAACCACAATGAGCTGGTGCCGGCTTTGCAAGAGGCGTTAGATAATAGGGCTGGACCAAACCTTATTAGCGTGTCAGTTGATAAGGGAAGATTTTAAAACCTAAAACAATTACTTTTATTAGCTATTGTCTATTGTAGTTTAAATTTTACGAGGGCTCACAACCTTTCCAGCTTTTGCTGCCTCCAGTACGGCAAGTGTAGCACTTAGTGTATTCGCAGCATCCCGTGCGCTAGAACGAGGCTCTTCTTCGTTCTTAATTACCTTGCCAAAATGTTCTACCTGGCTAACTAACGGAGAGCCAGGCCCGATTACCTTTTGTGTCTTTAGCATAGGGAAATGCCATGCAGCTCGGTCTGGCGATGGGTATTTCCACAAGCCCATTTTAGGAAAATCTAAAGAGCCTTCGGTACCTATGAACCGATAGCAACAATTCCCTAAATGCGCAAAATCTTGATTTTCGCCCGTTGATGCCTCGAAAGACCAGGGGCTTGGACCGGCGTCAGTGAGAAAAATAGAACCTAGTGCGCCACTAGAAAACTGCATTGTAATAGCTGCACTATCCTCCACTTCAAACCCGCGTGTTTCATTAGATACGTGCGCCGTAACTGTCTCGATATCACCGCAAATCCAACGAAGGCAATCAATGTCATGTATGAGATTAGTTAGCACTGGTCCACCACCTTTTTTAGTACGCCAGTCAACATCGTAATATTCGTTGTGCTTTTTCATCGCCCAAATAGCAGAAACACCTATTAATCTTCCAATCTCACCAGTTTGTATGACGTTTCGGGCAGACTCTATCTGTTTATTAAAGCGCCTATAGTGTCCAGAAATAATAGGTATGCCAGTTTCCTGTGCGATCGTTACCAAAGCTTCTGCATCAGAGATTGTTGTTGCTAACGGTTTTTCAATCAGTGCAGGAATATTATTTTTAGCACAAAGTACACCTTGATTTTTATGTAGATCGCTTGGCGTTGCTAATATTACTCCATCGACTAATCGTCCTTGAAATAATTCTTCAAGACTTGCAAAGAAAGGGACTCCTAAAGCTCTTGCATGCTTCTTTGCTTCAGTTGTTACATCGACTATGGCTGCCAACTTGCAATTGCTTGAATTTTCTACAGCAAGCGCATGTTTTTTTCCAATAACGCCAGCCCCGACAAGACCAATATTAATTTCTGCCATAAGCTTCCTAATTCTCAGTGGTTACGATCAAAAGTAGTAGCATTATTAATCAATGTTCGCTGGACTGCATCACTCCAACCTTTATATTTTCTGTCACACTCCGCAGGTGACATTGCAGGCTTAAAACATCGTTCTCTAGCCCATCTTGTTTCAAATTCTTCAGGAGCCGGCAAAGCCTCCATATGGAGACCAGAGAGGTAAGCTGCTCCAAGGGCGGTCGTTTCGAGATTAACTGGGCGATCAACGTTCGACATAAGAATATCAGCTAGAAATTGCATAGCCCAATTGTTTGCGGCTAGTCCACCATCTACTCTTAATGTTGTTTTTATTTCAGAACCAACTACCCAATCGCGTTTCATTGCCTCTAGGAGATCTCTCGTTTGATAACAGACCGCCTCAAGAGCTGCTCTTGCAAACTCTTCCCTTCCGGTATCCCTTGTTATGCCAAATATCGCACCACGACAGTCGGGGTCCCAATAAGGAGCACCAAGGCCAGTAAATGCTGGAACGAGATAAATATCCTGTTGCTTGTCTGAACGTTCTGCTAGTTCGAAAGTTTGTTTGGCATCATCTATAATTCGAATTCCATCTCGTAGCCATTGGACTGCCGCACCAGCTATAAAAATAGAACCTTCTAACGCATAGCTTACGTGACCGTTTATTCCATAAGCGATCGTCGTTAGCATTTTATTGCTAGAAGAAACAATATTCGCACCGGTATTTAATAAAGCAAAACAACCAGTTCCATATGTTGATTTTACCATGCCTGGACTGAAGCATGCTTGCCCGATAGCTGCAGCTTGTTGATCTCCTGCAATTCCAGTAATTGGAATTTTAGAGCCAAGAATGTCAGGATTGCTCATTCCAAATAATTCGCTACAATCTCGAACTTCGGGAAGCAACGCTTTAGGGATATCAAAAAGGCTTAATAATTCATCGTCCCATGCTTTTTTATGAATGTTGAATAGGGAAGTACGTGATGCATTCGTAATATCCGTAGCATGTACTGCTCCCTTAGTTAAACGCCATAGAAGAAACGTATCGACGGTGCCAAAAGCCAGTTTGCCTTGGGTCGCGGCCAACCTCGCTCCACTCACATTTTCTAATATCCAGCTAATCTTTGTAGCAGAAAAGTATGGATCTAATAACAAACCAGTTTTTTCTTTGACCTTAACTTCAAGGTTTTGACTCTTTAGCTTTTGACAAATATTTGCTGTTCTACGATCTTGCCAAACAATTGCTCTATAGATTGGCGTGCCTGTTTCTCTGTCCCATAAAATAATTGTTTCTCGTTGGTTTGTTATTCCGATAGATAACAGATCCGAGGATGAGATCAATGCGCGGGTGATTGCATTATGACAGGTTTCTAGAGTAGTTTGCCATATATCCTCAGGATCGTGTTCTACCCATCCAGAACTTGGAAAATGTTGATTAAATTCCTTCTGATCACTACTTATAACATTTAGGTTTTTATCAAAAATTATAGCTCGTGAAGATGTTGTCCCTTGATCAATAGCAAGTATGTATTTTGTCATAGGATTAAAACTGTTGGCATAAAGTTGTCTCCAGGGATATAGCTTAGCTAATTTAATATTTTAAATAGGCAGCTTATAATAAAGCAGATTGAGGTCCTATATTAATAATAATCTATCTGGTACGGTAATAGCTGGCTTCGGTATTACTGAAAAAACTCTATAAAGGTTAGTGTGAATACTTCAATTACAAAACTTAGTAATGATTTTTTTCGTATTTTCACCGATAAAACACTTCAATTCTTGGTAGAGCATGGCTGGGATATGAAGTATGGCGGTTTATTTGAAACCTTAGACAGTCAAGGAGAAAACGGGCCGGAAGATTTTCGCCGTGTAATGGTGCATGCCCGACAACTTTTTGTCTTTTCGCGTTGGACTCGGGTGACTGGTGATAAAGCCTTTGAAAGAATGGCCGATAAGATATTTGAATATTTAACAGCCAGCTTTTGGGATGCAGATTACGGAGGCTGGTATAGCAGGGTGGCTTTAGATGGCAAGCCTTTAGATTTTACAAAAGATTTATACGCACATGCTTTTGTTCTGTTCGGTCTTTTACATTATGCCGAATATATAAAAAAAAATGAGGCCGAAGCCTGGATAGAAAAGACAATTACGGTACTACAGCAACGTTTTCTGCGCTCAGATGGGTCATATAAAGAGCAAACGAACCGTTACTTTTCCGATACGGCAGGTAATCAAAGATCGCAAAATCCCCATATGCACCTCCTTGAAGCGGCATTGGCTTTGAGCACTCGTTATGAGAGTAGCCAATATAATGCGTTAGTGGCATCACTATCGAAACTTTTTGACGATAAGTTTTTAGATAGAAGAAAATTAATCATCCATGAATATCTTAATAATAGTTTTTCTCCAGATAAGGAGATTGGTCACATTATTGAACCTGGCCACCACTATGAATGGGCTTGGTTGTTAAACTGGACGGCTGAGACATTAAACCAGCCAGAATTGAGAGGTCTTGGCGCTAGAATATTGAGTAAATCTCTCGAATTTGGTTGGGATTTTGAGTTTGACGGGGTTTTTGACCAAGTAAATGCAACAAATTTGAGTATATTGAAAAGTTCGAAACGGTTATGGCCTGTTTTAGAACTGATAAAGGCTCTCTGTGTATATCCCAATGAGCGTAACTTAATGTATCTTAAGAATAGCTTGGAAACCGTTTTGGAGCATTATCTAAAAGAAACAGGTACCTGGATCGAACGCTATACGCAGGATTGGAAAGTACTTTCAGATAAAATGCCAGTCAGTAGCGCGTACCATTTAGGAATGGCGTGTCTTGAACTAGAGAAATACAACGATTCGTGAGACCCGCAACCTATTAATTAGTAAGATTAAACTTTAACTCGAGTAATGTAATCAGTTTTTGGGGTATACGAGCTCGGGTTTTAATTAAAAGTTAAACAATAGAGGAACTAAATGCAAATTTAACTGGACGTAAGCGCAGGAAAAGCCAATATATAAATGACTCCGAATTTGAAAGTAGAGCTTGTGATGAAAATAGCTGAATCAAAATTTGCCATTGGTGCGATAGTGCGCCATCGAATACATGACTTTCGGGGGGTTATATTCGACGTAGACCCCGAATTTGATAATTCCGATGAGTGGTATCAGTCAATCCCTGCCGACAAAAGGCCTCGGAAAGATCAGCCCTTTTATCACCTGCTCGCGGAAAATCCTGAAAATTACTATGTTGCTTATGTTTCAGAACAAAACTTAGTTGAAGACGGTGATAATGGGCCTGTTGGTCATCCTGAGATTGCTACTATGTTTACTGGTCCAACAGATGGCCTTTATAAGTCGAAAGCTATGATAGCGTAGATTTAGGTTGAGAAAGCGGCTTTACCGACCTGAAAATGCTGGCTTTCTTTTTTCTGCAAATGCTTTTTCGGCCTCCTTATGATCGGCGCTAAACCATAAATCAGGGAAAATATCATACTGTAGCTTTCTTACATCCTCGGTTGTCATTTTCGAACATGATTTTATGATACGTTTCGTTGCTTTGAGAGCCAATGGTGCACTTTCCTCTAACGACTTTGCATAAGATAGAGCTGCATCAACGATATTATTGTCATCTATCACTTGGTCGATTAAACCAAGAACTTTAGCCTCATCTGCCTCAATCTGTTTTCCAGTTAACATCAGGTTGCTAGCGACTCTTGGCCCACAATCTCTTACAAGCCGATCGATACCGTTCCAAGCAGGAATTATTCCAAGTCGTGCCTGTGGCCAACCTATTTTCGCTCCCTTTATAGCCAGTCGGTAGTCGGTGCAGAGAATTAACTCTGCTCCTCCACCCAGGGCGTAACCATTTATGGCGCTAATCACAGGACATTCTAGCTCCTCCAAAGTGTCCATTACCAAGCGAGTTCTATCAAAATGATCATTGAGGCTTTTTTTATCTTTTATCAACTGATATTGCTTTATGTCCCCACCAGTACAAAAAAACTTGTCTCCAGCGCCGGTTATTATAAGAGCATGCAAGTCGTTGTCTGATTTCAGCCGCTCAAGTTTTTCTAGTAAAGCGATGGTTAATTCGGAACTAATAGAATTACCAGCGTTTGGCCTATCCAGTATTAAAAGCTCTATGTTTTTTAGTCTTTCTGAACGAAGCATATCTCTCTCATCTTTATAACGTAATTACAGTCAGATATTGGCTAGTGTTAAGGTGGCAAGCCAATTTAAATTGTGACATTAAGTCTTTTGTGACAAAAGATTATTCGAAGAAACTGTGAGTCAGCTAGATTAATGTCGAGCAACTGAGAATATTCTAAGGTAGTTTGTTCTCGGATGAAAATGTTTAGAGAGTTTTTATTATGCTAAGCGTTGAAGTAGTTGTGTATGGCGTTCTCGTCTATACGCTTGCTGGATTTGTAAAAGGGGTCGTTGGTTTAGGGTTGCCAACTATTTCATTAGCTCTTTTAGTTCCTGTTTTGGGCTTAAAAGAAGCTATGGCAATCCTCATTGTTCCGAGCTTAATTACCAACGTCGTCCAAGCGCTGAGGGGTGGTAGATTATTCGGTCTCATTCAACGTCTATGGGTATTCCTATTGGCATTATGTACTTTGACATGGTTTTCGACTGGCATATTAGTAATAGCGGACAGCAACATTTTAACTATGGGACTAGGCTTCATTTTATTACTTTATTGTTTGAGTTGGTTTTTGAAGGTTAAAATTCCAATACCGGGTGAAAATGAAAAGTGGCTTAATCCAATTATGGGTGGATTAACTGGAGTGAGCACCGGTTTGACAGGTACGTTTGTTGTTCCGGGAATTTTATATTTGCAAAGCATGCAACTCGGTCGACACACACTGGTTCAAGCAATGGGGATGTCCTTCAGTGTGGCAACGATATCACTTGGTGTTTCCCTTGGTGGAAGAGGTATTTTAGATTATAATTTTGTATTTATATCGGGCGCGATGGTTATCCCTGCCTTAATTGGAATGTGGTTAGGAACGCGTGTACGGTCGAGTATTAATGAAAACTTGTTTAGAAAACTGTTTTTCATATCTCTCTTTGCGATTGGCATTTGGATTATAGCAAACGCAACTATTAAACTGGAGTGGATTTAACCACCACCTATCTTTGGTAAAAACGTTATTTCGCTGTCTGGCTGTAAATCTTCTATAAACGCATCCTGATAGATGTCGCCGTCAATTGATATGGAGAGGGCCCCGTTATTGATCTCCGACCCGAGACCTGGATATTTCTCGTCTAATTGACGTATTAACTGTCTTACGTTTGAAACAAAGATTTCAAATTCACTGACTCCACCAGTATAGGATTTACTAATGGAGTCAGTTAATAAGACGCGGACCACGTTTGGTCCTCCTTACTCAGCTGCTTCTTTAATATCAGCCTGATCTAACGCCGCAAGAAGTCGCGGAGGTGACATAGGCAATGCTGACATTCGGACACCTGTTGCGTTCTCTATTGCATTGGCTACAGCTGCCATTGGCGGAACGATGGGCACTTCGCCAACGCCCCGTACACCATATGGGTGCCTGTCGTTTGGAACTTCAACCATAACGGCGTCTATCATTGGAAGATCTGATGCGACTGGAATTCGGTAGTCAAGAAAACCAGGGTTATCAAGTTGGCCCTTAGAGTTGTAGATATACTCCTCGTTTAGCGCCCAGCCAATTCCTTGTGCTGCTCCGCCTTGTATTTGACCTTCGACATACGAGGGGTGGATCGCGCGGCCTACATCCTGAATAGCTGTGTATCTTAATATCGAAACGCTACCCGTTTCAGGGTCGACTTCAACATCGCAAATGTGCGTTGCAAAACCAGGGCCAGCGCCTTGAACATTCTGTGCATTGTGTCCACAGATTGGGCCGCCAGTCTTGGGAGCTTGGGCTGCTAGATTTGCTAGTGAAAGCGGTTCGAAGTCACCAACATTTGTACTTGCTGGCTTAGCATGCCCGTTCTCCCAAATAACACCCTCAGCATCTACTTCCCATATTTTAGCTGCTCTCTCACACAGCTGCCTAACGGCATCTTTTGCAGCTTCCACGACTGCCAAACCAGTAGCGAATGTTACGCGAGAACCACCAGTTAAGAAGTTATAACCTATGGATGCGGTATCACCGATGATCGGCCGGACTTTATCATAGTCTATTCCCAATTCTTCTGCAGCCATAAGAGCTAGTGAAGCACGAGACCCGCCAATATCAGGATTACCTGAAATCACAACAGCAGTTCCATCTTCATTGATATTCACCGTTGCGCTTGACTCTCCGCCAATATTGAACCAGAAGCCAGATGCAACACCGCGGCCCTGGTTCGGCCCAAGCGGTGCTTTATAATGGTCGTGCTTCATCGCAATATCAACCGTCTGTTCATACCCTATTTCTCTGAATGTAGGGCCATAGGCAGCTTGGGTTCCCTTTTTAGCCGCATTTAATTTTCTCAGCTCAAGAGGATCAATGCCGAGTTCTTTAGCTAACTCGTCGATGATACTTTCAGCACCAAATGCTGAAATTGGGGCGCCAGGGGCTCTATAGGCAGCTACTTTTGGTCTATTAACAACGACATCGTACCCGTTCACGTAAACGTTCTTAATATCGTATGGTGCGACGGCGCACATACATGCTGGACCAGCTGGTGCACCAGCAAATGCTCCTGCGAGTAATTTAATTGTTGCTTCTACAGCTGTAATATTACCGGCTTTGGTGGCCCCAATTTTATAAGTCATGGAACCACCGGAGGTCGGCCCGCTTGCTCTAAAAACCTCTTCTCGCGTCATTATCATTTTGACTGGTTTACCCGCTTTCTTTGATAGCAGTGTTGCGAGTGGTTCAAGATAAACGACTGTTTTTCCACCAAAACCACCACCGATCTCTGATGGTGTAACGCGTATCGATGATGCAGGCATTCCAAGTAGTTGCGCTACAAATGCTCTTACTTGAAATTGTCCCTGGGTACAGCACCATATCTGCGCTTGCCCGTCTTCGGCTACTGAAGCAACAACGGCATGCGGTTCAATGTAACCTTGATGGACAGCCTCTGTCTTGTATGAGCGCTCTATAACAACTTCAGCTTCTTCAAATCCTTTTTTTGTGTCACCAAGATTAAATTCTACAAATTTTGCTATATTTGTTGGACCATTCACTTCCATACCAGATGGCACCATCTCTTCGTGCAGGATTGGTGCGCCTTCTTTCATTGCTTCATCAACGTCAATGACATGTGGTAGAACTTCGTAGTCGACACTAATGAGCTCTAGTGCTGCCTCTGCGACCTCAACAGTTGAAGCGGCTACCGCAGCTACGGCGTGCCCGTCATAAAGAGCTTTCTCGCGAGCCATAACATTTCGTGTCATGTCGCGGTAGTTTATCATTCCTTCTCCAGCCGCTTTTAGTTCTGCAGGCTGCTCCTGGAAGTCTTTAGATGTAATAACAGCCTTAACACCTGGCAAAGCTTCAGCTTTTGACGTATCGATTGATTTAATAATCGCGTGAGCATGAGGGCTCCTCAGGACACGACCGTGGATCATACCTGATAAGCTAAAATCCGAGCCAAATTTGGCTCGGCCTGTTACTTTATCGTGCCCATCCGGCCGTATTTGGCGAGTTCCTACCCATTTATATTTGCGGTTATCGCTGCTCATTTGGCGTTCTCCCTCATGTCCGCGGCAGTACTCATCACAGCTCTGACAATCTTGTCGTAGCCAGTGCAGCGGCATAAGTTCCCTGCCAACCAGTACCGAACCTCTGTCTCTGTTGGGTTGTTATTTCGCTCCAGAAGCGCTTTCGCAGCAACTAACACTCCAGGTGTACATATTCCGCACTGTAATGCTGCTTCTTCCAAAAACTTTTGTTGAAGAGGATGGAGGTTCTCACCGTCAGCCATTCCTTCAATTGATTCAACAGTTTTTCCATCACACTCAGCACCAAGCACTAAGCAAGCACATACAAGGCGGTCGTCAACCATCACACTGCATGCTCCACAGTCGCCCGAGGCACACCCTTCCTTACTTCCTGTAAGATTGAGCTCGTCCCGGAGAACATCGAGAAGGGTTTGTCGCGTTGAACACAAAAACTCTGTTGGTTCGCCATTTAATGTCATTGATATATGATGTTTAGCCATGATTAGTTTTTCCCCGCTCTTTCAGCTGCGATACTAACTGCTCTGCGCGCTAGTACACCTGCAACTTTAGTTCTATACTCTACAGTCCCTCGTTTGTCGTCTATTGGTTTGCATGCAGCCTGACATGCTGCATCAAGAGCAGACATTGCCTCTGGTTCTAGTTTCGATCCAATAATTGCTTTTGCAGCATCTTCTACCACTAGAACCGTAGCTGCAACTGCGCCAAGTGAAACTTTTGCTGAAGTAACTGTCCCCGAGTCATCAAGTGTTAATGCTACTCCGCAACCAACAACAGCTATGTCCATTTCTGTTCGTGGTATCAAGCGTAAGTATGCGTCACCTCCGTTAGACGGTTTAGCTGGTAGATTGAAGCTAACGATAAATTCGCCCTTTTTTAAATTTGTTTTCCCTGGTCCAGCTGTAACCTCCTCTACAGGAAGCGTCCGACGACCATCTGGACCTGCGATGTTCGCAGTCATACCAGCAGCAACCATGGCTGGAACACTGTCGCCAGCCGGTGAAGCATTGCATAGGTTACCGCCTAATGATGCTCTACCTTGTATCTGTGTAGAACCAATTAAATCCCAAGCTTCTATAACGCCTGGCCAGTCCGCAGTAATATCCCCACGCTCGTGTGCTTCTGCACCTGCTACGGCCGCGCCAATCGTATAACTTCCATCGGCATTTTTATTTAGCTTTCTCGTCTCATCTATACTTTTGATGTCCACGATCACGCTTGGGTCGATCATATGGGCGCGAAGCTGTACAAGAAGGTCAGTTCCTCCAGCTAAAATTTTAGCATTGCCGTCAGCACCTTGCAGTAACTTAACTGCTTCGTCTACAGTTTCAGGCTTCTGAAATTCGATTGATTCCATTTTAATTTTTTCCCCCTTGGGCTTATGTGCTCGCGGGTGCAACGAGACGATCTCTATCTAAACACCCCTAAAGCCAATATAGAACTTATTCATTCATTATATAATTTTATTTCAAATAATGACAAATCTTTTTGAGCTAGAGCCGTCTTTCCAACACCTTGCAAATATGGTGGATTGCAACCTACCTCATTTGTGATCGTTATAAGCTATAAATTTTAGGTTGAATAGTGACCTACTTGTCGCACCTATTCGGTTTCGCTGTTCATTATTTATTAGTTTTTGGGTAATTCCGATTCTACTAGTTTGGACCAATACGATGCACCTAAAGGAAGTACGTCATCATTGAAGTCGTATTTTGGATGGTGGAGTGCGGGATCATTATCTGTTTTTCCTCCTCCAATCCATATAAAGGCGCCAGGTCGTTCTTGCAGCATATAAGAGAAGTCTTCTCCACCCATTGTTGGCGGAATGTCTGCGTCAATCATCGATGGGTCAACTACTTCTTTTGCGATTTCTACCGCACGTTTAGTCTCTTTTTCATGATTCACAGTGGCAGGGTAGCCATGCTCGTACTCAAGCTGAATATCTACCCCATGCATTTTTTCGACACCCAAACATAAATCTCTTATGCGTTCCTCAACTAAAACACGCACATCAGGATCAAAAGTTCTGATAGTAGCACACATTTCGGCGGATTGCGCAATTACGTTGTGCGCGCTTCCTGCATGAAACATCGTAACGCTTACAACTGCGGATTTAATAGGGTCAACATTTCTTGAAACGATTGTTTGGATGGCCGTATATAATTGAACGCCAACCGCTATTGGGTCTTTTCCCATATGCGGTTGTGCCGCGTGGCAACCCTGCGCATTTATTGTAATTTTTGCCATGTCTACTGCTGCCATTAAGGGGCCAGGACGTATGGCTAATGTTCCAGCAGGTAGGTTGGGAGAATTGTGCATGCCCCAGACAGTATCGCATTCAAACTTATCGAATAGACCTTCTTCAACCATTACTCGGCCGCCACCGCCGCCTTCCTCAGCGGGCTGAAATATAAAGTGTACTGTTCCATCAAAGTTTTTGGTTTCTGCTAGATACCTAGCTGCGCCAAGTAGCATAGTCGTGTGCCCATCATGGCCACAGGCATGCATTTTGCCAGCGTTCTTTGAACGATGTTCAGGAGTGCCTTCTTCGTCCATTGGAAGCGCATCCATGTCAGCTCTAAGACCTATAGACCGTTCGCTATTGCCAGATCCTTTAAGTACGCCGACAACGCCCGTAGTGGCTATATTACGATGCACCTCGATTCCCCATGACTCAAGTTGTTGCGCTACCAAATCAGATGTCCTGTGTTCTTCGAAACCTAATTCGGGGTGTGCGTGAATATCCCGTCGAGTGGCAACTAGATCTTCGTGAAAGTCTGCAATTCGGTTGTAAATCGGCATAATGTGTCCTGTCAGGTTGAATATTTGTACTTTACGGCAGGGTAAGACAACTGCTTAACCGCTAATGTATAATTTCTAGCTAATTAATCAAAATAAAACTTTCGGTACAATCATGGTTTGTGTTTTCATACAGAATCTTATCAGGTGTTTGTTTTTTTATTGTCGTGTTAACTGGATATTGCAACTTGATCAAACTTAGATTGTTATAAATCAACCAAGTTACTAGGATGCTAACTAAATGAAAAAGAAATATACCCCGCCTAAAGGTGTCACGAAACAAACTGGTGAGTTTTTAAAAAAAGTGGCCGCACTCAACTTGTCTCCGCTAGTTAAATTAAACCCCAAGCAGGCGAGAGAACAGATGGAACGGGGTGTTGCAGCACGAGAAGTGACGCAGCTCCCTATTGCAGGAACTAAAGAGCTGAGAATCCCCGGGCCAGCAGGATTGATACCTGCACGTCTCTATATTCCAAGAGATGCCAGTGCCAGCCCTCCTGGCTTGCTGGTTTATTATCATGGTGGCGGCCATGTAATCGGAAGTTTGTTTAGTCATGATGCGATTGCCAGAGGTTTATGTTACCACGGAGGCTGTGCTGTGCTGTCTATTGATTATCGAATGGCACCGGAGGATGTCTTCCCGGCATCGGTCGACGATAGTTACGCTGCCCTGATTTGGGCTCATGAGAACGCTAAAAAACTTGGCTGTGACCCTAAAAAGATTGCTGTTGGCGGAGACAGTGCCGGGGGAAATTTAGCAGCAGTGGTTTCACTTATGGCAAGAGAAAAAAAAGGCCCAAAAATTTGTTACCAAGTTTTAATTTACCCGGTTGTGGATTACAGGTGCGAGGGAGAAAGTTACCAAAAATTTGGCAAAGGGTATGGGATTTTGGAAGCCGATACGATGAAGTGGTTTCAAAATCATTATCTTGGGAAAGATGCAAAACGTCACAGCGACTGGCGTGCTTCGCCTTTGTTAGCAAAGTCGCATGAAAAATTACCTCCTGCCCTCATTATTGCTGCAGGTTGTGATGTGCTCAGGGATGAGGCTCGTAATTACGCGAGCAAACTCATTTCATCCGGGGTAGCCGTAGAATTCATAGAATATCCTGGAGTTTTACATGGCTTTTTCGGTTTAACCCAAATGATAGATGAGGCAGATGCAGCCAACGTAGCAGCTGGAAAAGGTATAACCAGGGTAATGGCAGATTAAGCAGCAGTTGGTAAGAGATTTGAAATAGTATTGTTTACTGGGAGGACATGATGAGAGAAGCCGTCATTGCTTCGACTGCGCGGACGCCAATTGGGAAGGCGTTCAGAGGAGCTTTTAACAACACACATGGAGCCAAACTTGGCGGGCATGTTGTAGAGCACGCGGTTATCCGTTCGGGCATCGCCGGAGAAGAAGTGGAGGATGTTATTTTTGGCTGCGGTTTTCCAGAAGGCGCTACCGGTCACAATGTGGCGAGACAATGCGCGTTGAAAGGCGGGCTGCCGGTTACCGCTGGTGGTACTACAATCAATAGATTTTGTAGTTCTGGCCTCCAAGCAATCTCAATTGCCGCTCAACGCGTGGTTATGGACCATGTTCCTGTTGCAGTAGCAGGCGGTCTTGAGTCGATTAGCCTGATACAGCCTAATATGAACACTAATAATTATAAAGAAGATGGTTTGTTGCAGGAAAAGCCAGAACTTTGGATGCCAATGATTGAAACTGCAGACAATGTTGGGCACAGGTACGGCGTTTCAAGGGAAAGCCAAGATGAGTATGCTCGCGATAGTCAGCTTAAAACCGACTTAGCTCAGAAGTCTGGTTATTTTGATGACGAAATCGTGCCTCTTGAAACCGAGATGCTGGTTACAAATAAAGAAACGGGGGAAGTTTCGAGAAAAACAATCACCTTGCAAAAAGATGAGGGAAATCGTCCTTCAACCACATTAACTGGCCTTGCTGAGCTACAACCTGTAAGAGGTGGTGAACATTTCATTACAGCAGGTAATGCTAGTCAGTTATCTGATGGCGCTTCTGCTTGCGTTGTTATGGACGCCAAATTAGCAGAACAGAGAAATATAGAGCCATTGGGTATTTATAAAGGACTGGCTGTGGCGGGATGTGAACCTGACGAGATGGGTATTGGACCGGTTTTTGCCGTGCCTCGGCTCTTACAACGTTTCGGGCTCAAGATAGAAGACATCGACCTTTGGGAGTTAAACGAAGCGTTCGCCGTTCAAGTTATTTATTGTCGCGATAAACTTGGTATTCCTAATGAAAAACTTAATGTAAATGGGGGCTCAATCGCAATTGGACACCCGTATGGAATGAGTGGTGCTAGAATGACTGGGCACGCTCTGATAGAAGGACGACGACGAGGCGCTAAACACGTTGTGGTTACAATGTGTGTTGGTGGCGGTATGGGAGTCGCCGGATTATTTGAGGTTATTTAAAGAAAGTGAAGTTATGGATTTGATTTTAACACCTGAAGAAGAAAAATTTCGAGATGAAGTTCGGGCATTTGTCGCTGAAAATATTACGGAAGATATTAGAAAAAAGACAATGACTGGTTTCCGTTTGGACAAGGAAGACCATGAATCTTGGCAAAAGAAATTATATGAAAAAGGCTGGATGGCGCCAGGGTGGCCCGTTGAATATGGGGGTACGGGATGGAGCCCAATGCAAAAGCATATTTTTGAGGAAGAATGCGCTGCAGGTGGCGCTCCCCCGGTAATCGCTTTTGGTGTTACGATGGTTGCACCCGTAATCATGGCGTTCGGAAGTGATAAGCAAAAAGAATATTATTTGCCACGCATTCTAAAGTCAGAGGACTGGTGGTGTCAGGGATATTCCGAGCCCGGCTCAGGTTCTGATTTGGCTTCATTAAGAACAAAAGCCGTGTTGAACGGCGATCATTACATAGTTAATGGACAAAAGACTTGGACGTCATTAGCGCAACACGCAAACCTTATGTTCTGTCTCGTTAGGACATCGGATGAAGGTAAGCGACAGGAGGGAATAAGCTTTCTTTTAGTCGACATGAACCAGCCGGGTGTCACGGTTCAACCGATTAAAACGATTGATGGGAGCACTGAGGTAAACAATGTTTTTCTCGAGGATGTAAAAGTTCCAGTTGAAAATCGAGTGGGAGAAGAAAATAAAGGTTGGACGTATGCTAAATATCTGCTGGGACATGAGAGAACTAGTATCGCTGCTGTCGGGAGATCAAAAGCGCAAATTAAGAGATTAAAAACAATAGCGAGTGCTGAAGAGCATAATGGCAAGGCGCTCATTCACGATCAGGCGTTCAGAGAAAAAATTGCGGATATTGAGATTGATTTGTTAGCGCTTGAGTCACTTGTTCTTCGTGTTCTTTCAGATGAAAGTGCTGGGAAGGGGCCGGGACCAGAGGCTTCTTTCCTTAAAATTAAGGGGACAGAAGTACAGCAAGGTATAACCGAGCTTTTAATTGAAGCTATAGGTAATTACGCGCATCCATTCATTCCAGAAAGTATGGATAAAGGATGGAATGAAGAACCGATTGGACCTGAATATGCGTCTTCAATTGCCCCGCACTATTTCAATTGGAGAAAGGCGTCGATTTATGGTGGTTCTAACGAAATTCAAAAAAATATAATCGCTAAGGCTGTCCTTGGCTTTTAGAAAATGAAAGTCCAAAAGCAGATTTATCATACATAATTAAGGGATTAGCTCGAATATGAGTTTTACGTTTACCGAAGATCAGAAGTTGTTATCGGAGAGTGCAGATCGGTTTGTTCTTGATGATTACAATTTTGAGACCCGTAGGAAAATTATTGGTCAAGATGGTGGTTTTGACAGAGATAATTGGAAAAAGTTTGCTGAACTAGGGTGGCTAGCGCTGCCAATAGCGGAAGAATATGGCGGTTTGGGGGGCTCTACAGTTGATACGGCAGTATTGCTAGAGTCGTTCGGGCGAGGATTGGTTGTTGAGCCATACCAGAGCTGTATTGTTCTGGGTGCAGAATTACTTCAATTTGCAGGAAACGTAGAGCAGAAAAGTCAATATTTACCTTCAATTGCCGAAGGTAAAACACTCCTCTCGTTCGCTCATATTGAACCAACCTCACGTTTCAACCTGTGTCACATCAGAACAAGAGCGATAAAACAAGGCGATTGTTTTATTATCGATGGTGAAAAAGCGATTGTTCATAATGCGGAGACAGCGGATTATTTTATTTTATCAGCGAGAACTGAAGGTGATACAAATGATGAAGAGGGAATAACATTATTCCTAGTGCCTAGCAGTAGTAGTGGTATAAAGATGCGGTCCTACCCAACTATAGATGGTTTAAGAGCATCCGAGATTTGCTTCAACTCGGTAAAGGTCGATCAACAGCATGTTCTAGGTGAATTAAATCAGGCTGCAGAGTATATACAGAAAGTTGTGGATAGAGCCTGCGTTCTTCTTTGTGCAGAAGCGGCAGGAGCAATGGATACAGCTGTCAAATTAACTGTAGATTATATTAAAAATCGTGAACAATTTGGACAAGCTATTGGGTCCTTTCAGGTGTTGCAGCATAGAGCGGTTGAAATGCTTGGGGCTAAAGATTTTTCGAGAGCTTTAACATACCGAGCAGCGGGAGCAATAGATCAATCAAA